>FWPU01001111.1_pt1 | contig 83367 bp, 91 predicted proteins | sample 2228361 | NCBI WGS metagenome assembly FWPU01 (sample SAMEA103939777, study PRJEB20133) | metagenome | reverse complement strand
TCCAAAATACGCAGGAGCTTCAATTTTTCAAGGTCTAATTTCATCCAATGAGAGTCGGACTGAGCTCTCACCCGTCACTTTTGAGTATATAAGTAAATATGACGAATTTTGCCTAAAAGCCAACAGTAGGGTGGGCTCAGCCCACCCTACATGCGATAGACAAAATGCAAGAAATTTAGTCATACTTACTTATAAGGTAACTGGTCGACGGCAGATACACAGCCGTCTGGAGGTCAGTGCTGAACGAGGTCTGACCAAACTAGTCGGGCGCCAACGAGAGCTGGGTCTTTTGCATGATTATCTGGCCCGTGCCCAAGCAGGCCATGGACAAGTGGTTGGGATTGTGGGGGAAGCGGGCGTGGGGAAATCACGTTTTCTCTACGAATTTCGTCAGACCCTGAAAGGGGAACGGATCATCTGGCTCACCGGTCATTGTGTAGCCTATGGACAGGCGACGCCTTATTTGCCTTTTCTTTGCCTTTTCTGGAAATGCTTCAGATGGACTTTCAGATCGAGGAAGGAGACAATCCACTGCAGATTCAGGAAAAATTGCGGTAGGGGGTTCAGCGTCTTGATCCCACTCTCGAAGGAGTTCTGCCGTTCCTGGGTGCCCTGTTCAATCTCCCTGAGGCCCATGAAGCGTTGTCACAACTCTCCCCAAAAGAGAGTCGACAGAAAACCTTTGAGGCGATTCGGGCGCTTGTTGGAGCTGGAAGTCAACGCTGGCCACATATTTTTATTACAGAAAACCTGCACTGGATTGACAAAACCTCGGAAGAATGCCTTGCTTTTCTGATCGAAAGTCTTGCCCATCTCCCCGTACTCTTGATTACCACGCATCGCCCAGGTTATTTGGTACGCTGGGCGGAGAAGAGCTATTATACTCAGCTTGCCCTCGAGCTCCTGACCAATTCAGTATGCTCTGGAACCTCTAACCCGTCCCGCAAAGAAAGCCTCTCCCAACAAGAAGGAGTATCGGGGAACAGTTGGGAAAGGGAAAGTTTCATATTTACACCCCACAGAGGTGCAGGAGAGAAGCTCACCGGCTTAAGAGTCTCTGTATTTCTCACTCTGCTATTGACAGGAGATACAGGAGGCCTTATAAGAGAGGGAGAGTAATGTCTGTTTTTTTGATCTCTACACTCGTTGTTTCGATTGACAAGGGGAGGGAAAGCTTCTAAGAGGCACGGTAGGGAGGCTGTTTGCTGCATCTTTTGGAACTCTGAGCAAACCTCGTCCTCCTTATGCATCAGCGGATCTCAACAATCCGGGAACATAGATTCATGCTAAAAAGAATATCTGCCCCTGTGCACGCTGTTCTGAAGGTAGAGAGTTTGGTGTTTGAGGATAAGAAGGAGGTTAGAACATATGGATTTTCGTGATAAAGTAGCGATTGTGGGAGTGTATGAACACCCTACACGGTACGCCCCCGATAAAAGCGCTTTTCAGATTCACGCGGAAAGTGCCAAAGGAGCACTGGAAGATGCTGGATTGACGATCAAAGATGTCGATGGATACTTTACTTCTGGCGTTGCAGGAATGGCCCCCATTCTGATAGCCGAACATTTACATCTTTTTCCCGATCATCTCGACTCCACCTCTATTGGAGGAGCCTCGTTTGTGGCCCATACCCGGCATGCTGCTGCAGCTATTGCTACTGGTCAATGTCAGGTAGCTTTGATTACTTATGGCAGCACCGCTTCTTCGCAGCAAATTGCCATTGGTACTGGACGACGGGAAGCATCGGAACCTCCAGAGGAATTTGATGCTCCGTACGGCCCCACTACGGTAGGAGCTTATGCGCTGGTGGCTCAGCGTCATATGTATGAGTTTGGCACTACCAGCGAGCAACTGGCGGAAATTGCCGTAGTATGCCGTCGTCATGCTGGACTCAATCCCCGAGCCAAATACCGGGATCCGATTACCATTGATGATGTGCTCAGTTCTCGGATGATCTCCTCTCCACTCCATCTGTTGGATTGTTGTATTATTTCTGATGGAGGAGGAGCGATTGTCCTGACCTCGATGGAACGAGCCAGGGATCTTCCCAAACCGCCAGTCACGATTTTGGGACATGGGGAAGCCTGCATGCATACTACTATGGGAAAGCGAGATTTGACCATCTCGGCCGCTAAACAGTCCGGGGCCAGGGCATTTCAAACAGCAGGTCTAACCCCGCAAGAGATCGATATGGCAATGATCTATGACTCGTTTACTATTACTGTACTCAATACCCTGGAAGACCTTGGTTTCTGTAAAAAGGGGGAAGGGGGGGCTTTTGTGCAAGGGGGACGCATTGCTTTGGGAGGAGAACTCCCCATTAATACAGATGGAGGAGGCCTTTCTTCCAATCACCCCGGTATGCGCGGGATTTTTCTGGTAATCGAAGCGGTGAAACAACTACGAGGTGAGTGTGGAGCACGCCAGGTTAAGGACTGCCACATTGCACTCGTGCATGGTACCGGTGGCTGGCTGGGGATTCGACATAGTGGTGTGACCTTAATTTTAGGGAGGGCCTAACGATGGGAACTTATCAGAAGCCTTTACCGATTGTAAATGAAGAATCTCGCCCTTTTTGGGAAGCGTGTAAACGTCACGAACTGGTGCTCCAGAAATGTAAAGATTGTGGAGAAATACGGTTCTATCCCCGAGCGCTCTGCGGCAACTGTCTTTCTGCAAGTACGGAATGGATCAGAGCCAGTGGAAAAGGGACCGTGTACAGTTTTACCGTAACCTACCAGAATCGTGGCGCAGGCTTCCGTGATGAACTCCCGTATGTACTGGCCTATGTCGAGCTGGAAGAAGGGATCCGGATGCTCACAAACATTGTTGGGTGTGATCCAGAGTCTGTCTACATTGGTATGCCCGTCATAGTCACTTTTGAAGAGGTAACTGAAGCAATCACTCTCCCTAAATTCACCCCGAGGCAATGAGATTGCTGAACAGGATAATCATACCATAAAGAAGATAATGATCTGGACCAGCTCAATAGAGGCTTCTGTGTTGTTCAGCAGGGCCGGGAGGAGAAAAACAGATTGTAGCTCTATACAAGACACAGGTATCTTTGTCCGGTGTGATCAGTGAAATGTCTTCTACAAACTCAGGGGATCTTCAGACAACCGGACAACATTATCCAATCCTTGTATAGGATAAAAAGAGAGGGATAGGTGTTGCCCGGTCGTATAGATAACCCAGGAGGAGTTGCGTTTATGAAATTTGTGCGGTTTCAGACCGATAGCGGTCCGAGTTGGGGGCTGGTTGAAGAGGAGATTATTCACGAACTCAGTGGGCCCCCCTATGCCTGTCACCAAAAAACCGGTGCCACCCAGGCGCTGGCGTATGCTGAATTGTTAGCTCCAATCGAACCGACCAAGATTATCGGGATTGGAGTGAATTACAAGACATTAAAAGAGGCTAACCCTGATTTTATTTTCCCGGAAAGACCGCGATTTTTCTATAAACCCCTCTCAACCATCACCGCTCCGGAAGCCCCAATTATTATTCCCCCCATGGGTAGGCGGGTATGTTTTGAAGGTGAGATGGCCTTTGTTCTCGGGAAGAAGGCCAGGTACGTCTCTGAAACCGAAGCTCTAAAGGTCGTTTTTGGAGTTACCTGTACAAATGAAGTCTCTGATCTGGAGCTTGTCCAGGAAGATGGTACGCCAGCGCGTAGCAAATGCTTTGATACGTTTTTCCCGGCTGGCCCATATCTGGTTACCGGTCTCGATCCCAATAATCTGGTGCTCCGTACTCGCTTGAACGGCGTAGAAAAACAGCACGCAAACACCAGGGATCTGCTCTTCAATGTGCAACAGATTATCAGTTATCTTTCCCAGATTATGACCCTGTACCCTGGTGATGTCATTAGCACTGGCACTCCTCCTGGGCTAGATCAGATCAAGCCTGGAGACGTGGTCGAGGTTGAGATCGAAGGAGTAGGGGTTTTACGCAATCCGGTAGCCTAGTTTGATTTCTGGAGGGAGGGAAATCTGGTTCTATCTGAACAGGCTTAAGTTGATCCCATGCCTCCCGACTAGTCGACCAAACCCGGGGTCCTGAGGGCTGTGAAAGGGGTTTCGAATTTCGGTATTCAGATTTCAGACTTCACTCCACTGCTTTCTCAAGCCTGTTTTCTATCTTCTGCTCTTTGAAAGTGAGGGGAAAGGGTGTTTTCTTCTAAAGGGTTATGATTATGTCGAAGGGCGAATGGGCTCTTGCAGACAGTGATCACGACAGTGATTGCGAACCACACGCTGATCGATGGTCTGGATGTGGTGGTGCAAGAACCCAAGGTAGAAGAAGGGGGGGGAGGAACGGATCCCCTGCATGGGGAAAGCAGGAGCCTGGTAGAGACCCGGAGTGATCGCTGGACATCAGAGAGCTTTCAGGAGTTCGGCAAGCAGAGAACGGGCTTGGAGGCGGCTTAGGTACGAAAGGAGGAGGCGGTTCAACGCCCTTTCTGCTTGAGTTGTGTAGTACAGTCGCTGCTCCGACGCACCTGTGCTCCAGCCTCGGAATCGGAAATATTTGCGTTCGCACAGGGAAACATCACTGTCGAACAGTGATATCGAGCGATAGCCCTCGAAGGCCTTCACTCCCTGTTGGCGTTAGCCAAAGCCTCTTTGCCGAAGGAAAGCCCTGTGAACAAGTCCTGGACCTGTTGGTGCCAGCCTGAGCAAGGCTAACCTACCACGTCGTGTCTTTACTTCCTTCTTAATAATATCTGTACTGTCATGGCTTCATCGGAGTGGCTCCTGCTGGTAAGGACACCACTCCCGGTGTACCCCGAAAGAGGGCGTGACACGTCACACATCCCTGGAGTAATGGTGTGATCTGTTGGGCCACGGCGGCCATATCCCCCTCTTTCGCTGCCGCGATAATTTTTTGGGCTCCACCCCCGATAATGGACTCCATGGCGGGTAGTACACCCAACTGATCCTGTTTGTCTGCAGGGAGATAAGGGAGCAGTCCACCCTTAGGCATTTTATGGGTGCCTAAGCGCTGAGCCGCCTCGGCCACCTGTTCTTTATTATCCAGAGCAATCCCTGTTATTACACTTTGCAGATCAGCGAGCATCTCCTGCATCACCTGTCGTAAGGTCAACTCACTCGGTCGGTGGGTAGCGGCCAGCTTTTGGAAAAAATCCGGTGGTAGCCCTGCTGGCGGTTGGGGCTGAGCAACGGATAATCCACACCACACGACCAGACCCGCAAAGAGTAGCCATACTCCTCTCTTCCAGGTCAATGGGTTCAACCCTTGTTTTGTTCTTTGTTCGTTCTGTGTCATACTGTGCTCCTTTTTCTTTGATAAGAGTTTGCAGAGGTACTGGCCTTCAGTCCTATTTCCCTACATTGTAGTCTTGTGGAAGCGTCGAGAGGCAAACCAAAGCATACTGATTCCTAGCAGAGCAAGCGCTGCCATCTGGGGCCAGAGGATGCTGGGACCAACCCCTTTCAGAAAGATCCCCCGCACGATCACTAAAAAATAGCGGAGAGGGTTCAGATAAGTCAGCCATTGCACGACTTCCGGCATATTGGCGATAGGGAACATAAACCCGGAGAGGAGTACCGGTGGGAAATAGACAAAAAAGGCGCTCATCATCGCCTGCTGCTGGGTCCGGCTTACGGTGGAGATCAAGAGACCGATTCCCAGCGTGCTCATCAGGTATAACGCTGTGGCCACGAATAGGAGGACCAGACTTCCCTGAATAGGCACTGCAAACCACCATACCGCGATGACCGTGATGAGCACCACATCTATGAATCCAATGAGTGCAAAGGGCATAGTTTTGCCCAGGATAAACTCTCCCTGACGGATGGGGGTCACCATAATCTGCTCGATGGTGCCGATCTCTTTTTCGCGTACTACAGCCATACTCGATAACATCAACGTTACCAACATGACAATGAGGGCAATCACCCCCGGAACATAGAAGTGGCGACTCTCCAGATTTTCGTTGAACCATGCCCGTGTTTGCAGCTCCACCCGACCCGGGGTGAGCGTCTGGCCAGTGCTTCGTATGAAGCGTGTTAACAAGACCTTTTCGCTAAAACGGCTGGTAATCCTGCCAGCATAATCTAAGATGATGCCTGCCGTATTGGAGTCTGTGCCATCCACGATGATCTGGAGATAAGCAGTACGTCCGACACGCAGGGTTTCGCCAAAGCCGGTGTTCATCCGCAACACCGCCTGTACCTTCCCTCGATCCACGAGCTCCCGCGCTCGCTCTGCCTGGGAGACATACTCTACAACGGCAAAATAGCCGGAATCCACAAATCGCGTCACCAGCTCGTGGCTTTCCCGGCTATTATCCAGGTCAAAAATCGCGGTGGGGATGTGCGTGACATCGGTAGTTACTGCGTATCCGAAGACCAGGGATTGCACAATGGGTATTAGAAGGATGAGCCCCATCATCTACATCGAGGGTCAGCGCGTACCCAAAGAGGATCAGCAATAGCATGGGGATGGCAATCCCCATCCCCAGACTGCGCGGATCACGCACGATGTGCATAAACTCTTTCCGCATAACCGCCCACAGACGCAGTATGTTCATCCCTGAAACTCCTGCTGTGGTTGCTCCTGACGGTCCCTGGCTTCGATAAGGGAGACAAACACATCTTCCAGTGACGGAACAATCTGTTCGATCTGCACCTCGCTAAACTGTTGTTCGATTAATGTTTTTTCCAGCAGAGGGACGAGCGCTTCGGCGTTATCCACGACCACATGTAACCCCTTCCCGAAGAGGGCGACTTCTTTGACTCCGGGTATCGTTTCCAGATAGGCCATGGCGTCCTGGGGATGCTCGCAACGCACCTCAATGATCTTCTCGGTCATAAACTGCGTCTTAAGCTCCGCTGGAGTGCCTACCGCAATGAGTTCCCCCCGGTAGATCAGGCCGAGACGATCGCAGTATTCTGCTTCTTCCATATAGTGGGTAGTGACAAAGACGGTCACCTCTTGACCGGCTAACGCATAGATCAGATCCCAAAAGGCCCGACGACTGATCGGATCGACTCCCGAAGTGGGCTCGTCGAGGAAGAGGATAGGGGGTTCATGCAGGACAGCACACCCCAGGGCGAGCCACTGCTTCCAACCCCCAGAAAGAATGGCGGTGCGAGAGTATCGATGCTGCTGCAACCCGGCCATCTCGAGCACCCAGGCTTTCCATTCGGCCTTCTTGTCCTTCGGAATCCGGTAGATCCCACTATAGAAATCGATGTTTTCTTCCACGGTCAGGTCTTCATAGAGGGAGAACTTCCGCTTCCTGGAGTCTGGCTTTCACTGTTTCATAATTCGTTTGGGTGACGTCATACTCTTGTGCAGAGATGATCCCCTTCTGGTAGAGCCCTTTCTGTCGGTCGTATTCCACCTGCCAGCGGGCTGCTTCCGCTTGTGCTCGCTGTACTGTGGCCTCCGCAGCAGCGATCTCCTGCGGGCGCGATCCGGCGAGCAGTTCATCCAGCCGGGCCTGGGCTTGTCACACATCTGCTTCCGCTCGGGCAATTTCCTCTGGTCGAGACCCGGCCTCCAGTTCGGCGAGAGCAGCCGAAGCGGCCCACACCTGGGCTCGGTAGAGCGCCACTTCTTGTCTGAGTTCCGTATTCTCCAGGCGAGCAACGATTTGGCCAGCCTTGACTACCTCTCCCTCAGAGACCAGCCGTTCGGCTACCAATCCGGCCATCTTGAAACTCAGCTCCGCATCGGTGACCTCAATATTCCCCGAGACGCGAATATACTGCGGCTCTGTGGTCAACCAGGGCTGGAGATACTGGAGATAGTGGTAGGCCAAGCCAGTTATGACACCCATGACCACGAGGACTGACAGCGCTATGATCAATTTTTTCTTCTGTTTCACAACCTTTCTCCTCTGTAAGTCATTATATAGTCATTATATTTGAGCAAATTTCATACCAATATCAAAAGTTGGACAACCGAGTTCCCGGCCCGAATCCACAGAGATCCGCTGAGACATTTTGCGACTTGACCAGGGAAAAATGTCTCACTTTCATTTAAGCTTCCTCCTAACGCCTACTCTCTTTGATATCTATGTGAATATATATTCATATAAGTAACTATGACTAGTTTTCTTGCGTTTTGATGTATAGCATGTAGGGTGGGCTGTGCCCACCAACACAACCATGATTCTTCTTGGTGGGCTGAGCCCACTCTACCCCTGGCTTTCTCTAATAGAAATGTGAATATATATTCACATAATAGGCAAAAATTATTTCACTGCTAACATTTCCGCAAAGAGCTTCCATGCTCTGTGTGCGTGTCGAGTCACATCAAACGTTCCTTCACTTATCGCCCAAAGAATAGCAGCCGGCTGCACCAGCCCTAGAAACATTACGGCCACGGTATCAGGCTCTACATCCTGCCGAATCTTTCCTGCCCTCTGTCCCTCTCGGACAAGCCGGGCAACCTGTTTTAAATACCGAGAGATGGCCTGATAGAGTCGTTTCCGGCGGAGCGGTTGGTTGTAATGTATATCCTCAGAGAACACGATATGAGGCACGGCTTGATTTTCTCGTATGAGCTGTATATGTCGCTGGAGGAGTCGCTGGAGCCTTTCTAGCGGTTCCGTTGCCTCTTGAGACACTGCTTCCACATTCCACAACAGCTTTCTCCCGATAAACTCCATCGTGGCATCGAGGATCTCGTCCTTACTTGTAAAATGACGGTAGAGCGCGGAGGGAACAATACCGACGCGTCGAGCAATACTGGCAATGTTCAAACCACGAATGCCGCGCTCGGCGATGAGTCTCAAGGCAGCCTCCACGATCTGTTCCTTTCGGATCTCGGTAGCCTGTTTGCCTGCAGCCATTATGAAACCTCCTATGTGAATATTTATTCACATAATAGCAGATGCCTGCTGATCTGTCAAGGACTATGCAGACAATAGCTTGTTTTTTAGTTTTTGTATCCTCTTGTTTTTCTGGCTTAAAAATGGCATATGTCTTGCTATATTTGGCAAGGAAAATGAGAACACTAGCTGACTTTGTCAGAAGGAAGTAAATCGGTGTGGTTGTCCTTATCCCCTCCTTCTGGTCTCTCTATGTCGTCTTCAAAGCGTGGCGGAGAACAGAAGGAGATAGGCAAGAGAAACAGGAGTAGAAAAACTATAATGTGAGTGGAGGATCTACTATGAGACATGCAAGATTTTTCATTATGTTAGCCCTCTTGGCCACCCTCTTCATGGCCAGTAGTGTTTTTACTGCCACCATGCGCCCAGATCCAGAGCAACTCGCTCGCGTCGTTCAAGAAATAGAGGGGTTAGACGCTCTGCGCTCTGGTCTGGCCGGCACGTTCGAAAGCCAGGGGGTGCCAGCAGATCAAACGACTTTTCAACAGGTGTGTAAACCGGTAGGTATGAAAGCAAAGAGTATCGCGCAAGAAAATGGATGGAAAATCATCCAGATGGCAGAAAAAAATCGGAATCCGGCCCATAAGCTCGATGCCAGAGGTCAGCAGGTATTTCGGATGATGTCCGAGAATAAGGACCTCATGGGCGTATGGATGCGCACGGAAATGGATGGACAATCTGGCTGGCGCTATTTCCGCCGGATTACGGTAGAGTCAGCCTGTCTAGCCTGTCATGGTCCAAAAGAGAATCGACCGGAGTTTGTAAAGCAGAACTATCCAGAGGATCGAGCCTATGACTTTCAGGTAGGAGATTTACGAGGCCTCTATTCGGTATTTGTGCCTGACCAAAAGTAACGTTATAGGAGAGAGAAGCCCTCCGCATGACAGAATGGTGTAATAACGAGTCGAGCAAGCTCGTGGTATGTCCACACGAGCGGAGCTCGTGGTAGTTGAAACAAGACAAGAACAGATACTAATCCAGATTCAGCCAAAGATACAAAGCCGCTGGGATCAAGAAGCAGAACAGACCTGTGGATTGAGAGTGGTATGGGACGACAACTCATGGCGCAGGAGGAATGGCAGGAGCACCACCGTACCATGCAGCACATAACTGAGGAAGAGCAATGATGTTATCGACAAGAAATGCATAAGAAACTTCAAGAACGAGCTGCAAATATGGCCTTTTCTACATCAGAGTATCCTCCTCAACCAGGCTTATCATTACCCACAAATTTGCAATTCCCCCTTCCCTGAAGCGCAGCGAAGGGAAGTCCATTTGACGCCTCCTCAGGGGGGAAGGTTGGGATGGGGGATAGGAGGAACTATAGCGTCTCCTGCAGGAACGGTCTTCGTTCTGCCACATCTGGGAAAAAGTTTGGACGTTGTGCCAGCAAGCCAGCACTATCGGGCTCTATCCTGGTCATATCCTTAGTGGGGGTTCATGATCATGTAATGTGAGCGTGTTACCCTGTATATTACCACATAATGTGGGCTCAAAATGCCGATATTTTCGGGTTTTGACGGTTACGTTTTCTGTTTGCTACCTCAAGGGGAGAAGTGAGTATGAACGGGAGTAAGAAACGCATCCTTATCGTTGGTGGTGTAGCCGGTGGAGCATCTTGTGCCGCACGAGCCAGACGACTCTGTGAACAATGCGAAATTGTAATGTTTGACCGTGGACCCTATGTGTCCTTTGCAAACTGTGGATTGCCTTACTATGTCGGTGATGTGATCGCAGCGGAAGAAAAGCTTCTCGTCGCGACGCCCCAGCTTTTCCGGGATCGTTTTAATATTCAGGTACACACGGAAACCGAGGTCCTCCGTATCGACCGGAATAACCGGGAAATCGAGGTTTGTGATCTCAAGACCAACCAGACTCGCCGGGAACCCTATGATGCGCTCGTGGTGGCCACTGGTGCCAGAGCGATCCGTCCACCGCTTCCTGGCATCGATCTGCCTGATATCTTTGTCTTGCGTACTATTCCGGATAGCCGGAAAATTCGTCGTGCAGTGGAAACTTCCTCTCGTGCAGTGGTGGTAGGTGGTGGCTTTATTGGGCTGGAAATGGCCGAAAATCTCGTCCGCAGGGGGTTAGCAGTGACGATTGTGGAAATGGCCAATCAAGTCCTGCCTCCTCTTGATCCAGAAATGGCGCACTTTATAGCGAAGCACCTACGCGTTCATGGTGTGCATTTGCATCTGGGCAGTGGAGTAACCGCATTTCACCAACGACCAAAAGGGGGTTTAACGGTGAGGACATCTTCTGGAGAGGATATCGATACCGATATCGTAATTCTGGGGATTGGAGTAAGACCAGAGTCAGGGTTGGCGAAAGAGGCTGGACTCGAACTGGGTGAACTTGGTGGCATTCGAGTAAATGACCAGATGCAAACCAGCGATCCCCATATATGGGCAGTGGGGGATGTCGTAGAAGTGCGTGAGGTGGTTACACAGAAGTGGGGCCTGATTCCTCTGGCTGGCCCTGCGAATCGTCAGGGACGTATCGCGGCTGCAGCGATCATTCATACCTTATATGGGAATAGATACGGTGTTTTAGACCGCATACGCTTTCGAGGAGTCCAAGGGACAGCCGTCTGTGGAGTATTTGGTCTTACTGTAGCGATGACAGGTGCGAGTGAAAAAGGGCTGAAACGTGCGGGTATCTCAAACTATCAGAAAGTCTATCTACATCCTGGCAGCCATGTAAGTTACTTCCCAGGAGCCAAACCCATTCATATTAAATTACTCTTTGCAAAGGATACTGGCCGCATCCTAGGCGCCCAAGCCATTGGAGAAGCAGAGGTAGCCAGACGGATTGATGTGATCGCCATGGCGATTCAGATGGAGGGAACAGTCTACGATCTAGAAGAGGCGGAGCTCTGCTATGCCCCCCAGTTTGGTGCAGCAAAAGATCCGGTGAACCTGGCGGGAATGATCGCCGCAAATCACTTGCGTGGAGACTTACCTCTCGCAGACTGGGAAGGGGTACAGAATACCGACGCACAAATTATCGATGTGCGGAGTGCAGCCGAATACACCCGCAGCCATATCCCTCAGGCAAAGAATATTCCTCTTGAAGAGCTGCGTAGTCGCTTGGGGGAATTGTCCAGGGATCAGGAAATCTGGTTAGTCTGTGGAGTTGGCCAACGGGCATATTATGCTACTCGTGTCCTCTTGCAAAATGGATTTCAGGTAAAAAATCTGTCCGGCGGCATGCAGACGTACGAAACTTTTGAGACGGGGTACCCCTAAAAAGTTCCTACTAGTATTTTGGAAACAAAATTTTGACCTGTCATGCTGAGCGGAGCGAAACATCTCAAAAACGAGATTCTTCACCTTCGGCTCAGAGTGACCACTCGTCAGAACTCACAGAACAGAGCACTAGTAATAGCTTACTTCGTAGGATATTACTACCCCGGTGTCAAAATTGATGGGGATGGAAGTAAGCTCTTCGTTTATCATCACCCTGGCCAGAGTCTGGTTCGAGACTGTTCCGGAACCTTAAGTATCTCCCAGGAAACAGGCTAATGCTTAGGCGTTGCTCCTTCTTGGGGAAGCAATGCCCGACGCCAGGCTGCCATATCTCCCTGCAGATGCCGGACCTGGGTAAATCCTGACTGCTGGAGAACCTGCTCTGCTATCCCTGCGCGCACACCTGTCTCACAATAGACGACTACTTCTTTATCCCGATAGGGCTGTAATGCCTCGAGGCGATGGGGAAGGGCTGTATGCGGGATGTTCACCGCACCAGAAATATGGCCAGCCTGGAACTCTTCTGGGGTACGAACATCGAGAATAAGCAGGTCTCCCTTCGCATCCATCCGACGCAGAAGCTCCTGTTGGGAAATGATTGGAGCGACTGGCTCACTCCGGATCCAGGTGACCAGGACTGTGCCGAGAGCCAGTAGGACCACTATCACCAAGATCGATCTACCCATAATGCAAATTCCTTATAAAAATGTCCTCTACTTTTAGCAAGCAAAGCATGAGAAAGAAAGTGGATATTCTTTTTCGAATTATGCTCTTTCTCGATCTCTCCTAAACATGTTTTTTCTCCTTCTTTACCCTGTCATTTATTTTAACATTATTTATCTTACCGAAATTCCCTTCATAGCTCTGTGTAGAGAATAAGGGAAGATGGCATGCGTCTTGCTAATAATTTCCGAATAAGGTATAACTGAAGCAGACACTGACAAAGCAAACTAAGGGGTTAGTGATTCTCTCATTGTCCAGGACGGAGGGAGCCAAAGTAAGACCTAAAACCTAATCCCAACCGAATCTCAACTTGTCCTGTTGAACAAAATGCAGCATCTCATAATTTTGCAATACGTTTCTAGTGTCTGGTCAAGGTTAAAATGATGGGTTGTTCCCTCTTTTCACCCTCACCTTGGCCCTCTCCCCTCAAGAGTTCAGGGGCGGACATCTTCCTTCCCCCTCAAGGAGGAAGGTTAGGATGGGGGGACAGGAAGGAACTTTTACACCCCACCTCAATCCTCCCCCATCAAGGGGGAGGAAATTGATGGGTTCTCTTCGTGCGACAGGGAAGAGTGTAAATTCCATCGAGTCTCTCTGTCCGCCCCTGAACCCCTCAAGAGAGAGGGGAGAAAAAGGCACGCACAAAAACAAGTTTGACAAAACACTAGAGCTCCTTCACTCCATTCAGGATGACAAAACGAAAAGGGTGGGATAAGTTCTATAAATGGCCCTTGCAGGGGTTTTGGGCATCGGGAAAACGAAAAGAGGTGCTCAAAGTAAAATTGATTCAGGGGTAAAGCCATGCGTCTTTTGGTTGTCGAAGATGAAAAAAAGCTTGCCAGCTTTCTCAAAAGAGGCTTTGAAGAAGAACATTTTGCTGTTGATGTAGCTTATGATGGGGAAGAAGGGTGGTATCTCAGTACAGTCAATGACTACGATGCGATCATTCTGGATATTATGCTCCCTAAAATGGATGGCCTGAGCCTGTGCCGGAAACTCCGGAGTCGGCAGAAGGATACCCCTATCATACTCTTAACCGCTAAAGATACGATAGAGGATAAAGTAACTGGTCTCAATCTGGGGGCCGATGATTATCTGGTCAAACCCTTTGCCTTTGCCGAACTCCTGGCCAGAGTTCGGGCACTCCTGCGACGGAAGGGATCACCTTTTGTTTCTCAACTCCAGGTTAGCGACCTGGTACTTGACCCGGTTAGTCATCGAGTGAGCCGGGGAGGCAAACTCATCAATTTAACCGCCAAGGAATATGCCTTGCTCGAGTTTCTGATGCGACATGCAGGTGAAGTGGTTACCCGCACACAAATCATTGAACATGTGTGGGATCAACACTTTGACAGTGATACAAACGTCGTGGGGGTCTATATCACCTATCTCCGACAGAAAATCGATCACCAGTTCGAGCCGAAACTCATTCATACCATTCGAGGGGTAGGGTATGTCTTGCGGGAGGAGCCATGAAGTGGTCTCAGAGCTTCCGCTTTCGATTTACCCTGCAATGCGTATTGATACTCAGTATTATCCTCTGTCTAACCAGTCTCGGTATTTATTTTGGCTTGCGACATACTCTTTATCAAAACCTCGATGCCGCACTCTGGTCTATGGCCGAAAGTGAAGTGGCTTCTGCTTTTGATGCTCCAGACGGTACTATCCACGTGCATGAAGGAGGACATAACCTGGCTCTAGCTCATGATATTTTCCGCTTTGACAAATTCGCGCAAATTCGCACCTTTCCAGAAGGAAGGGTGGTGGCGAAAACCCAGAATCTGAAACTTTTCGACTTACCCCTCAGTTCCCAGAGTCGCAACCAAATAGCGCAAGGAACAGTCCTTCTAGAAACCGTACAAACGGCGAATTTCCCTCCGATCCGTTTGCTTTCTCTGCCGGTCTTGGTAGAAGGCGATATCCGGTATATTGTGCAGGTGGGAAATTCGTTGGAACCTATTCAGTCCGCCCTCGCCAGACTCTGGTGGCTACTGGTGGTGATGGATGGAAGTGCGCTATTGCTCACAGGTATGGGAGGAGCTTTCCTCGCCTATACCGCCCTCCGTCCAGTGGATCGAATTGTGCGAAATATTGAACAGATTGAAAGTACGAATCTCCATCAACGTTTAGAGATCACCCACTCGACTGACGAAATCGGTCGCTTGATTGAGGTGTTAAATCGTATGCTTGATCGGTTGGATCGAAGTTTTCATAGCCAGCAACGCTTCATTGCCGATGCCTCGCATGAACTCCGCTCTCCCCTGGCCAATTTACGGATGGCTTTGGAGTTTGCCCTGCGTCGGAAGAGGAGTGAAACAGAGTATGAGCAGGTTTTACAGAGTGCACTGGAAGATGTGGATCGGTTAGGTGCATTAGTCAAAGGATTGCTCACCTTGGCCCGAGCCGATAGTGCTCATCTGGAAGTTGCCCAGCATGCGGTCCTTCTTTCCTCTCTTCTGCAAAGGGTGCTCATGAACTACCAGAGGGTTGCTCAAAAGAAAGGGATTCAGATCGAGTTATCCGTACCCACCCTGATCGTAAGAGGAGATAGTGAATGGCTCTATCAGCTCTTTGCTAATCTGGTTGAAAATGCGTTACGATATACCCCAGCCCCAGGAAAAATAGAGGTGACTGGATTTTGCCAGAATGACCTGATAAAAATTCAGGTGTGGGATACGGGTATTGGCATTGCCCCTGAACATCTGCCACATATCTTTGAACGGTTTTATCGGGTAGATAAAGAGCGCTCACGAGCCGAAGGAGGAAGTGGGTTAGGGCTAGCTATCTGCCAGGAGATTGTCCGAGCACATGGTGGCACCCTGACTGTGGAGAGTACTCCCGGCCAAGGGAGTGTCTTTACAGTTTCTCTGCTGCCCTTTGAAAAAGGCGAGCCTCCATTATAAGAAAATTTTAATCTGTATTTAGTCCTCCTCTTATGCTGCTTTTGTTATTCTTTAAGCAGATCGCAGAACAGAAGATGATACTTTGCAAAAAGGAGGAGGAAGATTATGCGAAGATGGAGAGGGATCATCATCGGAATGCTCGTGCTTCTGGGGGTGACCGTATTACCAGCCTTGGCCGAGAGCAAAAAGGAGCGCTGGGAGTATAAAGAGCGCAAAGAGTATACAACGCCGAAGATCTCTGCTTCCGAAGCCAAAAGAGCCGTGGAGGCTTCTCGACCGCGGTGGCGTGTAGGGGCGGTACACCAGAAACAGAAGAAAGAGGGGATAGAAGTGAGGGTGCTGATTCGGAATGAGGAAGGAACCATCACTAAAATGGGTATTGATCCGATGACGGGTGAAATCCTGCCACGTTCTATAGAGACCCATGGGAGAGAAGTTCTCCTCTCCAAAGAGGAGATAACCAAAAAGGTAGAGGCAATCCTTCCCAATATAGTCGTAGGAGATAGAGCATGGTTGGGGAAACGTGGACGCTATTGGAGAATTCCTCTTTTCTGGGACGGTATGCTGGTAAGTACAGTGAAAGTAGATACGCTCACGGGGAAACTCCTCACTGCACAGCCTGACAAAGATGAAGAGGATGACGATTAGCAGACTTGCAAAACGCACAGAGGGCAATGCCCATTGTAGCTCGACAGGGTAAATTTCCCTGGCATCCTGAGTCTTTCGGTCTCCTCAACGCTGATCCCTGGGAAACCGAAGGAGGAGACTCCGCATGACATCTGGTGTCCCCTCTGTTATTGCAAACGAAGCGGACCTATCTCAAAAGAAGGGAAACTTTATCTTATCCAGAAGAGAGATATGACGAGAAAAAAGAGGAGAAAAGCTTATGAACTGGGCACACTTACATCTTGTACTAAATCACATTCCGATTATGGGAGTGATATTTGGTCTCTTTACCTTAGGGGTAGCTTGGATAAAGAGCAGTAAAGAGCTCGAGATACTGAGTTTGGGTTTCTTTGTTCTGGCAGCGATAGTGACGATACCGGTCTATTTTACTGGCGAGCCGGCAGAAGAGGTAGTAGAGCATCTTATTGGGGTCGCTGAATCCGTTATTGAGCAACATGAAGAAGCTGCGGAAGTCTCTTTCCTGATAACCGGAATATTGGGATCCGTCGCTCTGGCAGGTCTGGTGTTCTTTCGGAATGCTCAGCATATTCCGCACTGGTTTACCACCAGCATACTGGTCTTGGCACTGGTGGTGGGTGGATCGATGGCCTGGACCGCGAATTTAGGAGGACAAATACGGCACTCAGAGATTCGGACAGTAAGTATAGCAGCCACGGTCCAAAAAGAAAATACAGGGGATCTCTGGAAGGGAGAGACTAGAAGAGAGAGGCATGAAAACGAAACAGATAAGGATTAAAACGACACGTGCTATAAGTGCAGAGCGCAACAGAGGAGGTAATAACACACGATGCGTAAGCTGTTCATGAGTGGTCTTTTGCTAACCTTTGTCTTAGGGTGTGGCGTTCCCTATCAAGGGACTCTTTACACCAACTCGATCCTCTATCATATTTACACCCCCAAGATTATCAATGGCAAAACTACGGAACAAGAGATCCGGCAATGGTTTGGGGATCCTTGGCAGGTCTCCACCAATGCGTATGGGAGAACGCAGTTTACCTATCTGTTTGGGAGAGGACAACGCCGCCTGGATGTCGATTTCAAAGATGGGGTCGTCTATACCCATGATACCATCTGGTATGGAGGGGATGGTACAGACCGTGAAGATATTCTAAGAAGACCATAATTGTATCGAAGGTTACAGGGAAGGCTCGCTCTATAAACTTGCGAGTCTTCTATTTACCCTCTTCTCACTGCAAGAGAAAACAATTAGCATGTCTCTTCGGTTCTGTCCGCTGAGCCATGAAACGGCTTGGCGGACAACGCTCCGAAATGTTTTAGCGATTGAGACTATTTGTGACAATAGTGGGGCATTTTGTCCCTTTAAGGGCATCTTTCTCACGGCAAATCTCCGTGGGTAACTGATATATCTGCAGGTAAATAGAGAAATGGTATAGAGTTTGCTCTCTGCGCTTAGAGTAACCTAATTGTTTGTGCAAAAGGAGAAAAAATAGAAAGCTTGTTTCTACACAAGAAAGGAGAATACAATGAAAGGGAGAACCGTATTCATCATATTGTCCGTGTTCAGTTTTCTGGTACTCACCAGCGTTTACGCTGCGCAACGCGGTATGCAATGGAAGGGTAGTGGGGGCTGGGGAGCGAGAAGTCTCTACAATCGGATGTATAATCCCAATACAGTAGAGACTATTAGTGGAGAGGTAGTAAGTGTAGATACTTTTACTCCTCGAGGAAAAAGGATGTCCTATGGTGTGCATATGGTCGTGAAAACTGATAAAGAAGAGATTTCGATACACTTAGGGCCGGGATGGTATATAGAAAATCAGGATGTGAAGATTGAACCAAGAGATCAGGTCGAGGTCAAGGGTTCCAGGGTCACTCTTAATGGGAAGCCGATCATGATTGCTGCAGAGGTAAAGAAGGGTGAAGAGACTCTTGTTCTAAGGGATATGAACGGTTTTCCAGTGTGGAGTGGCTGGAGACGACGATAGAAACCTATAGGTCAGGACAAATAAACCGCTCCTTCCTCTTCTCCGCCCCCCTGGGAACGGAGAATGGGCAACTCTCCGTGGCGCTCCCGAAGCAGAACGAAGGAAGATCATTTCGTCATTTAGGAGGATGAAGGTGGGGGGAGAAAGACTATGCCCGCTTTCTTTCCCCACTGGCTCTATCCAGAGGAGGCAAGGGAGCAAATCTCCGCTGTGCTTCGGGAAAGGGCTACAGGTCAGAGGTCAAAAGAAGTTCAGTGGAAGCGATATACCTCGTTGCAAAGGCAACGTTAAAGAGGGAAGCGGGTAATCAGGGGGTCATGATTGTCTCGGATAAGATGCTGCCACCACGTAAGTTCGAGCTTTTGATTCCAGGTCCGCAAGCACACTGGGCAAAGGTGGCATTTGAGAAGTACTACCTCTGGAAGATGCGCACGGGTCGTGTCTATCCGCCCTGAACAGTATTTTAAACCTTCTGCTTCACTATCCTCCCAGCAAGCCCTGTGGGTTGGTCCTCTGTGGTTGGCAATGTCTGTAGGGTTTGAATTTGGGTTCTTTCATTATGTCCGAAAAGTTTCCTGGGGTGAGTTGCTCGCAGATTATAATATTGTGGCAGGGCGTCTGCTGCTTCTTTTGTGGCTTGTAGTCCTGATAGGCCCCTATCTATCAGTGAGATTGATGAATAAATAACCATTACTAGCATCTGTTCCCAGTCGTGGTTTAAGAGCTCCTTCCATCGCTCTGCAGGAGTCTATCCGTTCTTCATCATCTAGGATATCTCTACCCTTGGGAAGTCGAAGGGAAGACCCCAGGGTGGGGGAGGCAGAGTAGATTTCTCTCCTTAGCTGTGGGATGACCTCCATAACGTTGGGTTTGGTGGTGTGTTACTCCTTTTCCTTGGTATCAGGGGTGTTTGAAGGGGTGCATGATATAATTTGCCAAACGCCCATAAGCATAGTATTATGTGTAAGTAAGTATCACTGAGCATTTTTCACAAAAGCCAGCGGTAGGGTGGGCTCCGCCCACCAACACCGCCAGGGGTATTCTTGGTGGGCACAGCCCACCCTACATTTTTATGGCGGTGAAGAGTGCATGAAATTTAGTCATAGTTACTGATGTCTAAAATATTGAAAGCGTACTGAGAGAAACGGACACTTTAGAAGATAAAGCATCTGGAAAGAGAAAGTTTTTGATAAACGCAAGGCTTTTGGAGGAGATAATGGCTAAAAACTGGGGATATGGAGGAACACATCATGCCAAAAGATAACAACCCTTTTGGGGCTCGACGTCATCTAAACACCACTGCGGGCCCGGTCCACATTTTTGCTCTTACGCAATTAGAGAAAGAAGGAGGGATCTCTCTTACTCATCTTCCCTTCTCCATCAAAATTCTGGTGGAAAATCTCCTGCGGAATTGTGGAGGACCATTTATCGCAGAAGAAGATGTACTTACCCTAGCGCGCTGGAACGCTCAGCAACCGAGTCAACACGAGCTTCCCTTCCTCCCGGCTCGGGTGTTATTGCAAGATTTTACCGGTTTACCGGCCGTAGTGGATCTTGCGGCCATACGCGATGCGCTGGCCAAGTTGGGAGGGAATCCGGCCCTGATCAATCCCCTGATTCCGGTGGATCTGGTTATTGATCATTCTGTCCAGGTAGATCATTTTGGCTCAGCCTATGCGTTGTTTTATAATGCTCAGAAAGAGTTTGAACGCAATCGGGAGCGCTATGAATATCTGCGCTGGGGACAGCAGGCCTTCCGCAATTTTCAGGTCGTCCCCCCGGACACCGGTATTGTCCATCAGGTGAACCTCGAATATCTGGCCCGAGTCGTACAAACTCGTCAGCAAAATGGCGATACTGTGGCTTTGCCCGATACACTGGTCGGTACAGACAGTCACACGACTATGATCAATGGTTTAGGAGTCCTTGGCTGGGGCGTTGGTGGAATCGAGGCAGAGGCGGTGATGCTTGGCCAACCCTATTATATGCTCACACCACAGGTGGTAGGAGTGAAATTGACCGGTCGCTTGCCCGAGGGGGCGACGGCCACTGATCTGGTGCTAACCATTACTCAAATGCTCCGGAAACATGGGGTAGTCGAAAAATTTGTGGAGTTTTTTGGACCTGGATTGCAACACTTAACTCTTCCAGATCGAGCCACTATTGCCAATATGTCCCCTGAATATGGGGCTACCATGGGCTTTTTTCCAGTCGATAACGAGACATTACGGTATTTGCAAGGTACCGGACGGGACCAGGCGCTGGTGGATCTGGTAGAGCGATATACCAAGGAGCAGGGGTTGTTCCGGACAGAGACGACACCCGATCCGGTTTATTCCGAAACCCTGGAACTGGACTTGGGGCAGGTAGAACCCAGTCTGGCTGGTCCACGACGCCCACAAGATCGGGTACCACTCCGGGAGATGAAACGGAGTTTCTGGCAGGCCTTAACCACCACCTTTAACCGTAAGATTACGGCGGATGAAAGCTGGGGGGAAGAGTATAGTCAATGGCTCAATGAAGGAGGGAGTACCAGCACCACTGCACCGGTCTTACGGCAGCTCAAGCGTCGTGACCTCTACAGTGCCCACAGAGTTAAAGCGCATCTGGATGACACAGAAGTAACCCTGAGCCATGGGTCTGTAGTGATCGCAGCGATCACCAGTTGCACCAATACCTCCAATCCTTCTGTGATGCTCGGAGCTGGCTTGCTGGCCAAAAAAGCAGTGGAACGCGGACTGCAGGTACCACCCTATGTCAAAACAAGCCTGGCGCCCGGATCGTTAGTGGTCACCGAGTATCTCAAATCAACTGGACTCCTCCCCTATCTCGAAGCACTCCGTTTTCATGTGGTTGGTTATGGCTGCACTACCTGCATAGGCAATAGTGGCCCTCTACCGGAGGCGATTGCTCAAGCCGTGAAACAGGGAGAGTTAGTGGTCGCTGCAGTACTGAGTGGTAATCGGAATTTTGAAGGCCGCATCCACCCTCTGGCCCGCGCAAACTATCTCGCCTCACCCCCTCTGGTAGTCGCTTATGCCCTGGCTGGCACGGTAGACATCGATTTGCACACCGAGCCGCTCGGACACGATCCCAATGGTGATCCTGTCTATTTGCAGGATATCTGGCCAACTCAGGCAGAGATCCAGGCCGCTTTCCAGCAGGCGCTCACTCCTGAACTCTTTCGCACTCAATATAAAAATGTTCTGCGGGGCAGTGACGAATGGAACAAGCTCCGCGTTCCCGAAGGGGATCTGTATGAGTGGGATCCACACTCAACCTATGTCCAGAATCCTCCCTTCTTTACCGGTATGACTATGGAAGTGCCATCACTTCGGGATATTCGTGGTGCTCGTGTTCTGGCGCTGTTAGGGGATTCTGTCACCACCGATCACATTTCTCCCGCGGGAAGTATCCAGCCAGACAGCCCGGCTGGACAGTATCTGATTTCCCGCGGCGTTTCACCAGAAGAATTTAACTCCTTTGGCAGTCGTCGCGGGAATCATGAGGTAATGATGCGAGGGACTTTTGGGAATATCCGGCTGCGTAATCGGTTAGTCCCGGAGAAAGAGGGTGGGTGGACGATTTACTTTCCCACTGGAGAAACCATGAGTATCTATGACGCTGCTATGCGCTATATTGCAAACCAGACCCCTCTTCTGGTGATGGCCGGAAAGGAGTATGGTACAGGCTCCTCCCGGGACTGGGCTGCTAAAGGAACTGCTTTGCTTGGAGTAAAGGCAGTGTTGGTAGAGAGTTTTGAACGGATCCATCGGAGTAATTTAGTGGGGATGGGGGTTTTGCCTCTCCAGTTTCTCCCTGGAGAAAATGTCCAGTCGCTAGGACTCACCGGACACGAGGAGTACGATATCATTGGAATTGAAATGAACTTGCAACCGGGCAAAAAAGTCACTGTGCAGGCCAAACAACCTGGTCAACCTCCTAAAACGTTTGCCGCCATTGCACGACTGGATTCGCCAGTAGAGGTCGAGTACTACCGGCAAGGGGGTATCTTACAAACCGTGTTGCGACAACTGGCAAAGGGGACCTGACAGAGACTTAAAGGCTCAGAGCACCTGGAGAACACAAAAAAGCTCCAGGTGCTCTAACCTTCCTGATAAAAATTCACTTCCTGCCCTCTTCTCTTTTCGTCTGTGTTGGGACTATTTACAACATAAAGAGACATTTTGTCCCATTTTGCTTGATATCTTCTTATTGACCTCTTTTCTTCTTGTCTAAGCAGGCTTGCCCGTAGAAGTCTCCGGATGACGAACGGACCTCCCTCCGCTTGATGGCCGAACAGGTCTGTACCAGGCTCTCTTTAGCGCCACAAATACGCTGGTCAGGGCAGACATATGGTACAAAATTTGCTCTTTTAGTAACGAACAGAGTATACGCGGATTGGAAACGTCAGGTTTCTCTTATAGCGTCTATCGAGCAAAGGAGGTAAGGACATTGAGTATCTTCTGGATCATAGGAGTAATTGGGATATGGTTAGTCCTGCAACTGTGGGTATTGCCTAAATTTGGAATTCCTACCTGACTGTCGAGAAGCTGCTCGATCGAGGATCGATCCAAAAAAGAAGCACAGAAGACTCATACGCAGGATAGTATACAAGGATAAATCAAAAATGCAGAGAGATTTTTTCCACTGGCTTGAGGGCTTCCCATGGAGACTACGAGGGGAGGAACGACGGACAAGGAGACTGCAGGGTACAGTCTTACTCTTTCTCCTTGTGTTCGGCATTACTTTCAGTAGCAGAGCTCATGGAGGAGAAAGAACAAGGGCGGAGGTATGGACATTGGAACAGGCAATCAGGTTTGTTCTTGAGCAGAGCCCAGATGTCAGAGCTGCAGAACATCGTCTGGAGGCTACCAAATCTCTCGTAACCCAGGCCGAGACTGGCTTTTATCCAAAAATAAATCTGGGGGAACAGTATACAAAGACGAACAATCCGGTGGGAGCTTTCATGTCGGTTCTTAACCAGCGGCAATTCAACTTTGGCCTGAATTTTAATGATCCTGCCCCCACAGATAACTTCAACACCAGACTTTCTCTCACCCAATCCCTCTTCAATGGTGGACGTACGGTTATAGGGCGACGAATTGCCCGTACCAACGTCGAACGAGAAAAAGAAGAGTTACGTCGTCTCCACAACGATCTTCGTTTTGAGGTAACCCAAGCCTATTTTACTATCCTTCAAACTCAGGAGCTGGTTAAGGTGCAGCAGGAAGCCGTGGCGCAAGTGGAAGCTCAGCTTAAGCTGGCCAGGGCCAGGTTTGAGGCGGGTACGGCTGTCCTTTCCGATGTGCTCAGTGTCGAGGTGCGTTTAGCTGAGGTTCAAGAAGAACTGATCAGAATAGAAAATCAGTTTGTGCTGGCCAAAGCAGCATTGAATACTCTACTGGGCGTAGAGATCGAGCGAGAGTTTCTCTTGAGCAGTGAGAGTCAGCTCCCCTCTCTTCAGTATACCCTGGAAGAAGTGCTGACTCTTTCCCTGGAACAGCGGCCAGAAATAGAGCGCATATACAAGGAGATACGCATCAGTGAGGAACAGATCAAATTAGCCCAAGCCGGGTATCTTCCCACCTTGAATCTTGTCGCGGCTTATGATCTGGATACGGAGAATTTTTCCCGTCTCGAGGAGAGCTGGCAGGTAGGCGTGGTGTTTCAGATGAATTTGTTTGATGGTTTTGCTACAAGAGCGAAGATACGGGAAACCAGACAACATCTGGAGGAGGTCAAGGAGTTAGCACGTCGTCTGGCCCTCAATATCCAGCTTGAAGCCAAAGAAGCCTTTTTGCAGTTGCAGGAGGCAAGAGACCGAGTCCGGGTCGCCACCAAAGGTGTCCAGCAAGCGGAGGAAAGTCTGAGAATTATCGAAATCCGCTATCGTGGAGAGATCGCTCTAGTCACAGAATTGATTGATGCTCAGGTGGCCCTTGCTGCAGCAAAAACCCGTTTAGTGACAGCACGTTTTGCGGAACAAATTGCTATGGCTCGTCTCCTGCGGGCGATAGGAGGTCAGATGCAATGAACCTGCAGACTAAAAATCGGCTCACCAGAAGATTTGGATTTACTCTCCTTTTCTTGCTATGGATTTTGGGAGTGGTGAGTGGAGAGCTGAGAGGCTTGCATCGTGGAGAAGCTGCTGAAGAAAGAGGGAAGATTTCTTCTACACCCTCTGTAAAAACTGTCCTCGGGAAAATACTTACCCCTGCTCCGCTTCCCGAATTTTGTGAAGCAGTGGGGACCATTCGTTCTCGAACGACCACGGTGCTTTCCAGTAAGGTGCTGGGATATGTGCAGGACGTCCTGGTCAAAGAAGGGGAAGCGGTGCAGAAAGGGCAAATCCTTCTCTTGCTGGATGATCGGGATTTGGCGGCACAGGTACGACGTGCAGAGGCTGCGCTGGAAGAAGCCCAAAATGGGCTTGACGAAGTAGAGAAGAGCATTATTGCCGCCGAAGCAGCAAAAGTTGCTGCCGAAGCGAATAAGGAATTTGCTGAGAAAACCCTCCAACGGTATCAATTGATGCTCGCTCAGCAGGCGGTGAGCCGTCAGGAGTTCGATACTGTCCTGGTCAAACACCAGGCCGCGCAAGCCGAGGTGCTCCGTGCCGAGGCGATGATCAAATCGTTACAGGCAAAAAAGCGTCAGGTACTCGCCAAAATTACCCAGGCACAGGCTGAAGTGGCTAATGCAAAGATTTATCAAGGATATGCTACTATCCGCTCTCCGATCAATGGGATCGTGGTAGACAAGAAGGCAGAAGTCGGCACACTTGCTGCTCCAGGAAGTCCACTGCTGACTATCGAGGATGCTCAACACTATCGGTTAGAAGCCAATGTCCCCGAATCACGTGTGGGAGAGATCAGTCTCGGAATGCCTGTACGAGTCACTCTCGAGGCTCTTGGACCGAAGATCCTGATTGGAACCATAGACGAGATTGTACCCCTGGCTGATCCCACGACTCGGACTTTTGTAGTCAAGGTGGAGCTCCCTTTCACTCCTGGCCTGCGCTCGGGGATGTATGGGAAGGCCTGTTTTCCGGTGGGAGAACGTCTCGCGCTGCTCTTACCACGCTCCGCGCTCTTAGAACGTGGACAACTCCAAACTGTCTATGTAATAGAAGAGAAAGTAGCCCGACTCCGTTTGGTAAAAACCGGGAAGATCCATGGTGACCAGATAGAAATTCTCTCCGGTCTCAAGGCAGGTGAAATGGTGGTCCTGGAGGGAATGGAAGAGTTGTTTGATGGCGCTCCTGTCGAGGTGAAACATCCATGAATTCCGGTGGTTTGGCTGGAAAAATTGCTTCTGGTTTTATCGATTCTCATCTTACACCCCTCCTTATTGTGGCCGCTCTCTTATTAGGGATCTTTGCTATACTCCAAACTCCTCGAGAAGAAGAACCACAGATTGTCGTGCCCATGATTGACATTTTTGTCCAGATGCCTGGAGCTGGCGCGAAAGAGGTGGAGGAACGGGTAACCACACCCATGGAGAAGCTCCTGTGGGAAATTCCCGGTGTGGAGTATATCTACTCCACGTCCAGCCCAGGTTTCGCCATGGCTGTCGTACGGTTTTATGTGGGTGAAGATGAAGAAGAGAGTATTCTGAAAGTTTATACCAAGCTCTATGCCAATCTCGATAAAATCCCTCCTGGCGTCTCCCCTCCCCTCGTCAAACCCCGTTCTATCGATGACGTACCTATCCTGGCCCTCACTTTATGGGGAAAAGGGTACGACGAGTTTCTCCTTCGACGGTTAGCCGCCGAAGTAGAAGACGCTATCAAAGCGATCCCTGATGTCTCGGAAACGAGAATTATCGGTGGATGGCGGCGGCAGTTTATCGTGACCCTCGATCCAGCGCGCATAGCTGCCCATCAGGTAACCCCGATGACGATTGTTTCGATGATTCAGCAGGCTAACCAGCAGTTGTCAGCCGGAAGGTTCACTGCGGATAATGTGGAATTTCTGGTAGAAACGGGTGGATTTCTCCAAACACCGGAAGAGATCGGAGCAGTAGTGGTCGGAAACTTTGCCGGACGGCTAGTCTACTTACGTGATGTCGCCACTATTATTGATGGGGTGGAAGAACCTGATCACTATGTCTTCCTGGGGTTAGGTCCGGCTGCAGAGCATAAGGGAATCTCCCTGGATACGAATCAGAGAGCAGTCTATCCCGCCGTGACTATCTCTGTAGCCAAACGGAAAGGGACAAACGCGATTCGTATTGCCGATAAGATTCTGGCTAAAGTGCAGGCGCTTCAAGGAACTCTCTTGCCAGGGGATGTCCAGCTTACGGTGACCCGGAACTATGGAGAAACCGCGCAGGAAAAATCTGATGAATTGTTAAAACATTTACTTATTGCCACCGTCTCAGTCATCCTTCTCATTGCTCTCGCTCTAGGTTGGCGAGAGTCTGGAGTAGTAGCCTTGGCCGTGCCGGTAACTCTTGCCCTCACACTCCTGGTTTTCTATCTGTACGGTTACACCCTCAATCGTGTTACCCTGTTTGCCCTGATATTCTCTATCGGTATTCTCGTAGACGATGCAATCGTCGTGGTGGAAAATATCGTCCGCCACTTCCGTCTACCGCAGAACCGTGGACGTCCCTTGATGCCGGTAGCCATAGAAGCGGTAGATGAAGTCGGGAATCCGACCATTTTAGCCACTCTTACCGTAATAGCCGCTATTCTTCCTATGGCCTTTGTCTCTGGCTTGATGGGACCGTATATGCGCCCTATTCCCGTTGGGGCCTCGGCTGCTATGATCTTTTCTCTCTTTATTGCCTTTATTATTTCTCCCTGGGCTGCTTATCGACTGGTAGGAAGGCCCCGCCTTCCTGCTGGTGACCACGGTGAACGGGAAGGATGGACTACCCGGCTCTACCGGACAGTGATGGGTACGCTCATTCATGTTCCGCTCTGGCGTACTCTGTTTCTCGGTGGAGTTATCATCTTACTGCTCGTAGCCGTATCCCTCCTTTACTGGAAGGTGGTGACAGTCAAGATGCTCCCCTTTGATAATAAGAGCGAATTGCAGATCATTATCGATATGCCAGAGGGGACCTCTCTGGAAGAGACCGCTCGAGTGACCCAGGACATTGGGGCCTATCTCCGCACCGTGCCCGAAGTGACAGATTACGAGATGTATATCGGTACCGCCGGACCTTTCAATTTTAATGGTTTGGTGCGACACTATTTCCTGCGACAAGGGGGGAATGTGGCGGATATCCAGGTCAATCTGGTGGAAAAGGGGGCGCGTGCCGCTCAGAGCCATGACATTGCGAAACGGGTTCGTCCCCATATTGCGACTATTGGTCAGCGGTATGGAGCACGAATCAAGATAGCGGAAATCCCTCCGGGTCCCCCTGTCCTGCAGACGCTGGTTGCGGAAATCTATGGGCCGGATTATCAGCAACAGATAGCAGTAGCTCGACAGATCCGGGAGATATTTGAGTGGACCGAAGGGGTGGTGGATGTTGACTGGTATGTGGAAGAGGATCAGCCGAAGTTTCAACTCATTGTGGATAAAGAGAAAACCGCGCTGCATGGCATTTCTACCACGCAGATTACCCACACGCTGCGTATCGCAGTAGAAGGGGAAATAGTGGGATTGGCTCATCTGCCCAAAGAAAAGGAAGATCTGCCGATCTTCCTGCGTCTCCCTCGCGCAGAACGCTCTAGTATCGACGATTTACAGGATATTCGTATGCAGTCGGTCTCTGGAGAACTTGTCCCTCTCCGCGAGTTAGTCAAGGTCGAACACCGTATAGAAGAAAAGAGTATCCATCACAAAAACCTGCTCCCGGTAGTCTATGTGACTGGAGATGTAGCCGGTCGGGAAGAGAGTCCGGTCTACGCCATTCTAAAGCTCAACCAGGCCATCAGTCAGCTAAGAACCTCTGAAGGGTATACCATCGAGCGCTACGTAGCCCAGCAGCCCTTTTTGACTGATAAAATTACTCTCAAATGGGATGGAGAATGGCAAATCACTTATGAAGTCTTCCGAGATCTGGGGGTTGCTTTCGTAGCAGTTATGATTCTCATCTATGTGCTGGTAGTGGGATGGTTCCAGTCTTTTATCACCCCTCTGGTCATTATGGCCGCTATTCCTTTTTCCCTCGTCGGTATTCTTCCAGCCCATGCCGCTATGGATGCTTTTTTTACAGCCACTTCGATGATCGGTTTTATTGCAGGGGCAGGGATCGTTGTCCGAAATTCTATCATTCTAGTGGACTTTATAGAGCTACGGTTAGAAGAAGGGATACCCCTCAATGAAGCGGTCGTAGAAGCTGGAGCTGTCCGTTTCCGCCCTATGGTATTGACTGCCGCCGCAGTGATTGTGGGTTCGGGAGTGATCCTCTTCGATCCGATTTTTCAAGGACTGGCTATCTCGCTGATGGCCGGAGAAGTCGCTTCCCTCCTCTTATCCCGCATGACGGTACCCATCCTCTATTTCCTGGCCGCGGCCCGCGGGTTTATCACCATATCTGCTTTGATGCAGAGGAAGAAGGAAACCATGGAAAATGGACAAGCCCTGGAAAAGAAGGGAGCATGAAGAGAGGACCTATGGTCATTAGTGCCCAATTTAGTCTTTATCCTCTCCGGCAGGAACATCTGTCACCGGCTATCCAGGCAGCGAGTGAGGTACTCATGGCGGCTGGTCTCCATCCGGAAATTGGTCCCATGAGCACGGTGGTGACGGGAGAGGCGGATGTGGTGTTTACAGCCTTGCACGATGCCTTTGTTCGTGCGGCAGCCATGGGGCATGTGGTCATGACGGTAACGGTATCAAATGCCTGTCCAGTAAGAGGAGAATCCGCTGGTGCCGTGGGAGATCTTTGAAAAAGAAGCGAACCAATATGAGGGATGGTATGCCACCAATCGTGGGCAGCGCGTAGCTCAAGCTGAATATGCCCTGCTGGAGTGGCTTCTAGCCTATTTTCCCACCAGCCAGGTTGTGCTGGAAATTGGCTGTGGGACTGGTCACTTTACCAGGTGGCTTTCCAAAAGGGGTTTACGGGTCATAGGACTTGACCGGTCACCGGCAATGCTGGCGGAGATGCATCATCGATGCCTCGACATTCCGGCGGTACTAGCCGATGCTCATAGTTTACCTTTTCCAGAAGGAGGGGTAGATGTAACTGTATTTGTGACCACGTTAGAATTTCTCGAGGATCCGGTAGTAGCTTTGACCGAAGCAGTCCGCATTTCTCGTCAAGGAGTGCTGGTAATAGCTCTCAATCGCTGGAGCCTGGGGAGTCTCTCTCGACGATGGGGAATGCAGTCCGGTCATTCTCTCCTGGGACAGGCGCGGGATTATTCGATTATCTCCCTTCGGAAAAAGATGCAAAAGGCTGCCGGTAGGCGCTTACAGAAGCTTAACTGGACGAGTACTCTCTTTCCGAACGGCCTATGGAAGATTCGAGCCCCCATTCCGCTAGGAGAGGTTATTGGGCTGGCAACTGTACTGGCTAGGCCATAATTTGGCTTACCATAGGTACCGAAGATTATACCCAATCAAAGTTATGGAGATTTGATCATGACCACATCTATTCTTGCACTAGGATTAGTAATAGCAATACTTCTTGCGCACAATGCACTATTGGGCACGGCTGGTTGAGGGGCAGACCAAGGAGCTCGATAGTCCTTTTCTCCTTCCTCTTTCCCCCATCCCACCCTTCCCCCACAAGGGGGGAAGGAGCGAACAGGATCACGCAGTGAAGCATGGGCTTCTCCCTCTAGCACGGAGGGACACCGTCATTTTCCTCCCCCTTGGTGGGGGGATCAAGGTGGGGGGTAAAAAGCACTCTTTTTCCCCTCATTCCAGCCTTCTCCCACCAGGGGAGAAGGGGAAGGTGTCCGCCCCCTGAACCCCACAAAGGGGATGGAGCAGGTATCCATCCCTGAAGACACTGCTGGAAAGAGGGTCAGCAGGACAAAATGTATTTACACCTGGTGGAATGTAGCATACCCTCGTGTCACTCTGAGCAAAGCGAAGAGTCTCTAACCGAGATTCTTCGCGGAGTTTGTCCCGAGCAAAGCGAAGGGCTCAGAATGACAAGAATGCGTGATGCTGAAGGCGAATTGGTATGAGCATGAAAAAGAAAGCCTCTTGACAACTCGGCTTTCATCTTTACAATGAATCTGGCGAGAGGATGTTATGAACTTTTGCAGAAGCTCAAGTTGGGAGCCAATCTATAGACCCGACTTGACAGGTGCAATTGTCGAGGGTGAGCATCTTGCCTGCTTTTTTTGTAGAACAGCGGCATCTATTCTCCGTAGCAGCAAGAGACTCCATTCCGAATCCTGAAAACTGTCCCTCGCTTACTGTATCTTGGACATCGGGTACATTGGGGAGCAATTTTAAAGAGGAAGAATTGCTATGGCTATTACCGATCTCCAGCAGGCTGTCCATGCTCTTGCTGAAGAAACTATCCGCACCCGTCGAGACCTCCATCAATATCCAGAAACCGCTTTTGAGGAGCACCGTACGAGTGACCTGGTAGCAACCCGGCTGGAAGCTCTGGGTTTGGAAGTGCGGCGTCATATCGGCCAAACAGGTGTTGTCGCTCTATTAGATTCAGGTAAACCAGGAAAAACGGTTCTCTTACGGGCAGACATGGATGCTTTGCCCATCCAGGAAGAGCGTGATACCCCCTATCGTTCCACCATTACCGGTAAAATGCATGCATGTGGACATGATGGTCATACCGCTATTTTACTCACAACGGCAAAGATCTTCAGCGAGAGAAGGGCAACTCTCACCGGAAAACTGCTCTTTGTCTTTCAACCGGCCGAAGAGATTGGAAACGGTGCAGCCGCGATGCTTAAGGATGGGGCACTCACCGGAATGCGAGTGGATGCTTCCCTTGGTCTCCATCTCTCCAGTGAGCTTCCCGTAGGGACGGTAGCAGTGCGGCCTGGCCCAGCTATGGCCTCAGCCGATATGTTTACTATTCATGTCTATGGAAAAGGAGGGCATGCAGCAAGGCCACAGGTCACTGTTGATCCCATTGTCATTGCGGCCCATCTCATCACTACCCTCCAGACTCTAGTTGCACGTGAAATTGATCCGATAGATCCGGCGGTGATCAGCATCGCCTCTATCCATGGCGGGACAGCTTATAATATTATTCCGGAGCAGGTGGAAATGCAGGGCACATTGCGTACTTTTCAGCCTGCCACACAAAGCTATCTCCAAGAACGCATCAGCACACTCTCCACCCATATTGCGCACACATTTCGGGGGAGGGCTACGGTGCATTGGGAAGAAGGGACCGCAGCCGTGATCAATGATCCCCATATGACCGACCGCTTTTTGCAGGTGGCCAAAACGGTGGTAGAGGCCGAGAGGATCATTACACCACCCCTCATCATGGCTGGAGATGATATGTCCTGCTGGCTTCAACAGGCTCCCGGATGTTATTTCTTCGTAGGAGCCAGAAACGAAGCGGCCGGAATTGACAAACCCCATCATCATCCCCAGTTTGATATTGATGAACGGTCCTTAACCCTCGGCGTGGAGCTTTTATGTCGAGGAGCACTGGATTTTCTCCAGCAATAAGAGTATATAATACCTGGTAGGAAAATCATAACAGTTTAGGACGAGGAGAAAGAGGGTACAGCTCGAAAGCGCAATGATGCTGTCCTTTCTGGGTCTCCCGGCGTGAAGCAGAGGGAAACCTGCATCGAGCTCAGGCGAGTGTCTGTTCATCCTCCGTGACACCATAGGTAAAGGGATTTCATGCACAAGATTAAGATAGCTCCTTCTATTCTCTCGGCAGATTTTGCACACCTTGGGGATCAGGTACGTGCGGCAGAAGCCGGGGGAGCTGACTGGATTCATATTGATGTAATGGATGGACATTTTGTACCCAATATTACCATTGGTCCACTTATTGTCAAAGCCTTACGACCGATTACGACGCTTCCTTTAGATGTCCATCTGATGATCCAAAACCCGGGCTGGTATCTCACCGATTTTGTCCAGGCGGGTGCCGATCATCTTATTGTGCATCTGGAAGCCGACCCGCATCTCCATCGCCTTATTCAACGCATACATGAATTGGGAGCTAAACCAGGAGTGGCACTCAATCCAGCTACTCCGCTCTCTGCCTTAGAGGAAATTTTACCCTATGTGGATTTGGTCTTGGTGATGTCCGTCAATCCCGGTTTTGGTGGCCAAACCTATATCAGTTCCAGCACGGAAAAAATCCGCCGGCTACGTAAGATGCTCGATACACTGGATCGATCTGTAGAGCTCGAGGTTGATGGGGGCATCTCTCCGCATACCGCCCCACCGGTAGTCGAGGCAGGGGCAACGGTGCTAGTGGCTGGTTCAGCAGTGTTTAATAGTCAGGCTTCGATAGCAGAAAATATTGCCGCCTTGCGGCAGGCGGTATAAGATAAGAGGCTCTTGCACATAAGAGGAGAGCTTGTGGGCAAATCGGTGGCAATATGCTCTGATCAAAAAGAAAAGGATTTTCCCTTCAGGACCGAGGATAGCCTAGAGCATACAGGCCTTTGAACACCATGCAGAGGGGTGACGGTGGGGGGATAAAACAATGCCAGCAGAATCATTAGAGCGGAGATCAAATGGAGATCGACGTCGAGGGGAGCGCCGCGTGGGCTTTTCGAACCGAAGAGTGTGTGCGGAGCGTCGTATGGTTTGGTATGATCGTCGTCAAGGCGAACCTCTTCTTTGGGTCACCATTTGGGGTACACGAGGGTCTATTCCCACACCCGAACGCACGAAAATTTATTATGGAGGGAACACTTCCTGCGTAGAAGTCCGCACTGATCGAGGAGATCTGATTATTATTGACTGTGGGACCGGGCTGCGTCTCCTCGGTAAAAAACTGCAGGAAGAATTCGCCGAACGGCCTATTCGGTCATCAATTTTGCTCTCCCATTTTCATTGGGATCATATCCAGGGGATTCCTTTCTTTGATCCCCTCTATGATCGAAAAAACTCCTTTGTCTTTTATGCCTTTACCTCTCCGAGTCATTTACTCCAAAAAGCCTTGGAGAGCCAGATGAGTCCCCCTTTTTTTCCTATTAATATGGGAGTGATGGAGGCTCATCTTGACTACCAGGAGGTGAGAGAAACTTCATACGAACTCCTCGATGGGGTAAAACTCGAAGCCAGGCGGTTGAATCATCCCCAAGGCTGTCTTGGATACCGGATCGAGTACAGGTCGAGAGTACTCACCTATGTCAGTGACCATGAACCAGGGGTAAAAGAATTTGATCAGAACTGGAGGGAATTGTGCCGCAATGCCCATCTCGTTATTTCTGATGCGCAATATCATCCACACGAACTGGCCGCGCGCAAAGGTTGGGGCCATGGATCTTATGAAACCAGTGCCCGGATGGCTTGTGAGTGTGGGGTCAAACACCTGGTGTTGTTCCATCATGACCCTGACCGGACGGATATCGAACTTCAGGAGATCGAGCGCCTCGCCTGTGCAATCTTCCCGGAGACCATTATTGCTGCCGAAGGACTCCGCATTAATGTGTAAGTCAGATGTTCCATAGAACGGAAAGAGTTGCCGGTCAGGTACTATACCTGGTTTTATCTCCTCCGCTACCCTCCACGAGGCCATTGTAGTCGCCTTCGCCACCTGTAATCCGAGGTCAGGCGGGCCTGGGGTCATCAGAATGCTATTTATTCAGCAGGCGTCAGGATTCCCTGCTGTTGCAGCCGGATGAGTGATTTTTCGAGATGCTCTTGGTGATGGGCATAGGAAGCCAGGAGAATGAAAGCGAGTGGATACCCTGCAAGCCATGGGTATCTTCGCGCATCCAGCAGGTCTTTTTCAGAAATTCCTTCCCCCAATTCCAGAAACCGGAGAAATCCTTCCCGCCAATGCTGATAGATCTTTTTCCAAGGCTGGTCATGGTAGGTTTCATAAATCCAGGCATTTATACGATCCGTATTGTCTTCCGAGTCCAGGTTTAACTCTGGGAGCCAGATGGGAAACAGAGGTTCCCGATTGTGCAGAGCAGCTTCTACCCGTGCGATAGAACGCTGCTGCCAGGCCCACAGATGAACGATTATATCCTTGATGGACAGGTGGGAAGGGAGAAGCGGGATGGTGATCTGCTCTTCGTTCATACGAGCAAGGAGTTTTTCCCATTGATTAAACATCTCTCTCAGCGCTGCCAGAATATGGTGTTTCATGTGCATGATCGATCCTCACTGTTGACGTTGTGCTGGAAATCTGGAAATCTGGGGACACCATACTCATTTTTGCCTGGATCCCCTCTTCCTCTTTGGCTTCTGCCCTTGCAGGATATGCTGCAACGATTCGGTGAGCTTCCACAGAAACCAGTCACCTCCGAAGGGTCTCCCAGTCTTACCAGAAAACGGTTACCAGCCCCTCTTATCCCCTTGGGTGAGGCGAAGGGAGATCCGATACCACCTCTCATGCCATCCTCGCCAGGCCCAACGCTATGCCAGCTCACCACCAAGGAGAGAAATAAGTATGGTGTCCCCGGAATTCGCGGAATTCGTCGGAATTCGGCAAATCCGGGGACACCATACTTATTTCTGAGACACCGCCCGGGCTTCTACCGCCTTCAGGATACATCTCTCCACTTCGATGCGCTTCCACACACCGCAAACTATCATATCCCGGCTGTCTACTGATCTTACCAAAAAACGGTTTGGCTGGTCGGTGTCTCGCTGGGTGAGACGAGTGGAGATCCGGTACCCTCTCTTGTGTAATCCTGGGCAGGTGATAACGTTCTACCGGACCTACCTCAAAAGCAAACATTACATATGGATGCCCTCGGAATTATGTATGGTGTCCCCAGAATTCCAGAATTCGATACCCGTTCGATAAAAACACAGTTTGGGCGGTCTTCCTTGGTCTTGTTAGGCAGATGTACGTTTTTGAAGTATTATTATTTTGGTTTATTTAGCCGATCCTCTCTTTGATTAACCCCTGGCTAACCGCCGGCACTTCGAAAGCCGATGAACCGGCGTCAAATAATTCTACTTACTGCTCTCTAACTTATGTGCCTCGACCATCTCAGCCAAGCTATTGAAACGAAAGTCATATTTTGGTATTTCACCCGGTGACATGGTTGCACCGAAGCCTTTCTCCCCGTGCCGACGGTAAATCCAGCAGGACTTTAGCCCGTGGCGATTAGCGGGCGCATGGTCGTGAAACAGACTTTCTGCCGTATGCAAGATGTCTGACTTTTCATATCCAAGAGCCTTGAGCATGCTGAGCATGTATTCGAAATTGGCATCTGCCGGTTTGTAGCTACCAATATCTTCGGCCGTATAGATGGCATCGAAATCAACCCCCAGCTTCTTATTACTTGCCGAGAAACTCTCATTGTCTACATTTGACAAAATCACAAGTTTGTAATGTTGCTTGAGGTACTGGAGTGCCTTCACCGAATCAGGGAACGCGGGCCAATCCTTTACTGAATGGCCATAGTGAACGCATTCATCCCAGCTAACGCTGATGCCCCATTCTTCAGCAAGACGTCGGTAAACGGTTGCCAACAATTCCTGATAACGTTTGGTGGGCGTTTGACATTGCTGATTTGACTCATAGCGAGCATGAGCCTCAAGAATCTCATTACGCGTTAGTTTAGGGTCAAGTCTATCTGTGAGAGGGGCAAGTGCGGTTACGATGCCACTTTCCCAATCGATCAGCGTCCCATAGCAGTCAAACGTCAATACCTTGAAGTCTGTAAGCTTCATAATACTCCTTTCCTCATCTGATATAAAACCGAGGTATACATAATCATCAATATCTTCCTATACGCTCGGTACAGGTTTACCGGTGAAGCAAACGGTCAACGAATCTGCATCGGGGTTATAGTTAACCCAAAGTGATGTAGACTCCATTTTCTGAGAGAAATATCCTTCACTGATTCAGGAATGGTCATCGCTGCCATCGCATAGTTTCTCCCTTCTTCAATCATCTTGCCCAGTAGGCTGCGACTACTTTTCCTTGTTCAACCACCACCTTAGTCCAGTACTGTGGTTGCACCTGATAGGTCCGGACACAAATCTCCAAATCCGGGGACACCATACTTATTTCTGAGACACCGCCCGGGCTTCTACCGCCTTCAGGATACATCTCTCCACTTCGATGCGCTTCCACACACCGCAAACTATCATATCCCGGCTGTCTACTGATCTTACCAAAAAACGGTTTGGCTGGTCGGTGTCTCGCTGGGTGAGACGAGTGGAGATCCGGTACCCTCTCTTGTGTAATCCTGGGCAGGTGATAACGTTCTACCGGACCTACCTCAAAAGCAAGCATTACATATGGATGCCCTCGGAATTATGTATGGTGTCCCCAGAATTCTGATATAGTGAACACGACCATCAAACATGGCCTGAAAAGCGTCGTCGAAATTCATGAAGAGTTCGATTCGGGTATGGCGCAACTGATGGAATGCCAGGTAGCGTTTCGTTACCCATTCATGATTACTGCCTGTCGGTCCAAGTGTTCCAAAAATCAACATCTGTCAACCTCTCCCCAGTGGCCGTTGGGAAGTTCAACCTTGTACTATCGCTTTGAGCCAGCTCGTCCAAGAGTGAAAACGACCTTTCCCGAGATTTCTTTTTTCTAATCCGTCTTCCAGACAGGGCATTCTACCCCCTTGTGCTTTTGGAAGCCTAACTGCTGAGTAGACAGAAGGATAATCTAACACAAAGATAGGATTTATCTAGGAAGAATTATGTCTATCTCTTTCAGGGAGGAGATATTCGTCTGGATATCCTGATGCAAGATGGAGTGGTCTATAGGCATGAAGTTACCCAGCCTGGCAGCCATAAGGGGTTTTAGTCCAAGGACAAGGGCTACTTTATTCCAGGATTCGTTTCTAAGATAGATTGACAGCAACGTAAAGGGCTCAGCATGACACCAAAGCAAAATTTTTCTACACCATATCAGAGTTATGACACACAGGGAGAGAACGGGTCTCTGCTCCGAGAGAAGCGGATGGAGAACAACTCTATGCAACCGCACCATGGTAAGCATACTCTGCGAGGAATAGTTCCCCTCCCCTCTTCTTCATTTTCAAACCGAAAAGGGAGATGGGGACGACTCTTTCCCAATTTACCCTCCTTAGAGATAGACAAATCACACCTGCTCACACTGGCAAACAGCATGAAGGAGACGGAGGATAATCCCTCTGGAGATAGTCCAACGATTCCTGCTGGATTCATCTTCCTCGGACAATTTATCGATCATGATATGACCTTTGATCCCACCTCAAGTTCAGAACAGCAGAATGATCCGGAAGCGATCCAGAATTTTCGTACACCACTTCTGGAGCTTGACGCGGTATATGGAGGTGGACCAGAGATTGAGCCCTTTCTCTATGATCAGGATGATAAATGGGGAGGATGCTTTCTGATTGGTAATAATCATGGAAATCTTCAGGACCTCCCCCGGAACAAACAGGGTGTAGCCCTTATCGGCGATCCGCGCAATGACGAAAACGGAATTCTTTCCCAGTTACATCTGGCGTTTCTTCAGTTTCATAATGCCGTATACAAACTGGTGAATGCCGGAAAAATCAGAGATCTCCGTTACTTTACAGATCCTTTCCAGGAAACCCAGCGTCTGGTGCGCTGGCATTATCAATGGATCATTGTCCATGAATTCTTGCCGCTCATTATTGATCACAAGGTGCTGGCAGAGGTGTGGATGAATGGTTTCAAATGTTACCATGGGAACACGGAGCCTTTTCTGCCGGTAGAGTTTGCTATGGCAGCTTATCGCTATGGATATAGCCAGATTCGTTCTATGTATGCCATCAATGCCCGGAAGCCGAATATCAAATTTATTAAGCAAGCGGCAGAGGTAGGGGGCATGGGGATCCCTTCTTTCGAACCCATCCCTCCAGACTTTGTCGTTGATTGGCGTTACTTCTTTGGAATCAATGGTTCCAAACCCCAGGCCAGTCGGCTTATCGATACCCGAATTGCGGCAGAGGTTTTCGATCTTCCATTCTCTTCCCCATCTGAGGAACAATCGCTCCCCCTTTATACTCTTTTACGAGGACAAAGTTGTGGTTTGCCTTCTGGAGAGATGGTGGCCTGTTTTTTAGGGATCGAACCTTTATCCCCTGACCAAACCGGGATTGCAAAGTATGAATTAGAGCAGACCCCTCTCTGGTTTTACATTCTCAAGGAAGCAGAATTAAACAAAGAAGATAAACTGGGACCGGTAGGAGGACGCATCGTGGCCGAGGTTTTTATGGGGATACTCAAAGGGGATTCCCAATCTTATCTGTCGGTGGCTCCATACTGGGAGCCATGTCTCCCGTCGGTAAAAAAGGGAGATTTTACGATAGCAGACCTGATTAAGTTAGCGCAGTCCATCTCTGAATAAAGCGATGCGTAAGTAACTATGACCAGGAATTTTTGACAAAAGCCCACTCGCTTCGCCACTACTCGAAAAACGGATGACGAATGGACTTCCCTCCGCTACGCTCCGGGAGGAATGTGCTATGGACACCTTTAGCCCTGCGCTCTGCTCTGGTAAGCGCTATGAGGCGCTCTCACTGTCATGCTGAGCGCCCAAAGAGAACGAAGACTCTCTTTTTGAGACTGTCTCGATCCTCACTGTCATGCTGAGCGCCCAAGGGGAGCGAAGAATCTCTTTTTGGGGCTCATGTATGGTTAAGAGGCGATTCTCAATCGATCGCTGATGCCGCTCTGAACGAAATGAAGAATCTGTAAATGTATGATTTCTACTCTTAGATCTATCTCCTAGAGAGGAGTACCCTGGCATGGATGACCAGTTTGCTTTAGAGATGAGAAACACCCTGCCGAGTTTTGGAAGGTCTGCTCCTCCCTTCACCGGTCGAAGACCATTATTAGAGAGGCTAATCCACTGTGTAGAGGAAGCAAAAGCTGGACGCCCCTGGGTAATGCTGATAGAGGGAGAAGCCGGTATAGGGAAGACTCGTCTCCTCAAAGAGCTTCAATCGTTGGCCCTCCAGCAGGAGCTACAGGTTTGCTTTGGCCGGGGCTATGAAACCCTGACCCTCCCCTATCTCCCCTTCATCGAAGCGCTGCGGGTTTCTATCGACCACATTTTTCACGAGATGGGATACCTACGCGATCCAGACACAGAAATTCTACGCCGTTTTTTCTACCGGGAACAATCCTTCTCCTCTTCACCCAGGACTAAACCGACACCTTTCCACCTTCAGGAGAAATTGCGACTCTTTTTAACCGTAGCGCGGATCATTATTCTGCTTGCCCAACAGCGTCCTCTCCTCTTTCTGCTGGACGATCTCCATTGGATTGATCGACCATCTCTAGATCTGTTTAATCATCTGATCTTTACCATCTCAGATATGGCTGTACGAGAACCTGTTCCTTTATTCCTTATGGGTACCTATCGCCCAGTAGAACCAGAGACTCCTTTGGCACAGGCGATCACTCGATTGCAACGAGAGGCTATTTGCCAAACCACAGAATTACACGGACTCCATGATGCAGAAATCACCGAACTTATTCGTGGTTTAGGGATGGAACAACCATCCAATCAACTCATCGCCACTCTTGAGGAAATTACGCAGGGGAATCCTCTCTTCATTCAGGAAGTCCTCTATCACCTGATCAAGCAAGGTGCACTGCAGGAACGCGGAGGATATATTGTGACCACTTCTTCAGCGGCAAATCTCTCCCTACCCAATCAGGTGACCAGTGCGCTCGTTATCCGCCTCCAGGAACTCAGTGAGAATTGTCAGCGTGTCCTTATGCTGGCCGCTTTTCTTGGAGAACGTTTCTCTCTTCCGCTCTTGAGCATCCTGAGTAACCTGAATGAGGATGAGTTGTTGATTCTCCTGGAAGAGGGGATGCAACACCGTCTACTTCTAAGCGAAGGAGAGTTCTTCCAATTTGTCCATCCCTTACTTCGCCATGTCTGCTATCACGAGGCAAGTCCGGTGCGGCGCCAACGTATCCATTATCAGATTGCTCAGGCTATGGAACAGGTGTATGCAGATACTCTTGATGCCCATGCGCAGGAGATTGCTCACCATCTGATCCATGCGGGGGCACTTGCGGAAAAAGAGAAGGTGTTGCGATATGCTCGACAAGCAGGCGACCAGGCTTTTGCCATCTTTGCCTGGGGAGAAGCAGCGCGCTATTACGAAGCAGCCCTCTCCGCCGCCGAATCTCTTCATACTTTTTCCCTCCAGGACAGAGCGGCATTACAATACCAGATTGGACTCGCTTACTACCGGGATATGGATATCGGTCCCTGTCTGGACCATTATGAAAAAGCTATTGAAGCCTATCGACAAACCGGGGATGTGCGAGGGCAAGCCCACGTATTAATGGGGAGGACACGGGCTTATTTTACTCAGGCTTCTGTCCCGTATGGAACCTTGATAGACCTGCAGGCATTAGAAGATATTATCATAGCTTTAGGGGAAAGAGATCCGGAGCTTCGTGGACAGATTCTGGAAGTCATGGCAGAAGTCTACTGGCATGCGAGAGAGGCGGAGAAAGCGCGAGAGATGGCCCAGCGGGCTTTGGCTCTCGGGCAACATCTGCAGAGTGATCGACTCTGTGCTATGGCTGCCTTTGCTCTGGGATTGGCCCAGCTCCAGAATTTTCAACTTGGTGAAGCGCTGGAAAGTTGGCAGGAGAGCCTGCTCTATGCTCACAAAGCCCAAGATCTCTGGTTACAGGGATGGCCCCTGACTCGTATGCCTTTACATCTGATCCGGTTGGGGCGGTTAGAGGAAGCGGAAGCCCTTGCTCTGGAAGCACAGGCCTTGACCAGACAAACCCAGGATTGGGCTGAGCACTCCATGGCGTTGGCTGCTCTGGTTTCCGTAGCGGTTGTCCGGGGAGACTTTGCAGCAGTAGAACGCTATGCGTATGAAACGATGCTGATAGTGTCCCGCTCTCGTTATCCCTGGGGAGGGGCATTCGCTCTTCCGGCTCTTGCTTATGCTCGGGCACTCCGTGGTATGTGGGTCGAAGCAGAGGATGCTCTCGATCTTTTGCTGGAGCCGGGACGGGTCTTTGCAGAAGCTGGACCGGTCTTCCGGGCAAATACGCGAGTGTATCGTCAACTGATACATTCCTATGTAGCAGCAAACCGGGATGAAGAAGAGCAGGGGACCATCAATCTTTCCAGTGCCAAAACGATCGATCCTTATGTGTTATCTCCCCTCTGTGCGCTGATCGAATTGGGGGATCTTACCAGTAATCCGAATATGATCACCCAGGCCTATCAAGTGCTCTCTACAGCGGTGGACAAAGGGGTGGTCTTCCCGGTGGGTGGGCTCTTGTTCCTGATTCCCCGTATTTTAGGGGTGGCGGCTAGCTTTCAGCGCTGGTGGGATAAAGCGGAGATGCACTTTCGCACCGCCATAGAGATCGCGATCCGGATTGAGGCTCGACCAGAACTGGGCCGCACCTATCTGGACTATGCCCGCATGCTGGGAACTCGTCCACGTAAAGGGGATCGGCGCCAGGCTATTGAGTTCGTGCGACAAGCCATCTCTATCTTCAGAGAGCTTCAGATGGAACCCTTTGTGCAACGGGCAACACAACTGGCCCAGGTTTTGCGCACACGCCTCCCCCTGGAATCTCGTTCAGTTCCATCCTACCCGGACAATTTGAGTGCTCAAGAAATAGCCATTTTACTCCATTTAGCCCGGGGACGTTCTCCTCAAGAAATCGCCGAGGGCCTGGTACTTGGCACTAGAACCATCACCGATCACATCCAGCGCCTGTTTCACAAGATTGGGGTCAGTACCCAAACAGCCGCTACACATTACCTGGTTGAGCGAGGATTGCTCTCTGCAACTTCTCCACCAAGCCAGCTCAAAACAACGACCGATCTCGCTCGCTCTGGTGATCAAATACAGAGGCGACAGAAACCTCTAGCAGATCAGTTACTTCGCGTTATTCTGGTTACCGATATGGAGGGATCAACTGCTCTGATCCAGCGTTTTGGTGATGTCAAAGCACAAGAACTGCTCCGTATCCACAATGCTATTATTCGTGCTTGCCTGCGTACTTATGGTGGCTCTGAGGTGCTACATACCGGTGATGGTATTGAAGCCTCCTTTGCTTCCGCCTCTATCGGCGTCGAATGTGCCAGGGCTATCCAGCAAGCCTTTGCCAAGCATAATCATGGATATCCCGATACCCCTATTCGGGTCCGGATTGGCCTCCATGCCGGTGAACCTCTTCTGACCGAAGGCCGCTTATTTGGTACCGCCGTGCATACAGCCTTTCGGATCTGCGCCTGTGCTCAACCTGGTCAGATTCTTGCCTCGCAACTGATTCACCAGCTCACCGCCGGTAAGGATTTACCATTTATCGATCGAGGTTTTTTTACCCTGCATGGGTTTCCCGAGCATTTCCATTTGTACGAAGTGCCCTAGGAAGAATAAGAGGCATAGTCTGTCTATGCCAGTAAAAAAATACTTAACTCTGAATCAGGCTCTGTATGAGGAAAGGAGGGAAGGTATGGGGGGTATGCCTGGACACATTGCCAAAGTACCGATTAGTAAACGCATCGATGATCTCTCGAAAGATCCGGTAAAGCGTGATGCATTTCTGGAAGATCTCAAAGACTGGAAGCAAGACTATTTTGATGTACTTGTCAAACATGGAGTATTGAAGAGAAATGATTCGGCACAGAGTGCTAAAAGGGATGACGAGTATCAGCACTATCGTAAACACTGGTTTAACTATGACCATAAGGGATGGTGGAGGGATCACCCACACGTAGCCCACTTTGAGCGTATCCATCGACAGAGCATGATTGAAGCATTTCAGGAAGCCCAAAACCGGAACCTGCCTATCGACACCTACTGGATATGTTTTGGTCCTGCTAAACCAGTACAGTGTGAACATGTTGGGCGTCCTATTGTTGGCCCTTTTGAGATATGTGTCACCTGGAATGAAAACCAGATTACTCGTATCATTCTGACACCGGGGATGCCAATGGACCCGGATCCTGATTCCCTGACAGCAGAAGAACCTTTTGTAGTAGTGAAGTATGGTGAGCGAGGGAAGGGAGAGGATAAGGTAGAGCGGAATGCAAAAGGACAATGGGTCCCTATATCGAATCCAGAGCCGGGAGAGAAGATTCGGATTGTGCGTCCCCGGATGTTCCCGTATGACTGAGAAAACTCATCCTTTGCCATGCGATGGCTTGTTTCCACATAAGGGTGCTTGTCTTTACACTCCCCGAGCTACCCTGAAACAGGGGTAGCTCGGCTCGTCACAACACAGACATTGCTATCGATACCGTATAGACGTGACTGTTGAGAGGTGGTTTGTCCCTTTGAGGATCGTAAATTGGGAGCATTGCACCTATAAAACAGCTTATGATATAGTAACTTGACAATGTCGGATTATCAGTTTTATACCTTGTCATTCTGAAGCCTTCATAGTGTTCAGGATACACTGAAGAATCTGTTTCCATCTAGACGAGATTCTTCGCGGAGTTTATCCTGAGGAATCGAAGCACTTAGTTCTTTGAATTCTGGGGACAGCATACCTAATTCTTGCCTTGGGATGTGAGCATCTGTAGGGTCACGGTATGGCAAGGATTACACAGTGGGGCCAGGTATACCGCATCCTCGCACGCAGCGAAGAAACCGCAAGCAGGCGATCTTTATCTGCGAGGACAATTATCAGGCCTATATCCACCAGATGTCGCAGTAGTGTTTCTGGTGGCCTCGGCCCCATGGGCACGCGCGTGGACATCAAGGAGTATGACGGGCTGCTACTTCCTAGACACAAGGGCGGTGGCGACTTCATCCACGACGGCTGGTTTGCCGTCAACGATACCAGTGGCAGGATATTTGGCGCCCATTTCGACATGTTTGTGGGCACACGTACGTTACGCAAGCAGGTCAAGCTTCCCACATTCGGCCAGGTGGGGTTCAAAGGCATCGAGTAGGGCATCCCATCGGGCTATACATACGTAGGGGCTCACATCGTAATTCAGGGCGGCAAGCACTGGTGCTTTGCGGACGCGAAGTGCTGGTTCCATTACCGCTTCGCCTCCCTGGACGACAGCGCTAGAGGCCAGAGAAGCGAGCCACCGAAGTTGAGCAAGCCATTCGGGAACCGGAGGGATGACACCCGAGACTGCTGCTCCGTTGCCCCTGGTTGACTGACAAATCTCAGGAGATCCTGATAAAGGGAGCATTTGAAAGCCTTGCTAGAAAAAGGTTCCAGGCTTTAACAACTGATATCTTCAAAGCAATTGTTTTGTAAAGGGTTTCAGGACTTTTGTTAGCCAATCAGGCGTACCGACTTTATGCAGATGGACATCAGGGCTCCGAAAACCTAAAGGGGCTGCTCCTGAGACCTGCTGCACGACCTCTCTTCTCAAGTGTCCACTTTAGTTGTCATGTAAACTTTTGTTTCCACTTACGCTTTTCCCTTTCCCTTCTTCACGTTCCAGCGAAAACCACTTCCTGAGGTGTCCACAAAAGTGGCCACCCAGGTGTTCTGCCTCTTGGTTACTTTTGGGATGGCAGCGTCCAAGGTGCAAGTCTTGCAAGACTTCTTCGTCCTCGAGGGAAAATTAGTACAGCGTTTGTGAGGAAAGCAGCAGAAAGAGCCGTAAGCTAATATGATTCGCTGTAGTGACGTGGAATGCGGTCAGGCGTAGAGTTTTTGACAGGCGAAGGGGGGTGGTTTTCTAGGAGAACCTGAGGAGAAGAAGCAGGGATCTGCCAAGAGGAGCGATCTGGTTTATGTATTATTTTGGGAGACATTTCCCAGGGATTTTCTCACCAGGAATCGGTGGATAATTTATTGACAGAGCAATTGTTAGGAGAACGTTCTAAGCAAAATTAGCCAGGGGGTAGGGATCCCTGTGTAATACATGTGCTGATTGTTTTCAGAGACATAACCTATGTTAGGCGGAAAAACAAGAGGCTTGGTCCACGGCCTTATGAGCCTGCGCTGCTGCAGAACCAAGGGGAACACTCCGGTGGTCACCGCTGGCTACGGGCATGATCCATATGAAAGAGAAGCCTATAACTTTACGGCCGACATTCTTGAGCTTCATGGCTGTGTGCTGTGCCAGTAAGTTGAGAGTAGATAGCGTCAAGGCTTTTGAGACGGTGAGTGCTTTATTAGCTTTGTCCCTGGTCTATCCGCTCGCAATATTCGTGGATAATCTCGCAGATGCCCTTTTCAAGCGCTGGAGCGAGAATATCCGTGATCGGAGGATGCAAACGGAAAATCTAGAAGGCGGCTCTCTGGTGATAACGGCTATAGTTTAGCCAAAGGAGTAAATGGGGAAAATTCTAGAGAGCTAAAAAAGTCTAATGTAATGTATAATGATAAAAAAAGAGGAAAGTTTCTCAAACAGATGGATTTACCTTTTTCGACTTGGAGGCAACCAGTTATCAAAAACATGCAACCACATTTAGGGAGTGGGATTCATGGTTACAGTACCGATCAAGGATGAATATGTTGAAGTATTGACCGCCTTTGGGGATTTACAAGCAGCGATTGACTTAGCCTTACAGCGATACACTATCGAGCAGATTACTGCGAAAGTGGCTGAACTCCGACAAAAAGATACTCTGTATCGAACTAAATATGGACTGGATTACCCAACCTTTGCCCAGCGTATCAGTCAAGATGAGACGTTTGTCCATCAAGTAGAAGCCAATGTAAATAAAATGTGGGAAGTTGACTTGGCCGATTGGGAGTTCTGCTACAAAGGAATCGAGGATTGGACACAAAAACTACAAACCATTTTGCTGGCATAGCTGCCCTTGCTCAAGCTACCTTTGCCCAGGTTGAATATACTACTGATGTCACTCCTAAGCGCGCTATTTTGCGTCTTCAAGCTAAATATGGTCTGTATCAGGTGTTGGTTACGGAGTTGTTTAGCGAAGGGGTACGAAAATATCGGTACTATGTGTTGCGTGGAAATTGGGTCGAAGCTGGATTTGATAATAGTCCTGATCCACGTGCCATTCGACTCAAGTATGGTCAAATTGGCGAAGAACATACAGGAGAGCATGTACCTCATCTTCATCAGGACAATAAGACCGAGCTCTCTTTAACTGAAGAGATGACTTTCACCGCCTTTGTTGAGTGGTTGAAAGCGAATATTCAGCCTGATGTAGACAAGGAACCTGTCGAATAGGAAGTTAAGCCCCCTCGCTGGGGAGAAAAGAGCAAGGGGAAGAGGAATTTTCCCCGTCGCACCTTCCTGCTTGAGGCGAGAGAGGTTGGTATCATCTGGTATAAGTTTGGGCAGGGGGTGAAGAGGAGAGAGGCCGGTGCCCGCTTGCACAGTTTCGGGTAAGAGCGTACCGACTTTATGCAGATGGACATCAGGGCTCCGAAAACCTGAAGGGGCTGCTCCTGAGACCTGCTGCACGACCTCTCTTCTCAAGTGTCCACTTTAGTTGTCATGTAAACTTTTGTTTCCACTTACTCTTTTCCCTTTCCCTTCTTCACGTTCCAGCGAAAACCACTTCCTAGAGTGTCCACAAAAGTGGTCACCCAGGTGCTCTGCCTCTTGATTACTTTTGGGATGGCAGCCTTCATGATGCAAGTCCTTCCAGGTTTCTTTGTCCTTTAGAAGAAAATGGTACAGCGTTTGCCTTATTTCCTGAAGAAAGCAGCAGAAAGAGTCGTCATGCCACATGATCCCCCTCAGTGACGCGGATGAGTGGAGAGGAGGTTAGTGGTACACGTGGAGCACACAGAGAGGCAGGGCCGCTGGCGCGACGGGAAAAGACGCTCCGGTTGGGGTGTGCACACCACTTCGACTGCATCTACCGAACCGCCATGGTATGTGATCTGTATGTCCGGTAGTGTGGGAGGGGGAGGCCCAAGGATCGCTCCAATTACCTGGAAGCAACATTGAGATATAGCTCATTGAATCTATCGAGTGACAAACCTAAGGAGGTCATATGAAGGCAATCGAGATCACTGCTTTCGACTTGGCACAGCGGTTCATAGGTATAAAAGAGGTGGAGGGCACTGCTTCGAATCCCCAAATCCTTGCAATGCTTAGACTGGATGAAGATTGGCCAAAAGACGATGACGTGCCATGGTGCTCCGCGTTTATGAATTATATCACGTGGCTCCTACGACTGCCACGCTCGAAGAGCTTACGAGCTCGCTCCTGGTTGTTCATAGGTCATCCGGTGAGCCTTGCAGAAGCCGAGGCTGGCTTTGATGTAGTAATTCTCAAGAGAGGAGAAGGCGACCAACCTGGCCCAGAAGTGATCGAGGTGCCGGGACACGTTGGATTTTTCGCTGGACGGGAGGGCGATACTATTTTGGTACTCGGCGGGAACCAGTCTAACACTATCAACGTCAGACCATACGCCGTTAATCGTCTTCTCGGAATTCAACGTCCAGTTTGAGGAGATACCTTGCCCCAGACAATCTAGTGTCTCTTTGAGATTCTCGACGCTTCCCGTCGTGTTGCTATACTAACTCGTATCGAATATCAAGGTTGGCGTATCTTCTGCATAGGGTTGTTCCCAATGGAGCAGCCAGTTTGTCTGTAATAAGAAGGGAAGGTTTTCCTGCTTTTTACAAAGTGTCCACTTTAGTTGTCTGTCCACTAAAGAATGAGTTTAGAAGATACTAGTATAGCAAAGAGTAACAATGGAAAAGTCCCAAATGCTCACTAGACTCAAACAGCGATTTATCGAGGTCAATCTGCTGGTAGTTATTGCGGTGGTTGTCTTCACCGAAATGATCAGTGTATGGGTAGGGTTGTTCATCAAGCCCTGGTATACCGGAATACTCCCCTTCTTTGCTCTTGTTGCTGGATTAGTCATTGTAATCGATCAGTGGCCACGGATCTCCAGATTATTCTCCATCGAGCAATCCGCCTCAAAGTATGCCACGAAGAACTGCAGGCCGTTACCGAGAACCTCAAGAATAAACAGTTTGATTTAGCCTGGGGGTCGGTTCCACTTTGTCGAAGAAATGCTCCTGCCACTTTACGAGACAGAAGCGGTAATCGCCCAGTTCGAAATTATAGCGACACGAGCACAAGAGCTTCCGGAAACGAAGCGAGAAGGCGTGATTTCGGACAGATTTTCATCCTGGGTGCCCTTGGGGGGTTGTGAGTATTCTCCTCAGTGAGCGAAGTCTGGGAGAAGGGGTCACCTCCTTCAAGAGATCTTCCATCATCTGGTACAACAACGGTTGCTCCTGGAGCGTGGCAGGTATGTAGTGACCACCTCTTTCCCTTTTGACCTTCGTCTTCCAGATCAGGTTACCAGTGCTCTAGCTACCCGTATCAAAGAATTGAGCAGTGGATGCTATCGAGTCCTCACTTTCGCTTCTTTTTTGGGATCGTTTCTCTCTCCCCATACTCCAAGCCGTGAGTGGAGTGCGTGAAGATGAATTGCTAGGCATTATAGAGGAGGGAATGCATCATCGTCTTCTCCTGAACGAAGGGCAGGTATTTCGCTTTGCTTACCCTGTAATCAGGCATGTATTCTATCACTTGCCAAGTGCAGCGCGGCGCCAGCGTATCCATCAGCAGATCGCCCAGACGCTGGAGCAGCTCTACGCTGATCACCTGGAAGCTCATCTGGAAATTACCCACCACCTTATCAGAACCGGTTCTGTGGCTGAAGGAACAAAAGTTTTCCGGTATGCCCGGCAGGCTGGTGATCAGGCGTTTGCTCTTTTTGCCTGGAGTGAAGCCGCTCGCTATTACGAAGCAGCCGTATCAGCCGCTGAATCTCTCGATACTCTTTCCATACATGAACGAGCAGCATTACACTACTGGGCAGGCCTCGCCTACTATCGAGATATGGATGTGGGACCCTGTCTTGATCATTATGAAAAAGCGATCGAAGCCTACCGACAAACTGGTGATGTGCAAGGGCTAGCCCAGGTACTGATGGAGAAGATCCGTGCTTATTTTACTCAAGCTACTGTTCCTTGTGGTACTCTCCCTGATGTGCAGCCGCTCGAAGAGATCCTTACCGCCTTAGGTAAGCGCGAGCCAGCCCTCCGTGGGAATATCTTGGCGACGTTAGCCGAAGCCTATCGCAACGCCATACAACCAGACAAAGCCAAGGAGGCAGCTCAATGCGCTCTGGAAATTGGGAAAAGTCTGCAGGATAATCGCCTTATTGCTCGGGCGAGTTTTGCCCTAGGGCTTGCGCAAGCTCAGACCTTCCATGTACGAGAAGCCTTAACGAGCTGGGAGAATAGTCTCATCTCTGCCCAGCAAAGCGGTGATCTGTGGCTCCAAGGTTGGCCTCTCCAGCGCATGCCTTTAGTCCTCACCATGTTAGGGCGATTAGAAGAAGCAGAGAAACGTGCCCTGGAAGCCAGTGCCTTAATCCATCAAACACACGATTGGGCAGATTATTCAGTCGCCTTGTCTCATCTTGCCTCGGTGGCCATTGCCAAAGGAGACTTTCCTACCGCGGAGAAATTTGTGCATGAGACGATGATGATGGTATCACGATCTCACTATCCCTAGGGGGCGCTCGTTCCCTGTTTGCCCTGGCTTGTGCTTGTGCCTTACGCGGCACCTGGGCAGAAGCCGAAGATGCGCTTAGCCTTATTGTGGAGCCAGGCCGTATCTTTGAGGAAGCAGGGCCCGCTTTTGAGTCCTTTGTGTGGACCTTTCGTCATCTTATACAAGTTTCCTCAGGCATTTACCATGGATCGACAGAGCAATGGGCAACGGAGCTGGTAAAGGTAGGAGGTAGAAATACATACTCTTTGGCTCCTTTCTGTGCTCTGGTCGAATTGGGTACTCTTCTGTCCGATCCAGCGTTAGCAGACTCTGCATATCCGGTGTTGTCTTTGGCAGCCGAACGAGGTGTGGTTTTTTCCAGCGGATGGATATACCTGATTCCACGCGTTCTGGGAGTTCTGGATACCCTTCATCAACAATGGGACAAAGCAGAAGAGCACTTTCAGGAGGCGATTGCTGTAGCCACCACCAGTGGGGCACGACCAGAACTGGCCCGTGCTTACCTTGACTATGCCTGGACGCTTGTCGCGCGCCATCGCAAGATTGACCGTCACCGCACCATCGAGTTTGTGAGGCTCGCTGCCCCTATTTTTCATGAGTTGGATATGGAACCTTTTCTCCAACGAGCAATCCAGCTTGCCGAGTCGCTTCAGACTTCTCTTGCTTTGGGGTCTCGTCAACCGCGCGCTTATCCAGACAATCTCAATGTGCAAGAAGTAGCTGTCTTGCTCCATTTAGCTCAAGGTCGTTCCTATCAAGAAATTCCAGATGCTCTGGTATTGGGTGTCAAGACGATCCATCAGCATGTCAATCCTCTGTTTCATAAGATAGGGTTTCCTAACTCAACAGCCATGACGACTTACGCTTTTGGGAAGGAACTGGTCTCACCCACTGCTTCGCAGGACACTCTCTGGAGTCTTACCAGAAAAGAACATGGAAAATCCGCAGAACCAGCTCAACCGCTCTGCGTCATCCTGGTTACCGATTCAGATGATTTTGCTTTTATGACCTGCCCAGTAGCGCTCTCGCAGCAGACGCTTGTAGAGCTTCCCCGTCGGATGGCGGGGGAGTTCGCTCAGGAAATCGATGGAGCGTGGACACTTATAGGTAGCTAGGTGTTGTCTGCAATAGTCAATTAATTCCCGTTCGAGTTCTGGACCAGCCTCAGCCATGTTGACCGGTTGCACCACCGCCTTGACCTCCTCTCCATACTCCGCGTTCGGTATGCCGAATACGGCAACATCCAGCACCTTGGGATGCGTGGAGAGGACGTTCTCCGCCTCCTGGGGTAGGAGAATGCCCGCAGTATAGCATACCGAGAAAAAGTGGAGCAAGCGGACAGTCTAGTGGCCCCTGTTGACAGATTACTCACCCTATGGTACAGTGCGAAAAAGTATCCTTCATCTGTTTCTTGAACCTTCATAAGACGAGAGTGTCTAATAAAGACCGATTCGCAGAGATCCCGGATCTGGTTGTCCAGGCTGTGCAGAATGGTCAGTCAACAGAAAGGAGGAGAGACCGATGAAAAAACTGCGTATACTCATTCTTTGTATGGCTCTTCTGGTCGGGTTTGTTACTGCCCCTGCCGCCGCACAGGAGGTGATGGAACTGGCCAAGAAAGAGGGGAAGGTGGTCTGGTATTCTTCCATCGCCCTGCCCATTGCCCAGGAACTCTGTAATCTCTTTAATGCCAAAAATCTGGGCATTGAATGCGTGCTCCATCGGAGCGGTTCTGGTAAACTCTTTCGTCGATTGCTGCAGGAGGCGAGAGCCGGGATCTACAATGCAGATGTCCTGCATACGTCTAACATCGGACACTTCGTCACGCTTCGCCAGGAAAAGGCCATCATCCCGTATCGGCCCAAAGGCATTGAGCGCTTTGATCCCCATTTTCTGGAGGAAGAGGGGTACTGGACGGTTCTGCGGGCTAGTGTCTATATTCCGGCTTACAACACCACCAAGGTGAAACCGGAGGAGGTCCCGAAAAGCTGGCTCGAGTTTCTTGATCCAAAATGGCAAGGGAAACTGGTGAATGCTCATCCGGGCTATAGCGGGTTTGTGAGCGTGGGGATGGCTGCGCTGGTAAAGCTCTTTGGCTGGGATTTCTTCCACAAGCTGGCTGCGCAGCAACCGCGCATTGTGCAGTCTGCTGTTGATGCCACCACTTTTGTGGTCCGCGGTGAAGCGTTGATGTCGGCCGGGGGTACAGGGTATCAGACCTTTGAGGCGATTCAGAAAGGAGAGCCGATCCAGTATATCTATCCGAAGGAAGGAGTTCCCTTTATTGCTTCACCGCAGGCCATTCTGGCCAAAGCCCCCCATCCGAATGCGGCAAAGGTCTTTAGCGATTGGCTCTTCAGCAAGGAAGCCCAGCAAGTGCTGGCCAATCATGGACTCTATGTGGGACATCCAGAGGTAAAATACCCGGAGTCTTTAGTTCCATTAAAGGATCTGAAACTCATTGTCCTAACGCCCGAGGAATCGGTAGAGATGCGTAAACCGATACGGGACAAGTTTCGGGAAGAGTTTGGGGTATAGAAAACTGAAGAAGGCGAGGAAAATGGGAGAGTTTTGGGGTACTGCTCTGGGAGTAAGAACCAGAAGTGCGCAACGGTTTGATCTCACTCCACTGGTCTGGATACTGGCCATGTTCCTCTTGCTGCTGTTGATCCTCGGCCCGATGTACTTCCTCATGCAGGAGAGCTTCCTGATTCGGGGAGGGTTATTTCTGACCGAGGAGGTAAGCTGGGGATTTGATAACTATATCCAGGCCTATACCAATCCTCTGTATCGTGGCCCGATCTTCTGGACGTTGATCGTTTCTTGCTCAGTGAGTCTGATCAGTCTCTCTATAGGATCACTTATGGCCTGGGCGGTGTCCCGTACCGATGTCCCCTTTCCCAGCTTGATTCGCACTGCAGTCCTGGTTTCGTTTGTTACTCCGCCGTTTCTGGGGGCGACTGCCTGGGTCTTCTTGGCCGGTCCCAGACAGGGCTGGCTCAACGTTTTGTATCGTCTCCTTACCGGTGCTGATGAGGAGAGCTATCTCTTCAATATCTTTTCGATGGAGGGGGTCGTCTTTGCTATGGTCCTTTACGTCTTCCCACTGGTTTTCATTGTGGTGAATGCTGGGTTGAACAGTGTGCCTTCCGATATGGAAGATGCGGCAAATATCGCCGGTGCCGGGACCCTCTTCACCATGGTCAGCGTCACCCTTCCGCTGGTGATGCCGGCACTATTTGCCGGTTTAATCATGGCGTTTCTGGAGGCTATGATCCTTTTTGGTACCCCCGCCATGCTGGCGATTCCGGCTGGCCAGCATGTCATGACCACGCAGATCCGGGCCTTTATGCAGTCAGATGAGTATCAGGTGGGGCTGGCGGCAGCTTTTGCTTTGCCTATGCTTTTGGCAGCCGTTTGCCTGCTCTGGATGCGTCGAAAAGTCTTGGGACGGCGAAGTTATGCCACTATCAGTGGTAAGGGAGGGCAACGCCGACGACAAAAACTCGGTCCCTACCGCTGGGTGGTGTTCGGAGGGTGTCTGATTCCACTTTTCTGCTCTATTGTTTTACCTTACACCGCCCTCGGTATTGCCTCTCTGCTCAAGACCCAGGGACACGGACTGAGCTGGTCGAATCTCACCCTGGCCAATTACCAGTTTGTGTTTGCAAACGAAGCGGCGAGCAGTGCCATGGTCAATACCGTAATGCTGGCGACCATGGCCGCCACAGCCGGTACCGTTCTCGCTGCGCTGATTGCCTATATCGCGCAACGGCGATTGGTGCAAGGGTACCAACTCCTCAGTTTTTTAGCTACCATGCCCCTGGCTATCCCCGGTATTGTGCTGGCCGTTGGGCTCTTTACCGCGTATACCCATAAACCTCTGGTGTTGTACGGTACGCTCTGGATTCTGTTTTTGGCCTACCTCACCAAGTATCTCCCGATCGCCTATCAGACGAGTAACGCGGCGCTTATGAGTATCCATCCCGAACTGGAGGAGGGTGCCCGTATTCTGGGAGCCAATCGCCTTGGGGTGTTCAAAGATATAACTGTTCCTCTATTCAAAGAGGGATTAATCGCTTCCTGGATCCTGATTTTTATGCCTTCGCTGCGTGAACTCAGTTCATCGGTATTACTCTGGACGACTAATACCAAAGTCCTTTCCGTGGTGATTCTTGATTTTTATGAAGAAGGGTTGCTGGAGAATGTCGCTGCTTTAGGGGTGATCTTGTTAGGGATTACTCTGGTGGTGGTTATCCTTTCGTACCGGCTCATCGGTCGGGATTTTCTGCAAGCATGAATGGAGTGCGACATGGCGACAGTTGATCTCTGTGGCCTGACCAAATTCTTTGGTGCAGACACGCGAGCCGTTGATAGACTCGATCTGCATATTGAGCATGGGGCACTGGTTGCCCTGCTCGGTCCATCGGGCTGTGGGAAGACAACGACCCTGCGTCTGGTGGCCGGATTTCTGGAACCGGACGCCGGAGAAGTTCGGGTCGGTGGGAAGCTGATCGCCTCGCCAACCGTTATGATTCCACCGGAGCGACGCAATATGTCAATGATCTTCCAGAGTTATGCAGTATGGCCTCATAAAACGGTCTATCAGAATGTAGCTTACGGTCTAAAGTTTCGAAACCTGACCCGCGCGGAGGCAGAGAAGAAGGTGCGTCGTATCTTGGCAGTGGTCAAATTAGAGCCTCTGGCTGACCGCTATCCGGCCGAACTCTCCGGTGGTCAACAGCAGCGGGTGGCGCTCGCGCGGGCTCTGGTGGTAGAACCGGAGATTCTGCTCCTGGATGAACCGTTGAGTAATCTCGATGCAAATCTTCGGGAAGAGATGCGGTTTGAAATTCGCCGACTCCACGATGAATTTCAGATTACCTCTCTGTACGTGACCCACGATCAGGCTGAGGCGATGGTGATCGCGGATCGGATCTGTGTAATGAATCAGGGACGCCTCGAGCAGGAGGGAACTCCTGAAGAGATCTATGATCAACCGAGAACACGGTTTGTCGCTCAGTTCATTGGAAAGACCAATCTCCTCTCCGGTCGATGGATGCCAGATCGCTGTGTCGATCTAGGAAATGGGTTGCGATTGCCGGTAGGGAAAGCGGAAAATATTCAACCGGGAGAAACTGTTTGGGTTTCCATTCGTCCCCACCAGATTCGGCTAGTACCGGAGGCGAAAGCTTCTCCGGAGGATGGGTGTTTTCCCGGTATCGTCAGTCGGCGTTTCTACTTTGGTGAAATGATCGACTATCTGATTCAGCTTACACCAGGGACTCTCTCTCTTCGGGTGATCACTTCTCCGGCAGAACGCTATGCGCTTGGGGAGCCGGTCACAGTGCTACTCCATCCCGCGCACTGTGTGGTGGTACGGGAAGGTTGAAGAAGGCAGCGTTTCCCTCTCTCATGTAATCCTCTTGAGACACCATGAAACAAAAGGTTTGCATCTTACCATGCGCCTATCTGAGCGTGGTATAAGTTGCTCACAGAGCGGGCTTAATGAATAAGGGATCGCCCGGGCAACTTATATCAAACAATTGATCCGGGCGGAATGGATACCAGGAAGTTTCCAGAACCATAAGCTAGAACCTAACATAGACAAGAAGATGGAGGAGTGAAATGAAGAAAACTTCTGAAACATTCAAAACCAAAACATCGTTTACCTGCAACGCACAGGAAGCGATTGCTCTTTTGGAGAAATGGCCGCATGAGGATCCAGAAGAACAACGGGAGACCTGGGAGATCCTCCGGACAGCCCTCGACGCTGATCGATTCTCCACACGGAAATTGTTCCCAGAAGCTTCCTCTATGCGCAGTGATACGCGCAGTGGCACGCAGGGAAAGCAGAAGAGGAAACCACAGGAACACTCTAACAGGTCCACGGCGAGCAGGAAGGGAGCAAATGATCCGCAGACCACAACCACACAGGGGCATACGAAATCACCAGGACGCAAAGCCACTCCACATGTGGATCGATCTAAAGAGCACTGATAGTGTTGACGATCAGAGGAGACGACACCATTGAGTCGAGTCGTGATACTGGATACGGGTGTTTTAAGGCTGCAGCGTTTTGGGCAACTGCCCGTCAGCAAGGGCAACCGACCGCTGATGACAACGCCCTCGATGCTGATGTCATCTTGGCTGCCCAGGCGTATCTCCTGTCAGAGGAAGAAGAGGATCCGGTGATTGCGACGACGAATGTTGGCCACCTCTCCAGGTTTGTGAAGGCACAAGAATAGGAGAGGATTCACCCCTAGGTAGTCAGGTGTGGTCTGTTCCGGATCTTGCTGCTCATAGCCTGTCCACTTTTGTTGTCATGTAAACTTTTGTTTCCACTTTTCGTTTCCCGCCATCGTTCCTGCTTTTTCCTCCACTCATAGGTCGTAAAGTGTCAACTAAAGTTGTCACAAAGAGCTATTTCCACCCAGCCCTCTCTGTTGGTAATTATCTGAAATATAAGATTTTACTCGGCACTGTTCATCCATGGCATACATCTTGCTCTGTCTTGAGTAGCAGGGTGAAGCCTTCCATTGCAAAGTGATAATCCGATAGAGGGGAATTCGACCTAAGACAAAAAGAAAGAACTCGTACCCTATATGCCCTCAACCTGGAGAGGCGAGAACTGCGCCGCGCCCTGTTGCTGATAGCAACACCGGAAGTGGCCATACCTTACAAAAAACTAAAAGAGGAGGGAAGTACCATTCTACAGCAGATCGCTTAGGAAACGGTGCAATCTTTCTATAGGAAAATCCAAGAGAGTAGTCTGAGATAGTCTCATCCTCAAAGGAGAAACTAGTGCATTCTCAGAAGACATTCTTGGTAATGCGCCGGCGCTGGGAGCGCGGGCCTCTGGCCCGCAGCGGGCGGGACGCCCGCGCTCCCAGGATATCCATATTTCCCTATCGACTTATGCAATGCCAAAGATCTCTCTTGGATGGGCATGAGGTTAAGGAGAGCTAAGCCGGTCTGGCACTAATCAAATCTTCTAGGGTCAGACTCATCCCGGATGTGCAAGAGTTCCACATTCAGAGATAGGTTTTAGCACTGTGTGGGAGGCTCAGTATGCAGAGGAGGCAAAGATTATTTTGGGTGAGCTGGACTCTCCGGTTGTTTTGTGTGATGGCACTCCTTGGCTGTGGATCAGGTGAGAGTAGCGGGGTCAGAGTAGATCCCACTACCGGAGACCGCACTATCGTCTCTGGTCGTGATCCAGAGACAGATACCCTGATCGGTAGTGGTCCAGAATTTTGAGAAAGGAGGCTACCATTCTGAAATAGTTTGCTGCTCGAGATTCCCCTGGTTTTTGCCCAATCGACCGTGACTTTGACGCCCATGGACTCACCCACCTGGCAGATCCTAGATTTTCCTCTTTTCTCTGTACCAATCGAGGATGAATCCAGCAAGTGTGCAGACTTCTCCTCTAACGCGTCGGAAGAACGAGTATTCCTACGGTAAAACATGGGGGATCATGAGCCCTTCAGGCTCTACCGCTTGCTTCCTTAGCTCACTGCCTTAGGGCCAGGAAAGGGGGAAGGGTAGTGGCAAGAAGGACATTATATAACCTCTCTTTCGTCAGTTTGTGGATTGTACGATACGGGAAATAGTAGATAGTGTTGTGGTGTCTGAGACTATCCTGAACCTCACAGAACGCATAACCTTTGGTAACACTACAGTCTGTGCTGGGCAGGAAATTCCTCAATCCTTCACAGGTGTGCTCAATGGGACGCTCTCTCTCCAAGAGGATTTTGACGCCGATGGCGTGTTCGATACCGATACCAGGGGAACATTTACGAACTTCACCCTCGGAGTAACAGTCAATACCTTTGATCCTGCTTCGTGTGAACCCACAAACTTCCGAGTGTCTGAATCCGGACGGTTTTCCTTCACAGACAACCTTGTGGAGGACGCCTCCTTTACCTTGAACATCCCCAATGCCCTCATCATTATTACGGTGCAGAGCGTTGAAGATGGGGAAAATGTCACCATACAAGGAAGCTACTCATGGAGTTCCTCTTGCTTTACTGGCTCACTCACGGTTAACCAGAGAACTGCTCTTCTTTCCCACAGAAGCAACGTGTCCCACTGCCGGCGAGATTAGAGTGACCGGTGACCAAAGGGGAACGATTCTCTTTACTTCGACTGGTGGAGTAGAGATTGATAAAGACGATGATGGCACAGTAGATGAGACTTTTGCAAATTGTGATGAAGTCGGGGCCTGTGCTTAAAGCGAAGGGTTATCCAATCGCCGCCCCCCTTGTGGGGGAAGGCTGGGATGGGGGGACAGGGAGGAACTTTTACCCCCCACCTTGACCCCGCCAAGGGGGAGGAAATTAAGGATCTCCTTACATGAGGGAAGAAGAAGCGTAGGCTTCACCGAGCCTCCCTGTCCGCCCCTGAACCCATCAAGGGGGCGGAAATGGATGGCTTCCCTCCCTCAAGATGAAAAAATGTGGGTAAAGATAAGCTCTAAAGGCGAGAGATATTGGAAAAAATTTCTTTGCATCTTTCACCCATACCGAGTGCAAGGAAAGGAGGAATCTCATGGTGCGCTATGCGATACTTTTCATGGTAACGGTCGTCGTGGTCTCATGCGCGAGTATGCCCACTACGGAAGTTGCTTCTGAAAACAATCTCCCAGGTGCAGTGTATGTCCCTCGGGCGACCATTACCGCCTTCCAGCCGTCTTATTCTCCCTACTCAAACTGGTCGGTGACGGTTCCCGCCTTTTACATGGACCGGAAACCGGTGAGCAACAGAGCCTTTCTCGAATTTACCATGGCCAACCCCCGATGGAAGAAGAGCCGCATTGCTGGTAACTTGCATGATGGAGGCTATCTGCAACATTGGAAAGGGGATGAACCCATTGACTCGGATGCACTCGATCAACCCGTACACTCGATAAGCTATCATGCGGCTTTAGCCTATTGTAAAGCGCAAGGAAAAATCCTTCCGACTCTCGATCAATATCGAGCGGCGATGAAATACATTATCCTCGGAACGAGATCGGGGGGCAAACATGCAGGTCACCTATGCCAAATCCTATACTCCTCCTGTGTTTCATTTTATGCGCACCGACTGGATGAATCATCGATGGCCTTCTATCCCCGAGAGCAAACGAGATGTACAAAGACGATCCGAAGCATCCCAGTATACGAGGAACCTACTTAGCGGCATGTATCTTCTATGCGGCTCTATGGGGCACCTCTCCAGTTGGACTTTCTTACATGGCGGGTCTACCACCGGATGAGGCTACTTTCCTCCAGCAAGTTGCGTGGGATACGGTGCAAGCTTTCTATGGCAAAACAGGAGTCTAGATTTCGCTGATGGACAAGAAAGAAGAAGGATACTTGTGTAGTGCTACGAATAGATCCCGCTACCGGAGACCGCACTATCATCTCTGGCCGTGATTCAGAGACAGATACGCTGATCGGTACCGGTCCAGAATTTTGAGAAAGGAGGAGACAATGTGGTCTGCTCTCAACCATGCGGTACAACTTGCATTCCAACCAGTGATCGCTGCAGTCCAATTCTGGTGGAGAGGGACTCCAGAACAAAAAGCGCTGGCAATGCTCATACTGATTGCTTTTTTCCTCTCGGTCGGAGTGATCATCAGAGAAGTGCTTTGGCGGTGCAGACAGGCGCGGTATACCAGGGAAACGGAGGATTAAAGGCTTATAACGCTTATCGAAGAAAGACACACCATGAAGCCAAAATAAGGAGTAGAACCATGAGACGGACAAATTGCCTAGTAACAATCAGCCTTGTTCTCATCCTCACCGCCTGTGCTCTTCCCCAAATGCCCGAGGTGACGCAAACACTTGATGGGTCAGAGGATTCTCTCTCTCCCACATCTATCTATAGGAACCTCACTGGTACCGACTTTCGCCAGGATCTTACCTACCTCCAGAAACAGCTCCCTAAGCTCGATAAGAGCATGACATCTGAGGCGGTAGAACTCTTCAACGCCCGGATCGACTCGCTCATTACCCGGGCGAACACGCTCTCCTACAGCGAGTTTGCGATGGAGGTACAACGCGCGGTCGCGGTCGCTGACAATGCGCATACGCACACTTTCGCTAATCTCACTGTGTTGCCGATCGGTCTCCAGTGGTTTGCCGACGGTCTGTACATTATTACAGCCACTTCTGAACATGCTGATTTACTCGGTGCACGCCTCTTGTTGATTGGTACCATGACGCCAGATGCCCTGTTGACACGTCTTGATGACTACATCGGTGGCACCAAGGAATGGGTACGGGTCGTGAGTATCTATTATTTGAGAAGTCCTGAGGCGCTGAAAGGGATCGGCGCAATCGATGATGACGCACGGGTGCAGTTGACCCTGGTTCTGCCAGATGGTCGCCAGATCAGACGTATCCTCGAAGCGTTACCGCCTGACTACGAGTCAGAGGAAGGAAACATTGTGCCCCTGCTCCATGACCGAGAGAGGTTACCACTCTATCTCTGGTATCCTGAGGTCAATACCTTTTGGGAGTGGGTACCAGAATTAGACGCACTCTACATTCAAATTAATACAAACAGATACACCAGCCTGGTCAGATATCTGGATCGGGTATTAGCAGTGGCCAGGAATTCGCGACCACGTCATGCCATTGTCGATCTGCGTTTCAATAGTGGAGGGAACTATACTTACACGACCGAATTCGCCAAAGGCCTACCGGATGCCATAGCCCAGGACGGGAAAATCTTCATCATCACCGGGAATCACACGTTTTCTGCGGGGATTGCGACAGCAGCTCTTCTAAAATATTATGCAGCGGATCGAGCCATCATCGTCGGCGACTATATTGGGGATCGACTCCAGTTCTGGGCTGGAGGGGGTATACTGACCTTGCCTAAGTCGGGTCTCCGAGTGGTGTATGCTCATATCTACCACGATTGGGAAAGGTGTCAAGGAGGGGTAAAAGACTTCGGACTACTCTACAAAGACTGTGTACCGGCTGGGCGCCTGGCCCCCCATATTCAGGTGAAAATGCACTTTGCCGATTAGGTGGCTGGTCGTGATCCGGTTATGGAGGCGATCCGGAAACATATAGGGCCTTAAGCCGCTCTCACTTTTTGCAGAAGGTATGCCAGCAAAGGGTCCAAGATCCTTTTTTACGCCGCTTTTGCTTATTGTAGAGCCCAGAGAAAAACACTGCCTACTCTAAACCAGTATCGTGCGGCAATAAGATATCTGGGAGGGGCAGATTCCCGATCTACTGCAGAGATCACCTATGCCAAACCCTATAAGCCGCCTCTTTTCCATTTTATGCGCACGGAGTGGACCAGTTCACGATGGGAAGATAGCTCTGAGAACACTCGTGTCCTATTTGAGTATAGACTAGCGCACAATCCAATGAGCGCTCCGCTAAAAGAGAACGGTTATACAAGCCATTTACTGGGTTTTCGTTGTGTGCAAACTGCAGAGGTCGTCAGACGCTCACTCTTTGTAGACAAAAAGCCTTCAGGACGCATATCGATTTTTCAGATGAAGGCCAAAGATTCCTTTAATGATCGGGAGAACTACCGTGTAGTGTTGTTGTTCAGTCTCCACAATTTCCGTGATTATCAGATTAAGACAGAGTGGTACGATCCCAACGGTGTAAAATTCGAAACTATACGCTCAACCCTGCGGAAAGTAGATCCAGAGTTCTCTGGAACCTATGCCACCCATAGCGTCTTGACCTCCAGAATGGCTGGTCGCTCTGGCAAGTGGCGTGTGGATTTTTGGGTCGATGAAGCGTTGCAAGAAACCCTCTTTTTTCACTTCACCAGTGACAAACCATCTTCCTTGATATCGGCGGCAAGGGAAGGTGATATTGTCCTGGTGTAGACATTACTCACCCGGGGAGCGGACGTCAATGCCAAAGATGCGCTGGGCAGGACAGCTTTGATGGATGCGGCAGCCTGGGGACACACCTCGGTCGTGCAAGCCTTGCTGACCCACGACGCCGAGGTCAATGCCAAAGACAACGATGGGGTCACAGCGCTCATTTTAGCGACACGAGAAGGCCACACTGCCATTGTGCACATGTTACTGGAGAGAAGAGCAGAGGTGCATGAGCAAAGTCACCATGGGGAGACCGCCTTGCTTAACGCTATTGAGAAAGGTTCCCTCACTATAGTAGAAGCTTTGCTGGCCCACGGTGCTGATGTGAATACAAGGGATGCAAATGGAGTGACCGCTCTGATGTGGGCAACACGAGGAGGTCATACGGCTATCGTACAGGCCTTGCTCGACCGAGGAGCGGATGTGCAGGTCAAAGACAGCATGGGCAGAACCGCGCTGATGATTGTCGAATCGAGAGGATTTACGGAGATAGTCCGATTACTGGAGAAATCCAAGGAGTGACTAACCGAAAGGCGAAAGCGGGCTGAAATCTTCTGTGACACCTCTAGTATCCGTTTATTCAGTAACAGCCTGAATGGGACCATCGACTCGCGGTTTTGACTTTGAGGGGGTACCAGAGCAGCAAAGCAAAATGATCTCTGGCGAATAGAACGCTACATCCTGGAGAATCATTTATGCTGTGTTGAATAATGGGGCCTGAGAGGCTAAGATAGTGATGGAGGAATTAGTAATGGCCGAGGGGAGAAAGAGGAATTGGAAAGAATATAATGAGCATCTAGTCCAGCAGGGAGAGATCTTGCTCAATGTGGAGAACTTGCAGGAGTGGCGAGAAGAGCTTCAAGAGATGAACCTGGGGAAGAATGGGCGGCCTTTTCGTTACCCTCATAGCCTGATATTGTTCTTAGGGATGCTGCGGGTGGTTTTCAGCCTCCCCTATCGCCAGCTTGAGGGTCTAAGTAACTGGACAAAAGTTCTTTGAATTTTTTTAGGCCACCTAACTGCACATACCCAGTACTGTTTTCGCTTCGAACTTCCGTGTCCAGACCATGAGTATTTCGCAGAATGCCTCATGACTCCTGAGCGTAAACTATCGACCCATACCGTTTACCTCTTTGGTCAACCAGAAGTTTCCTGATAAGACCCCGGCTTGGCGAAGGCGCTCCTGGGGAGACTGGCAATCTGGTGTCTGGCCCGCTGAGTCGGGAGATAACTCTCAGGAGGTTGGGGCAGTGGCAGCCGGCCCAGATGGTGCTTCACGATCGCTTCCCACAACGAGACCACGCTCAAATACACGTCATGCTCTGGATTACGGATACTCTCCCGCAAGTGTTCGGGCAATCGGACATCCGCGCTGATGAACCAAAGGAAGATGTGTGTATCGAGCAGCAGTCTCATTGCCCCTCAAAGGCTTTCAGGATATCCTCTGGCAAGGGCTGGTCGAAATCGTCCGGCACAGTGAACTCGCCTGCACATAACCCGTAAGGACGTAAAGGCTCGGCCGGTGAAATAATGGGTTTGACCTCTGCCACCGGCTTGCCCGCTGCGACGATGACTAACGTTTCTCCAGCTGCCACACGTTCAAGATAGGCGGGCAAATCCCGCTGAATTTCTTCCACGCTCACCCACACCATACCGTAACTCCCTATGAAATGACTCCCAAGCTCATGACGTCGGACTGGCGCCTAGACATAATGACTTCCAATGGCGGTAGGTTGCCCCCCAGCACGAAGGCGGGTTCGCTTACGTCAATCAGTGGTATCTGATGTGAAACCATCACCCCATCACGCTCGGAGGTCAACTCTGGCCCAGTCTCGCCCACTCTGCATCGGAATGGACGTGCACCAAGACTCGATTGCCGTGGCGTACGTCCCGCAAGATCACGGCGCCGAGGTCACTCACCTTGGGGCCATCGGCACCCGCCAGTGTGACATCGATCCGATGATCCGCAAGAGGCTATCAAAAGCCAAACCTCTCATCTTTGACTAGGAAGCTGGACCCTGCGGCTACTGGCTCTACCGCTCTCTGACCAAAAACGGCTCCGATGGCTGGGTGGTAGCGCCGTCTCTGATTCCCAAAAAGTCGGAGGATCGGGTCAAAACGACTCGCAGGGACGCCGGGCAACTGGCCCGCCTGGTGCGCTCGGTGCTCTCACCGCGGTGTATGTCCCCAGGGTCGAAGATGAAGCCATTCGAGAGCTCACCCGGGCGCGTGAAGAGACCAGCAGCGCTCTCAAGGATGCCAAATTCCGTCTCAAAGCCTTCTTACTCCGACAAGATCTCCGCTAGGTGGGTCGGGCCAATGGGAACCCGGCCTACCGCCGGTGGCTCGCCGAGGTGGTTTGCCCCACACCGGCTCAACCAATCGTCTCTCAAGAACATGTCCGTGCCGTTCATGAGCATCCCGCACGACTCCAGCGTCTTGCACAAGCATTCCAAGATCAGGGGCAATCGTGGCGTTTGAACCCGGTGGTTGAAGCCCTTCAGGCCTTGCGCGGCGTACAGTTCACTATCGCGGTCACCACAGGGGCAGAAATTGGTGACCTGAGGCGTTTTGATACCCCAAGAGCACTGATGAAATTCCTGGGTCTGATCCCCTCGGCATATTCCTCCGGGGAGCAACGCCGGCAGGGGTCCATTACCAAAGACGGTGGTACCCAACCCACGGCTAGCAGCAGGATCAACCGTCGACTCTCACTGGCTCCGGCTTTTCCGATGCACCAAGGATAAACAAATTATGCAAACCTAAAAAATTTGCTGACCACCCTTGACATTGGAAGTCATAGCAACGACCCACATCAGCGACACGAGCGTCCGTTGGATACGCGGGTTAGGCGATGATTTCGTTGAGACCTTCCACCAGCATATCGAGTTCTTTAGGCGTGAGGCGACTCATTTTCTCCCCCTCCGTTCCACTGAGAGCGTTCGGATTTGGCTCATCTTCACCCATGAACGTTTTGGGAGATTCCCACTTTTGAGCTCCAGCGTAAGGGGAAAGCCAGCCCGCTGCGGTTGGCTCGTGATTGCCATGGCTATTACCGGTCCAGAACGCTCGTTAAAGACGTCATGACTGATCACCACGACTGGACGCTGGCCTGCTTGCTCCCGCCCTTGCCCTGGGTCAAGGGTCGCCCAGACTAGGAACCTCCAGTATGATAATTTATCATACCAAAGAACGAGTTGCAACTACTCTCACCCTGTTCCTGTGCGGCTCAGTTCGTCACCTAACGTTCACGCTTCAGGCGTGGCGGGCAGCGGAAGCGAGGCACGAGCGGACGCTGGCAGCCGTTGCCTGCACGCCGGGGTTAGATCCAGCGCAGCGCTTGTAACTGGCGCTCGCATTGCGCTGGACTTTCAAATTTGATCGTGCGCATACCAAACCGTGCAGCGGCGGTCAGATTCGCTTCAGTGTCATTGATGAACACCGTATGCGCCCCGTCTAGCTCATAAGTCTCCAAGAGATAGGCATAAATTGTCGGTTCTCTGGTTTGCACAAGTGCAGGCGACACGAGATGACTGCCCCTGTGAAGGCTTCCCAGAAAGTGTAAGCCTTCTCCAGATGCTCGATGGAGGCCACAGGCATGTTCGACAAGCGGAACAGCGTGTGACCCTGTGCCTTTAGGCGATACAAAAGGGCCACTGCCTCTAGGATAGCGACCAACGCAGGTGGCACCTGCTGCAACAATGCTGCCACATCAGCTTCAGACAAGCCAGTGCGTTGCGTGGCGCGCATAATGGCATCCGGCCGGGGAACGTACTGCGATCAAGTGCAAGCCAATCAGCATGCCCAATAATCTCCGTTAGCAAAGCACAAGTTTCGACTTGAATTGGCTGGGATCATTTCTTCTTGGCTGGTTGGTCATATGCCGTTATTTTACCGGCCAGCTTACTGTATCCAGTCAGAATTCATTGTCTTAGCCTTTTATTGAATTTCAGGGGTCAGTTCATGCATAATTCTGGCCTTTGCTCATGTTCGGCTTTGTTCTTTTCGTAGCTGGCGATCCATTGCTGTAATTGTATCTGCTTGGCCTGCGCGGCCTCTTCATGGATGCGTGCCTGAAGCTGGTTGCCAACGCGGCGGTAGTGCTCGTCCACCTGCTTCAATCTGTCAATCTCTTTCTCGAGGGCTTCGACGGTTCGTAGGTATCCCTGTTCCACGCCAGCCTCATGCTGTTCGTAGTTCTTTTGAACCGTGGCCCTTGCATTCTCCCGTCCCACCAGTTGAATCTTCAGAGGTGCCATCATGTCCTGCAAACATATCCACCTATTTGTTTATCGGTAAATGACCCCTCACGCCAAGGCGGCGGTTCGGCTTGAGCAATCCCAAGGAAGAGGAGCAGGATAAGCCCGATGGCAGATCGGAAGTAGCAATCGGAAGTAGCAAGATGATAGGGAAAACCGCGTCTTATTGCCTGCCATTGGGTAACCTCCCCACTGCAACGGAAAATTAGGCTGCGATTAGGCCATCTAACGGCCTCGAGCTGAGCCGCGCCACTGAGCGCAGCGAGGTGGCGTCGGCTCCAGTGAGGGGTTAGGCACATCAATTTGTATAGATGACCCTATTTTCTGTTGGGCGATGACATTACACAGCAATAGGCGTGAGTTTGAAGACACGAGCAAGCTGACCCGCCCTCTTGAGATCTCCTCGGCGCAAAGCCTCCCGGACCTCATCCAACTTTTGGGCATCCTCCAGAGACAAATACGGCGCCCATCCTGTCTCTGCCTCGATCAAGTCCACAGTGACTTCAGCGACATATTGTCCCTCACGTACGAACTTTGTACGACGTCGTCTGGTCATGATCTTCTCCTCAGGAAATCGTCTGTTCATCGCTCCGCGTCCGGCCTATAGGCCGTGACCATGACCGCAGGCGATGCCGCATTTCTCGGGATACCCCACACTATATGGATGGGCTTGCCTTGGTAGTCCCTTTGCAAGACGAGAACACACGGACCCTTGTGATACTCAGGATAATCTTCAACCACCACGACATCCCTCACTCCTGTAATGACATCCTTGACTAGGATGCTATCTTCATAGCCATGCTCCGAGATCATCACTTCTTGCCGTGCGACCAGGGCAATAATCAACTGCAATGTTTGGCTCATAGCCCAATAGGAACATTCGATCTTCAGGTTCATGGTACAAATGTCCGATCCATGTGTAGTAATACAAAACCTGATGCCACTCCTGACTTCGATATCAAATCGACCCCAAATTCACAATTATTCGGCATCCTTATTGTCCCTTTCTCCACCCCGTTACAGTATCCTTTAACTGGTCGACCACGATCCGCTAGAGTAAAAGATAGAGATAAAAGAAGCTAAACGCAACAACGTTGATCAACAGGGGTAAGAAAATAGCCCAGCGTATCCTCTAAGCCTCCATAAATGAGATAACCCAGAGAAAGGAGAATCACCACTCCTCCAATAAGGTAGCGTGTCCGGCGTTTAGATGAGCTTATACTACGCTCCTTCTTCCTTGGAGTCGCTACGTGGCGTTATCTCTCCCCTCAGTTTCCGGTAGGTTCTCCAAAGCCAGCTCATATAGCCGAGTAGGATCATCCAGGTGGAAATATAGACAAAGAGTACGTATTCCCAATTACTAGGCATACTTAGCGCTCCTCTTTTCGAGCTCTGATCATATCTTTGAGTCGTGCTATTTCGATGCGATACAACAAGAGATAGAGATAAAAAAGACTAAAGGCTGCCACATTGATCAATAAGGTCAAGAGCATAGATGTGGCAATAGTTGGACCATCGCTGCGGAGAACAGTGGAGGGCTGATGGAGGGTACGCCACCAGACGACGGAATAGTGGATAATAGGAATATCCAGAAATCCAATAATTCCAGGACTGCCGCATGACGGGCCGCGGCGGTACTGCCACTGCTATAAGTTCTGAGCATCAGGTACGCTGCATAAATCAACAGCAAAATGATCGTAGTAGTCAGCCGAGCATCCCAGGTCCACCAGGTTCCCCAGGTCGGCTTGCCCCAGACAGCACCCGCCATAATCGCCAGCGTGGTAAACATCACTCCAAGCTCTGCGGAGGAATGCGCGACAATATCCCACTCCCGGGTCTTACGCCATAGATAGCCGATGCTGCTAATAAAAACCACAAAAAATGCGAGATAAGCTACCCAGGCCATAGGTACATGGATATACATAATCCGTTGCACGTTCCCTTGCACAGCATCAGTGGGAGCATAGAAAAAGGCAAGCTCTAGCCCTACAAGGAGAGAAAGCAATGTGATCATCTCTATAATTTGTAAAACCATTTCTTTACCTGATGCTGGAACACTCTGCACTTGGGCTGGCATCTTTATGACCCTAAAGGCAGACAATATCATTGCCATAGCCGTAAGTAACGTTAAATAAGCACCGATAGCCATATTTTCAAATACAACTGTTCCTGCTTGGCTGAGACCATAGACTAGTGCAGCAATCGGCATTACTCCGGCAACAAGTCCTGTAACTTTCGTGTTTTTATCTGTTACGCCTAAGATGATCGTGAGTACACTAAAAATTGGCATCAGGTAGATTAGGTAGAAAAAGTAAACCTGTGGGTCAACTCTTCTTATTTTACTCCCCATCGCTGCAAATTGCCCCAGACCCTTTACAATGTCTGGTATTTCATATCCTGCAATTTTTATAAAGCCTCCAATATTCACTCAGATGTTCTGCTGCACAACAGCATCCTCCTCATGCACACCTCGCTGCCAGCAATGCAACCACGCAGGCGCGGGTGCGCGCGGCGATGGCGGCCGAAGCTGGCACGCCGCCGCTGGCATTGCCACTAGCTGCTTTCATGCTGGTAGCACACTTGCGATCTGCTCCGGCCTTCCGCCTGCCGTTGGATTTAATAGAAAAACGTCGACTGTTAGTCGGGCAGTCTAACGACCCGCATCAGCGGCGCGAGCCGTGGCGAGCGTCCGCTGGAGGCGAGGGTTAGGCTATATGCTGCTTTCTGAAGCATAGTTCAGACATTTATCGTTACCGCTTGCGATAAATCTCACGGCGGTGACCAATTGTATGAATCACTATAGTCTCTTCATTGTGGAGAAGCTCATAGATGACTCGATAATCACCCACACGAAGTTTATAGAATCCTGCTAGATCACCCCTAATGGTTCAGGTTTGATAATATCCAAATTCGTAGCCAGCCACTTGATACGTTCTCGGATGGTTATGCATGTCCGCCGGGGGAAAGGCGCGAAAGATCGCTCTGTTCCCCTCCCAAAACGCACCCTCGAATTACTCCGTCAATACTGGAAAACCCATCGTCAGCCCATCTAGATCTTCCCAGCTCCCGGTCGAGGGGGGATAGGGATGCCAACGGCCGACGAGCCCATGCCAAGATCCAGTGTCCAACAAGCCTTTACACGCGCTCTCAAGCAAAGCAGGGTGCACAAACCCGCCTCAGTTCGTACCCTTAGCCATTCTTATGCCACCCATCTCCTCGAAGCAGGCCTTCACGTGCGGGTCATCCAACACTACCTGGACCATAACTCTCCGGCCACTACCTCCGTTTATACCCACTTGACCGTAAAAGCTCAAGCTATGGCTATCGACTCCATGAATGACCGGATGCAAGATCTCTCGGAAGCCTCTCATGCCAGACCTTGCCGACATAGTCCGCCTCTATGGCCCTCAATACCGAGCTCAGTTCGCTGATCGTATGCCCCCTGCTCACCTCAAGGCCATGTGGGATATTGAGCACGGCCGTACCGAAGCGCTCGGCGGCCACGTCTCTGTTGGTGCGGAGTGTCACCAATCCCCCTACCAGTATCACTCCTGTCAAAACAGACACTGCCCCACGTGTTTGCATGACCGGGCTGAGCTCTGGCTCTAACAACACACCGACCTGCTGCTCCCGACCCACTCCTGTCTCATCACTTTTACTGTACCCGATGCACTGAGAGCTCTCGCCCGCTCCCAACTTCTTCGCAGGCTCGCCTGGCACTCGCTGCTGATCCCAGGTTCGTTGGCGGAACGATCGGCATGATGGGCGTGCTGCATACCTGGGCCAGGGATGTAGCCTTTCATCCCCATGTCCACTCTCTCGTCCCGGGGGCGCACTCTCGGAAGAGCACACTACATGGCTCCCTTCTTCCAAAAAGTTCTTCGTTCACGTGAAACCTCTCTCCAGACTCTTCCGGGCTACATTCCAGGACGAACTTCAGCAAAATCAACTCGCAGACTTCGTTTCCCCCAAGGTATGGGAAAAGGATTGGGTGGGACACTCTCAACCCGTCGGCACCGGCGAGCAGGCCTTACAATCCCTCGCCCCTGCTGTCTATCGTGTCGCCCTTTCCACTAAGCGGATTACCCAAGTGGAACATGATCAGGGCACCTGTGAATATGAGGACTCCAACACCGGTAAAGTACGGTATATGGCCCTCCCTGCTCTGGAGTTGATTCGCCGATTCCTTCAGCATATCCTCCCCCATCGCTTTATCAAAGGCCAGTATTATGGTTTTCTCGCTCCCACCCACACAGAAACTTTTCATCAAGCTCAGTACCTTCTCCTGGCTCTGAGCACTTGCACTCTAACCCCTTGAGAGGATCCCACTGCCCACCGCTATCCCCTCAAAGACTCTTGGCAGAAATCCACTCTGTTGCTATGCCCAAACTGTGGAGGCCCTCTGAGATGGCGAGAAGCCAGCCCGAGAGGCTCCAGAGCTCCTCCTCTCTGCAACACTTCTTCAACCCTCTCCCCCTTGCTTATAAAGGCGCGAAAAAAATCTTTCGGCGCTTTCAGGGAGGTCTCTGCCCTTTCACAGGGACTTTTTGGTCCATTCTTCCCTTTTTCCCCCTTCCATGCAGTTTCATCGAGTACTCACCGCTGTGTTTACCTCTCCTCGCCTCCTTTGTCTCTCTCAAACCGTGCTTGCCCCTAAAAAAGCCACGGAAATCCCCGAAAGGGGTTCCGTTCACATTCCCAATACCGGCTTAGTCCAACCCAGGATTGTGTGGTGGCTCCGCTTCGCTCCGCACCACACGAATCCTTTTACGTTAGACCAGAAACACCTTCCAGCCTGGCACACACAACTTACTCCCGAATCCTGATGCGATTTTCTTCGACGATCCACAGCCGTTGTGCGAGAGGCTCTTGGGACAACAGAGGGATCACCCGTGTGAATACCTCCAAGACATGCGGTTTGTCTTGACGCTGCAGACGTAGCACCACCATTCCAGCGTAATGGGCAGGAGGATAGGTCCGGATATCCGCAAAGTCGAGATCAAGCGTCACTAACACCCATGCTTCCTGCTAGCAGAAGGCTGCCAACGCTCGATCATCTCTGCCCCCGAGATGCTGCTCGAGTACCGTCGCCGCCTCATGGCCGGCCTCCTGGAGCAATTGTGCGACTTCTACAGGGAGGTGCTCATCCACTTTGAAACGCATTGCGGTTTCCTACGCGGGCAGGGAAACCACGCGCTCCCGCGCCAGCTCTGCCGCATAGGCGATAGCTGCTTGGATCGCCTCGCGGCTCAGCGAGGGATAGCTATGCACAATGTCCTCAGGGGTGAGACCTGCCGCCAGATTATCGAGCACGACAGACACCATGATCCGCGTCCCTGTGATGCACGCCCTGCCATGGCAGACTGCTGGGTCAACTGTTATATAGTCCTGCCAATTCATGCCCAATCTCCACGGTCATCATTCTCCCCGCAGCGTTCCCTCTGCGGAGGTCTAACGAAAAGCATCAGCCGCGGGGAAGCCGCGCCAGCGGGTTCCCCGTCGGCTGGATGCCCTGGTGAGGCTGACCTTCCGAAACTTACCGACTATGCTATTGTATCATCCGACTGTCGGAGGTGACAAGTGGACAACCGTGCACTCTTGCAGTTGCCACAATGATCTGATCTGCCGGATCACGGTGAAACTCTCCTGGCAATCGCGTGGACTCTATGGCAATCTCCGGTGTCAGTTCCAGCAGGCGAATGCCTGGGTAACTCAAGGCTTGCGGGAACCACTCCTCCAATGCATATGGCAATTCCAATCGGGCGTATTCCACGAGCTTCGCAATTTCCCAGCATGAGATTGTACTGACACCAATCACATCAGTTTCGTTTCGTTTGATAATATCTTCTTGCGTAGTGGTGAGCCGCTTATCCCCATGCACCCACCACCCCCAGATGTGGGTGTCAAGCACAATCATTGCAAGACTTCCCAGTCGTTTGCAGCCACACTCTCACAGGGATCGGTATACCGAATCGGTGTGCCGCGCAGGGGATAGCGCTCTTGCTCCTGTTGCTCCTGCTTGCAGCTCCGCACGATGACTTCGACTCTCTCGCCTGAGCGAAACGGTAATCCAGTAATGGTGAGCTTTCCATCAATCAGGATGGTTGTTTCTACGCGGTATATCTGCATATTCTCCCTTTTCCCTCGTTCCTTCGCTTCTATAACCCTTTGTTTAATCGTGCTACATGCCTCGTAGCTACCTAACGACCCGCATAACCGGCTGGCTTTTGAGCGGAGCGAAAAAACCAGTCCAAGTTCATGCGCTTGTGATGCCGAGTTTTGACGAACATAGGGGACATGGTCTCAGTCCTCGAGCGTGACATTGACGCCCATCTCAGCCAAGAAATCCTTCAGCAGATTTATATGCGTTTGAATTTCTTCGGATGGATGTCGTAGGTTGTAGGCCTCTTTGGGTTTGAGCACCTTACCAAGTGACTTGGCCGCCTCCTCGGTCTTGATTTCGCGTTCTTTGTATTTGGAAATAGTTGCGGCTGTCTGAGTCTTATATTCTTCAAAGTCGGACCTAAGTGTCTCGTTTTCTTGCTTGAGTGCGACGATCTCATTTGCGTTGAATTTGGCATTGACGAGGCCAGTAGCTCCGGAAATCAGGGCGATCAAGACAGCAATAATCATGAATATCCTTAACGTCTTGTGCTTTTCAAGGTTCACATCGGCTGGGAGACGCAAGATCAACCACCCGATCCAGAATATGGCGAAAATACAGACTCCGCTCGCTCCCAAGCTAGCGAGTTTTACAAGCGTATCGAGTAGCCCTGCATCCATTTCTTATCCCCAGGAATTGCCATACTGACTTCTCAGCATAACGCTGGGCGTCAGGCGCGGCTGTAAGCCGTCGCCTGCACGCCTTCGTTAGGCTTGGCCACTGCGCCTTACCTGAGGACCATTGAGCAGTACTGCTCCTTCTCGACTCCTGCGGGCTGTGATACCCGGACAGCACGAGGACCGGGTGCAACACACAAAGGAAATCTTGCACAGAAAAAGGACAATACACTGGAGCTATTTGAGGTCTTTCAGGGTTTGGTAGCCAAGGCCTTCAGCGCCTCCTCCACCGCCCTATCGTGCTCCTCCGGGGTGAGCGCCCGCCCTACCTTTTGCCGCGCCGCCTCCCACAGCGGGGTATTGTAGTGCCGGTGACATGCCACGCAGAGTCCTTCCCGCTCGACGAGGTTCCGCTCCGCCGCATTCAGCGGACGATCCTCTTTATGGGGCATATTCTGGACTTGCTCTCCGCTCCGGGTGACCAGCTGATCGAAGGCATAGGGGAAGTCCGGGAGTTTTGGCACCTGCCACCGCTCAGTTTTTGCACCCGGGATATCCCCGTAGACCCCCTCGGCATTGTTCGCAAACATCGGCTGCTTGCCCAGCAGCTGCCCGGCACTCCGGGAATGCTGGGTGCCATACCCGATCGCCTTGGGGTTAGTATGACAGCTCTCGCAGGTCCGGGCTGGTAGCGTATTAGCGTGGGGTTGGACGGGTGCTAAGGTCGGGGCGTTGAAACCGTCGGAGGTTTTGTTGATCTTATTGTGCACCACAACCTTCCCCTCCTCATCGATATAGGTGAACACCACCTGACAGCCGGGGACGATGGGGCTCACCTTCCCTTTGAGGTTTATCCCGAGGATGGGTTCCTCCCAGCGCAGGAAGCTGCGGTTCTCCTGAATGTCGCCTCGCGATGTGGTGATCCGTTGTCGGCCACTGTAGGGGTCGTGGTTCAGTGCGGTGCTCACCCAGTCGATGCCTTCTTTTCTGCGGTCATAGGCCGTGTGGCAGCCGTAACACTGGGGAGCCCAGGTGGCATGGCAGGCGTAACACTCCAACTTCTCCAGGTGCTGGGAGACTACCGCCATGGCCACTCTGCCCTGCTCCGTCTTCCACGTGTTGGTGCGATGCTTCTCCTTGAGCAGTGGGATCTCATGCTCTTTGCCCGTGAAGTAGCTCCGCAAGAAGGCCCTGCCTTCCCGCTTCTCCAGGTTCGCCTTGGGATTGCCCCGAGAGGTGAGGAGATACGCTTTCCCGTCCTTAAGATACACCCCACGCTCTCCCTCCAGCGTGACCGGCGTCCCCCAGCCCACGGGCAACTCCCATGGGTACTTTTGGGGGGTGCCGTGGCAGTCAGCACACTGGATCTCGACCTGGTAGAGGGTGGTGGGATAGATGTTGCCGTCGCCGTGGACATCGATCGAGGTATGGCAGTCCACACACTCGATCCCCCGCTCAAAGTGGACATCCTTTCTGATCGCCAGGTAATCCTTCGTGTAGAGCAGCTCCTGGGGCTTCCCCTGCTCGTCCCAAGGCGGGGCGAGATGCTCACTCTTGTAATCATATTCGAACATCCCCACATAGGTGGTGCCAATACGCTTACCCCGGGTGTGGCAGTGGGTACATTGGGCCGCGGGGATCTGAATGGTGATCTCATGGCGGAGAGGATGGGGCGACCGATCTTTAGGGATGGTAGGATCGTTGCCTTCATAATGGCCGTCGTTACCGTAGAGGACGTGGCAGGCTGTACATCCACCACCCCGCAAATCCCCCCTTTGCTGTCGACCCTCCCCCCACACATGGCAGCGGGCACACTGTTTGCGGTACATATCGGCGAAGGCCGCCTTGGTCGGATCGCCCCAGAGCTGCATGGCTTCGTCGAACGTGGGCATCTCTTTGGCCTGCTCGACGCGTTGCAAAAAGCCGCTGGCCAAGGCTTTCGCCACCCACGCCTTGTACGCGTCGGTCCCCACGGTCGGTACGGGGCCGTCAGGGTCATCCATGTCGAAGTTGGCGTATACATACTCTCCTTGGGGCACCACGCCATTAGACATGAGGGTGTGGGAGGCCTTCCCAAACTCCAGAGACATGAGCCCCCGCTGCATGCGGTAGACGTGGTTCCGTCCCGTGGCCCCGCTCGGGTCGGTGGAGGTCGAAGCGAGGCCTGGGAGGAGGCTACCGCCGGTCGGCTCAGGCAAGGGCTTGCCCATAATGGTCTTCAGCGCATATTTGTCGCTGTGGCACTTGGCACACCCCTTCCCCTGGCTCACCGCCCACATGTTCCCCGGATCGGGAAGGAGTCCGCGGTGGGCCGCCTCTTTGGTGGCACCAGCAGGGCTGCCCTCATGACAGACGACACAAGCTTTCGCCGCCAACGGGCCAGGACCGGGGACGGTCCCCGCGAAGCCCAGCAGGAAGGGCATCATTTTCGGGTTAATGTCTTCAATCCCCTCGTGGCAGGCCAAGCACCCCTTCTGGTCGGTCAGCTCTTGGCTGACCTTTTGGTACTTGGCTGAAATAGCCGGGTCCCACCGCCCCGCTGCTTCCTCTTGGCCTGCCGGCGTGGAACTGCCGAACTGCTTGAGGGTGACCAGCAAGATTGTGAGGACAAGCACACCAAAAATGAGAGTCTTCCATGTTTTGAGGGGAGTTCTCATGCCTGGCTCCTCTGCTTAAAGCTGTTCCTGACAGACAGTCCTGCAGGACAGCCGTATGCTACCTCCAACCTCTTGTGAGAGCAAACAAGAAAGGCTGTGAATTTTGCCGCATTCTGTTCCAGCCGGGGCAGGCTACCTTCGCCATTCGATTACGGAGCCTAACGGCCAAGCTCAGCCGCTCGTCGGAGCGCTAGCGGAGGCGGGTCGGCTGCAGCGGGTGTTAGGCGGTGTCGTCACACGCTTGTCTGGCGCCGGATGCGCACCGCTCCTGGGGTAATAACTGTGAAGGCCTGTTCCATTTCATCACCGTGTGTGGCAAGCACAGAAGCAACTATCTGCGCTTTGCGGCCTGGAGATATACCGGCCAACCGCAGGAGAATAACACCTGTCGTCACCCGTTTCTGACGGAACACGAGCTCACCAAAATCCTTGTCGGCCGTGAGCAGTATCGCCTGTTCGCGGTTCGCTAAATCCAGAACGATGTTGTCGGAAATCCCCGGTTCCATCTCGGCCACATACCATACCTGATGGCCATCGCCGCGCAGCTGCTCTATGATGGGATCATCCACATTCTCATCGGCCACGATCTTCACGCGCCGGCACCTCGATGGGGTATACCACATCAGCTCGCAACGCCTCAGCGGCAAAGGCCAAAGCTGCTTGAATCGCCTCACGTGTCAACCGGGGATGTGCTTCCCGCAGGTCATCTACCGTCTCACCGGCGGCCAGCTTTTCTAAAATGAGTTCTACCGTGATCCGGGTTCCGACGATCACCGGTTTGCCCATCATCACCGAAGGGTTAGAAACAATCCATTCTCTCCATGCTTTCATCTCTCGACTCCTCACTCATCAAGAACGTAACTGCCTAACGGCAGAGCTCAGCCGCCCGAACGAGCACAAGCGAGTGAGGGTCGGCCGCAGCGAGGGTTAGATGGCATGTGCGATAGATTACTCATCTGGATTTGATCGCCAGTGCCCAGATACCTTGTTTGGTCCTCTTCAATTGTGCTTCCTCAAAGTCTGCTGACAGGAACAGACTACCTAACTCCTTGCTGGGCGGAGACGGCCGTGCATGTCTTGAGAAAGCGACGGCGATCCTCCCTCCTACCTTCATCACCCGACTCATCTCCTGCAACCTAGCCAAAGCGTCGGGCCAAACTTGCAGGCTGTTGATCGCTACAGCTTTGTCGAACGTTCCTGCCTCAAACGGTAAGCTTTCCACTGAACCTTGTCGCAGGTCTACGAGGCCAGCCTTCATCGCCTCCGCGTTCCGAGCTGTAGCTTGCCGAACCATCTCCTCAGAAATATCGACCCCTGCGATATATCCGCCTGATGCTACCCCGGCCATGATCTGGATGCCGACTCCGGGTCCAAATCCCACTTCCAACACTTTGTCGTTGGGCTGAAGCTCGAGCAGGCCGAGGACCCATCGGGCGAACTCGCGGTTGGAGCGCGCCATGATAATGCCCCCAAGCCTGCCCAGAATACCCTTTGGGCGGCCGAACATGCGCATTAACATACTGCCTAAAACGCCCATTGGTTATGATCACCTGCACGTCGCAACGCTATAGATGCCATCTAACGAAAAAGCATCAGCCGCGGGGAAACCGCGCAGCAGGTTCCCCGTCGGCTGGATGCGCGGGTTAGGCCGGTATTTTGTTTTTAATTATCACGCAGTAAAGGCATAAATCCTGCTTGTTGAAAATGCTCGTCGTATGCCAGCGCTTCTGTAATGCCTCGCTCTTGCATGATAAGAAATGAAGCACAATCCACTAAACTCCACCGCTTGTCTTGACGCTGAGCATAGAAAGTCAACGCTGCTTCAAACTGCTGCGCGGTCTGCGAAACAATTTCCACTGCTGGATCGTGCTGGAGGCTCCTGACGACTTGGACAGCACGCTGTCGAAATGGCTGACCAAACGCCGCATAATAATTGAGAAATTCCACGAGGATCATCTGACTAGTAATGATGGAACGGTTTTGAGTTGCTCGAGCTACTGCTATGGCTTTTTCGTGCAGATGATCACGCGGATTAAACAAGGCAATCCAATAGCCTGCATCCGCGAAAAGCGGTGTCATACCTTCTTCTTCGGAGCACCATAAAGATAGTGCTTATAATTGATAGACGCATCCTCTGGCACTTTGGTCCACTCCTGCTGCGGAATCTGTGTGCCGATCTCCACGATGATCTCCCAGAGAGGTTGTCCTGGAGCGTGGGGGATATCTGGAGTCCCAAGAGACTCGCCAGCAGCTCTTGTCTTCCTGGTTTCGGAATCGGAAATGTTTTTCGGCTGTCTTTCCATTTTCTTACTCCTGTTCCTCAGAAATCTTTTCTTCTTATTTTACTTTACCATATCTTTCCATTTTACCATATCCTCTCATCCCACGAAACATAAAGATCAGACAGAGTCCTAACGGCGCGAGTGAGCCACACCTGGAAGCCACAGCGAAACGGAGGCTGTAAGGCATTCCAGTGCGAGGTTAGGTTTGGAAGGTGGCCCCAGACTCCCAGGTGCCTCCCAAGCCTTCCTGCCTACCGAACTGACAGCCCAAACACTCATTCGCGAAACAGATGAAAAGTGTAAGTCATTAGGTCCTTATATTGAATACGTTCCCGCAAGATGGGCATGTTACCTTCCCTTGCATGTCAGTCGTTGCATTGATTAGAGTACTACAACGCCAACACGTGACTCTCAGTGTAGGCTGCGCGCTGGAGGGGTTGGCAGCGACCGTTCCCTCTCGGCTGCGCGCGTTTTCTTCTATCTTGAGTTGGTCACTATATTGCTTAGCTCGAGCATAGGTGGTAAAAAATCGATCACCAACGTAAAAACCCCCATCCGCATCAATAATGCGAGGATTTCGAGCGTTGCTTCGGATTGATAATAAAGATCTAGATTGCTCACTCCAGAATGTATACAAGGCCACTGAGATAAACACAAACCCTAAGTAGCCACAGAACACCACCGTTAGGATGAATTCAGGCATCGTAGCTCGACCCTCTGACCATTCCTGTAACCAACGGGTGACGTGAGTAAACCGAGATACAATCCCAAGCCCCGAGAAGCCCCACGCAATAATTGTCAGAATATAAACGGCCTTGTGACGCCCTGCGTACGAAAGAACCCCAGCGGCGACCCACGCGAGCAACCAGATTAAAAGAGTAATAAGGGGAGGATTCCACGGCTGGCATGTCACAATTCCTATAGAGTGGGCCAGCAAGAATGAGCAGAGCGCCAGTGAGGGGTAGTGACGGATTCACTTGTGGCTAGGGTGATTCTTGTTCGAGTCGAGTTGTCTCCTTTTGTATGCGCTCGATTTCATCGGGATGCTCTAGCGCGAATCTCAGATTAATTCTACATTCCTTACAATTCATTGCGTTGGCAGAGTTTTCTGTGCCACATTTGGGGCAGGTAATAGAGGTCATTGTTTGGCTCCTTTGAGAGGATGTCAGTGCTTCAGCACAATCGCAACTGGCCTCTTGACAACTGGCCGCCGAACGACCTCGCATCAGCCACGGGAAACCCGCGCAGCGGGTTCCACGTCGGCTGGATGCGATGGTTAGGCAAGATCTCTCCTCATCTTTGTGCTGGTAGGTACAACACCAACAGCGATTCTTCGGGATCAGCCACGAATGCTTCAATACGGGCGACCGAGGTCAGTAAGAGTTGGCCAATAGCAGCAGTGCCCGCATTCCCAACGCTCAACCAAATCACTTTCGGTGGTGCCCCATACACGAAGCTCCTTTGCCGAAAATCATCATCTTTGGGCACCAACACATAACCATCTTGTTTGGCGAGGTTCCAAATCTCCGTATCCGTATGACCTCGCATCCCAAGCAACTCCACATGACTGCTATTAGGGAATATATCTACCAAATAGTCCACCAGTTTTGGACTCAGATTTTCATCAAGTAACAACTTCACACGCCAGAACCTGCTGCCAAACGCCGCTCACGGGCTGCGGCGAACGCGAGAGCGGCCCGAATATGTTCAGGACGAAGACTGGGGAAATCCTCAAGAATCTGGGCTTCAGTCATACCTCCGGCTAAATATTCCAAAATGTCGTATACGGTGATGCGAGTTCCCCGAATGCAAGGTTTGCCACTGCGAATGTCAGGTGTCACTGAAATGTATTCTTCAAAGTTCATCATTGCACCTACCTCCGTAATTCATGAATTATACCTTACGCGCCCTGGCTAACCGGCCTGCCAAGCCGCTGCGCGACTTGGCAGGCCCGAGTTGAGCCGGGTGTTAGGCTAGATTATTAAGACACCTGCTCTTTTCGTCTATAAGCGAGTTTATCGTAGCTCATATATGCTATTAGCCCACGGACCACCACAGATTTCCCCAGAATTACCAGAGCAAGCCATATTGCAGTTATTTGCATGACCACTTTTGCCATAGCTATTACCGCAGAAACACCAGCTACCATATTGGGTGCCTGCGTAAGCAAACCCTCTTGCTCTACATTCAGATACGCACCGGCCTGTCGTCATATTACGGTCGTTAAATACAAATCCATTGAGGTCTCGTCCTCTGGTACCAGTAGGATCACCTTGATCCTTGTAGCAGCCGAGGTATCCAGATACCGATGTGGTGGCTATTTGAAGTCTGCGGAGTGCCTCGCAATCGTCTGTCGCAAGACATGAAAAGAAAGCTTGATATCGGTCAACTAACTCAAAGTCTCCTCTACTAGCCGCATTCACCATTTTTCGGTTGAGCCACAGTAATGTACCTTTTTTAGTAATTTCCGGCGCGGACCGCACAACATTGACAACATCCCCTACTGGATCTGGAAGTCTGGACAACACAACGTTCTCGATAAAAGACTGCAAGCCGGATACGGTATCGACATCAAATGCGACCGCTGATCTATCAATGACAGAAATCGAAAACATCGCAATCATCATGCTAATCATGTATCTCATGCTTCGCTCTCCTTTTGTACGCTGGACTCACGATGATAGGGGTCTAACGGCCTGCGTCAGCCGCGTTGCGGAGCGCAGCGGAGCAACGTCGGCTGCACGCGGTGTTGGACCGCCCCCTGCTTATGAAAACGATGGTGTGTCTATTGCAGAACTTTGACTTGGCTGAAGCCAACTTCATTGGCAATTCTCGTAACCGTAGAGTTCAGCTCTTCCAACGTGTAGCCAAGTTTCAGACCACACTGCTTAACTTCATCCCATTTGATTGCTCGATTTTCGTTGAGTATTCTGGCGCTCTGCCATAGGTATTCGTAATACTGGCAAAGAGTCGCACCGAGCAATTCATTTTGGATATAGGCGTTTCTGTCATCCCCGCGAACAGATGGCCCATAGTAGCCGCCAATGAGGAAGTGTTTATCATCAAAAATCATGATGTTCAACGCAGGGATAACTTCGGGAGCGCCAATGAAGTATCCGATATAGGCATTGTACTTGTAGTATCGAAACAGCTCCCTCAAAACTGACTCGAAGTGCCTACAGTCATATATGACTTGAACAAACCTATGTGTTATTTCGCCTTTCTCGAGTCGTTCGTTCAGTAATTTTCGATAAGGGCTTACAGTCTCAGGAGTACGTGCGTCTCCACTGGACGGATAAAGCATAGGTAGGCAAAGTTCTGTGTCGAACACAGATTTTCTGGCCGATAACAATAGCCGATACTTCGTGTCTGAAAACTCTTTGTCGTCTGAGAAGACTTCAACACGTACTCCTTTGAGTGAAGCGATGATTTCTTCTTTCATATTTTCGAGCCGCACTCGTCGGAGAACGGCTTCTATCACGAGCAGGCTCAGAACTCCCACAAGCAACGGCTGGCTTATCTGACTTCCGCCAATGAAACTGTAGATAGAGAGGGCAATTCCCACAAGGCTCAAAAGGATAATAACTATCCCATCGAGACCAATCTGATTGAGCCAGCGAATTACTTTTCTCTGCATAATTTGACTCCAGCCGTGTTCGCTTGCGAAGACCTGTCCGGACTGCTGCCTGCGGCTCTTAGATTTGAGTGAGCGGCCCAACGCCCGCGGTGAGCTGCCGCCGGAAGCGGGAGCGCAGCGGACGCTGTAGGCGGTCGGCTCCAGTGCGAGGTTAGGCGCAGGTTGGCTGGACAACGGCCCCTCTTCACTTCCCCCGACAAGGCAGATGGCTTCTGGCTGGGACCTGATCTCGCCGATCATCCCGCAACCGCGCCTGCCCTCTGGTCTTCCCCTGGGCCGGTCACGCCGAGTTGCTGCAGCAGCTCCAGGCGATCCCAGAAGTACCAAGCTTCAACCATCTTGCCCCCTTCCAGGCGAAAGATAGCAACCTCCCCCACGTTGATCTGCTTGCCTGTCGGTGGGAGCATCAAGCGCTCCCACCGCAAGAATCCCGTATGGGTGCCGCTGAAGGGAATATCGGCCACGACCTTGTCCCCTTCAGCTATCAAATCTCGAACCGTACGCTGTGAGTCGGGGAAGGCGGTCCGCCAACTGATGATCCGCTCTTTTTCAGCCTCAGGGTTAAAAGGGAGGAGGGGGCCAGTACCACCGTGTGAGTGGAGAACCCTGTGCGAGGCCAGACATTCATCCAGCACGGCCCAGTTCCCCTTGTCCCATGCCTCCTCGAAGAACTTACGAACGATCGCCTTATTGTCTGCGGTCATGAGATAACGCTCCTCCGTGATGAGGCCAGACCACCGCCACTACCCTGCCAGGAAGTGTATGCGTATCGGAAAATTCCAACGGATGATAATTACTCACAGCACGGCCACGAGTACACCCTCCAGCGCAGCTGCGAGGAACGCTAGGTAATCCTGAGTGATGAGGAACGACACCACGTCCTTTTGAGAACCTTGCGCCGTAGGCGCCTAACGCCCAGCACTCAGCGGCGGTACGGCGCTGGGTGCCGCGTCCGCTGCATGCCAGGGTAGGCCCTCTTTGGTCCTGAAAAGGGCTGCTGGCGCCAGCCTACGGCCCCGTATACTCGAAGGGCGCAAACTCACCGAATTTGCCCGAGTGATCGTGCTGGAAGCCAGCAGCATAGCGGTATATTGTAGATGCACCCTGTTCCGACTCAGTGTATTCGAAGCCGGTTGGCTTCACTAACCGGATCTGTTCAGGCTCGTCGGTCACCGGGTTCTTGATGGTCGTGAGGCCCATCTCTAAGACGCCCGGAACGCTCACCCGGCTTTCCAGGCCCTTAACAGAGACTTCAAAAGGAGCGTAGATCGGCTCGAGGACGGTTTCGGTAATGCCCGCCAAGATGGCAAATGGGCCGCCGACTCCCCCTTGTAATAGCGTTAGAAGCGCCTCCTTCTGTTGGTCGTTAGCTCTGGCATCGATGACAAACTGAGTGGTTAGGTGGCCCTCGTGTAAGGGGCCTGGCGCCTGTACAGACCAGCTCATGCAGAGCCCATCTAGAGGCACGTCCCCAAAGCTGCCCTCTTGAATCACCCAGGTGTGTGTTCCATGGCACCACCCGTTGGTGGGACGGGCGTTGAAGCTGCACGGACAGCCCCAATCACAGCTACAAGCCCCTATCAGGTTACCCTTGATCCGCCAGCGTGGACCGGTCTCTGTCGCCATCTTCTTCTCCTTTCATCCAAATGGATTACCCTTTACGTAATCCTCCTGCATCCCCGCCTAACGATTTGCTTCAGTTGCCGGAAGGGGGCAAGAGTGACTTCCAAGTCTAGGTTTCCCCCCGCGCCCCCCTTCCGGTCAACTGCAAGCTAAGTTAGCAAGAGACTATTCCCTCTTCAGGACTTTCTCCCGCCTACCTTTCTACGTTCATTACCCTATACAACTTGAAACGACTGCCCAAGCGGTTGAAACTCCGAAATGTCTTGGCGTTCCAATTTCTTCCGAATGTACTCAAATCGCTTGACCACCTCCGAGGAATACACTCGTTCTCCACAACGTAAACACACTTCTGCTCGTACAGTCAATATAGCCGTGTGAATACCACCGCGGAGCAATTTCTCGACATCTTTCTCTATCAGTTCCCCGCCA
>FWPU01001110.1_pt1 | contig 83381 bp, 85 predicted proteins | sample 2228361 | NCBI WGS metagenome assembly FWPU01 (sample SAMEA103939777, study PRJEB20133) | metagenome | reverse complement strand
ATCATCCTGTCGCTGCTGCAGAACGCCGACTACGACGTCGAGAAGTGCCAGCGCGGCATCGTCTACATCGACGAGATCGACAAGATCGCCCGCAAGGGGGACAATCCGTCAATAACCCGCGACGTCTCCGGCGAGGGCGTGCAGCAGGCGCTGCTCAAGATCATCGAGGGCACGACGGCTTCGGTTCCGCCGAAGGGCGGTCGCAAGCACCCGCAGCAGGAGTTCCTGCAGGTCGACACGACCAACATCCTCTTCATCTGCGGCGGGGCGTTCGTCGGGCTCGAGGACATCATTCGCCGTCGCGTCGGGCTCAAGGCGGTCGGCTTCGGCGCCGAGATCCGCAAGCGCGACGAGCGCAACACGACGGATCTGCTCCGCGAGGTGCAGACCGAGGACTTGCTGAAATTCGGCCTCATTCCCGAGTTCGTCGGGCGTCTGCCGATGATCGCGACGCTCGAGGAGCTCGACGAGGCCGCGCTGGTCAGAATCTTGCGCGAGCCGAAGAACGCGCTCACCCGGCAGTACGCGAAGCTCTTCGAGATGGAGAACGTCCATCTCAAGTTCACCGACGGAGCTCTCACGGCGATCGCCCGGGAAGCGCTCAAGCGCAAGTCGGGTGCTCGGGGGCTGCGAGCGATCATGGAGAACGTGATGCTCGACATCATGTACGACATCCCGTCGCAGCCGAACATCAAGGAGGTGCTGATCTCCGAGGAGGTCATCACCAACCACGAGCAGCCCATCATTCTGTACCAGAAGGCCGCGGAGACGGCTTGAGGAACTAGATGCTCTTTAGAAACGACAAGGATAAGAAGGACCCCGGCGGGGAGGACCAGCGCGGGGGGCTGCGGGTTCCGCTGCTTCCGCTGCGCGACATCATCGTCTTCCCGCATATGGTGGTCCCGCTCTTCGTCGGGCGCCAGAAGTCGATCCGGGCGCTCGAGGAGGCGATGAACAAGCAGAAGTTCATCCTCCTTGCCGCGCAGAAGGACGCCAAGACGAACGAGCCCTCCGAGGCCGATATCTACAGCGTCGGTACGCTCGGCACGGTGGTGCAGCTTCTTCGCCTGCCGGACGGCACGGTGAAGGTGCTGGTCGAGGGCAAGAAGCGGGCGCGCATCGCGCGCTACGTCCCGAACCCGGAGTTCTTCCTCGTCGAGGTCGAGGAGATCGAGGAGGTTTGCGAGGGAACGACCGAGACCGAGGCGCTCATCCGCAGCGTCAACTCGACGTTCGAGAATTACGTCAAGCTCAATAAGAAGATCCCGCCCGAGATGATCATGTCGGTCGCGTCGATCACCGATCCGGCGCGGCTCGCGGACACGATCGTCGCTCACCTCGGCATCAAGCTGGAGGACAAGGAGTCGCTGCTCGAGACCTTCGATCCCGCGGCGCGGCTCGAGAAGGTCCTCGGCTACATGCGGTCCGAGATCGAGATCCTCGAGGTCGAAAAGCGCATCCGTACTCGCGTCAAAAAACAGATGGAGAAGACGCAGAAGGAGTACTACCTCAACGAGCAGATGCGCGCGATCCAGAAGGAGCTCGGTGAGAAGGACGAGTTCAAGAACGAGATCCAGGAGCTCGAGGAGAAGATCAAGGCGCGCAAGATGAGCCCCGAGGCCCAGGAGAAGGCCGAGAAGGAGCTCAAGAAGCTGAAGATGATGTCGCCGATGTCCGCAGAGGCGACGGTCGTCCGGAACTACATCGACTGGCTGATCTCGCTGCCCTGGGGCGAGTACACGGACGACAAGCTCGACATCGGCGAGGCCGAGAAGGTCCTCGAGGAGGACCACTACGGTCTCGAGAAGGTCAAGCAGCGGATCCTCGAGTACCTCGCGGTGCAGAGCCTGGTCGGCGAGATCAAGGGGCCCATCCTCTGCCTCGTCGGGCCTCCGGGCGTCGGCAAGACGTCGCTCGGCAAGTCGATCGCCCGTGCGACGGGGCGGAAGTTCGTCCGCGTGTCGCTCGGCGGCGTGCGCGACGAGGCCGAGATCCGCGGCCACCGCCGCACGTACATCGGCGCGCTGCCCGGCAAGATCATCCAGTCGATGAAGAAGGCGGGATCGAACAACCCGGTCTTCCTGCTCGACGAGATCGACAAGATGTCGACCGACTTCCGCGGCGACCCGTCGTCGGCGCTCCTGGAGGTGCTCGACCCCGAGCAGAACACCAGCTTCAACGACCACTACCTCGACGTCGACTACGACCTGTCGAAGGTGATGTTCATCACCACGGCGAACAACCTCGAGCGCATCCCGCGCCCGCTGCAGGACCGGATGGAGATCATCCGGATCGCGGGCTACACCGAGTTCGAAAAGCTGAACATCGCCAAAAAGTACCTCGTGCCGAAGGTGCGGGAGGCGAACGGGCTCAAGGAGTCGAACATCGAGTTCTCGGACAACGCCATCCTCGGCCTGATCCGGCACTACACGAAGGAGGCGGGCGTCCGGAACCTCGAGCGGGAGCTCGCGTCGCTGTGCCGCAAGGTCGTGGTCGAGGTGGTGAAGGGCGACCGCGACGCCCACATCCTGATCAACTCGAAGAGCCTGTCGAAGTACCTCGGCCCGGAGAAGTACCGCTACGGGCGTGCCGAGCAGGAGGCGCGCGTCGGCGTCACGACCGGGCTTGCGTGGACCGACCTCGGCGGCGAGCTGCTCGCGACCGAGGTCGCGGTGGTCCCCGGCAAGGGCAAGCTGACGATCACCGGCCGGCTCGGCGAGGTGATGCAGGAGTCGGCGCAGGCCGCGATGAGCTACGTCCGCTCACGTGCGGACGACCTCGGGCTCGAGCGTGACTTCTACCAGAAGATCGACGTCCACATTCACGTGCCCGAGGGCGCGACGCCCAAGGACGGTCCGTCCGCCGGCATCACGCTCGCGACCTCTCTCGTCTCGGCCCTCATCCGGATCCCGGTCCGTGCGGACCTCGCGATGACCGGCGAGGTGACGCTGCGCGGCCGCGTCCTGCCGATCGGCGGCCTCAAGGAGAAGGTTCTCGCAGCGCACCGGGGTGGCATCAAGCACATCTTGATCCCGGCCGAGAACGAGAAGGACATCAGCGAGATCCCGCCGTCGATCCTGAAGACCGTGACGATCGAGCTGGTCGAGCACATGGACGACGTGCTGCGCAAGGCGCTCGTGCTCGAGGATCCCGAGAGCTTCCTCAAGAAGCCGGCGGAGATGGGCGAGCGGTTCACCGCGCCACAGCCCACCAGCGACGTCGTGACACACTGAGGACCACGAGGCGGCGCGCACCTGACATGGAGTGCGTGCCGCCTCGCGTCATCAGGACATCCGCCCGCGGTCGGCAAACGCCGGCGCCCACCGCGCCGCCCGGGCAATCCCCGGGCAATCCTTCGTTTGCAGGGCGTCGAGGGCACTGATAATCGGGCCGGGAGAGGGGGTACCATGACCAAGGCGGATCTGATCGAAGCGATGGCGGGCAAGATCGATCTTCCCAAGGCCACGGCGGAGCGGGCCGTCAACCTGATCTTCGACGACATCATCGCGGCCTTGAAGAACAACGACAAGGTCAACATCTCCGGCTTCGGAACCTTCACCGTCTCGCAGCGCAAGGCCCGTCAAGGTCGCAATCCCAAGACCGGCGAGACGATCGAGATCCAGGCCTCGCGGTCGGCGAAGTTCAAGCCCGGCAAGGTCCTCAAGGACGCGCTCAACTGAGCCGCGAGGAGCCGGAGCGCGAAGCGCAGGGAGGCCGGAGCTCCCCTCGGATCGGCCCCGACGACATGGGCGGTTAGCTCAGCGGGAGAGCATCGGCCTTACAAGCCGGGGGTCATCCGTTCGATCCGGATACCGCCCATCCATTCCCGCGGGCCCGTCCTTGCCGTCACCCCGGTCGACTGCTAACGGTGCCCGGGTCACGGGGTCGTAGCTCAGCCTGGTTAGAGCGCCGGCCTGTCACGCCGGAGGTCGCGAGTTCGAGCCTCGTCGGCCCCGTTCCATCACAACGAGAGCAGCGCGGCTCCTGGCCATGGCCGCCGAGCGTGGCCGGCCGGGGGCGGAAGAGATACCCGAGAGTATGGCGGCAAAGACACTGGTCCTCACCAAGAAGGAGGCGCTCGCACAGCGCCGCTGGCTGGTGGTCGACGCAGAGGGGCGCGCCCTGGGCCGCGTCGCGACGCAGGTCGCCAACCTGCTGCGCGGCAAGGGCAAGCCGACCTTCTCGCCGCACCTCGACTGCGGTGACTTCGTGGTCGTGGTGAACGCCGCCAAGGTCCGTCTCACCGGCCGCAAGCTGACCGACAAGATCTACTACCGCCATACCGAGTACCCAGGCGGGCTCCGCGCCACGACGGCCGGCAAGCTGCTCGCCGACAAGCCGGAGCAGGTGGTCCGCACCGCGGTGCAGGGGATGCTCCCCAAGAACCGCCTGTCGCGGCGGCTCATCACCAAGCTGAAGGTCTACCCCGGAGCCGAGCACCCGCACGCCGCGCAGCAGGCGGTCGCCGTCGCGGCTCAGGACTGAGTAGCTCATGACACAGCAAGCACAGGTCGTGCAGGCGACCGGAAAGCGCAAGTGTGCAATCGCCCAGGTCCGGCTGTGGCCGGGCGAAGGGCGCATCGTGGTGAACGACCGCCCGCTCGAGGAGTACTTCGGCCGCGAGACCTCGCGGATGATCGTCAACCAGCCGTTCGAGGTGACCGAGGTGCAGGGCCGCTACGACGTCGCGGTCAACGTGCGCGGCGGCGGCGTCTCGGCGCAGGCCTCGGCGATCCGCCACGGGATCGCGCGCGCGCTGCTGGAGGTCGATCCGGAGATGCGCCCCACGCTCAAGCGCGCCGGCTACCTGACGCGCGACTCGCGCGAGGTCGAGCGCAAGAAGTACGGCCGGCACAAGGCGCGCAAGCGCCCGCAGTACTCGAAGCGCTGATCGGCTCGCCGTCGGTCAGTCGGAGCTGAGGAAGAAGATCAGCCCGATGGCCGCGAAGATGATGTTCGCGCTCCAGGCGGCGAGCGGCGCGGGCAGCACTCCGCCCTTGCCGAGGCTCGTGGTGAGCGCGAGCACCACCCAGTAGCTGAAGCCGACGACCAGCGCGGCGCCGACGCTCGCCGCGACCCCGGAGCCCCGGGTGTGGCGCGAGGCGAGCGGGATCGCGAGCAGCGCCATCACCAGGCTGATGAAGGGCACCGCGAGCTTGAGCCACAGGTCGACCCGGGCCTCGGTGGTGTCGATCCCCTTGCGCCGCAGATCGCGGATCTCCCGGGCGAGCGAGCGGTAGCCGAGGTCCTCGGGCTCGCGGTGCACGGCCGTGAAGTCCTCGGGCGTCTCCTCGAGGCTCAGCGTCGCCTCCGGGGACGAGCGCGTCTCGAGCGTCCCATCCTCGTCGAAGGTCGTCTCCCGGACGTCGGTCGCGCGCCACTCGCTGCCGGTCCACTGCGCGACCTGCGCCTCGACGATCTTGCGCAGCTCGAAGGCCGAGTCGAACTCGTAGCGGGTGAGCCCGTAGATCTCGTTCCGGTTCGCGTCGTAGCGGTCGATGTTCGTGAAGGCGCCGGGGCCGTGGTACCAGATCTCCGCCTCGGCGAAGTGGCCACGGAACCTCTTGTTCTTGATCTGCACCCGGTCCACGTAGTGCGCGCGCATCGACGCCGCGGGAACGACGTACTCGCTCCACGCGAGCGTCAGCAGGGAGATCACCAGGCAGGCGGCGGCGAGGGGGGCGCCCATCTGCCACAGGCTCACGCCACAGGCACGCATCGCCATGAGCTCGCTGCGTCGCGCGAGCCCACCGACGCCGAGCAGCAGCGCGGCGAGGACGGCGACCGGCGTGATCTGGGTGATGATCAGCGGGATCTTGAGCACGAAGTAGAGGACCACGAGCCGCATCGGCGCGTCGTGGCTCAGGAAGCCCGGGAAGCGCTCGAAGAAGTCGACGCAGAGGTAGAGGCCGACGAAGGCCGCGAGGCAGAGCGCGAACGCGCGGCCGAACTCGCGCAGCAGGTAGCGCGAGATCGTGGGCAGCCAGAGGCTTCTCATCCCGTCGCCCGGCGGAGCGCGGTCGCAAGCCGGCTCGCCGCGCCGTCCGTGAGCCGCGCCCAGAGGCCGTCGGTCGGCAGCGAGAGCTCCTGCGCCTGGCGGATGAACAGCACGGCGCCGATCACCGCCAGCACGATGTTCGGCGTCCAGAGCGCAAGCGTGATCGGCGCCTTGCCCTGCGTGCCGAGCGTCTCCGCGGCGGAGAGCATCAGGTAGTAGGCGAGGATCACCACCAGGCTCACCGCCAGCCCGCGCGAGCGGACCGCGCGTACCGGCTGGAGCCCGAGCGGGATCCCGATGAGCGCGAAGACCAGCGAGGCGAACGGGATCGACAGCCGGCGGCCCCACTCGACGCGCTCGGCGAGAGCCGGGTCACCCGCCGCCTGGAGCTCGGCGATCCGGGCACCGAGCTCCTTCCACGGCAGCTCGCTCGGCTCACGCTCGCGCATCTCGAGCTGTCCCAGGGCCTCGCCGAGGTTCAGGTTCACGTCGTACACGCTGAAATCGGTCTTCTGGTAGCCGCGCTCGCTCGCCCGGCTGGTGAAGATGACTCCCTCGAAGAGACGCAAATTCACCGACCGCGTGTCCTCGTTCGCGACCAGGCTGCCGCGCTTGGCGACCACCGTGTTCTCCTCGCCGGGCTGGCGGCGGTCGGAGATCAGGATGCGCCGGAGCTCCGTGCCGGGCGGCTCGATCTCCTCGACGTAGATCACGAGACCTTTGAACTCGTCGTTGAACACGTGCTCCTTGAGGCCGACCGTGGCGCGCGTGCGGGCCAGCTCGAAGATCGCCGACTTGAGCGCCGAGTTCCCCCACGGCCGGGCGTGGATCGAGAGGAACAGCGACAGGATGAAGACGCCCACCACGAACACGCCGATCGGCGCCGAGATCTGGTAGAGGCTGAGCCCCGCCGCCTTCATCGCGGTGATCTCGCTGTCCGCCGACATCCGGCCGCAGGCGAGGAGGCAGGCGAGGAGCAGCGCCATCGGCACCGTCACCTCGAGAAACGCCGGCAGGATGAAGGAGAAGACGCGGAGGATCTGCGTCGCCGGCACCCCGCGGTTCACCACCATCTCGACCAGCTTCATGATCCGTGCGATCAGAAGGATGAAGGTGAAGAGGGCGAGGCCCGCGGCGAACGGCCCAAGTACCTGCAGAAAGACGTAGCGGTGAAGCGTTCGCCCCATCGAACCGGTACGAGGATGCTAACCGAGGCCGGTACGGGAGTAAAACTTGACGCCCGGCGCCGCGACGGTGGGCCGTACGTCGCGGCGGGCATCCATGCGGCGACCGCGTTCCTGGCCGCGCGGCCCGACGACGTCGAGCGCGTGCTCCTCGCCCGCGACGCGCCGGACGAGCTCGCCGCCCAGGCGGCGGAGGCGCGGGTCGGGGTCGAACGTGTCGATCGCGCGACGCTCGACCGGGTCGCCGGCGGGATCCCGCACCAAGGGATCGCGGTCCTCGGCCGGCCGCCGCGCGGGGCGTCGCTCGACGAGGTGCTCGCTCTCGCGCCCGACCTCGTCCTGGTCCTCGACGAGGTGACCGACCCGCGCAACGTCGGCGCGCTGCTGCGCTCGGCGGAGGCCGCGGGGGGGGGCGCCGTGCTGCTGGCGCGCGACCGGGCGCCCGGCCTGTCGCCCGCCCTGGTGAAGGCCGCGGCGGGTGCCGTCGAGTGGCTGCGGCTCGTCCGGGTGGTGAACGTCGCCCGCTCGGTCGAGGCGCTGCGCGACGCGGGCTACTGGACGATCGGGCTTGCGGGCGAGGCCGCGACGAGCCTCTTCGAGCCCGGCGCCATCCCCGGGCTGCCGGCGGCGCTGGTCGTCGGCTCGGAGGGCCGGGGCATCCGGCCGCTGGTGCGGCGCGCCTGCCACAGGCTGGTTCGGATCCCCATGCTCGGCCACACCCGGTCGCTCAACGTCTCGGTCGCTGCGGCGGTCGCCCTGTACGAGCTGCGGCGCGCTACAGACCGATCGGTCGGTAGTGGCCGCGGGCCGTCGTAGCCTTGACATCGCTTCCGCCAAAGTGGTAGAAGCGCCGGTTACCGCATTTTCGGGGACGTGTCAGTGCGGGCGGACCGGCGTCTCGCCGGCAACGGAACACATAGACAAATCAATGCCTTGGACGTCGAGCGCGGGCTGCCTCCGGGCCGATGTAGCTCAACGGTAGAGCAACTGATTTGTAATCAGTAGGTTGTCGGTTCGACTCCGATCATCGGCTGGCCGTCAGCGTTTCTGCGTCTGAGGAGAGGTACCCAAGTGGCCAACGGGAGCAGACTGTAAATCTGCCGGCGTATGCCTTCGGAGGTTCGAATCCTCCCCTCTCCATAGCGACTCGCAAGAGCAGCAATTCACAAACTCGAATTCAAACAAACTCGAATTCAAAAGGAGCACGGAGCGCACACGGTCGGGAGAAAGTGGACGGGCGGGAGTAGCTCAGCTGGTTAGAGCACGAGCCTTCCAAGCTCGGGGTCGCGGGTTCGAGTCCCGTTTCCCGCTCTCTGAGGCGCCACGCAGGACCGCGAGGGATCGATCCGGCGATCACGAACAGGCCCAGGTAGCTCAGTCGGCAGAGCACGTCCTTGGTAAGGACGAGGTCGGCGGTTCGATCCCGCTCCTGGGCTCGTTGGAGGTGTCGCGCCGAGGAATCCGAGCGAGCCGAGAAGGTAGAGGCGAAGTGAGCGAGCAAGAGGTGACGCGATGAGGGATCTCGTTGCTCTCGCATGCGACGAGTGCAAGCGGAAGAACTACACCACCACGCGCAACAAGAAGCGCACCACCGAGAAGCTCAGCATGCAGAAGTTCTGCCCGGCCTGCCGTGGCCACCGGGTCCACAAGGAGGTCAAGGTCTGAACGTACGCTGCGGCGCAGGCCGTAGCGCTCGAGGCCCCGCAACGGGGCGCTGGAACGGCACGCGGTGCCGGCGTGGCTGTCCCCACGGGGGTCAGTAGCTCGAACTGGCTAGAGCACCGGACTCCAAATCCGGGGGTTGCAGGTTCGAATCCTGCCTGGCCCGTCACGTCGTTCGCGACACACGAGGACGGGACGCGGGCAAAGCCGCTCGTTTCGCGAGCGACGGTACGAAGGGACGCAAGCCGCGCGTGCGACGCAGGCGCGAAGCGACGCACGAGATCGAGAGCACGAACGAAAGCACGATCGAAGACAATGGAGCAACAAACCGGAGGCAAGCAGCCTCCTGGCGGTCTCAGCGAGATCGCGGGCATCGTCCCGCGGTCGATCGAGTTCGTCAAGGAAGCCTGGAGCGAGCTCAAGAAGGTCCACTGGCCCACCAGGAAGGAGACGTACTCGGCGACCGTCGTGGTGCTGATCGCGGTCATCGTCGTGGCGGCGTTCCTGGGGCTCGTCGACTTCGCGCTGTCGTACGCAATGCAATACTTGATGGGCCAGGGATGAGCGAAACCAAGCCTGCCGCACCCGACCCGAGCAATCGGTGGTACGTCGTCCACACCTACTCCGGCTACGAAGCCAAGGTGAAGGCGTCGCTGATTGAGCGACGGCGGGGCGAGCTCGCCAAGAAGAAGGCGGACCTCGCGGCGCTCGAGGCGAAGCCGGAGAAGACCGAGAAGGACCTGGCCGCGATCGCCGACCTCAAGCGCGCGATCGAGCAGCTCGAGTCGTTCCGCGACGTGCTGGTGCCGGCCGAGAAGGTCGTCGAGCTGGTCAAGGGGCAGAGGCGCACCTCGACCCGCAAGTTCTTCCCCGGCTACATTCTGGTCAACATCGGGATCCTCGGCGACTACATCAAAGGTTTCATCAAGTCGACGCCGCGCGTGACCGGCTTCGTCGGCGGGACCGACGATCCGCCTGCGATCAGCGAGTCCGAGGTCCGCGAGATCACGCAGCAGATGGAGGAGGGGGCTGCCAAGCCCAAGGTCCTCTTCGAGAGCGGCGACAGCGTCAAGGTGATCGACGGGCCGTTCCAGGACTTCAACGGCGTCGTTGAGGAGGTCAAGCCCGACAAGGGCAAGCTCCGGGTGCTGATCAGCATCTTCGGTCGCGCGACGCCCGTCGAGCTCGACTTCATCCAGGTCGAGAAGGCGTAGGGGAGGCGTCGTGGCAAAGAAGGTCATCGCAGAAGTCAAGCTTCAGATTCCTGCGGGCGCGGCGAACCCGAGCCCGCCGGTGGGTCCGGCGCTGGGCCAGCGCGGCGTCAACATCATGGAGTTCTGCAAGGCGTTCAACGCCCAGACGCAGTCTCAGGCGGGGCTGATCATCCCCGTCATCATCACGGTGTACGCCGACCGGTCCTTCACCTTCGTCACGAAGACGCCCCCCGCGTCGGTCCTGCTGAAGAAGGCGGCGGGCATCGAGAAGGGATCGGGAGAGCCGCGGCGCAAGATGGTTGGCAAGGTGACACGCGAGCAGGTGCGCGACATCGCGAAGCTCAAGATGCCCGACCTCGCGGTGAACTCGCTCGAGGCGGCCGAGCGGACGATCTTCGGGACCGCGCGCAGCATCGGGCTCGAGGTGGTGGACTGACATGGCGAAGGGGAGCAAGCGACTGCGCAGCGCGCGCGCGAAGATCGATCGCGAGCGCCGGTACACGCTCGAGGAGGCGCTGAAGCTCGCGCTCGAGACCGATCCGGCGAAGTTCGACGAGACGGTCGAGCTGGCCGTTCGCCTCGGCGTCGACCCGCGGCAGGCGGACCAGAACGTGCGCGGCACGACCCAGCTCCCGCACGGCACGGGCAAGACGGTGCGCGTCCTGGTCTTCGCCAAGGGCGAGAAGGTCAAGGAGGCCGAGGAGGCGGGCGCCGACTACGTGGGCGGCGAGGACCTGGCGAACAGGATCGGCTCGGAGGGCTGGCTCGAGTTCGACAAGGCGATCGCGACGCCCGACATGATGGGCGTCGTCGGCAAGCTCGGGAAGGTGCTCGGTCCGCGCGGCCTCATGCCGAACCCGAAGGTCGGGACCGTGACGATGGACGTCGGCAAGGCGGTCCGCGAGCTCAAGGCGGGCAAGGTCGAGTACCGCGTCGAGAAGGCCGGGATCGTCCACGTGCCGATCGGCAAGCGGTCGTTCGGCTACGAGAAGCTGCTCGACAACGCGAACGCGGTGCTCACGAGCCTCGTGCGCGCCAAGCCCTCGGCGGCGAAGGGCACCTACCTGCGCTCGATCGCAGTTTCGACCACGATGGGCCCCGGGATCAAGGTAGACCCGCTGACCGCCAAGGTTGCGGCGTGACGGGAGCGGCCGGCGCCGTACGGATCCGGAGACGAGATCGGTGATTTCCCAGAGCAAACCAGAAATCGTCGCGAGCTTGAAAAAACGCCTCGAGCGCGCCTCGGTCGCGATCCTCACGGAGCCGCGTGGCTTGACGGTCGGGCAGGTGACCCGCCTGCGGAGCAAGATCCGCGAGCTCTCCGGCGAGTACAAGGTCGCGAAGAACACGCTCGCGCTCCGGGCGGTGAAGGACACGCCGTTCGAGCAGCTCGCGCCTCTGTTCGAGGGGCCGACGGCGCTCGTCTTCGGCTACGGCGATCCGGTCGCCGTGGTGAAGGAGGTCGTCGACTACGCCGGCCAGAACGCCGAGAAGCTCTCGGTGAAGGGCCTGGTGCTCGACGGCCAGCTCTTCGGGCGGGACGAAGCCGCGCAGCTGGCGAAGCTTCCAGGCCGGGACCAGCTACGGGCGCAGCTGCTCGGCGTGCTGATGGCGCCCGCAAGCAAGCTGGTCCGGACGCTCAACGAGCCCGGTGCGGCGCTGGCCCGCGTGCTCGCCGCGCGTGGCGAGAAGGGTGCTCCCGCGGAGTGACCGCGGCACGGTACGACCGCGGGGCAGACGACCCCGCTCGGTTCTGAGGAGAAGGTATGGCCATCACGGCGGAGAAGATGAACGAGCTCATTGATACCCTCTCGGGGCTGACCATCCTGGAGGTCTCCCAGCTGGTCAAGTCCCTCGAGGAGAAGTGGGGCGTCTCGGCGGCGGCTCCGGTCGCGGTTGCGGCGGCCCCCGGTGCGGCGGCTGGTGGTGCGGCCGCTGCCGCGCCCGCGGCGGAGAAGGACGAGTTCACCGTCGTCCTGAAGAGCGCGGGCGACAAGAAGATCCAGGTGATCAAGGTGGTGCGCGAGCTCACCGGACTCGGCCTCAAGGAGGCGAAGGACCTCGTCGACGGGGCGCCGAAGCCGGTGAAGGAGGGCGTCGCCAAGGCGGAAGCCGAGGAGATGAAGAAGAAGCTCGAGGAGGCCGGCGGCACTGTCGAGCTGCAGTAACCCCCGTGCGCCGATTGGCGCGTGGGACAGTTTTCTTTTTGCGAAGGCCACGAGGCCCAACGGGTCTCGTGTGCCTTTTTTCCACCAAACACGGCCCCGCGACCAGCAATGCATCGGTCGCCCTGGCCGTGAAGTGACGCGCAGGGAAGTCGCGAGCGAAGAGCTCGCAAGGTCCGCGGGTCGAGCCCGCGGACCGAGGTCCACAAGAGGAGCGCAGACCCGGCGACGCGGCTGCCGGTCTGCGCACCGCATGGGGACGAAAGGGGTTTAAATGGCGCAGGTTGCGGGCAATTTCCGGCCACGGCGCAACTTCGGGAAGATCAAGAAGGTCGTCGACATCCCGAACCTGATCGAGATCCAGCGGAAGTCGTACGAGGAGTTCCTGCAGAAGGACGTCCCACCCGACCAGCGCAAGGACGTCGGGCTGCAGGCGGTGTTCAAGTCGGTCTTTCCGATCAAGGACTTCAACGAGACCGCGGAGCTCGACTTCGTCAGCTACTCGATCGGGGAACCCAAGTTCGACATCGAGGAGTGTCACCAGCGCGGCAACAACTACGCGGCGCCGCTCAAGGTCACCGTCCACCTGGTGATCTACGACGTCGATCCGACCACCGGCACGCGCTCGATCAAGAACGTCAAGGAGCAGGAGGTCTACTTCGGCGAGATCCCGCTCATGACCCCGAACGGGACGTTCATGATCAACGGGACCGAGCGGGTCATCGTGTCGCAGCTCCACCGCTCGCCGGGCGTGTTCTTCGACGACGACAAGGGCAAGACGCACGCCTCCGGCAAGCTGCTCTACAAGGCACGCATCATCCCCTACCGCGGCTCGTGGATCGACTTCGAGTTCGACCCCCGCGACATCATCTACGTGCGCATCGACCGGCGGCGGAAGTTCCACGCCACGGTCCTGCTCCGGGCTCTCGGGATGACCACCGAGGACCTGCTCAACTACTTCTACAAGAGGGACACGATCGTCCTCGACGGGAAGAAGGCGTACCGCGTCTTCCGCCCGGACCTGCACCTGGGCATCAAGGTGACGCGCGACGTCCGCCACCCCGAGACGAACGAGATCATCGTCAAGGAGGGGCGCAAGCTCACCAAGGGCTCGATCCGGCAGCTCGAGGCGGCGAACGTGGAGATGCTGCCGATCACGCCGGAGGACATCATCGGCAAGGTCTCGGCCTACGACATCCCCGACCCCGAGACCGGCGAGGTGATCGTCGAGTGCAACCAGGAGATCTCGCCCGAGATCCTCGAGAAGCTGCGCGATCGCGGCATCACGCGCTTCGACGTCCTGTTCCTCGACCACACCGGCCCCTCGCTGCGCAACACGATGCTGCAGGACAAGATCTCCTCGCCCGACGAGGCGATCATGGAGATCTACAAGCGCCTGCGCCCCGGTGACCCGCCCACGCGCGAGACCGCCCGCACGTTCTTCGACAACCTGTTCTTCAACAAGGACCGCTACGACCTGTCGCGCGTCGGCCGCCTGAAGCTCAATCACAAGCTTCGCCTGGACGCGCCTCTCGAGCAGGGCACGCTGCGCAGCCAGGACATCCTCGAGGTCGTCCGCTACCTGATCGACCTGAAGAACGGCAACGGCACGGTCGACGACATCGACCACCTCGGCAACCGCCGCGTGCGCGCGGTCGGCGAGCTCGTCGAGAACCAGTACCGCATCGGCCTGGTCCGCATGGAGCGCGCCATCAAGGAGCGCATGAGCCTGCAGGACATCGAGACGCTGATGCCGCAGGAGCTCATCAACTACAAGCCGGTCGCCGCGGTCATCAAGGAGTTCTTCGGCTCGTCGCAGCTCTCGCAGTTCATGGACCAGACCAACCCGCTCTCCGAGGTGACGCACAAGCGGCGTCTCTCGGCGCTCGGGCCGGGCGGTCTCACGCGCGAGCGCGCGGGCTTCGAGGTGCGCGACGTCCACCCGACGCACTACGGGCGGGTCTGCCCGATCGAGACGCCGGAAGGTCCGAACATCGGTCTGATCGCGTCGCTCTCGACCTACGCCCGGGTGAACGAGTACGGCTTCGTCGAGACGCCCTACCGGAAGGTCGAGAACGGGCGCGTGACGGACGAGATCCACTACCTCTCGGCTCTCGAGGAGGAGGATCACGTCATCGCGCAGGCGAACGCGCCGGTCGACGCGCAGGGCCGCTTCACCAGCGACATCGTGTCGGCGCGCACCGGAGGCGAGTTCCAGCAGGTCTCGCCCGACCAGGTCGAGTTCATGGACGTGTCGCCGAACCAGCTCGTCTCGGTGGCCGCGTCGCTCATCCCGTTCCTCGAGAATGACGACGCGAACCGCGCGCTCATGGGCTCGAACATGCAGCGCCAGGCGGTGCCCCTGCTGCGCACGGATGCGCCGCTCGTCGGCACTGGCATGGAGAGCACCGTGGCCCGCGACTCCGGGGTCACCGTGCTCGCGAAGCGCGACGGCATCGTCGAGAGCGTCGATGCGACGCGCATCGTCATCCGGGCGACCAACCCGCGCTCGGACGGCATCGACACCGGCATCGACATCTTCCCGCTGATCAAGTACCAGCGCTCGAACCAGAGCACCTGCGTCAACCAGAAGCCGATCGTCCGGGTCGGTGATCGCGTCTCGGCGGGCGACGTCATCGCCGACGGCCCCGCGACCGAGATGGGCGAGCTGGCGCTCGGCCGCAACGTCCTCGTCGCCTTCATGCCCTGGGGCGGCTACAACTTCGAGGACTCGATCCTGATCAGCGAGCGCGTGGTGAAGGAGGACCTCTTCACCTCCGTGCACATCGAGGAGTTCGAGTGTGTCGCACGCGACACCAAGCTCGGCCCCGAGGACATCACGCGCGACATCCCGAACGTCGGCGAAGAGGCGCTCGCCAACCTCGACGAGTCGGGCATCATCCGCATCGGCGCGGAGGTCCGGCCGGGCGACATCCTGGTCGGCAAGATCACGCCGAAGGGCGAGACGCAGCTCTCCCCCGAGGAGAAGCTGCTCCGCGCGATCTTCGGCGAGAAGGCGGGCGAGGTGCGCGACACCTCGCTCCGCGTGCCGCCGGGCGTCGAGGGCACGGTCATCGAGGCGCGGGTCTTCTCGCGCAAGGGCGTGACCAAGGACGAGCGCTCCCGGCAGATCGAGGAGAGCGAGATCGCACGGCTCAAGAAGGACGAGGAGGACCAGGTCCGGATCGTCCGCGAGAGCACGGCGCGCAAGGTGAAGAAGCTCGTCGTTGGCAAGACGGCGACGGCCCGCGTCGCCGACGATCAGCGCCGCCAGCTCCTCGCGAAGGGAGCGGAGATCACGGCGGAGGACATCGACCGAATCCCGCCGACCTACTGGGCCGACATCCGGATCGGCGACGAGAAGGCCGAGGGCGAGCTCGAGCGGGCCTGCCGGGCGATGCGCGATCAGATCGAGCGCCTGCAGCGGGTGACGCAGGAGAAGATCTCCCGTCTCCAGGCGGGCGACGAGCTGGCGCCCGGCGTGATCAAGATGGTCAAGATCTTCGTCGCCATCAAGCGCAAGCTTCAGGTCGGCGACAAGATGGCCGGCCGGCACGGCAACAAGGGCGTGCTGTCGCGCATCCTCCCCGAGGAGGACATGCCCTACCTTGCCGATGGAACGCCGGTCGACATCGTGTTGAATCCGCTCGGCGTGCCATCGCGCATGAACGTGGGGCAGATCCTCGAGACGCACCTCGGCTGGGCGGCCCGCGCGCTCGGCCAGAGCATCGCGGCCGAGCTGCGCAACGGCAAGGGCGTCGAGGGCGTCCGCAAGCGGCTGAAGGAGCTCTACGGCAAGGACTACCACGACCTGTTCGACTCCTGCCGCGACGAGGACATCGTCAAGATCGTCGAGAAGATCGAGAACGGCATCCACACGGCGTCGCCGGTGTTCGACGGCGCGACGGAGGACGAGATCTTCCAGCTCCTGCGCAAGGCGGGCCTGCCGGAGACGGGTCAGACGACGCTCTACGACGGCCGCACCGGCGAGCCGTTCGACCAGCCGGTGACGGTGGGCGTCATCTACATGATGAAGCTGCATCACCTGGTGGACGACAAGATCCACGCCCGCTCGACCGGCCCGTACTCGCTGGTCACCCAGCAGCCGCTGGGCGGCAAGGCGCAGTTCGGCGGTCAGCGTCTCGGCGAGATGGAGGTGTGGGCGCTCGAGGCCTACGGTGCCGCTTACTCGCTGCAGGAGATGCTCACGGTGAAGTCCGACGACGTGGTCGGTCGGACGAGGATGTACGAGGCGATCGTCAAGGGCGAGAGCGTCCTCGAGCCGGGGCTGCCGGAGTCCTTCAACGTCATGCTGAAGGAGCTCCAGAGCCTGGCGCTCGACGTCGAGTTGCTCGAGGAGGCGCCGCCGGCGCTTCCGGCGGCTGTCGGAGACGAGTGAGGCGAACGAAACGAACCACGATGGCGCGCGCCGTCCTCTGACGGCGCGACGCCGGCGAGGGTAAAGAAGAGATGGAAGACCTTTTTAGCTTGTTCGAGAAGCCGAAGAACCCGGTGTCGTTCGGGGCCCTGCGGATCTCGATCGCCTCACCCGAAAAGATCCGTTCCTGGTCGCACGGGGAGGTGAAGAAGCCCGAGACGATCAACTACCGGACATTCAAGCCCGAGCGCGACGGGCTGTTCTGCGCGAAGATCTTCGGGCCGACGAAGGACTACGAGTGCAACTGCGGCAAGTACAAGCGCATGCGGCACCGTGGCGTGGTCTGCGAGAAGTGCGGCGTCGAGGTGATCCAGTCCAAGGTCCGGCGCGAGCGCATGGGCCACATCGACCTCGCGACGCCGGTGGCGCACATCTGGTTCCTGAAGAGCCTGCCTTCGCGCATCGGCACCGTGCTCGATCTCACGCTCAAGGAGATCGAGAAGATCCTCTACTTCGAGTCCTACGTCGTCATCGACCCGAAGGACTCGGGGCTGCAGAAGCACGAGCTGCTCACCGAGACCAAGTACCGCAAGGCGATCGAGGAGTACGGACCGGACGGCTTCCGCGCCGAGATGGGCGCCGAGGCGATCCGGACGATGCTCAAGGAGATCGACGTCGAGTCGCTCGCCGAGGAGCTGCGTGCCGAGATGCGCGCCGCGACCAGCGAGGCCAAGCGCAAGAAGCTCGCGAAGCGCCTCAAGGTCGTGAACGCGCTGCGCAAGTCGGGTAACCGGCCCGAGTGGATGATCCTCGAGGTCATCCCCGTCATCCCGCCAGACCTCCGTCCACTCGTCCCGCTCGACGGCGGCCGGTTCGCGACCTCCGACCTGAACGACCTCTACCGGCGCGTCATTAACCGCAACAACCGTCTGAAGCGGCTCATGGAGCTGCAGGCGCCGGACATCATCATCCGCAACGAGAAGCGGATGCTGCAGGAGGCGGTCGACGCGCTGTTCGACAACGGCCGGCGCGGCCGCGCGATCACCGGTCCGAACAAGCGGCCGCTCAAGTCGCTGTCCGACATGCTCAAGGGCAAGACCGGCCGCTTCCGTCAGAACCTGCTCGGCAAGCGCGTCGACTACTCGGGCCGCTCCGTGATCGTCGTCGGTCCCGAGCTGCGCCTGCACCAGTGCGGCCTGCCGAAGAAGATGGCCCTCGAGCTGTTCAAGCCGTTCATCTACAACAAGCTCGAGGAGCGCGGCTTCGTCACCACCATCAAGAGCGCCAAGAAGATGGTGGAGAAGGAGCGGCCCGAGGTGTGGGACATCCTCGACGAGGTGATCCGCGAGCACCCGGTGCTGCTGAACCGCGCACCAACGCTGCACCGCCTCGGCATCCAGGCGTTCGAGCCGGTGCTGATCGAGGGCAAGGCGATCCAGCTCCACCCGCTGGTCTGCGCCGCGTACAACGCGGACTTCGACGGCGACCAGATGGCGGTGCACGTGCCGCTGTCGGTCGAGGCGCAGGTCGAGGCCCGCGTCCTCATGATGTCGACCAACAACATCCTCTCGCCCGCGAACGGCAAGCCGATCATCGTCCCCACCCAGGACACGGTTCTCGGCCTCTACTGGATGACGCGCGAGCACCCGGGCGTGAAGGGCACGGGCAAGGTGTTCTCGAGCCCCGAGGAGGTGCGCATCGCCTTCGACCAGGGGGAGGTTGCGCTGCAGGCTGCGATCGAGGTCCGCATCGACGGCGAGCGCGTCAAGACCACCGTCGGCCGCGTGCTGCTCTACGAGATCGCGCCGCGCGAGATCCCGTTCGCGAAGGTGAACCGGGTGATGAAGAAGCGCGAGCTCGCGGAGCTCATCGACATCGCCTACCGGCGCTCGGGTAACAAGGCGACGGTCATCTTCGCCGACAAGCTCAAGGACACCGGCTACCACTACGCGACCAAGGCCGGCATCTCGATCGGGATCAAGGACATGAAGATCCCGGCGGCGAAGCAGCGCCTGATCGACGAGGCGACCAAGGAGGTTGCGGAGATCGCCGATCAGTACGCGAAGGGTCTGATCACCGACGGCGAGCGCTACAACAAGGTCGTCGACATCTGGGCCGAGAAGACGGACCAGATCGCCGACGAGATGCTGAAGGAGCTGCGCGAGGAGACCTACGTCGAGAACGGCAAGGAGATCAAGATCGACAGCTTCAACCCGATCTGGATGATGGCCGACTCGGGCGCGCGCGGCTCGGCGCAGCAGATCCGCCAGCTCGCCGGCATGCGCGGCCTGATGGCCAAGCCGTCGGGCGAGATCATCGAGACCCCGATCACCGCGAACTTCCGCGAGGGTCTCACGGTGCTGCAGTACTTCATCTCAACGCACGGCGCGCGCAAGGGTCTCGCCGACACCGCGCTCAAGACGGCGAACTCCGGCTACCTCACGCGCCGCCTGGTCGACGTGGCGCAGGACTCGATCATCGCCGAGGAGGACTGCAACACGCTCGACGGCATCGAGATGACGCCGCTCGTCGAGGGCGGCGAGATCATCGAGTCGCTCGGCGACCGCGTCCTCGGGCGCGTCGCTCTCGAGGACATCGTCGACCCGTTCGACGGCACGGTCCTGGTGCACGCGAACGAGGAGATCGACGAGGACAAGGTGGAGGCGATCGAGCGCGCGAGCGTCGACCGCGTCAAGATCCGCTCGGTGCTCACCTGCCAGTCGCGACACGGGGTCTGCAGCCGTTGCTACGGCCGCGACCTGGCGCGCGGCCAGATGGTGAACATCGGCGAGGCGATCGGCGTCATCGCCGCGCAGTCGATCGGCGAGCCCGGCACGCAGCTCACGATGCGCACCTTCCACATCGGTGGCACGGCGAGCCGCCACGTCGAGCAGACCGAGCTCGTGGCGCGCAACGACGGCGTGGTCCGCTTCCACAACCTGAACACCGTCGAGAACAAGGACGGCGACCTGGTGGTGATGTCCCGCAACGGGCAGATCACCCTGGTCGAGGAGTCGGGCGGCCGCGAGCGTGAGCGCGAGCGCTACCCGATCGTCTACGGCGCGAAGCTCAAGGTGAGGGACGGCCAGGCGGTCAAGGCGGGGACTCGGCTCGCCGAGTGGGACCCGTACACCACGCCGATCCTCACCGAGGCCTCGGGCACGGTGAAGTACGGCGACCTCATCGAGGGCGTCACCATCGAGGATCGCCTCGACGAGCGCACCGGTCTCTCGAACACGGTGGTCATCGACTACACGGCGGCCATCGGGCCGGAGGCGAGGTCCAAGAAGAAGGGCGCCGTCGAGACGCCGCAGGGCACGCAGCTCTCGCCGCGCATCTCGATCAAGGGCAAGGACGGCAAGACGGTCCGGCTCCCGAACGGCCAGGAGGCGCGCTACCAGCTCCCGGTCGGCATCCACCTGAGCGTGGTGGAAGGGCAGGAGGTCCAGGCCGGCGACGTGCTGGCCAAGATGCCGCGCGAGACCACCAAGACCAAGGACATCACCGGCGGTCTGCCGCGGGTCGCGGAGCTCTTCGAGGCGCGCAAGCCCAAGGAGTGCGCGGTCGTCAGCGAGATCGACGGCGTCGTGTCCTACGGCAAGGACACCAAGGGCAAGCGCAAGATCGAGGTCACCCCGGAGGTCGGCGAGCCGCGTGAGTACCTGATCCCGAAGGGCAAGCACATCCGCGTGCACCCCGGCGACCACGTCCGCGCCGGCGACCCGCTGATGGACGGCTCGACCAACCCGCACGACATCCTGACCATCAAGGGCGAGAAGGAGCTGGCCAAGTTCCTGGTCGACGAGATCCAGGAGATCTACCGGCTCCAGGGCGTCCGCATCAACGACAAGCACATCGAGGTGATCGTCCGGCAGATGCTGCGCCGGGTGCGGATCACCAGCCCCGGGGACACCGAGTTTTTGGTGGGCGACCATGTCGAGCGCTGGCGCTTCGAGGAGGAGAACAAGCGCATCGAGGCGGCCGGGGGCGAGCCCGCCCGGGCCGAGCCGTTGTTGCTCGGAATCACCAAGGCGAGCCTCTCGACCGAGAGCTTCATCTCGGCGGCCTCCTTCCAGGAGACCACCAAGGTGCTCACCGAGGCCGCGCTCAACGGCAAGGTGGACCGCCTGGTGGGTCTCAAGGAGAACGTCATCATGGGCCGCCTGATCCCGGCCGGGACCGGGGTCGCGCGGTACAACAAGATCGAGGTCGTGGTGCACGAGCCCGAGCCGGGCGCCCTGCCCGACGAGGACACCGGCCTCATGGGCGAGCCGTCGGTCGGCTCGCCGGCGGAGGTCGCTTGACAGTCAAACTGTAGTTCCCTACAGTTCTCCGCTTTAGCGAATTTTCCCTCGTCCACGGCCGTGGGCGCACCGGACACCTGTTGGCGCCCCACGGTACCGTGCGGGGGTGCTGTATTCTGAGCCGGGCGGTCGTCTCGGGGCGGGGCGCGCCGCGATCCACCGGCGGGACAGGTACGACAGGTCGTAGAGAGAAGCGCAGAGAGAACGGATGCCGACGATCAATCAATTGGTGGCCAAGGGGCGCGAGAAGCAGCGCCGCAAGATGGCGACCCCCGCACTCCAGAAGTCACCGCAGAAGCGAGGGGTGTGCACCCGTGTGTACACCTCGACGCCGAAGAAGCCGAACTCGGCGCTGCGCAAGGTGGCGCGCGTGCGGCTGACCAACGGCATCGAGGTCACCTCGTACATCCCCGGCATCGGCCACAATCTCCAGGAGCACTCGGTCGTCCTGATCCGCGGCGGTCGCGTCAAGGACCTTCCGGGCGTCCGCTACCACATCATCCGCGGGACGCTCGACGCGGTGGGCGTGCAAGACAGGAAGCGCGGCCGCTCGAAGTACGGTGCGAAGCGACCCAAGTGACGCGCTAGGGGGGCAAAGCCAGCCACACGCAGGGGGAGCGGATCGTTTCGAGGCACCCGGGCAGCCTGCCCGGGCTTCGCCGGCCTTCGAAAAGACGCCCGAGGCGGAGCCACCGCGGCGGGCGCAGAAGCTGAAACTCGTATGCCACGTAAAGGGGAAGTGGGTCGGCGGGACGTCCTGCCCGACCCGAAGTATCACGACCGGCTGGTCACCAAGTTCATGAACACCATGATGCTCGGTGGCAAGAAGAGCCTCACGGAGCGGATCTTCTACGGCGCGCTCGACTCGATCGCCGAGAAGACGCAGGAGGACCCGCTCGCGGTCTTCAAGCGCGCGCTCGAGAACGTGAAGCCGGCGGTCGAGGTGCGCTCGCGGCGGGTCGGCGGCGCCACCTACCAGGTGCCCGTCGAGGTGCGCCCACCGCGCCGGGTGGCGCTCGGGATGCGCTGGCTCGTGCAGTCGAGCCGTGCACGGCACGAGAAGTCGATGGCGGAGCGTCTCGCGAACGAGCTGCTCGATGCCGCGAACAACCGCGGCAACGCCGTGAAGAAGAAGGAAGACACCCACCGGATGGCGGAGGCGAACAACGCCTTCGCCCATTACCGGTGGTGATCAGGGCAGCTTGCTGCGCTGAGTAAGGTCGCAAGCCCACATGCCACGTCAAGCCCCCCTCGAGAGAACGCGCAACATCGGCATCATGGCCCACATCGATGCCGGGAAGACCACGACCACCGAGCGCATTCTCTTCTACACGGGTGTCAACTACAAGATCGGTGAGGTGCACGAAGGCACCGCGACGATGGACTGGATGGCGCAGGAGCAGGAGCGCGGCATCACCATCACGTCCGCGGCGACGACGTGCATGTGGAACGACCACCGCATCAACATCATCGACACGCCCGGCCACGTCGACTTCACCATGGAGGTGGAGCGCTCGCTGCGCGTGCTCGACGGTGCGGTCGCGCTGTTCGACTCGGTCGCAGGCGTCGAGCCGCAGTCGGAGACCGTCTGGCGGCAGGCCGACAAGTACGGCGTTCCCCGCATCGCGTTCATCAACAAGATGGACCGGGTCGGCGCGAACTTCGACCGCTGCGTGGAGATGATCCGCGACCGCCTGCGCTCCAACCCCGTTCCGCTGCACGTGCCGATCGGGAGCGAGGAGAACTTCGTCGGCGCCGTCGACCTCGTGACCATGCAAGGGGTCGTGTGGGACGACGACAGCCTGGGGGCGCACTTTCGCTACGGTCCGGTTCCGGCGGAGCTCGCCGAGCAGGCCGCAGCGGCACGTGAGAAGGTGCTCGAGGCGGCCGCCGAGTTCGACGAGTCGGTGCTCGAGAAGTACCTCGAGGGCAAGGAAGTCAGCGCCGCCGAGCTCAAGGCTGCGCTGCGCAAGGGCACGCTCGAGTCGAAGATCGTCCCGGTGCTCGCGGGCAGCGCGTTCAAGAACAAGGGCGTGCAGCTCCTGCTCGACGCCGTGGTCGACTACCTCCCGTCGCCGATCGACAAGCCGCCGGTCAAGGGCGTGGACCTCGAGGGCAAGGAGATCACGCGCAAGGCCGCGGACAACGAGCCGTTCAGCGCGCTTGCGTTCAAGATCATGACCGACCCGTTCGTCGGCGCGCTCACCTTCTTCCGCGTCTACTCGGGGACCATGGAGTCCGGCTCGTACGTCTTGAACTCGACGCGCGGCAAGAAGGAGCGCATCGGCCGTCTCCTCAAGATGCACGCCAACAAGCGTGAGGAGATCAAGGACGTCTGCGCCGGCGACATCGCCGCCGCGGTCGGTCTGCGCGACACGCGGACCGGCGACACGCTGTGCGACGAGCGGAAGCCGATCATCCTCGAGTCGATCGAGTTCCCGGAACCCGTCATCGACATCGCGATCGAGCCCAAGACCAAGGCCGACCAGGAGAAGCTCGCGACCTCGCTCGCCAAGCTCGCGACCGAGGACCCGTCGTTCCGCGTGCGGACCGACAAGGAGACGGGGCAGACGATCATCGCCGGCATGGGCGAGCTGCACCTCGAGATCATCGTCGACCGCCTGCTGCGCGAGTTCAAGGTCGACGCGAACGTCGGCAAGCCGCAGGTCGCCTACCGCGAGACGATCCGCAAGACGGTCGAGCAGGAGCACAAGTTCGTCCGGCAGACCGGTGGCCGCGGCCAGTACGGGCACGTGGTGATCCGCGTCGAGCCTCTGCCGCCGGGCTCGGGCTTCGTGTTCAAGGACGAGGTGAAGGGCGGCACGGTGCCGCGCGAGTACATCCCGGCGGTCGAGAAGGGCGTCCGGGAGGCCCTCGAGTCGGGCGTGCTCGCCGGCTACCCGGTGGTCGACGTCGCGGTCACGCTCTTCGACGGGTCGTACCACGAGGTCGACTCGTCCGAGATGGCCTTCAAGATCGCCGCGTCGATCGCCTTCAAGGAGGCGTGCCAGAAGGCGTCGCCGGTCCTCCTCGAGCCCATCATGGCGGTCGAGGTCGTCGTTCCCGAGGAGTTCATGGGCGACGTGATCGGCAACCTAAGCGGCCGGCGCGGCAAGATCCTGGGCATGGAACCACGGGGCGGCGCTCAGGTGATCAACGCCGAGGTGCCGCTCAAGGAGATGTTCGGTTACGCGACGGAGCTGCGCTCGATGACGCAGGGTCGCGCCACCTACACGATGCAATTCGCGCATTACGATCCGGTGCCGCAGGCGATCTCGGAGGAGATCACCGCCAAGGCCGTGGGTGCGTAGGCGGGAGAATCAGAAGGGCTTCATTGGGGATCACCGGGTCGTCCGGTGAACACTGGGAGAGGCAGCAATGGCTAAGGCAAAGTTCGAGCGCACGAAGCCGCACGTGAACGTGGGCACGATCGGACACATCGATCATGGCAAGACCACGCTCACCGCGGCGATCACCAAGGTCCAGGCGCAGAAGAAGCTCGGACAGTACGTCGCGTTCGACCAGATCGACAAGGCACCGGAGGAGCGCGCGCGCGGCATCACGATCGCGACCGCGCACGTCGAGTACGAGACCGAGAAGCGCCACTACGCGCACGTCGATTGCCCGGGCCACGCCGACTACATCAAGAACATGATCACCGGCGCCGCCCAGATGGACGGCGCGATCCTGGTGGTCGCGGCGACCGACGGTCCGATGCCACAGACCCGCGAGCACATCCTGCTCGCCCGCCAGGTCGGCGTGCCGCGCATCGTGGTCTTCATGAACAAGGTCGACGCCGTCGAGGATCCCGAGCTGCTCGACCTGGTCGAGCTCGAGGTCCGCGAGCTGCTGTCGAAGTACGAGTTCCCGGGCGACGAGATCCCGATCATCCGCGGCAGCGCGCTCAAGGCGCTCGAGGGTGACAAGAGCGAGATCGGCGAGCCGGCCATCGACCGCCTGATGGAGGCGATCGACAACTACATCCCCGAGCCGCAGCGTGCGGTCGACGCGCCGTTCCTGATGCCGATCGAGGACGTGTTCTCGATCTCGGGCCGTGGCACGGTGGCCACCGGCCGCATCGAGCGTGGTCGCGTCAAGGTGGGTGACGAGGTCGAGATCGTCGGCATCCGTCCGACCCAGAAGACCGTCGTCACCGGCGTCGAGATGTTCCGCAAGCTGCTCGACGAGGGCGTTGCGGGCGACAACATCGGCGCGCTCCTGCGCGGCATCAAGCGCGAGGAGATCGAGCGCGGCCAGGTGCTTGCGAAGCCCGGCTCGATCACGCCGCACACGCACTACGAGGCGCAGATCTACGTGCTCACCAAGGAAGAGGGTGGCCGGCACACGCCGTTCTTCAGCGGCTACCGCCCGCAGTTCTACTTCCGCACCACCGACGTGACCGGCGTCATGACGCTGCCCGAGGGCACCGAGATGGTGATGCCGGGCGACAACGTGAAGGTGACGGTCAAGCTGATCACCCCGATCGCCATGGACGAGGGCCTGCGCTTCGCGATCCGCGAGGGCGGCCGCACCGTGGGCGCCGGCGTCGTCGGCAAGATCCTGGAATGAGCGACCGGCCGTGAACGACAAGATCCGAATTCGACTGAAGGCGTACGACTACCGACTTCTCGACCAGTCGGTGCGGGAGATCGTCGAGACCGTGCGCCGTACGGGCGGCCGGCTCGCCGGCCCGATTCCGTTGCCGACGCGGATCGAGCGCTTCACGGTCAACCGCTCGCCGCACGTCGACAAGAAGTCGCGCGAGCACTTCGAGATTCGCACCCACAAGCGACTGCTCGACATCCTCGACCCGACCCAGCAGACGATCGACGCCCTCGGCAAGCTCGACCTGTCCGCGGGCGTCGATGTCGAGATCAAGCTTCAGTAGGACGCAGGACGCCAGGACGCATCGATGTTCCGCTCAGTGACGAAGGGGCTTCCTCATGGCAACCGCTAGCGCGGCGGTCCCGGCTCGCAAGAGGCTGGGGCTGCTCGGGAAGAAGGTCGGCATGACGCAGCTCCTGCTGCCGACGGGTCGCGCCGTCCCGGTCACGGTGATCGAGGCCGGGCCGTGCGTCGTCGTGCAGCGCAAGACCGCGGACCGCGACGGCTACACCGCCGTGCAGCTCGGCTTCGAGCCATCGAAGCCGCACCGCGAGACCAAGGCCGCCGTCGGCCACGCGGCGAAGGCGGGCAAGGGCACGTTCCACGTGCTGCGCGAGTTTCACGGAGGCGAGGACCTCGAGCTCGGCGCGACGCTCACCGTCGCCGACCTGTTCAAGGACGGCGAGAAGGTGCACGTCACCGGCACGAGCAAGGGGCGCGGCTACAGCGGCGTCATCAAGCGGCACGGCTTCGGCGGCTTCCCGGGGACGCACGGTACGCACGAGTACTTCCGCCACGGCGGCTCGATCGGCAACCGCTCCTTCCCGGGCCGTGTCTTCAAAGGAAAGCGCATGGCGGGGCGCTACGGGAACGAGCGCGTGACGACGCGCAACCTGACCGTCATGCAGGTGCGTCCCGAGCAGAACCTGCTGCTGGTCCGCGGCGCCGTCGCGGGGCCGCGCGGCGGCTACGTCATCGTGCGGCCGGCTGGAGGAGTGAGCCAGTGAGCCTCGCGGAGCAGACGGAGCTGCGCGCACCGCTGCGCGGCATCGACGGGGGCAGCAAGGGCGAGATCACGCTGCCTCCGATCTTTCACGAGAAGCCGCGCGAGCATCTGGTCTACGAGGTCGTGCACATGCAGCAGGCCTGCCGGCGCGCCGGCACGCACGCGACCAAGACGCGCGCCTTCGTGTCCGGCGGCGGAGCGAAGCCGTGGCGGCAGAAGGGGACCGGTCGTGCGCGCGCGGGCAGCATTCGCTCGCCGCTCTGGGCCGGCGGCGCGACCGTCTTCGGGCCGCAGCCGCGTGACTACAGCTACCGGCTTCCCGCGAAGGCGCGGCGCGTGGCGCTGCGGGCGGTGCTCTCGGACCGGCAGCGCAACGGCGCGCTCACCGTGGTCGACGAGATCCGGCTCCCGGAGCCGAAGACCAGGCGGGTCGTCGAGATGCTCTCCGCGCTCGGCCTCGAGGGCAGCGTGCTGATCGTGAGCAAGGGCGCGAACGCCGATCTCGAGCGCGCCGCGCGCAACCTGAAGAACGTCAAGGTGCTGCGCAGCGAAGGGGTGAACGTCTACGACGTCCTCAAGCACCGTCACCTGCTGATCACGCAGGAGGCCGTGCAGGCGCTCGCGGAGCGGCTCGACGAGAGGGTCGAGGCATGAGGCACTACTCGCAGATCATCCGCGCACCGCTCATCACCGAGAAGGGCACCCTGGTCAACGAGGAGGCGAACCAGGTGCTGTTCGAGGTCGCGCCGGACGCGAACAAGGTCGAGATCCGCAAGGCGGTCGAGGAGTTCTTCAACGTCAGGGTGGTTCGCGTGCGCACGGTCCGCGTGCTGGGCAAGGTCCGCCGCGTGGGCCGCTCGATCGGCCGCCGTCCGAGCTGGAAGAAGGCCTACGTGACGCTCGCCGAAGGGCAGCGCATCGACTTCTTCGAGGGTGCGTGATGCGAAGCACCGGATACTACAAGCCCACGTCGCCCGGGCGTCGCTTCATGACGGGGCGCGACCTCTCGGCGCTGAGCAAGACGAAGCCGCCGAAGGCTTTGACGGGCCCGCTGCACAGCACCGGTGGACGCAACAACAACGGCCGCATCACGACGCGCTACCGTGGGGGCGGGCACAAGCGCCGCCTGCGGATCGTCGACTTCCGCCGCGACAAGGTCGGGGTGCCGGCGCGCGTCGCGTCGATCGACTACGATCCGAACCGCACGGCGCACCTCGCCCTGCTGAACTACGCGGACGGTGAGAAGCGCTACATCCTCGCGCCGGTCGGTCTCCAGGTCGGCGACACCGTGCTCGCGGGCGAAGGCGCGGACATCAAGCCTGGCAACTCGCTCCCCCTGCGCGACATCCCGCTGGGCACGATGATCCACAACCTCGAGATCACCGAGGGGCGCGGGGGCCAGCTCGTGCGCAGCGCCGGCGCGGCCGCGCAGCTCATGGCGAAGGAGGGCGACTACGCCCTGGTGAAGCTTCCCTCGGGCGAGCAGCGCCGCATCCGGCTCGCGTGCCGGGCGACGATCGGCCAGGTCGGCAACATCGCGCACGAGAACGTGTCGATCGGCAAGGCCGGCCGCGCGCGCTGGCTCGGGCGGCGGCCGCACGTGCGCGGCACGGCGATGAACCCGGTCGACCATCCGCACGGCGGCGGCGAGGGGCGCTCGAAGGGCAACCACCCGCAGTCGCCGTGGGGCACGCCGACCAAGGGCTACAAGACGCGCCGCAACAAGCGCACGGACAAGTTCATCGTGCAGCGCCGGAAGAAGTAATGGGAGCAGTGAGGAGCGCCTGAGATATGCCGCGTTCGGTCAAAAAGGGTCCGTTCGTCGACGACCACCTGCTGAAGAAGGTCGAGGCCATGAACGCGAGCGGCGAGAAGCGCGTGATCAAGACGTGGTCGCGGCGCTCCACGATCGTCCCCGAGATGCTCGGGCACACGATCGCGGTGCACAACGGACGCAAGTTCATTCCTATGTTCATCACCGAGAACATGGTGGGGCACAAGCTCGGTGAGTTCGCGCCAACGCGCACCTTCCACGGCCATTCCGGCGACCGGAAGACCGATGTCAAGGGCGCGTCGGTGAAGCGCTGAGGGGGCGATGGAGGTCCGGGCTAGAACACGCTACCTGCGCATCTCGCCGCGCAAGGCACGGCTCGTGGCCGACCTGATCCGCGGCCGTGCGGTCGGCGAGGCGCTCTCCGTCCTCGACTTCACGCCGAAGAAGGCGGCTCGCCTGATCGCCAAGACGCTGCGCTCGGCGGTCGCCAACGCGGAGAACACGCACAACGTCGATGTCGACCAGCTCTACGTCAAGCGGGCGTACGTCGACGAGGGGCCGACGCACAAGCGCACCCTGCCGCGGGCGCAGGGACGCGCGACGCGCATCTTCAAGCGGACGAGCCACGTCACGGTGGTCGTCGACCAGCGATGAGCGAGTGGTAGGGAGCAGATGGGACAGAAAACACACCCGAAAGGGTTTCGCGTCGGCATCATCGAGAACTGGGAGTCGCGCTGGTTCGCGAACCGCGACTACGCGCTGCTGCTCCACGAGGACATCCGCGTCCGCAAGTTCTTGAAGAAGCGCCTCTACCACGCCGGGATCTCGAAGATCGAGATCGAGCGGGCCGCGAACAAGGCGAAGGTCAACATCCACACTGCCCGCCCGGGCATCGTGATCGGCAAGAAGGGCGCCGAGATCGAGAAGCTCAAGGCCGAGCTGAACAAGCTCATGGGCAAGGAGACCTACATCAATATCATCGAGGTCCGTCGCCCGGACATCGACGCACAGCTCGTCGCCGAGAACGTGGCCCTGCAGCTCGAGCGGCGCGTCGCCTTCCGGCGCGCGATGAAGGAAGCGGTCGCACGCGCGATGCGCATGGGCGCCCAGGGCGTCCGCGTCCAGTGTTCGGGTCGCCTCGGCGGCACGGAGATCGCGCGTCGCGAGTGGTACCGCGAGGGCCGCGTCCCGCTGCACACGCTGCGGGCAGACATCAGCTACGGCTTCGCCGAGGCGAAGACCACCTACGGCGTCATCGGAATCAAGGCGTGGATCATGCGCGGCGACGTGCTGACCCGCGAGGAGGAGCAGCGGCAGGCGGTCGGCGCCTGACGCGAGGCTGAACCATGCTAGCGCCCAAGCGCATCAAGTTTCGCAAGCACCAGAAGGGCCGGCGCGCAGGCACCGCCTTCCGCGGCGCCACGCTCGCCTTCGGCGACTACGGGCTCAAGGCGATCGGCCGCGGCTGGCTCACGGCACGGCAGCTCGAGGCCGCACGCATCGCGCTCACCCGCCACATCAAGCGTGGCGGTCGCGTGTGGATCCGCGTGTTCCCCGACAAGCCGCTCACCAAGAAGCCGGCCGAGACGCGCATGGGAAAGGGCAAGGGCTCGCCCGAGCTGTGGGTGTGCGTGATCAAGCCCGGACGCATGATCTTCGAGATGGAGGGCGTTGATCGCGACGTTGCGAAGGAGGCTTTCCGCCTCGCTGCGCACAAGCTCTCGATCCCGACCGAGTTCATCGAGCGAGGACAGCATGCGGCCTAAGGATCTCCGCAACCTCGACCAGGCCGAGCTCACGCAGAAGGAGCAGGAGCTCCGCGAGGAGCTCTTCCGCCTGCGGCTGCGCGGTGCGACCGGACAGATCGAGAACAAGATGAAGGCGCGAATGGTGCGCCGCGACCTGGCGCGTGTGCTGACGGTGCAGCGCGAGCGCCAGGCGGGGATGGGGCGCTAGGAATGACCAAGAGACATCGCAAGCACCGTACGGGCATCGTTTGCTCGAACAAGATGGACAAGACGGTGGTGGTCCTGGTGGAGCGCCTCGTCAAGCATCCAAAGTACAGGAAGTACCTGCGCGTGCGGAACAAGTTCAAAGCGCACGACGAGCGCAACGCCTGCAACATCGGCGACCTGGTCGACATCGTCGAAACGCGACCGCTGTCGCGCGACAAGCGCTGGGCCGTCGTGTCGATCCTCCGGAAGGCTCAGGGGTAAGGGCCGGGGCGGAAGAGGCACGAGATGATCCAGACAGAAACGCTGCTCGAAATCGCCGACAACTCCGGCGCCCGCAAGGTGCTCTGCATCAAGGTGCTCGGCGGCAGCCGGCGGCGCTACGCCTCGCTCGGCGACGTGATCGTGGGCTCGGTGAAGGAAGCGACGCCGAACTCGAAGGTGAAGAAGGGTGACGTCGTGAAGGCGGTCGTCGTCCGCACGGCGAAGGAGGTCGGCCGGCCCGACGGCTCCTACATCCGCTTCGACAACAACTCGGCGGTGCTGATCGACAAGGATGGGGAGCCGGTCGGAACGCGCATCTTCGGCCCGATCGCGCGCGAGCTGCGCGCGAAGCGCTTCATGAAGATCGTCTCGCTCGCGCCCGAGGTCATCTGAACATGAGTGCGGTCACGAGACACAAGGCGGGAAGCGGCGAGCGCCCGGTGCGCGTGCCGACCCGCCTCAAGAAGGGCGACACGGTGCTCGTCATCGCCGGCAAGGAGCGCGGCAAGACGGGCAAGATCCTGCGCGTCATCGCCGAGAAGAACCGCGCCACGGTCGAGCGGCTGAACATGGTGAAGCGCCACCGCAAGGGGCGCAGCGCCCAGACGGCCGGCGGCATCATCGAGAAGGAGGCGCCGATCCATCTCTCGAACCTGATGCTGGTCTGCGACCGCTGCAACAAGCCGACCCGGATCGGCGCGAAGCGGCTCGAGAACGGCGAGATCGCCCGGCGCTGCCACCGGTGCGGAGAGGTGATCGGACGATGAGCGCCGTGGCGACTGCGGACGGAAAGCGGGAGCAGGTGGTCCCGAGGCTGAAGAAGGCGTTCACCGAGCGCCTGGCGACCCAGCTCCAGACCGAGCTCGGGCTCAAGAACCCCTACCAGGTGCCGCGCCTCGAGAAGATCGTGCTCAACATGGGCCTCGGCGAGGCGATCCAGAACGTCAAGGTGCTGGACTCCGCGGTCGCCGAGCTGGCGGCGATCACCGGGCAGAAGCCGGTCGTCACGCGGGCGAAGAAGGCGATCGCGAACTTCAAGCTGCGCGAGAACATGCCGATCGGCGCGATGGTCACGCTGCGCGGCGACCGGATGTACGAGTTCCTCGACCGCCTGCTGTCCGTCGCGCTGCCGCGCGTCCGCGACTTCAAGGGGGTCTCGGACCGGAGCTTCGACGGCCGCGGCAACTACTCGCTCGGCATCAGCGAGCAGATCATCTTTCCAGAGATCGACATCGACAAGATCGACAAGGTGAAGGGGCTCACGATCACCATCTGCACCACCGCGCGCACCGACAGCGAGGGCAAGGCGTTGCTGCGTGCGCTCGGGATGCCCTTCCGGAGCTGAGCGAAGAGGCAAGGACGACGAATGGCGAAGACCAGTCTCAGGATCAAGGCGGCGCGGCCCCCGAAGTTCGAGGTGCGCCGGTACAACCGCTGCCTGTCGTGCGGTCGCGCGCGTGGCTTCTACCGTAAGTTCAAGCTGTGCCGGATCTGTCTCCGCGAGCTCGCTCGCAAGGGCCAGATCCCGGGCGTGACCAAGGCGAGCTGGTAAGCATCATGATGACCGATCCGATTGCCGATCTGCTGACGCGCATCCGCAACGGGAGCCGCGCGCGCAAGGACCGCGTCGACGTTCCCTGGTCGCGGATCAAGGAGCGCATCTGCGCGGTCCTGGTCGAGGAGGGCTACCTCAAGGACTACACGGTCGTCGGCGAGGGTCCGAAGAAGGAGCTGCGCATCGGGCTCCGCTACGACGCGCAGCGCCGCCCGGTCATCAGCGGCATCCAGCGCGTGAGCCGTCCGAGCCTGCGCGTCTACGTCGGAGCCGATACGGCGCCCCGGGTGCGGCGCGGTCTCGGCGTGAGCATTCTCTCCACCCCGCAGGGCATCCTGCCGGACCGCCAGGCGCGCGAGCGCCGGGTGGGCGGCGAGGTCCTCTGCGCGGTGTGGTGAGCGGGCCGGAGGAATCGAGGAGATGTCGCGCATCGGACGCCTGCCGGTGAAGCTGCCGCAAGGGGTGAGCGTCGCCGTCAAGCAGGGGGCCGTCGAGATCAAGGGGCCACGCGGAACCACCCAGGTTCCGGTTCCCGACGGCATCGAGGTGAAGCAGGAGGGTGACGAGCTGCGGGTTCTGCGCGGCGGCGACGGTCGCCGCGAGCGTGCGCTGCACGGCTTGACGCGCAAGAATCTCTACAACGGCGTGACCGGGGTGAGCCAGGGCTTCACCCGTGTCCTCGAGATCAACGGTGTCGGCTACCGCGCCGACCTGCGCGGCAACGCGATCATGTTCTCGCTCGGCTACTCGCACCCGATCCTCTTCCAGCTCCCGCCGGGGATCACGGCCAAGGTCGACCGGCAAACGGTGATCACGCTCGAGGGGACCGACCGCCAGCTCATCGGCGCGACGGCGGCGGCGATCCGCAAGCTCAGGCCGCCCGAGCCGTACAAGGGCAAGGGGATCAAGTACGCCGAGGAGACGATCCGGCGGAAGTCGGGCAAGGCGGCCGGCGCGGCGTGACGGGAGTGTTCGAGGCAAGTCGATGCTGACCAACATCAGATCTCCGAGACGCAAGCTGCGGCAGAAGCGGGTCCGGAAGCGCGTCCGAGGCACCGACCAGCGCCCGCGGCTCACGGTCTTCCGCAGCGCGCGGCACATCTACGCGCAGGTCATCTCGGACGAGTCGGGACGGACGATCGTCGCCGCCTCGACCCTCTCGCCGGAGCTGCGCGAGAAGCTCGGAGGCAAGGCAGGAAACAAGGAAGCGGCGCGCGAGGTCGGACAGCTCGTCGCGCGGCGCGCGCGTGAGGCGGGCATCTCCGAGGTCGTGTTCGATCGGAACGGATTCCTCTACCACGGCCGCGTGCGGACGCTCGCCGAGGCGGCGCGCGAAGGGGGACTCGAGTTTTGAAAGGGTTGCATCTCACGTGTGACCACGTCCGCGAAGGAGTCGAGCGGTGCAGGTAACGACAGGCGAGCGCGTCGATCCGCACGGGCTCGAGCTCAAGGAGAAGGTGGTCAGCATCAACCGCGTGGCCAAGGTCGTGAAGGGCGGCCGGCGCTTCCGCTTCGGCGCGCTGGTGGTCGTCGGTGACGGCGCGGGCCACGTCGGGTTCGGGCTTGGCAAGGCGAAGGAGGTGCCCGAGGCCATCCGCAAGGGTATCGACAAGGCGAAGAAGGCCCTCATGACCATCCCGCTGAGCGAGGGCACGATCCCCTACGAGGTGACCGGGCGCTTCGGGGCCGGGATGGTGATGATGCGTCCGGCGGGCCCCGGTACCGGGGTGATCGCGGGCGGCGGTGTCCGCGCGGTGGTCGAGGCGGCGGGCGTCCAGAACGTGCTGACCAAGTGCATCGGCTCGAACAACCCGCACAACATGGTGCGGGCGACGATCGCGGCGCTCTCCATGCTGCGCTCGCCCGAGCAGATCGCCCGGATGCGCAACAAGGAACCCGCCGAGCTCGGCGTGACGTCGTGAGCTCGGGCGAAGGAACGCGGACGAGATGAAGTCGCGCAAGGCGAGGCTGGACGACGCGAGGATCACGGAGCTCCTGCTCCGCCTGTCCCCGTCGTCGGAGGCAACCAACAAGACGTTGCGCGTGACCCTCACGGGAAGCGCGATCGGCGGCACCGAGCGGCAGCGCGCGACGCTGCGCTGCCTCGGGCTCGGCAAGCGGGGCTCGCAGGCCCTGGTCCCCGACACGCCGCAGGCGCGCGGGCGCATCCGCGCGGTGGCCCACCTGGTCCGGGTGGAGGAGGCGAGCTGAGTGGACCTTTCGAGCCTTCGTCCCGCCCCTGGAGCGCGCAAGGTGCGCAAGCGCGTCGGCCGCGGCCCGGGCTCCGGCCTCGGCAAGACGGCCGGCCGCGGCCACAAGGGTCACAAGTCCCGCTCCGGCGGTAACACCCCGCCGGGCTACGAGGGCGGGCAGATGCCGCTGCAGCGCCGCTTGCCGAAGCGCGGCTTCCGTAACCCCTTCCGCACGGAGTACGAGATCGTGAACCTCGCGAGCCTCGGTCGCTTCGCGGCCGGCTCGGTGGTCGACCCCGCCGCGCTCGCCCAGGCCGGGTTGGTCCGCAAGCGCGGGAGGGTCAAGGTTCTCGGCAAGGGCACCCTCGAGCACCCGCTGACGGTCAAGGCGCACGCCTTCAGCGAGTCGGCCAAGGCGGCGATCGAGGCCAAGGGCGGGACCGCCGAGGTCGTGGCGTGACGACGGGCTTCTCCAACGCGCTGCGTGTCGAGGAGCTGAAGAAGCGGCTTCTCTTCACGGCCGGAATGCTGGCCGTCTACCGCGTCGGCGTCGCGATCCCGACGCCGGGCATCGACGGCAAGGCGATGCAGGCGTTCTTCGAGGAGGCCGCGAACAACATGTTCGGCCTCGTGAACCTGTTCTCCGGCGGCGCGCTCGAGCGCTTCTCGATCTTCGCGCTCGGGATCATGCCCTACATCAGCGCCTCGATCATCCTGCAGCTCCTGACGGTGGTCGTCCCGACCCTCGAGCGGCTGTCCAAGGAGGGCGAGGCCGGACGGCGCAAGATCACCCAGTACACGCGCTATGGCACGGTGGTCCTCGCGCTCATTCAGAGCCTCTTCATCAGCATCGGGCTCGAGCAGATCCAGGCGCCCGGCGGCGGGGGGGTCGTCTACAGCCCCGGCTGGAGCTTCCGCCTGATGAGCATGATCACGCTCACCTCGGGCACCGCGTTCATCATGTGGCTCGGCGAGCAGGTGACCGAGCGGGGGATCGGCAACGGCATCTCGCTGGTCATCTTCGCGGGCATCGTCGCGTCCCTGCCGTCGGCCGTCGCGACGACCTTCCAGTTCATGAACGAGGGCGAGCTGTCCCTGTTCGTCGTCCTGCTCGTCCTGGTCCTGATGGTGGCCGTGATCGCGGGCATCATCTTCGTCGAGCGGGGCCAGCGCCGGATCCCGGTCCAGTACGCCAAGCGGGTGGTCGGGCGCCGGATGTACGGCGGCCAGAGCTCGCACCTGCCCCTCAAGATCAACACGGCCGGGGTCATCCCGCCGATCTTCGCCTCCTCGATCCTCATCTTCCCGGGGACCATCGCCAGCTTCGTCCAGCACCCCTGGGCCGACCGGGCCGCCGAGCTGCTCACCCCGGGCAACGTCCTCTACAACGTCATCTACGTGGCGTTGATCATTTTCTTCTGTTATTTTTATACGGCTGTCACTTTCGACCCGGTTGACGTCGCCGAGAACATGAAGAAGTTCGGTGGCTACATTCCGGGGATCAGGCCTGGAAAGCGCACCGCAGAGTACATCGATCGAATCCTCACCCGGATCACCCTCGGGGGGGCGATCTACATCTCTGCGGTCTGCGTTCTTCCGACGATCCTGATTCAGCAGTTCAATGTGCCGTTCTTCTTCGGAGGGACGGCGCTTCTCATCGTCGTTGGAGTCGCGCTGGATACCGTTGCTCAGATGGAGACGCACCTCCTGACCCGCAACTACGAAGGCTTCATGAAGCGTGGCCGGTTGCGTGGGCGTCGTGGTTAGGGTGCCGGCGCGCCGTGACGAAAGCCGCCTCCGCGCAACTCGTCTTGCTTGGACCACCGGGAGCCGGGAAGGGCACGCAGGCGGAGTTGCTTTCGGCGCGGCTCGGAACGCCGCACATCTCGACGGGAGACATCCTGCGTGCAGAGATCGCGCGCGGCACGGATCTCGGCCGGCGGGCGAAGGCCTTCATGGAGAAGGGTGAGCTCGTGCCCGACGACCTGATGCTCGGCATCGTGCGGGAGCGCCTCGGTGCGCCCGACTGCGCCGCGGGCTTCGTGCTCGACGGCTTCCCGCGCTCGGTGCCCCAGGCGGTGAGCCTCGACGAGATGTGCGGCAACTCGCGGCGAGGCCTGCGGGCGGTGAGCCTCGAGGTCCCGACCGAGGAGCTGGTGCGGCGGCTCGCCGAGCGGCGCACCTGCCGGCAGTGCGGCGCGATGTACCACCTGAGCTTCGAGCCGCCCGCGCGGCCCGGCATCTGCGACAAGTGCGGCGGCGAGCTCTACCAGCGCGAGGACGACCGGGAGGAGATCATCATCGCCCGGCTCAAGGTGTACCGCGAGGCGACCGAGCCGCTGCTCGAGTTCTACCGCGAGCGCGGCGCCCTGCTGACGGTCGAAGGCACCGGCTCCACCGAGCAGGTCTTCGGCCGCATCCTTGCGTGCCTCGAGAGCAGGGCATGATCGTCCTGCGCAGTCGACAGGAGATCGAGCTGATTCGCTCGGCCTGCCGGATCGTCGCCGAGGTCCTGTCGCGGCTGAGCGAGGTCGTCGCGCCGGGCGTGTCGACCGCGGAGCTCGACCGGCTCGCCGAGCAGTGGACCCGCGAGCTGGGCGCCGTGCCTGCGTTCAAGGGCTACGCGGTCGGAGGCCGGGTCTATCCAGCGTCGCTGTGCGTCTCGATCAACGAGGAGGTCGTGCACGGGATGCCGTCGCCGAAGCGCATCCTCGCGGAGGGCGACATCGTCGGGCTCGACTTCGGCGCGGTGTACAAGGGCTACTACGGCGACGCCGCCGTGACGCTCGCCGTGGGGAAGGTGAGCCAGAGCGCGGAGCGGTTGATGCGCGTCACGCGCGAGTCGCTGTTCCGTGGAATCGAGAACACGAGGGTGGGGAACCGGATCCGCGACATCTCGGCCGCGATCCAGAGCCACGCCGAGGCGCACGGCTACGGGGTGGTGCGCGATTTCGTCGGGCACGGCATCGGCCAGCGCCTGCACGAGGAGCCCCAGGTGCCGAACTACGTCACGGCCGGGCAGAACCCGCGCCTCAAGGAAGGGATGGTGCTCGCGATCGAGCCCATGATTTGCGAGGGGACCCACGAGGTCGAGGTCCTTCAGGACGGTTGGACGGCGGTCACCCGTGACCGGCGCCTCGCGGCGCACTTCGAGCACTCGGTCGCGGTCACCGCGAACGGCCCCGAGATCCTCACCTTGCCGAGCTAGGGACGGAGATGCCGAAAGGAGACGCGATCGAAGTCAGCGGGGTGGTGCAAGAATCACTTCCCAATGCGATGTTCAGAGTAGCGCTCGACAACGGGCACAAGATCATCGCGCACATCTCCGGGAAGATGCGCATGCACTACATCAAGATCCTGCCCGGCGACAAAGTCACGGTGGAGCTCTCGCCGTACGACCTGAGCCGCGGCCGCATCACGTATCGCGTCAAGTAGTCGAGCGAGGGAACCATGAAAGTCCGGGCGTCCGTCAAGAAAATTTGTCCCAAGTGCAAGATCATCCGGCGCGAGGGCGTGGTTCGCGTGCTGTGCGTGAACCCTCGCCACAAGCAGCGCCAGGGCTGAGCCGCGGCGGGAAAGAGGAGAGCTGAGGAGCCATGGCACGCATCGCCGGCGTCGACCTGCCGAAGAACAAGCGGATCGAGATCGGGCTCACCTACATCTACGGCATCGGGCGCAGCACCGCTCGCAAGATCTGCTCGGAGGCGGGGATCCATCTCGACACCAAGACCGACGCCCTCACGGACGACGACCTGCAGAAGCTGCGTCGCATCATCGACCAGAACTACAAGGTCGAGGGCGACCTGCGGCGCGAGGTCACCTTGAACATCAAGCGCCACGTCGACCTGGGGACGTACCGCGGCATCCGGCATCGCAAGAACCTGCCGGTGCACGGCCAGCGCACGCATACCAACGCACGTACCCGCAAGGGCCCGCGGCGTACGGTCGCGGGCAAGAAGCCACCGCCGCCGAAGGGTTGAGGATCATCCGCGTAGCGACAGCGGCAAGAATCGAGGAGCAGAAGTAAATGTCGAAGACCGAGGTGACCCCGGCGCCGCCCGCCGAGGAGGCCGCAGCGGGAACGACCGCCACGGCGGCCGCACCGAGCGCGCCACGTCGCAAGAAGGGCAAGCGGATGGTCTCGGAAGGGGTCGTCCACATCCACTCGACCTTCAACAACACGATCGTCACGATCACGGACATGGTCGGCGGCGTCGTCGCGTGGGCAAGCGCCGGCTCGGTGGGCTTCAAGGGTTCGCGCAAGGGCACGCCGTTCGCGGCGCAGCTCGCGGCGGAGAGCGCCGCGAAGAAGGCCGCGGACCTCGGCATGCGCACGGTGGAGGTGCTGGTGAAGGGGCCGGGTGGCGGCCGCGAGCCGGCGCTCCGCTCGCTTCAGGCGGCGGGCTTCACCGTGACCCTGATCCGCGACGTCACGCCGATCCCGCACAACGGCTGCCGGCCGCCGAAGCGAAGGAGGGTCTGAGGTGGCCCGCAACACCGAGTCCGTCTGCCGGATGTGCCGCCGGGAGGGCATGAAGCTTTTCCTCAAGGGCGAGCGGTGCTTCACGGACAAGTGCGCGATCGAGCGCCGCAACTACCCGCCGGGCCAGCACGGCCAGGGGCGGCACAAGTTCTCCGAGTACAGCGTCCAGCTCCGCGAAAAGCAGAAGGTCAAGCGCATCTACGGCGTTCTCGAGCGTCAGTTCCGGCGCTACTTCCAGCTCGCGGAGCGGGCGAGGGGCGTCACCGGCGAGAACCTGCTGACGACTCTCGAGCGGCGGCTCGACAACATCGTCTACCGGATGAGCTTCGCGAACTCGCGCGCGGAAGCGCGCCAGCTCGTGCGGCACGGCCACTTCCTGGTGAACGGCCGGAAGGTCGACATCCCGTCGTACCTGGTCAAGGTCGGAGACAAGGTCACGGTGCGCGAGCGCAGCCAGAAGATCGCGCGCATCGTCGAGGCGCTCGAGCTGTCGCAGCGACGCGGCGTTCCGGACTGGCTCGAAGTGGATCGCGAGAGCTTCACCGGCACCGTGAAGATGCTGCCGCAGCGGGCCGACCTCACGATGCCGATCAACGAGCGGCTCATCGTCGAGCTGTATTCGAAGTGACGTCCGGCGTAGGCCCCGTGCCGGCGGCGCGAATCGAGAGAATCGAGGGAGTGATAGCGTGAACGGTTTTCAGCAGAATTGGCGCGATCTCACCAAGCCGAAGCGGCCCGAGATCGACGACAAGAGCCTGACGCCGACCTACGCAAAGCTCGAGTTCGAGCCGCTTGAGCGTGGGTTCGGAACCACCCTCGGGAACTCCCTGCGTCGGGTCCTGCTGTCGTCGCTGCGCGGGGCGGCGATCGCGACGGTGCGCTTCGAGAACACGCTGCACGAGTTCTCGACCATCCCCGGCGTCACCGAGGACGTGACCGACATCATCCTGAACCTGAAGGAGGTGCGCTTCCGCCTGCACGACGGTGCGGCCGAGACGACGGCGCGGATCGACGTCAAGGGCGAGCGCCGTGTGACCGCGGCCGACATCGAGGCCGGGCCCGAGCTCGAGGTGCTGAACCCCGAGCAGCTCATCGCGACCGTGGGCAAGGGCGGGGACTTCCGCGCCGAGCTGCTCGTCAAGGCGGGACGCGGCTACGTGCCCGCCGAGCGCAACAAGGAGGAGGGGCAGCCGGTCGGGACGATCGCGATCGACTCGATCTTCTCGCCGGTGCGCAAGGTGAACTTCGTCGTCTCCAACGCGCGCGTCGGCCAGCGCACCGACTACGACAAGCTCACGATGGAGATCTGGACGGACGGCAGCGTCCGGCCCGAGGACGCGCTCGCGCTCGCCGCGCGCATCCTGCAGGACCAGCTCAGCGTCTTCATCAACTTCGAGGAGCCCGCCGAGACCACGGTCACGGCCGAGGAGACCGCCTCGACGGAGCTCAACGAGAACCTGTTCCGCACGGTCGACGAGCTCGAGCTCTCGGTGCGCTCGGCGAACTGCCTGCAGAACGCCGACATCCGCTACATCGGCGAGCTCGTGCAGAAGACCGAAGCGGAGATGCTCAAGACCAAGAACTTCGGCCGCAAGTCGCTCAACGAGATCAAGGAGCTGCTCGCGGAGATGGGGCTGTCGCTCGGCATGCGTCTCGAGAACTTCCCCTCGCGCGAGGAGCTCGAGCGGCGCCGCATGCTGCGCGAGAAGCAGACGGCCTAGCGGCCCTCACGATCGAAGAAACCTCTCATGCGACACCTGAAGGCAGGACGGAAGCTCGGGCGGACGCCGGCGCACCGCGCGTCGCTCTACCGCAACCTGGTGGCGGAGCTTTTGAGCCACGACCGCATCAAGACCACCGACGAGAAGGCGAAGGAGATCCGGCGCTTCGCGGACCGCATGGTCACGCTCGGCAAGTCGGGAACCCTCGCCGCCCGGCGGCGGGCGGTCGCTTTCGTGCGCGACAAGAAGGCCGTGCGGAGGCTGTTCACGGAGATCGCCGAGAGGTTCAAGGACCGGCAGGGCGGCTACACCCGGATCGTGAAGCTCGGCGTGCGGCCGGGCGATGGCGCGGCGATGTCGCTGATCGAGCTCACCGGCACCTCGGAGAGCGTCGAGCCGGCGAAGAAGCGCAAGGGCCAGCGCAAGACCAAGAAGGCGGAGCCGGCCCCGCAGAAGGCCGTGCGCGCCGCGGCAGGCTGAGCGGCGCCGAGCTCCACGCGCGTGGAGCTCGGCGCGTTTGACGCTCTGCCGCGAACTCGTTAGCGACACTTCGTGTGTCTGCTCGCGCCTGATCTCGTCCCGTCGACCGACGCGCGACCGCGCCGGGCATGAAGAAGCGCATCGAAGCCTTGCTCGCCGGCGCGCTCGAGCGAGCTGCGCTCGCGGGTGAGCTCCGGGGCCGGACGCTTCCGCCCGGCTGCCTCGAGGTCCCCAAGGACCGCCAGTACGGTGACCTCGCGGCGAACCTTGCGATGGCGCTGGCGCGCAGCGAGGGCAAGCCGCCGCGCGCGGTCGCGGAGACCGTGGTGCGGCACATCGACGACCCACACGGGGTCGTCGCGAAGACCGAGATCGCGGGGCCGGGCTTCATCAACTTCACGCTCGCGCCGCGATTCTGGCACGAGGCCCTGGCCGGGCTCCTCGCCGACGAGACGCTCGGCGTCGCGCCGACCGGCGTCCACCGTTACGCGCAAGTCGAGTTCGTGAGCGCGAACCCGACCGGCCCGCTCACCGTCGGGCACGGCCGCAACGCCGTCCTCGGCGACTCGATCGCCCGCCTGCTCGAAGCCGTCTCGTTCCGCGTCGAGCGCGAGTACTACTTCAACAACGCGGGTCGCCAGATGAAGGTGCTCGGCGACTCCGTGCGGGCCCGCTACCAGGAGCTCGTCGGGCGCCCGGCGCAGTTCCCCGAGGACGGCTACCAGGGCGACTACATCCGGGAGATCGCGAAGAGCCTGGTCGAGACCCGCGGCGCGAGCATCCCGGACGACGACGAGGCGACGTTCCGCACCGCCGCGGAGAGCGCGATCTTCGCCGACATCCGCGCCACCCAGGAGCGGCTCGGCATCCACTTCGATCACTACTTCAACGAGGACTCGCTGTACCGGTCGGGCGCGATCGACAAGGTGATCAGCGCGCTCGACGAGCGGGGCCTGATCGTGCGGCGCGACGGAGCGGTGTGGCTGTGCGGCGAGAAGGTCGGGCTCGACAAGGACCGCGTGCTGATCAAGAGCACGGGCGAGCCCGCATACCGCCTGCCCGACATCGCCTACCACAAGGACAAGCTGCGCCGCGGCTTCGACCTGATCGTCGACGTGCTGGGCGCGGATCACATCGCCGAGCACCGGGAGGTCGCCGCGGCGCTCGCGGCGCTCGGCTGCGACACCTCGCGGATCCGGCCCGTGATCTACCAGTTCGTGACGCTCACGCGGCACGGCGAGCAGGTGAAGATGTCGACGCGGCGCGCGGAGTACGTGACGCTCGACGAGCTGCTCGACGAGGTGGGTAGCGACGCTGCGCGATTCTTCTTCTTGATGCGCAAGTCCGACAGCCACCTGGAGTTCGACCTCGAGCTCGCGAAGAAGCGCACGACCGACAACCCGGTGTTCTACGTGCAGTACGCGCACGCGCGCATCATGAGCCTGTATGCGCAGGCGCGCGCCCAGGGCGTCGCGGTCCCGCACGTGCCGTCCGGTCCAGACGAGCTCGCACCGCTCGCGCTCGACGAGGAGTTCGAGATCGTTCGCCTCGTTTCGAGCTACGGCGAGGTCGTCGAGGTCGCGGCGCGCGAGCTCGAGCCGCATCGCATCGTCTTCTACCTTCAGGAGCTGGCTGCGGCGTTGCACCGCTTCTACAACCACCACCGGGTGCTGGGTGACGAGGCGCCGGACCGCATGCGGGCGCGGCTCGCGCTGCTTGAGGCGGTGCGTCGGGTGCTGGTTGCGGGCCTCACGCTGCTCGGCGTGACGGCCCCGGAGAGGATGTGATGGCGCGGGAAGGGGGCGGCCGGTTCGAATTCGGATGCCTGGGCATCCTCGGGATGTTCGCCATTTTCACCGCGGGCTCCGTGGTGATCTTCTTCCTCGGCATCTACGTCGGGAAGGGGCTTCAGGAGAGCCGGCTCGCGCGCGAGGAGCGGGTCGTGCGCCTGCCGGTCAACCCCGGCGACGGCGCCGACGACGCGCTCGGCGACAGCGACCTTCGGCTCTACGACCAGCTCGCACAGGCGCCGGCCGCCGCGACGCCGAGCGTGAACCTCGCGGTGCGAAGCGCGGAGCAGCCGGTCGCCACGGCGAGCCCGGCGCCGGTCGCGACCGCCGTGCCCGAGGCGAGCCCCACGCCGCTCGCCGTCGTGCGGCTCGAACCCGAGCCGACCCGCGCCGTAGCACCGCCGTCGCCGGCGACCGCCCAGGTCGCGCGGGCGGAGCCGTTGCCCACGGCGCGGCCCGCGACCGGCAAGACCTGGAGCGTGCAGGTGAACGCGACCAAGGACGAGGCGACCGCCCAGCGGATCGTCGAGCGTCTGAACGAGCTCGGCTACCAGGCGTTCGTCGTGCGCGTCCGGCTCGCGGACGAGACGTGGTACCGCGTGCGCGTCGGCCGCTTCCCGACGATGGAGGCCGCGACCGCGGTCGTCATGCGCCTCAAGAACGAGGAGCGCTACTCGCGCGCGTTCCTCGTCAACGAGTAGCGTGCGCATCCTGCCGACGAAGGCGCAGTTCGGGCGCCTCGCCGCGGGTGCGACGCACGTCCCTGTCTGGGGCGAGCTGCTCTCGGACCGCGACACGCCGGTGAGCGCCTTCGGCAAGCTGCACCGCGCCACGCACGGCTGCCTGCTGGAGAGCGCGGTCGGCGGCGAGCGCTGGGGGCGCTACAGCTTCGTCGTGACCGACCCGGTCGCCCGCATCGAGGCGCGCGGCCGGAAGGTCCGCGTGCTCCGTCAGGACGGGCAGGTCACCGAGCGCGACGGGGTCGACCCGCTGCTCTTCGTGCGCGAGGTCCTCGCTCCCTACCGGGTGGCGCCCGTGCCCGGGCTGCCGCGCTTCACCGGCGGGCTCGTCGGCTACGTGGCGTACGACGCGGTCCGCTGGATCGAGCGTCTTCCGACGCCGCCGCCCGACGACCTCGGCTTTCCGGAGATGCAGCTCCTGCTCGCCGACACGCTGGTGATCTTCGACAGCACCGAGCAGAAGCTGCTGGTCCTCACGCACGCCGACCTGGCGCTCGGCGAGGATCGGGCGTACCGCGAGGCGGTCTGCCGCGTGGAGGAGATCGCGGACCGCCTGGCGGGGCCGCCGCGCCCGCTCGCGGCGCGCTTCTCGACCACGGACCCGGTCCCCGTCTCGTCGAACATGACGCCGGAGGGCTACAAGGCCGCAGTCGTGCGCACGAAGGAGTACATCGCCGCGGGCGACGTGATCCAGGTGGTGCTCGCGCAGCGCTTCTCCCGCCCGACGACCGCCGCGCCGTTCGACGTCTACCGCTGCCTGCGCTCGATCAACCCCTCGCCGTACCTCTACCACCTCGAGCTCGGCGACCTCGCGGTGGTCGGCGGCTCGCCCGAGGTTCTGGTCCGGCTCGAGGAGGGGCGCATGACCGTCCGTCCGATCGCCGGGACGCACCCGCGCGCCGCCACGCCGGAGGAGGACGAGAAGATCGCGGCGCGGATGCTCGCCGACCCGAAGGAGCGCGCCGAGCACGTCATGCTGCTCGACCTCGGGCGCAACGACGTCGGCCGCGTCGCGATCCCGGGGACGGTGCGGGTGACCGAGCAGTTCGTGGTCGAGCGCTACTCGCACGTGATGCACCTCGTCTCGAACGTCGAGGGGCGCGTCGCGCCCGGCTTCGACGCGATCGACGCGCTGCGCGCGGCCTTTCCGGCCGGTACGCTGTCCGGCGCACCCAAGGTGCGTGCGATGGAGATCATCGACGAGCTCGAGCCCACCCGGCGCGGGATCTACGGCGGCGCGTTCGGCTACTTCGGCTTCTCCGGCTCGATGGACACCGCGATCACTATCCGCACCGCGATCCTCGCGGGCGGCACGGTGTACGTCCAGGCCGGAGCCGGCGTGGTCGCGGACTCCGATCCGCAGTCCGAGCACGAGGAGTGCGTGCGCAAGGCGCGGGCCGTCCTCGCGGCGGTCGAAATGGCGGAGACGCTCGAATGACGGTGGAGCGGAGCTGCGTGACGCGCACGTGACGGCGAAACGATGATTTTAATGATTGACAACTACGACTCGTTCACCTACAACCTCGTCCAGTACCTCTGCGAGCTGGGCGCCGAGGTCGAGGTGCGCCGCAACGACGCGATCACCCTGGACGAGGTCGAGGCCGCCGCTCCCGAGGCCATCGTCGTGTCGCCCGGCCCGTGCACGCCGAACGAGGCGGGCATCTCGGTGCCGCTGATCACGCGCTTCGCAAGCCGCATCCCGACGCTCGGCGTGTGCCTCGGCCACCAGGCGATCGGCGCCGCGCTCGGCGCGCGGATCGTCCGTGCGCCGCGGATCATGCACGGCAAGACTTCGCCGATCCACCACGACGGCGCAGGGGTCTTCCGCGGCCTGCCGAACCCCTTCGAGGCGACGCGCTACCACTCGCTCGTGATCGACCCCGAGACGCTCCCGGCCGAGCTCGAGGTCACCGCGTGGACCGACGACGAGGGCGTCCGCACGATCATGGGCGTGCGCCACCGGAGCTGGCCGCTCGAGGGAGTCCAGTTCCATCCGGAGTCGATCCTCACCACGTGCGGCAAGCAGCTTCTCGCGAACTTTCTCGGCCGCCTGTCCGCCGCATGAGCGCGGAGGGATTGCGCGCGGCGCTCGCCCGTCTGTGCGACGGCGGGCCTCTCACCCGCGACCAGGCCGCGGCGGCGTTCGGCGAGATCATGGCCGGCGAGGCGCCGCCCGCGCTCATCGCAGGCTTCCTCACCGCGCTCCGCGCGCGCGGCGAGACCATCGACGTGGTCGTCGCCGCGGCGTCGGTGATGCGCGCCCACGCGGAGCGGGTGCGCACGCGCCGCACGCCGCTCATCGACACCTGCGGCACGGGCGGCGACGGCTGCAGCACCTTCAGCATCTCGACCGCCGCGGCGCTGGTCGCCGCCGCCGGCGGCGCGGCGGTCGCGAAGCACGGCAACCGCGCCGCCTCCGGACGCTTCGGCGGCGCCGACGCCCTCGAGGCGCTCGGCGTGCGCATCGACCTCGACGCCGAGGCGGCCGGGCGCTGCCTCGACGAGGTCGGCATCGCCTTCCTCTTCGCGCCGCGGATGCATCCCGCGATGCGCCACGCGGCGCCGGTCCGGCGCGAGCTCGGGGTGCGCACCGTGTTCAACCTGCTCGGCCCGCTGACCAACCCGGCGGGCGTGCGCCGGCAGGTGATCGGCGTCCCGTCGCGCGCGGCGCTGCCGCTGGTCGCGGGCGCGCTCGTCGCGCTCGGCTGCGACCACGCCCTGGTCGTGCACGGCCGCGACGGCGTCGACGAGATCTCCCTCGGCGCGCCGACCGACGCGATCGAGGTCCGTGGCGAGCAGCTCGAGGAGCGGGTGCTCGAGGCGGCGAGCTTCGGCCTCGAGCCCGCCGACTCCGCGGCGCTCCGCGCCGCGAGCGCGGAGGAGTCCGCGGCGATGGTCCGCGCGGCGATCGCGGGCGACGAGCGCGACGCGGCGGGCGCGCGCTACCGGGTCGTCCTCGCCAACGCGGCCGCGGCGCTCTACGTCGCGGGCCTCGCCCCGACGCTGCGCGACGGCGTCGAGCGCGCGCGGGAGGTGATCCGCTCCGGGGGGCCCCAGGACGTGCTCGCCCGGCTCGCGGCGTTCACCACGAGCGTGCAAGCGGGAGCACCGGCCCGAGGCGGGTGACCGCCGGCCCGCGCGTGCTAGTGTCCTCGGAGTCACCCGCCCCGCGCGGGTGCTCGAGCCCATGTCCAGCGCAGCGCAGGCCGACATCCTGACCCGGATTCTCGCCCACCAGCGCGAGGTCGTCGCCGCCGCACGGGAGGCGCGGCCTGCGGACGAGCTGTGTCGCTCGCCCGGCTACGGTCTGGAGCGCCGGAGTTTCGCGGCGGCGCTCCGCGCGCGGCGCCCGGCGATCATCGCCGAGTGCAAGCGCCGCTCGCCCTCGAAGGGCGTGCTGCGCGAGCCGTACGACCCGGTGGCGATCGCCCGCGGCTACGCCCAGGCCGGCGCCGCCGCGGTCTCGGTGCTGACCAACGAGCGCTTCTTCGGCGGCACGCTCGACGACCTCCGCGCCGTCCGCGCCGCGGTCCCGCTGCCTGTGCTGCGCAAGGACTTCATCATCGACGCCTACCAGCTCGAGGAGGCGCGCGCCGCGGGCGCCGACGCGGTGCTGCTCATCGTCGCGGCGCTCGCGCCCGACGCGCTGCGCGAGCTGCACGAGCGTGCCGTGGCGCTCGGCCTCGAGGTCCTGACCGAGGTCCACGACGAAGCCGAGCTCGAGGTCGCGCTCGGCGCCGGCGCGACGATCATCGGCGTGAACAACCGGAACCTCCGAACCTTCGTCACGGATCTCGCGGCCAGCGAGCGGCTCGCGCGCCTCGTGCCGAGCGGCACGCTGCTGGTCGCCGAGAGCGGGCTGCGCGACGGCCGTGACCTCGCCCGCCTCGAGCGCGCCGGGATCGGGGCCTTCCTGGTCGGCGAGGCGTTCATGACCGCACCCGAGCCCGGCGACGCGCTCCGCGCCATGCTCGCCGGCGCGGCGGAGGGGTCGTGACGGCGGCGGAGCGCGATCCGGCGCGGCGCGACACCGTGCGCGTCAAGATCTGCGGCGTCACCCGGCCGAGCGACGCCGAGGCGGCGGTCGCCGCCGGCGCCGACATGATCGGGGTCAACTTCTACCCTGGCAGCAAGCGCTACGTGACCCTCGAGCAGGCGCGGGAGATCGCGGCGGCGGTCGGGCGCGCGGTCTGGCGGGTCGGCGTCTTCGTCAACGCCTCGCGCGCGGACATCGAGCGCGCGTGTGAAGCGGTCGGCCTCGACGCGGTGCAGCTCCACGGCGACGAGCCGCCGGAGCTCGAGCGCGAGCTCACGGTGCAGGTGATCCGCGCGATCCGCCTGCGCGAGGCCGCGGACGCGACGCGCGCGCTTGCGCGCTTCGCGCCCGACTACTTCCTGTGCGAGGGTGACGCCGGCGCGGCGTACGGCGGCGTCGGGGCGCGCTTCGACTTGCGCTGGGCGGCGGTCCTGCCGCGCGAGCGGCTGTTCGTCGCGGGCGGCCTGACGCCCGAGACCGTCGCCGACGCGGTGCGGCTGCTCCGCCCGTTTGCGGTCGACGTGGCGAGCGGTGTCGAGAGCGCCCCCGGCGTCAAGGACAAAGACAAGATGGTGGCACTGGTGGCCCATGCAAAAGCAGCCTGATCGACGCGGACACTTCGGCCCCTTCGGCGGCCGGTACGTGAGCGAGACCCTGATGCCCGCGCTGCTCGAGCTCGAGGAGGCATACCGCAGGATCCGCCGCTCTCCGGCCTTTCGCCGCGAGCTCGATGCGCTCCTCGCGGAGTACGTCGGCCGCCCGACGCCGCTCACGCACGCGAAGCGTCTCTCGGCAGAGCTCGGCGGCGCGCAGATCTACCTGAAGCGCGAGGACCTCTGCCACACGGGCGCGCACAAGATCAACAACACGATGGGCCAGGTGCTCCTCGCGGTGCACATGGGCAAGCGGCGCATCATCGCCGAGACCGGCGCCGGACAGCACGGCGTCGCGTCGGCGACCGCCGCGGCGCGCTTCGGCCTCGAATGCGAGGTCTTCATGGGCGCCGAGGACGTCCGGCGTCAAGCGCTGAACGTCTTCCGCATGAAGCTCCTCGGCGCGAAGGTGCGGGTCGTCGAGAGCGGCAGCCGGACGCTCAAGGACGCGATGAACGAGGCGCTGCGCGACTGGATCAGCACCGTCGAGACGACCTACTACATGATCGGCTCCGCGGCCGGGCCGCACCCGTACCCGATGCTGGTCCGCGACCTGCAGAGCGTGATCGGCCGCGAGGCGCGCCGCCAGGCGCTGCGCATCCTCTCGCGCCTGCCCGACGTGCTGATCGCGTGCGTCGGCGGCGGGTCGAACGCGATCGGGCTGTTCTACCCGTTCCTCGGCGACCCGGGCGTCAAGCTGATCGGCGTCGAGGCGGCGGGGCGCGGCCTCGAGACCGGGCAGCACGCGGCGACGCTCACCGCGGGCCAGACCGGCGTGCTGCACGGAGCGAAGTCCTACCTGCTGCAGGACGAGCTCGGGCAGGTGCGCGAGGCGCACTCGATCTCGGCGGGGCTCGACTACCCGGGCGTCGGTCCCGAGCACAGCTACCTGAAGGAGCGCGGGCTCGCGACCTACGTGACCGCGACCGACGACGAGGCGCTCGGGGCGCTCGAGCGTCTCGCCCGCACCGAGGGCATCATCCCCGCGCTCGAGACCGCGCACGCGGTGGCACACGCGATCCGCCTCGCACCCGAGATGCGGCCGGATCAGGCCATCGTCGTCTGCCTCTCGGGGCGCGGCGACAAGGACATGGAGACCGTCGCGAGCGCGCGCGGCGTCGTGCTGCGCGACGAGCCGGCCCAGGCAGGGGAGAGCGCGCCATGAGCGTCGGATCGGCCCGGCCGGCGCCGGCGACGCCGCGCACGGCGCAGCCGCGGCAGGCGGCGCCGGGTCGCCTCGCCCGGCGCTTCGCCGAGCTGCGCGAGCGTGACGAGGCGGCGTTCGTGCCGTTCCTCATGGCGGGCGACCGGGGCCTCGACACGACCGCGGCGCTGCTCCATCGCATGGTCGAGGTCGGCGCCGACGTGATCGAGCTCGGCGTGCCGTTCTCCGACCCGATGGCCGACGGACCGGTCCTGCAGCGCGCGGCGGAGCGCGCGCTCCGCGCCGGCACGACGCTGCGCGGCGTCCTCGACCTGGTTGCCGAGGCGCGCAAGCGCACGGACGTCCCGATCGTGCTCTTCGGCTACGCAAACCCGTTCCTGCGCTTCGGTCCCGAGGCGCTCGCCACGGCGGCGGCCACGGCCGGCGTGGACGCGGTGCTGTGCGTGGACATGCCGCCCGAGGAGGCGGACGAGCTCCGCCTGCCGCTGCGTGCCGCAGGGCTCGACATGATCTTTCTGCTTGCGCCAACCAGCACACCCGAGCGCATCCGCCGCGTGCTGCGCGCGGCGAGCGGCTTCGTCTACTTCGTCTCGGTGACCGGCGTGACCGGGGTGAAGAGCGTGGATCCGGCGCGCATCGAGAGTCTCGTCCGGATGATCCGCGCCGAGACGGATCTGCCCGTGGGGATCGGCTTCGGCGTCTCGCGCCCCGAGCAGGCGGCGCAGCTCGCGGCGATGTCGGATGCGGTGATCGTCGGCACCGCGCTGTCGCGCGTCTTCGAGGAAGCGTCGGACGCCGCCACCGCGGTCGACCGGGTGGGCGAGCTCGCCGCCGCGCTCAAGCAGGCGACGCGCCGCCGCGCGCCGTCGTGAGCGACATGAGCGCCGCGGCGCCCCGCCCGCGCGGCCGGGACGCCGCACGTCGAGCGTCCGGCGACGAGCGGAGCGACTCGCTCTTCGTCCGCTGTCCATCCTGCCGGGAGCGCGCCTACCGGAAGGAGCTCGAGCGCCGGCTCAACGCTTGCGGGAGCTGCGGCTACCATTTCCGCTTGACGGTGGAGGAGCGTTTGCTGATCACCGTCGACCGCGGCAGCTTCGTCGAGCGCGACGCCGAGCTGGTCGCGACCGACCCGCTCGGCTGGGTCGACCAGCAGCCGTACCCCGAGCGCCTCGCCGCGGCCCGCGCCGCGACGGGGCACGGCGACGCGCTGGTCAGCGGCACGGCGGCGATCGACGGGATCCCCGTCGCGCTCGCGATCTTCGACTTCCACTTCATGGGTGGCAGCATGGGGACGGTGGTCGGCGAGAAGCTCGCCCGGCTTGTCGAGCACGCGATCGAGAGCCGCTTGCCGCTCGTCGTGTTCGCCGCTTCCGGCGGTGCGCGGATGCAGGAGGGGACGCTGTCGCTCTTCCAGATGGCGAAGGTCGTCTCGATGCTCGCCCGCCTGCGCGAGAGCGGTCTGCCGTACGTCTGCGTGCTCACCGACCCGACGACCGGCGGCGTCGCGGCATCGCTCGCGATGCGCGGCGACGTGCAGATCGCCGAGCCGGGCGCGCTCATCGGCTTCGCCGGCCCGCGCGTGATCGAGCAGACGATCCACCAGACGCTGCCCAGGGGCTTCCAGAGCGCCGAAACTGTCCTCGAGCACGGCATGATCGACATGGTCGTGCACCGCCGCGACCTGCGCGACGCGCTGGCGCGCGTCCTCCGCGTGCTCACCCGCGGTCGCGCGTTTCGTCGCGGCTGAGGTCGCGCACCCGTGACGTCGGCCATGAGCTACGACGAGACGATCGCCTATCTCTTTGGGCTCGAGGCGACGCGCGGCTGGGACTTGAAGCTCGAGCGCGTGCGCGCTGCGCTCGAGCGCCTCGGCTCGCCCGAGCGTGCCTACCCGTCGGTTCTCATTGCGGGGACGAACGGCAAGGGTTCGACCGCGGCCCTCCTCCACGCGGCCTACCAAGCCGCGGGGCGGACGGCCGGTCTGTACACGTCGCCGCACCTCGTGCACTTCACGGAGCGCATCCGCGTGGGAGGACGCGAGATCCCGCGCGACGACGTCGTTCGCCTGGTGCGCGAGATGCGCTCGTGCCTCGACATCGAGGGCACGGGGCTCACGTTCTTCGAGGTGACGACGCTGCTTGCGCTCGCCTTCTTCGCCGAGGCGCGCGTCGACCTCGCCGTCCTCGAGGTGGGGCTCGGCGGCCGGCTCGACGCGACCAACGTGGTCGAGCCGCTCGCCTCCGCGGTGACGTCGATCGACCTCGATCACGAGGACTACCTCGGCACGACGCTCGCCGCGATCGCACGCGAGAAGGCGGGAGTGATGCGGCCCGGACGGACGACGGTGCTCGGTCCCGAGCTCGCGCGCGAGGCGCGCGACGCGCTGCTCGCCGAGGCGGCGCGGGTCGGCGCGCGGCTCGTCGACGCGGAGTCCGACGTCGCGGGGCTCGACTCCCTTGCGTTGCGCGGCCGCCACATGCGACGCAACGCGCTCGTGGCGTCGACGATGCTGGAGGTGATCGGCGCGGCGGAGCCGCGGCTCCGCCTGCCGCCGGAAGCGTTGCGGCGCGCGTTCGCCGAGGTGCGCTGGCCGGGTCGGCTCGCCGTCGTCCGCGAGGCGCCGCGCGTCGTCCTCGACGCGGCGCACAACGTGCAGGGCGCGCGTGCGTTGGTCGAGGCGCTGCCCGGCGTCGTCGGGCAGCAGCGCGTGCGGCTGCTCTTCTCCTCGCTACGCGACAAGCGCTGGCGGGAGATGGCCGGCGTGCTCGCTCCAGTCGCGAGCGAGGTCGTCGTGACCGAGGTCGGCGGGAAGCGTGGCTTGACGGCCGAGGAGCTCGTCTCCGGGCTCGCCGGGCTGCCGGTGCGCGCGATCCCGGACCCGGTCGTGGCGCTCGACACACTGGTTCGCGAGGACGCCTCGACGCCGATCCTGGTTGCCGGCTCGCTCTTCCTCGTCGGCCGGATCTACGCCGCGCTGCTCGCCGAGCGCGGCGTCGAGAGCGTCTTCGACCTCGATCCTCCGGAGGCGGCGTGAGGGCGGCGCACGGGCTCGCCTTCCTGCTCCTCGCCGGCGCCCTCGTGCTCCCGGCGGAGACGCGTGCCCAGGTGCCCGGCGGGCTGCTTTCGGTGGACGAGGACCAGCCGCTGACGGTCGACGCCGACCGCCTCACCTACGACCGCGAGCGGGACACGATCCGTGCACGCGGCGACGTGATCGTGACGATCGGGGGGAGCGTCCTCGCCGCGGATGCGATCGACATCGACCGCGCGATGGGGCAGGCGGAGGCGTCGGGCTCGGTCGTCCTCGAGGACCCGCAGGGTCGCGTCCGCGCCGAGAGCGCCTCGTTCCTGCTCGAGGACGAGACCGGATACCTCGAGGAGGGCAGCCTTTACCTCCCGCAGAACCGCTTCCAGATCACGGGATCGCGGCTCGAGAAGGGCATCGGGCAGAGCTACCGCATCTGGGACGCCACCTTCACCACCTGCCAGTGTGAGGACGGCGTGCCCGACTGGAGCATCACCGGCGAGGAGGTCGACATCGAGCTCGGCGGCTGGGGGCGGCTCCGCGAGGGAACCTTCAAGATCAAAGATCGCACGATCCTCTACCTGCCGTACGGCCTCTTCCCGATCCTGCGCGACCGGCAGACCGGCTTCCTGTTCCCGCGCTTCGGCTACGAGAGCAGCCGCGGCTTCCAGTACGTGCAGCCCTTCTACTGGGCGATCGACAAGAGCAGCGACGCGACCATCTCGCTCGACGTCGAGACGGCCGCGCGCCTCGGCCTCCTCGCCGAGTACCGCTATCTGCTCTCCGCGGCCGCGGGCGGCAACATCGGGCTCAGCTACTTCATCGAAAAGATCCGCGGCACGACCGCGGACGAGGTGGTCGAGCCGCAGACGCTCGCCAACCCGGAGGTGCCCGAGAACCGCGGCAGCATCATCGGCTACCACCAGCAGCCGGGCCCGGGGGACAGCCGCATCTACCTGCAGCCGTTCCTGGTGAGCGACAACCTCTTCCTGCGCGACATGAACGTCCTCACCGACCTGCCGTACCAGATCATCAACCTGACGACGCTGCGCTACACGCGCTCGCGCGCCGGCATCGCGAAGGTGTGGGATTGGGGGCTCGGCAAGGCGGAGGCCGAGTGGAAGCAGGACCTGATCCAGAAGCAGTCGCGCGTGCCGCAGGCGCTGCCGCGCCTCACCTTCGAGGCGCGCCAGAGCTTCTTGCAGTCCCGTCTGCGCCTTCGCCTGCGCAGCGAGGCCGTCGAGTACTACCGTGCGCCGCTCGCCTCGGGGCCGCGCTTCGATCTGGCGCCCGAGGTGTCGTTCCCGCACCGCTTCGGCCCCTACGCCTACGGCGAGACCAGGGTCACGCTGCGCGAGACGGTCTACTACCTGTTCGACAACGAGATCCCGGCCGAGCCGTTCAGCCTGAACGACCCGAACGCGCCGGTCGACACGCGCATCGTGCCGCACTACCAGCACCGCGAGATCTTGCAGGTCGCGACCAACCTGCGCAGCGAGCTGTCGCGCGTCTACGAGGTCAAGGACTGGGGCTCGATCACCAAGCTCAAGCACTCGATCGAGCCCTTCCTGCTCTACAACTACGTGCCGGTGGTCGATCAGGAGGACCTGCCGTTCTACGACGCGATCGACCGCATCCGGGCGCGCAACGCGTTCACCTACGGCATCACGACGCGGCTCCTTGCCAAGGTCCGCCGCGGCGGCGGGCCGACGCTGCTGACCGAGGACGTTCCCCCGGGCGAGACGCTGGGCAACGAGCTGGTCGGCGACCAGCCGTACGGGCCGCCACCCGCGCCGCGGATCGGCGGCACGTCGGCGGCCGCGCTGGCCGACGAGCGCATCCAGGAGCTCGCGCGCGCGACGCTCAGCCAGAGCTACGAGATCTCGAATCCCGTCGTGCCCGGCCAGCACTTCTCCGGCGTGCAGCTCGCGGTGCGCGTGACGCCGGTGCCGTTCTTCGGGGCGCAGGGCCGGATCATCTATGCCGTCGAGGACCCGAGTCTCTCGTTTGCGACCGTCGGCGCGAACCTCTTCGACCCGCGCCCGATCGCCGGCCCCGACGACCTCTTCCTGCCGCAGCTTCGTCCGGTGAACTCGCTCTCGCTGTTCTACCAGTTCACCCGCGGCGGCGCGGTGGAGAACCTGAACGTCGCGACCACCTACCGCGTGACCAACAACTTCGCGCTCGCCTACCTCGGCCGCTTCGACGCGCTGGACAACAGCTTCCTCGAGAACTGGGCCGGCTTCCGCCTGATCTCGTCGTGCGACTGCTGGGTGATCGACTTCGCGTTCGTCGATCGCGTGAACCCCGACACGACGGGCGTGCGCGTGCAGGTGTCGCTGGTCGGGCTCGGCTCGTTCGGCCAGCAGCCGTTCGACCAGGGATTCGCGGGGCTGCCCCGTCCGATCTCGACGACCGGCATCGGGAGGTCGTATTGAGCGGCGGCGCGCCGGCCGTCTCGGTGGTGATCCCGGCGTACGCGGCGCAGGAGACGATCGGCGACCTGATCGCGTCGCTCGCGGCGCAGCGCGGCGCGCCGGCGTACGAGGTGGTGGTCGTCGACAGCTCGCCCGACGACGCGACCGAGGCGGCGGTGCGCGCCGCCGCGGCACCGCACCCCGAGCTGCGCCTCAGCTACCAGCGCCTCGCCCGGCGTGCCTACCCGGGGGTCGCGCGCAACGAGGGCGCGCGGCTTGCGCGCGCGGCCCGGCTCCTCTTCCTCGACGCGGATTGCGTCGCCGCGCCCGACCTGGTCGCGCGCGCCGCCGCGGCGCTCGAGGCGGGCGCGAGCGCGGTGAGCGGCGCGATCGCGCTGCCCCGTCCCGCCTCCGTGTCGGCGCGGCTCCGCCATCTCCTCGAGTTCAAGGAGTCGCTGCCGAGCTGTCCGCCGCGACGGACCTGGATGCTGCCGTCCGCCTGCCTCGCGATCCGCCGTGAGGTTCTCGAGCGGCACGGCGGCTTCCCCGCGACGCGCGCGTCGGAGGACTGGCTCCTCGGCTGGCGCATGTGGCAGGCGGGCGAGGAGCTGCGCTTCGAGCCGAGCCTGCGCGTCGAGCATCGCACCGCGTCCGGCTGGCGCGCGCTCTGGCGCTACAGCAGACTGCTCGGCTTCCACTCGGGTGTGGCGCGACGGCGCGGCGGGCTGCCCGGGCAGGCGATGGTGCGCTGGCCCGCGCTCGCGCCGCTGGTCCTGCCGGTCGGCCGGACGCTGCGCGCGCTCGCCTGGTGCGCGCGCCACGCCCGGAGCGAGCTACCGTTCCTGCTCGTCTTCTGGCCCGCCTACCTCGCCGTCGCGGGTGCCTGGGCCTGGGGTTTCCGCGCCGGAGTGCGCGCGGTCGAGCCGCCGTACGAGCTTGCCTGCGACCAAGCAGCGCCGTAGGGATAGGCGAAATGTCCCGTCGCATACCCAAGCCCTGGGGTCACGAGATCATCTGGGCCGAGACCGATCGCTACGTCGGCAAGATCCTGCACATCAAGGCCGGCGAAGCGCTGTCGCTGCAGTACCACGAGCGGAAGGACGAGACGATCTGCGTGCTCTCGGGCGAGCTGATCTTCGAGCACGGGCCGCTCGACGGCTCGCCGCTGCGCCGGGTGACGCTCGGCCCCGGGGACACCTTCCACATCCCGCCCAAGCTTCGGCACCGCATGATCGGCGGGACGGACTGCGACGTCCTCGAGGCCTCGACGCCCGAGCTCGACGACGTTGTCCGCCTCGAGGACCGCTACGGCCGGGTCGTCGCCGGCTGAAGGATCCATCGTGGCCCGACGCGTCGCGCTCATCACCGGGATCACCGGTCAGGACGGCTCCTACCTCGCGGAGCTCCTGCTCGAGAAGGGCTACCGCGTGGTCGGCATGGTGCGCCGGTCGAGCGCCGAGAACTTCTACCGCATCGAGCACATCCGCGATCGGATCGAGCTCGAGCAGGCGGACCTCCTCGACCAGTACTCGCTGATCGACGTCCTGAAGCGCGTGCGCCCGCACGAGGTCTACAACCTCGCCGCGATGTCCTTCGTGCCGACCTCGTGGTCGCAGCCCGTGCTCACGGCCGAGTTCGACGCCGTCGGGGTGACCCGCATCCTGGAAGCGATTCGCCTGACCAACCCCGAGGCGCGCTTCTACCAGGCGAGCTCGAGCGAGATGTTCGGCAAGGTGCGCGAGGTCCCGCAGCGCGAGACGACGCCGTTCCACCCGCGCAGCCCCTACGGCGTCGCCAAGGTGTACGGCCACTACATCGCCGTCAATTACCGCGAGAGCTACGGGCTGTTCGCCTGCTCCGGCATCCTGTTCAACCACGAGTCGCCGCGGCGCGGGAAGGAGTTCGTGACGCGCAAGGTGAGCGACGGCGCGGCGCGCATCAAGCTCGGGCTCGCGAAGGAGCTGCGCCTCGGCAACCTGGCGGCGCGCCGCGACTGGGGCTACGCCGGCGACTACGTCCGCGCGATGTGGCTGATGCTCCAGCAGGACGAGCCCGACGACTACGTGATCGCGACCGGCGAGTCGCACAGCGTCCAGGAGCTCGTCGAGCTCGCCTTCGGCCACCTCGGCCTCGACTGGCGCCAGTACGTGCGCGAGGACCCGCAGCTCTACCGCCCGGCGGAGGTCGATACGCTGCTCGGCGACGCGTCGTACGCGCGCGAGCGTCTCGGCTGGAAGCCGGAGGTGAGCTTCCCGGACCTCGTCCGCATGATGGTGGACGCGGACATGGCGCTCCTCGGGGGGCGAAACCGCTCGCGCTGAGGGCCCGGTGCGGGCGCTGATCCTCGGGGTGACCGGCTTCGCCGGCCGCTATCTCGCGGCGGAGCTTGCCCGGCTCGGGTACGAGGTGTGGGGCGCGGCGCGCTCGCCCGGCGCGGAGCGCAGCGCCGTGCCGCTCGCGACCCGCCGGCTTCTGCGCTGCGACGTGACGAGCGCCGAGGAGGTGCGCGACGCGCTCGCCGTCTCGGCGCCCGACGCGGTCGTCCTCCTGGCCGGCGTCTCGTCGCCGCCGGCCGCGGGCCGGGCGCCCGACCACGCCTTCCACGTGCACGCGGTGGGCGCGGCGAACGTGCTCGCCGCGGTCGCCGCATCGGCGCGCCGCATCCGGGTGCTGCTCGTCACCTCGAGCGAGGTGTACGGCGAGAGCGGGCGCAACGGCTCGCCGCTCGTCGAGGATGCGCCGCTTCGACCCGTGTCGGTCTACGCGGCGAGCAAGGCGGCCGCCGACCTGGCCGGAGCGGCGTTCGCGGCGGCGCACGGCGTCGACGTCGTGCGCGTCCGTCCGTTCAACCACACCGGCCCCGGGCAGCGCCGCGACTTCGTCTGCCCCGACTTCGCCGCCCAGGTCGCCGAGGTTGCGGCGGGGCGGCGCCCGCCCGTGATCGACGTCGGCAACCTCGACGTGCGGCGCGACTTCAGCGACGTGCGCGACATTGTGCGCGGCTACGCGGCGGCGCTGCTCCACGGGCGGAGCGGCGGGGTCTACAACCTGTGCTCGGGCCGCGCGATCGCGGTCCGCGACGTCCTCGCGGAGCTGTGCGCGATCGCCGGCGTCACGCTCGACGTCCGGGAGGACCCGGCGCGCCGCCGCCCGGGGGAGATTTCCGCGTTCTGGGGGAGCGCGGACAAGGCCCGGACGGAGCTCGGCTGGCGCCCCGAGATCCCCTGGCGAAGAACCCTCGAAGACCTCCTCGCCCACTTTTCGCAGACCGGGTGAAGCGCCGCGCGGCCCCGTCGTCCAAAGGGGACGTGGCTTCGCCAAGCGCCAGGGGGGACGTAGCTTCGCCAAATGGCAATGGCGCACTGCGCGTGGTAGTGCGGGCCCCGAAGGGCAACGGGGTGGACCTGCAGATCAAATCGCTCGAGGACATGCTGGTCGAGCGCGGCCGCGTGAGCAACGAGGATCTGCGCAAGGTCCGCAAGCTGCAGCAGGAGCGCGGCGAGCGCATCGAGCGCCTGCTCCTCGACCTTGGCTTCATCTCCGAGGACGACCTGCTGCCGGTGTTCAGCGAGTACCTGGGCGTCCCGCTGATCACCCGCAAGGAGCTGCCGACTTCGGCGATCACGATCCCGGGCCTCAACGTGAAGTTCCTGCGCCACGCCCGCGTGCTGCCCGTGACGATGAACGACGGCGTGATCACCATGGCGATGGCCGACCCGAGCGACCGGGACTCGCTGCAGGGTCTCGAGCTGGCGACCGGCTGCCGGGTGAAGCCGCTCCTCGCCAAGGAGAAGGACATCCTCGAGGCGCTCGAGGAGTGCTACGGCGAGCACGGCGACGGGCAAGGCGAGAGCACGAACGGCGACGCGATGGTCGAGTACCTCTCCGAGGACGAGGAGGACGTCGACCACCTGCGCGACCTCGCGAGCGAGGCGCCGGTCATCCGCTTCGTCAACGTGCTGATCAACCGGGCCGTCGAGAGCCGCGCCTCCGACATCCACATCGAGCCCTTCGAGAACGAGCTCAAGGTCCGCTACCGCATCGACGGCGTGCTGCACGACGTCGACGCGCCGCAGCGCCGGCTGCAGGCGGCGATCGTCTCGCGCATCAAGATCATGGCGAAGCTCAACATCGCCGAGCGTCGCCTGCCGCAGGACGGCCGCATCAAGCTGCGGATGATGGGCAAGGAGATCGACCTCCGCGTCTCGACGCTGCCGACGCTCTACGGCGAGAGCGTCGTGCTCCGCATCCTCGACCGTGGCTCGATCGTCCTCGACCTCGAGAAGCTCGGCTTCCCGCCCGACTCGCTCGCGCAGTGGGAGAACCTGATCGTCAAGCCGTACGGCATGATCCTGGTCACCGGGCCGACGGGCTCCGGTAAGACCACGACGCTCTACGGCTCGCTGCACAAGATCAACTCGCCGGACAAGAAGATCATCACCATCGAGGATCCGGTGGAGTACCAGCTCAACGGCGTGAACCAGATCCACGTGAAGCCGCAGATCGGCCTCACGTTCGCGAACGGCCTGCGCTCGATCGTCCGCCAGGACCCCGACGTCATCATGGTCGGTGAGATCCGCGACGCCGAGACGGCCGAGATCGCGATCCAGGCGGCCCTCACCGGTCACCTGGTGTTCTCGACGCTGCACACCAACGACGCGGCGGGCGCGGTGAGCCGGCTCCTCGAGATGGGCGTCGAGGACTACCTGCTCGCGTCCTCGCTGCTCGGCGTGCTCGCGCAGCGGCTCGTGCGGCGGATCTGCGAGAGCTGCAAGCGTCCCGTCGAGGGCATCGTCCCGGACAGCGCCGACATCAAGACCCTCGCCGGCGACGGCCGCGGCGCGCCCGACCTGAGCAAGGTGCGCTTCTTCGAGGGAGCGGGCTGCGAGGCCTGCTCGAACACGGGCTACCGGGGCCGGGCGGGCATCTACGAGCTGCTCATCGTGAACGATGCGATCCGCCGCTTGATCCTCGACCACGCCTCTGCGGACATCATCCGCAACCGCGCGATCGAGCTTGGCATGCGGACGCTGCGCGAGGACGGGTGGCGTACGGTGAACGAGGGCACGACGACGCTCTCCGAGATCATCCGGGTCACCCGCGACTGAGATGGGCGAGGCACGGCCGAAGGAGAAGGTGCGGCCGGTCGCGTTCCCCGAGGTGCCGGCGGACGAGGGCGCTGCGCCCGAGGGGCCCGACATCTCGCTCGTCATCCCGCTGCACAACGAGCGCGAGAGCCTCGAGCTGCTGATCGACGAATGCCGCTCGGTGCTCGACGACCCGGCGCAGGACTGGAGCGGGCTCGGCCTCGCGCCGGGCGAGACGCCGCGCCGGGAGATCGTCCTGGTGGACGACGGCTCGACCGACGGCTCCTTCTCCCTGCTGCGACGCATCGCGGCGCACGATCCGTCGATCCGCGGCTTCCGCCTGCGGCGCAACCTCGGCAAGGCGGCGGCGCTGTCGATCGGCTTCAAGCACGCCCGCGGCGACGTCATCGTGTCGCTCGACGCCGACCTGCAGGACGACCCGCACGAGATCCCGCGTCTCGTCCGCCTCCTTGCGCAGGGCTACGACCTGGTGAGCGGCTGGAAGCGCAAGCGTCACGACTCGCTCGCCCGCGTCGTCGCGTCGCGGCTCTTCAACTTCGCCGTCCGTCGAGTATCGGGCATCGAGCTGCACGACCTGAACAGCGGCTTCAAGGCGTACCGTCGCGGCGTCGCGCAGAGCGTGCGCCTGTACGGCGAGCTGCACCGCTTCATCCCGGTGATCGCCGCGTGGCAGGGCTACGCCGTCGGCGAGGTCGAGGTCGAGCACCGGCCGCGCCGCTTCGGCCGCTCCCGCTATGGCTGGGGGCGCGCGTTCCGCGGCATGATGGACCTGGTCACGGTTCTGTTCTTGACACGCTTCGACGCGCGCCCGGCGCACTTCTTCTCCCTGCCCGGTGCGTTCCTGATGAGCGTCGGCCTCGCCGTCCTCCTGTACATCACCTACCTGCGCGTCACCTATGGCGAGATCCTCGGACGTCACCCGCTGCTCGCCTTCGGCGTGCTCTCGGTTCTTGCCGGGCTGCAGCTCTTCACGAGCGGGCTCCTCGGCGAGATGCTCGCGGCGCAGGCCGAGCGCGACGACACGTCGGTGGTGAACGAGCGCCTGAACTGACGCGCCGGGCGCGTCGCCGGCGGCCTTAGACGCCGAGCAGGCGGCGCAGCACGGCGGCGAGGCCCGGGTCGTCCTCGCCGCGGGAGAGGCGCTCGCGCAGCTCCGCGTTCTCCTCGCGCAGCTTCGCGCTCTCCTCGCGGAGCTCGAGGATGCGGTGCAGCGCGACGTGCAGCATGCGCTCCGGGTACTTCTGCTCCTCGTCCGGCGCGAGGTTCGCGCCGAGCGGCCGGAACGGGTCCGGGGCGAGGCGCTCGCCGATCTCCTGCGTGAGCGTGCCGCTGATCTGCGCCACCACGGCGTCGAGCGCTTCGAGCGGTGCTGCGACGCCGCCCTTGCGCGCCACCGCGGCGACCGTGTGCGGGAAGAGCGGATGGCCCTGCACGAACACGCGGCGCGGCTCGAAGTCCTTGATCAGCAGGTCGAAGCCCTGCGGCGTGAAGCGCCAGTAGTCGGCCGGGTGCTCGTGTACGGGCGTGTCCATGCACGAGCTGAGGACCGCGAAGCCCTCGGGGCGGAGCACCCGGCGCACCTGCTGCAGCGCGCGGAGCGGATCCGCGACGTGCTCGAGCGTCTCGAGCATGAGCACCGTGCCGACGCTGCCGTCGGCGAAGCTCAGCGCGTGGACGTCCTCGACCCGGTCGACGCCGGGGCCGGGCCGCGCGTCGCAGCCGATGAACTGCTTGCCGGCAAGGAGCGGCCGGAGGTCCGACGGGTAGGGCTGGTCCGGCACCTGGTAGGAGCCGATCTCGACGACCGGCTCCGGGAGGTCGATCTCCCGCGCGACGACGCGGACGAATTCGAGGACGTTGCCGCGCACCTCAGGCGTCCCCGGCCGCGTCGCGCGCCGGCGCAGCCTCGCCGACCCCGGCGAGCGCGAGCAGAGCCTCGACCCGCGCATCCCAGGCGTGCTGCGCGAGCACTGCCTCCGCCGCGCGGCGCGGGAACGCGGCGCGGCTCGCGGCGCGCACCGCGGCGACGAACGGCTCGCCTGGCTCGGCGACGGTCACTCCGGGAAGCCCCGTGACCTCGGGGAGCGGCGTCGAGACGACCGGGCAGCGCATGGCGAGGTACTCGAAGACCTTGAGCGGGCTCACTGCGGCGCTGAGCCGCGAGGGACGAAACGGAACCAGGGCGACGTCGGCCGCCGCGAGGTAGGCGGGGATCTCGTCCTGTGGCTTCGGGCCGAGCGCGAGGAGGTTGGGCGCGGTGGGAAGGCGGCGCGGGCCCGCCGGACCGATCAGGTGGATCGTCGCCTCGGGCAGGGCGCGGGCGAGCTCGGCGACGAGGTCGAGGTCCACCCAGTCGCCCCACAGCGACCCGACGTAGACGACCGTCGGCGTGCCGCGCCGGAGGTCGGGCGGCACGCCGCGCGGTATGTCGGGATCGAAGAGTCTCGCGTCGACCGCGTTCGGCAGGAGCGTCACCTCGCGCCCGGTCGCTCGCGCGAGCTCGTCGCGGAGCAGGGCAGAGCTCGCGATCAGCCGGTCGGCCCGCGCCGCGGCGCGGGCGGCCGCCCCGGCGTCGTACCAGCCCGCACCCAGGGCACCGTCCCACACGTCGATTGCGTCGTAGAGGACCGGCGTGCCGGGCGCCAGGGCGTCGAGCTCGGCAAGCAGGCGCGGGTGGGGCGCCTCGAGGAGCGCGAGCACGTACGGCGTCGCCGCGGCGCGCCCCCGCCCGACCCCCGGAGCGTCTGCCTCGCCGAGGAAGCGCACCGTGAGCCCCTTGACCTGCGGCCGGCGGCGCGCGGGCCAGGGGAAGATCGGCAACGCGTAGCCCCAGTCGATCGCGTAGCCGCGGCGGTGCAGGGCCGCGGCGAGCTGCGCCGGACGGCTGCCGCCGCCGATGTCCTCGGGCGGCACGAGGGCGAGCAGGAGCACCGTGCCGCGGCACGGCACCGCGCCCCTCGAGAACGGCGCGCGACGCACCTCGCGCTCGGGGAGCAGGCGCAGGTAGGCGCGCCCGAGGGCCGAGCGGCGTCCGGCCGGCGCGAGCCGCTCGTCGAGCCAGGCGTCGAGCCCCGGACGGCGGAAGAGCGCCGCCTTCAAGCGGTGGGCGAGACGCTTCTGCGCCGGCAGCTCCGCCGCACGGACCTCACGCGCCACGTCCGCCCGCGTCGCTCAGCCCTGCACGCACTCGCACGGCCCGACGACGCACCGGCCTTCCTCGACGAGGGTGCCGACCCACTTCCAGCCGGGCTCGTTGCGGTCGCACGGCGTCTCGGCGCGGCGTGGGTCGTCGGGGCGCGGCGGCTCGGCGATGGTCGGGAGCGGGCTCGCGGGCGCCGGTGGGACCGGTGGGACCGGAGGCGCTGCCTGCTGCGCGGCCGGCGCCTTGCCGGGGCTCGGCGCCGCCGGGGGCTCGGGCACCTCGCGCTCGCTGCAGGCGAGCAGCAGCACGGTCGATGCCACGGCCAGGTACGTCGCTACTCTCATCGTCACCTCCTCGCGGCCCCACAGTATCGTTTTCCCGCTGCGCTCTGCCAGTGCGAGGCGCATCGCTCAGCGACGCGCGGGTGCGCTCGGGCGGCGGTAGAGCCGCATCTCGCCGTGCGGCGTCGGGACGCGCTGCCAGCTCTCCTCGAAGTGGGCGAGCCACGACGAGCGCTCGCCGAGCAGCTCGGGAAACGGCACGTAGACCAGCTGCGAGCGGTCGAGGGCGTCGGCGAGCTGCCGCGCCCCGACCACGTTGTCCGGCCGTGCGAACACCCGGCGCACGGCGCGCGCCGGCACGAAGGTCGTGCCGCGCCGGTCGCAGTAGTAGAGAATCGTGCCGCCCCGGTCGGCGAGCACGAAGAGCTCGTCCTCCGGCGCGCTGATCCCGCGCACGAAGACGCAGTCGCTGAGGATCCGCCCGTAGCGCTCGGGCAGCTCGAGCGCGGCCCGCACCTCGCGCGCCGACCCGGCGCACAGCAGCACGACGAGCGCCACGACGAGCCCCGTGCGGAGCGCCGGCTCGACGTGCGGGAGGCGCGCGAGCAGCACGCTCGTCGAGCGCGCGAGCAGCATCGCCGCGACCGGCACCATCGCGAGCTGGTAGTACTCGCTGCCGCGCGCGAAGTCGTCGAACATGCGCGTGTCGAACACCAGGCACTGGAGCAGCACGCCGCCGCCCCACGCGAGGAGCGCGCGCTCGACCACGTGCCAGCCGCGGGGAGCGACGACCTTGCCCGCGAGCGCGACGAGCGCACCGAGCGGCGTGAGCACCATGAACACGAGCTGGCGCAGGATCTCGCCGTAGAGATCGGGGTCAAGGAGGGTCGGGGCGTCGAACCAGCCGTGAAGCCCGGTCGCGCCGGGGGCGGGGTGAGCGCGATGGACGAGCGCCGCGTGCCCGTACCACGCCGCTGCGACCAGCACGCCCGCGGCGAGCGCCGCGCCGAGCGTGCGCCCACCCGCGGCCGCGGGCTCTGCGCGCTCGGCGACGGAGGTGCGCAGCACCACCGGCAGCGCCGCACCGATCCAGAACACGGCGTGCGGCTTGAGCAGCAGGGCGGCCGCGACGAGGACGCCGCACGCGGCCGCCCGTCCGGCGCTCGGGCGCTCGCGCCAGCGGATCAGGGCGAGGAGCGCGGCGAGGGAGGCGGTGACCATGGGGCCGTCGCTCATGAAGGCGCGCGCGTAGACGAAGGCGAGCGGTGCCGCGATCCACCAGGCCGCCGCGACGAGCGGCGCCGGGTCGGGGCGGGCGCGGCCGAGCAGCGCGACGAGCAGCGGCAGGCCGGCGAGCCAGCCGAGCAGCGACACGAGGCGCCCGAGCGCCTCGTCGACCCCTCCCGTCAGGTCGTAGAGCGCCGCGGCGAGCGCCGGGACGACGGGCAGCTCCTTCACGAAGTAGCCGGGCGTCCCCAGGTCGTCGACCACCGGGTGGGTGAAGGTCGCGCGCTCGCGGTAGAAGTTGCGCGCGATCATCGCGGTGTGGGTCTGCTTGCCCGCCGCGCCCTCGAGGAGCGGCTCGTCGAGGAGCGGCAGGTGGGCGAGGAGCCCGGCCACGGCGAGCGCCGCGACGAGCCAGGCGCGGCGCCGCCGCTGTTGCGGATCGCTCTCCATCGCGGCGCGAGAGCATAGCAGCGCACGCGCCGCGCTCCAGGCGGCGAGCCTGAGGCGTAAATTGTAGATTGACAACGGCGCCGGGTGGGTGTCCGGGCGTAGCGCTCGCACGGGGCACGCCCGGCTCACGGCCGCTGGCGAGCCGCGGCCCGCAGCTCCCGCCCGCCGGCATCCTCCGGAAACGCGATGGGGAGCCTCCAGCCCGCTCCGGCGCGCTGCGCCGCCCGCGTCGCGCCGCCGCGGGACGCCGAACGCCTGGTCGGTCAGGACCGCCGGCGAGGCGCTCGAGATTTCGCGACGCCCCCTGAAAGATTTCGCTCAAGGCGCTCGTCTCTCATGCCGATGCGCAACCATCCCGCAGCAAGCTACGGGTGTTCCGGGGCGTCGACGGGGTGTGCGAGAGAGGTATGGTACGCGGCTGGGACGAGCTACGGCCCTTGCGTTTTTCGATCCGGTCGGCTAGCTGACAAAGCCCGGCGTCGACGTCAGCGATGAAGTTGGCTCCCGGGGCGGGGCGCGTCGTTCTTCTTGGCCGCGAGGCGAAAATACGTTTGGACCGCCGTGATCATCACCGCGGTCCTCGGCGTGGCAGGGGTGGCTGGTTGGCGGTATGCGATCTGGCCGCTCAATCAGCATTCGGAGGTGGCTCTAGCGCGGAGGGCGCAGAGGTTCTGGGACCTGAAGCTGTCCGGCGACACCCTGGGTGCGTACAGCTACATGGCGGAATCCTACCGGCGTAGGATCTCGCCAGCGGGCTTCGGCCGGCAAGGGATGGGGCTGGTCGTCCACACGGGTGCCAAGGTCCGGAACGTGCGCATCGACGACAAGGGCGGAGAAGTCGAGATCGAGCTCAAGCACGTGTTGAACCACGAATACTTCGCCAAGCAGGAGGCGACCTCGACGGTCACCGAGCGCTGGGTGTTCGAGAACGGCGCCTGGTACCGCTGGCCAATGGGCTGATGAGGGTTGAAACGGTTCGCGAAGTCGGTGTAGAAACAGGCGGCACCTGCAGCCCTGGCGGGGGATGAGTGGGGCCTGGTTGCAAAGGTGTTGGGTGAGGCAAGCGCAGCGTAAGCTGTAGTCCTGAACAAGTGGGCCATGGGCTCTGGAAGCGAGCTTCCGACCGGCAGCCCGCCAGTTCGAGAGGTATGACGCTCTCCTGAGAGGAGGATCTCATGAAGGAGGAGGTAGGAATGAAGCGTAGGGGCGCACTAGGCGCGCTAGCAGGATGGGTCGTGGTAGGGATGCTCGTGTGTTCCGGGACGGCAGCCTACGGGCAGGCGGAGGACATCTACGAGAACGTCAGCGGCCTGACGTGGAACGGTCTGGTCGGTGCCGGTGGCGCGGTGTTCCCGCTTCTGGGTGGCGGTGCGGCCCCCGCAGGCGTGTCGAATGCGGGCCCCACGCTCAACCCGAACGGAATCGGGCAGTACCTGATCGGCAACTACTATGACGTTCGCCCGGTCAACGGCGACGCCCAGGTCGTCAACATCGCGATCGTCAACACCAACTCGAACAACGCGAACCTGAACACCTGCACGCAGGTGGACGTCCTGCAGGGCCGCGACGGCGAGAACTGCTTCTTCGATCAGTCCTTCGACGTCGACCTGCCGAAGGGCGGCGTGCTCGCCAAGGTGCGCTTCCGTGAGTCGCGGTTCAGCACTGAGGTGCTGGACTTCAACATCGCGCTCTCCTGCGGCGAGGTGTGGACCGGCCGCGTCGAGCTCGGCACCGACAACTTCCCCCGTCTGGTCTCGACCTCGAACGTCGTGGTCTCCGCGACCGGTAACTTCGGCGTGGGCGGCACGCTCCGCACCCGTCCGGCGTTCAATCCGGATGCGGGTGGCAACCCGGTGTCGTTCCGCTTCGCGAGCGGCGCCCCGAACAACCTGACGCCGGCGGATGCGCAGCGCGGCTACATCGAGGTCATCGCGATCGCGGACCTCCCCTGCGAGCCGGTTGACGCGCAGGGCAACCCGACCGACGTAGATCTCCAGAACGGCAACACCTGGGCGATCTACCCGGGCACCTTCATGGCGACCAACTCGCTCGCGGCCGAGGCGTTCATCGTTCGCACGGCGTCGGGCGTGTCGTTCGCCTACCCGTTCGAGGCGATCTCGCGCTACCGCCCGGTGCTCTTCACGCTCGGCACTGGCCTTCCCGGCAAGGGCGCCCCGACCATCCCGCTCGGCGCGATCTTCGGCAACAACACGCCGAACATCACCGACTGCCTCGGCTTCAACCTGGCGAACGCGCCGTACACGGGCTCGCCCGCCTGCGTGCGTCAGTTCAACCTGGCGTTCAAGAAGGGCCGCCTCGTCGGGCAGTACGACATCGATCCTCTGACGGCCGGCAAGACCAACTTCGTCATCACGCTGCCGACCAAGCACGTGAACTGCAACGTGAACTCGCTTGGTGGGCTCACCAAGGCGTACCCGGCGACCTCGTTCCAGTGCATCGCGAACCCGGGCGAGGAGGTCACCTGCACGCTGTATGACCGCCTCGAGAACCTGGCCGAGGGCGGCTTCACCTCGCCGTCGGAGACCGAGCGCTGCTTCCTGCCGCGTGAGGTCACGATCCTCGGTCTGCCGAACTCGGACAACGCGGACGACATCCTCGCGCTGGCAGCCTCGTTCGAGACGCCGTCCGGCTGGCTCGCGATCCAGCTCGACGACGACATCCAGGGCAACGTCGTGCACCGCGAGATCTTCCCGGATTCGAACACGCACGACATCCTGGGTGGCCGCGTGCAGGGCTACCGTGGTCTCCCGGCCCTCGGCCTGCGCCTCCAGCAGTACGAGAACGGGAACGTCGGTGGCACCTACGGCGCCATCGTGAAGATGCAGGCGGACGACCCGGTCCTCTTCATCGGCCAGAGCTGATCGTCGAGGAAACCGGGGTCACCTGACCCGACCAGGGGGAGTCGCCGATCGGCGGCTCCCCCTTTTCTTTATCTGACGACTGCGAGCGTGAGAGATCCCCTGGAGCCGCCGGCGCTGCGCGCCACCGGGCTGTGGAAGCGCTACCACCTCCTGCCGCGGCTCGGCCCGTTGCTGCGCGACGGACGGCAGGATCACGGCGCCGGCTCGGTCGTGGCGCTGCGCGACGTCTCGCTCGAGGTTCCGCGCGGCGGCGCGCTCGCGATCATCGGCGCGAACGGCGCCGGCAAGAGCACCCTGCTCCGGATTCTGGCCGGGCTCTCGCTGCCGTCGGCCGGCACGGTCGAGACGCGGGCGCGCGTCGGCACGCTGCTCGATCTGGGTGCGGGCCTGGTGGACGAGTGGAGCGGTGAGGTCAACGCGCGAAGCGCGCTGTCGCTGCAGGGCCTGCCCGCGGACCGCCTCGAGGCAGTCGCGCGCTTCGCCGACATCGGCGACTTCTTCACCCGCCTCGTACGCACCTATTCGAGCGGCATGCGGCTCCGCCTCGCCTACGCGCTCGCGATGGGCCTGTCGCCGGAGGTCCTGATCGCCGACGAGGTCGTCGCGGTGGGAGACGAGGCGTTCCAGCGCCGCTGCGCGCTCGAGCTCGAGCGCTTCCTCGCAAACGGCGGGACGCTCGTGCTCGCGACGCACAACCTCTACCTCGCCGACAAGCTCTGCCAGCGGGCGCTGTGGCTCGAGCACGGGAGCGTTCGGGCGCTCGGCCCGGTGCGCGAGGTGACCACCGCGTACCGCGACGCGATGCACGCAGCCGCCGCGGTGGAGCGGGAGAGCGCGCGCAGCGCCGGCACGGTGCAGGGCGACACGCCAAGCGTGCAGCCCGCAGAGGCGGACGCCGGCGTGGGCGGGGACGCAGCGCCCGAGATCGTGGTGGTCGGCGGCGGAGTGGAGGGCTCGGCCGCGCCAGGCGTTCTCGCAACCGGGGAGCCGTGGGAGATCCGGGTGTCGGGGCTTCTGGCCGGGTCTCGTCGCCACCTGCGTCTCCGGCGCATCGACGGGACGCTGGTCGCGAGCCTCGCCCTGCGCTGCGCTTCCGTCGCCTTCTCCGAGTGCAGCCTCCTGCCGGGGCGCTTCGTCGCCGAGCTGTGCGACGGCCCGGTCGGGGCGGGCGCGCTGGTGCGCGCGCGTGCCGACTTCGTCGTGCGCGGCTCGCGGCGCGAGCTCGGAAACGTCGCCCTCGAGCACGAATGGCTGTGATCGAGGCTGCGTCCGGCGCACGCGGGCTCGCGTCCGTCGCGTTGCGCCACCGGCGGCTTCTCGCCGAGCTCGTCCGGCGCGACATCCGGTCCCGCTTCGCGGGAGCGCGCTTCGGCCTCACCTGGTCGCTCATCACGCCCGCGGTGCAGCTCGTCGCCTACAGCGTCATCTTCGGCTGGATCTACGCGAGCGCGGGGCGGCCGCGCGCCGCCGTCACGTCGTCGCTGTTCTGCGGGCTCTGGCCGTGGTGGGCGTTCCAGGAGGGCGTGCTGCGCGGCAGCGCGTCGCTCGTCGAGCAGGCAAGCCTGCTCCGCCGCATCCCGATGCCGGCCGCTCTGCCCGTGCTCGCCGCCACGATCGGCTCGGTCGCGATTCAGATGCTCGGCTTCGCGCTCTTCCTGATCGTCTTCGCAGCGCTCGGTCTGATCGAGCCCGGGATCGGGTGGCTCGCCCTACCGCTCCTGGTTGCCCTGCAGCTCGTCTTGACGGCCGGGGTCGCGCTCGTGGTCGCGCCACTCTACCTCGTCGCCCGGGACGTCATGCAGGTGCTGAGCCTCGCGCTGACGGTCGGATTCTTCCTGTCGCCCGTCCTCTACGAGCTCGACTACCTGCCGGAGGGGCTGCGCGGCGTCGCGCAGCTCAACCCGCTGGCGGGGCTCCTCGGGCTCTTCCGCAGCGCCGTGCTCGGCGCCGCGTCGCCGCCGGTCGTGTCGCTCCTGCTCCTCGCAGTCGTGACGTGGGGCGTGTGGCGCGTCGGTGCGCGCCTCATGGGGCGGGTCGAAGGCCGGATCGACGAGTACTCGTGAGCCGTTCGACCCACCGCGGCGGCGCGGACGGAGCTCTTGCCCGTCCGCGCCGCGCGTGTGGTGCTCTCAGAAGGTGACGTGCACGTCGTAGCGGTTGCAACCCCAGTTCTGGTGGAGAATGAGACGCCAGCGCCCGGTGGTGTGCAGGCTCACGGTGCCGGGCTGCGAGCCGAACGAGAAGTACTCGGCGCCGTGCGGCGAGACCGCCGTCATCTCGAGCTCGCTGCAGTTCGTGTTGGCCTTGTTGACCGTCTTCCACTCGACGAACGGCCGCGTGCTCGCCGGCAGGTCGACGCAGTACGTATAGGTCCGGCCCTCCTGCAGGACGATGTTGGTCAGCGACCACTGCGAGGCGTGGATCTTGGGGATGAAGCCGTCGGGGCAATCCGTGCTCCCCGTCGGGCCCGGCGTAGGCGTGACGGTCCCGCCGCCACCGCCACCGCCGCCACCCGGCGTCGGGGTGGGCTGGATCACGGGCAGCATCACGTCGATGAGCTGGTCGCACGTATCCTCGAGACGCCACTCCTTGCCGTTCGAGGTCGTGTAGAGGTTGAGCCTGCCACAGGACTCGTAAACCGGCTGGTTGTTGGCGTCGACCCCGATTTGGATCTTGAAAGGCCCACTCGAGCGACCGAGCACCTTGTCCGCCTGAGCTGCGTCCGGGGCCAACAGCAACGCGACCGCCGCACACATCGCCCCAAGCCACATCCGCTCTCTCATAACTCCACCTCAACTACTCCGGGCCCACGCGGCCGCGGGGGGTTGCGGGGCTCTACGTAACCCTCGCTCCAGCACCGTGTCAACCGAAACCGTGTCAAGCGCCGAGGCGTCCGCTCGCTCACCCGGCGAGCCGTGCGCTCCCGAGCGTGACCGCCTCGGCGTGCACGAACATCAGGGCGGAGCCGTAAGCAAGATCCAGGACAGCGCGCGATCGAGCAGGCGCCGTACTTTGTGCGCGGCGAAGCGTGTCTCGAGCGGCGAGAACGTGCCGCAGCGTCAGCGCAGTAGCACCTGCGCAGCCGGGTGGAATCGCCGCGCCCCGACCACTAAGACAGTGCGCCGAGCGGCGTCGAGCGGCTCGCATCAGGGGGGAAGGGAATGGCTCGCAAGGCTCCGGGGGTCGTGCTCGCAGCGCTCGCCCTGTCGCTCGTCGTCCTCGGCCGCTTCGCGTACTCGGCGGACGACGAGCCGGTCGTGCGGATCGGCGACTGGACGAGGACCGCGGACCAGATCCGGGCCGAGTTCACCTATTCTTCGCCTTCGCTCCTGAACGACGTGCGGCGCAGCGACAACGCCGCCCGGCGCGTCGCGGTGGAGTGGTACGCAAACGCGCTGCTGGCGAAGGCCGCGGCCGACGACGAGCTGCTCGGCAAGCTGCCCGGGCTCGCCGACGCGGCCGACGCGCTCCGCCGCAAGATGATCGCGACCCGCGTCATGCGCCAGCGGCTCGAGGAGAAGTTCGCGCCGACCGAGGAGGAGCTCGAGCAGTTCATGCGCTTCAACGAGGAGCTCTGCCAGGCGCCGGCCCGGATCCGGGTCGCGCGGATCGGCGTGATCGTCGGGCGCAACGCGAGCGAAGCAGAGGCGAAGGGCGCCGAGGAGCGCATCAAGGACGTGAAAAAGCGCCTCGACGCCGGCGAGTCCTTCGCGACGCTCGCGGACCAGAAATCGGACCTCCCGGTGCGCGGCCCGGGCGGGGAGATCGGCTGGATCACCGCCGAGGAGGTCGCGCGGACGGAGGGCGGCGAGGCCCTGATGACGCTCGACGAGGGAGCGGTGAGCGACGTCGTCAAGACGTCCGACGGCTGGGTGATCTGGAAGGTTCTCGCCCGCGAGGGGCCGCGCAAGCTGAGCTTCGCCGAGTGCCGCAAGACCCTCGAGCGGGCGCTGAACGAGCGCTACCGTGCCGACATCGCCCGCGAGTGGGTCGACGAGCTCGCGGAGCGCTACAACGCATCCATGAACATGGACGCCTTCGTCGCGGCGGTGCGCTCCGCGGAGCTGCCGCCCGACTGGGTCGAGCGCGAGGCGGCGACGGGCGCGCCTCCGGCGGAGCCCGGCACGCCTTGACGGGAGCGGCCGCGACGGTCGGCGGGGAGGTCTGCGCGGTCGGCACGCGCGTCCGCCCGCCGGCGGGTGAGGCGGCCGGCGGCGCACGTCCGGCGCTCGCCGCGCGCGGCGTCGGCAAGCGCTACCCGCTCGGACCGCCAGCCCTCGCGTCGCTCTTCCGGCCGCGACCGCGCGACGAGGACGCCGCGGGTTTCTGGGCGCTGCGCGGCGTCTCCTTCGAGCTCGCGCGCGGGCAGTCGCTCGGCATCGTCGGGCGCAACGGGGCCGGCAAGTCGACGCTTCTCCGCCTGCTGTCCGGCGTCGCCCGGCCGAGCGAGGGCACGATCGAGGTCGAGGCGCGTGTCGCCTGCCTCCTCGACCTCGGCGTCGGCTTCCACCCGCTCGAGACGGGCCGCGAGAACGCCGAGACGGCCCTCGTCCTGCAGGCCGGGCTCACGCGCCGCGAGGCGCGCCGCCGGCTGCCGGAGGTGGCGGCGTTCGCCGAGCTCGGGGACTTCTTCGAGCGGCCCATCCGCACCTACTCGGACGGCATGCGTCTTCGCCTCGCCTTCGCCACGATCACCGTCCTCGACCCCGAGGTGCTGATCACCGACGAGATCCTCGCGGTCGGCGACGAGGCGTTCCAGACGCGGTGCAACCGCTGGTTCGACCGGTTCCTCGCGCGCGGCGGTGGGCTCGTCCTGTGCTCGCACGACCTCTTCCAGATCCAGCGGCTGTGTGACCGTGCGATCTGGCTCGACGGCGGCAGCGCGCGCGAGCACGGCGACTGCCGCGACGTGATCCGCCACTACCGGGAAGCCATGGGCACGGCCGCCGCGGGGGGCGAGGAGGGCGGCGGTGAGGCGGGCTGCGCGCATGCGCCGGGTCAGGCGACCGGTCTGCCGTTCGAGGTCGTCGATCTGCGCTTGACGGACGAGTCGGGCAACGAGCTGCACCTTCTCCCGCGCGACGCGACGGTGCTCGTCACGGCCGACGTGCACGCGCCCGCCGGCGTGCCGCAGATCTGCATCGGCATCACGCGCGCGGACCTGACGCCGGTGTACGGCGTCGCGAGCGACATGGACGGCGCCACCCCGGAGCAGATCGGTCCCGCGCGCTACCGCTACCGCCTGCGCTTCCCGCGCCTGCCGCTCACGGCCGGGCGGTACCGGCTGCGCGCGCACGCCCTCGACGAGACGGGCACGCGCCTCTACGACACGGTCGAGCTCTCGTTTTCGGTCGCGGGTGACGATGAGCATACGGGACTCGTCCGGCTCGAGGCCGACGGCGGGCACGACGGGGGAGGAGGCATGGCTTCACGATGAAGATGCTCGCGGTGGTCGGCACGAGGCCGGAGGCGATCAAGATGGCTCCGGTCGTGAGCGAGGCGCGGGCGCGGGGGCTCGAAGTCAAGGTGTGCGCGACGGCGCAGCACCGCGAGATGCTCGACCAGGTGCTCTCGCTCTTCCGCATCGAGCCCGACTGCGACCTCGACCTCATGCGTCCCAACCAGTCGCTCCCGGATCTCACGGCGCGTGCGATGACCGCGCTCACGCCGGTGATCGAGGCCGAGCGGCCCGACTGGCTGCTCGTGCAGGGCGACACGACCACCGCGATGGTCGCGGCGCTCGCCGGGTTCTACGCGCGCGTGCCGGTCGGACACGTCGAGGCCGGGCTCCGGACGGGCGACCTCGAGCGTCCGTTTCCCGAGGAGCTGAACCGCCGCATCGTCGACGTGGTGAGCGCCGCGCACTTCGTCCCGACCGAGTCGTCGCGCGACAACCTGCGTCGCGAGGGCGTCGCCGACGCGACGCTGCACGTCGTCGGCAACACCGTCGTGGACGCGCTGCTCGCGACGCGCGCCATGCCGTGCCCCGAGCCGGCGCTCGCCGCCGTGCCCGAGCTCGCGCCGCACGAGCGCCTCGTGGTCGTCACGGCGCACCGCCGCGAGAGCTTCGGTGAGGGCATGCGGCAGATCGCGCGCGCGCTCCGCCGCATCGCGCGCGAGCATCCCGACGTCCGGCTCGTCTACCCGCTGCATCCGAATCCGAACGTCCAGGCGCCGATGCGCGAAATCCTGGGCGATGAGCCGCGCGTCCACCTCATCCCGCCGCTCGACTACCTGCCGTTCGTCCACCTGATGGCGCGCGCCTACCTGATCATCAGCGATTCGGGCGGCGTGCAGGAGGAGGCGCCGTCGCTCGGCGTCCCGGCGCTCGTCATGCGCGAGACGACCGAGCGGCCCGAAGCGATCGCCGCGGGCTGCGTGCGTCTGGTCGGCGTCGACGAGGAGCCGATCTTCGAGGCAGCGCACGAGCTCCTCTCCGACCCGCGCGCTCACGCGCGCATGGCGCGGGCGATCAACCCGTACGGCGACGGGCGCGCGGCGGAGCGGATCGTCTCCATCCTGCGCGACGAGCCCTGGACGCCGTTTGTCCCTCAAGCACGGGATGACTTGCTCGCCACGCGTGCGAGCGCCCTTGCCGGGCGCGCTGGATGACGGGCGCGCAGTTCGCGCCTTTCGAGCCCACGCTCGGGGCCGCGGCGTTGGTCGCCGGCGCCGCGCTCGTCGCCCGGCTGCGACCGGGCTGGACGTTCCCGCTCGTCATCGTCGCGATCCCCCTGCGCGTGCCGCTCGTCCCGGGCGTCGAGATCGCGACCCTGCTGCTCCTCGGCTCGGTCCTCGGCCGGGCGCCGGAGATCGCGGCCGTGCTGCGGGCCGAGGCGCCGCTCTTCCTCGCGACGCTCGCGCTGCCCGCCTGGTTCGTCGCCTCCGCGGCCTGGGCGCGCCAGCCGTCGTTCGTCTTCCCCGCAGCCGGGAAGTGGCTCACGCTCTGGCTCGCGATGGCGCTGGTGGTTGCGGACGACACGCTCCGGCCGCGCAAGGTCGTGCTCTCCGCCCTCGTCTCGATGGTGCCGATGGCGCTGTGGGGCTTCCTCGAGCGCATGCGCGTGGTGCCGCCGCTCGGTGACCCGCGCATCCTGCGCAACCGGGCGATCGACCTCGTCTACATGGTGCGCGGCCGCGCGCTGTTCTGGCACCCGAACCGGCTCGCGGAGTTCGTCGAGCAGCTCGGGCTCCTGCTGGTCGGCGCCGGCGTCGGCGGCATCCTGCCGGCGCTGTGCGCGATCGGCGCGCTGATCGCCGCGGCGGGCACCTGGGGCACGGACTCCAAGGCCGGCATGGCGACGATGATCGGCGGCGGGATCCTCACCTTCGCCTGGCTGCAGATGACGAGCGCCGCGCGGCGCCGCGCGGCGTGGATCGGCGGCGTGGGGCTCGTCTGCGCCGCCGCGGTCGGCGTCTGGGCGTTCTGGGCGCACGGCGGAATCGGCACGCGGACGATGGTGTACCGCTATGCGTGGGATGTGATTGACGATCAGCCGTTGCTCGGCGTGGGCGGCGGTAACTGGCCGCTCGTCGTCGCCGCGGCGCCGCTCGCCCTGAGCCGGTTCTGGTTCCGTACGCACGCGCACTCGCTGCCGCTCCAGCTCGCCGTCGAGGTGGGCCTGGTCGGCGTCGCTCTCGGGGTACTGCTCTTCGCGGCCCCGCTGTGGACCGCCTGGCGACGCCTCGCCGCGTGTGCGCTCGAGTGGCGTGGCGTCGTGCACGGCGCGATGGCCGGCGTGGTCGGGCTTTTCGCGCACAACCTCGTGCACTACTTTTTGCGCGACGCCGTGGACGGGATCTTGACGGGAGTCCTTCTGGGCCTCGCGGTCGCGGGGACGCGCCTCGGCGCGCCGCGTCCGGCGAGCGGCTGACCGTGCGGCTCGGCATCGTCGGACCGATCCACCCGCTGCGCGGCGGCATTGCGCTGCACACCGCCGAGATGGCGGCCGCCGCGGCGGCGCGCGGGCACGACGTCCGGGTGCTCTCGTACTCGCGTCTCTACCCGAGCCTCTTCTTCCCCGGACGCACGCAGCTCGACCCCGACGCCGACCTGGCCGGCGCCGCCTCCGTGCCGCGCGCCGCGGCGATCGACTCGTGCAACCCCTGGACGTGGCGCCGCGCGGCGGAGTGGCTCGCGGCGACCCGACCCGACCTCGTTGTGCTGCAGCGCTGGCACCCGTTCTTCGCGCCCGCGCTCGCGACCATCGCCGCACACCTGCGCCGCGCGGGAGCGCGCATCGTGTGGCTGGTGCACAATGCGCGCCCGCACGAGGGACGGTCGCTCCCGTGGCACCCGCTGCTCCGGCTCGGGATGCGCGCCGGCGACGTGGCCCTCGTGCACGCCGCGAGCGAGCTCGCCGCCCTGCGCGAGCTCGGCGTTTCGGCCGAGCTCCGCCTGGTCCACCATCCTGTGCCGTCGCTCGCGCCGCCGGGGCCCGCCCCGGCGACCGCACGGCGCGCGCTCGGGATCGGCGACGACGAGGTGCTCTTCCTCTTCTTCGGCTACGTTCGCGCCTACAAGGGCGTCGACGTCCTCCTCGACGCGCTCGCGCGTCTCGCACCCGACGGTCCCCCGTGGCGCGCGCTGATCGCCGGCGAGTGGTACGTCGACCGGACCGCGGCCGACCGCGCGATCGCGCAGCCCCCGCTCGCGGGCCGCGTGACGATCCTCGATCGCTACCTGTCGCGCGAGGATGCGGCGCGCTGCTTCGCCGCGGCGACGGTCGTCGTGCTCCCGTACCGCGCGGGCACGCAGTCGGGCGTCGTGCCGCTCGCCTACGCCTACGGCAAGGGCGTGATCACGACGCGGGTCGGCGGTCTGCCGGACGCGGTGCGCGAGGGCGAGACCGGCCTCCTCGTCCCGCCCGAGGACCCGGACGCGCTCGCCGCGGCGCTCGAGGAGGTGCGACGCGGACGCCGCTTCTCCACGGTGGCCATCGTCGAGGCGCGCGCCACGCTCGGCTGGGACTCGCTGGTCGCGGTTCTCGAGAAGCTCGCGCCGGGCGCGGCTCAGGAGCCCGCCGCCTGAGCCGCGAGCGCCGCGCGCTCGCGCCGCGCCTCGTCGTTCTCCGGATCGAGCGTCAGGACCATGTCGAGGTAGGTCGCGGCGGTGGCGGGGTCGCCGCGCCACAGCGCGCCGCGCGCCCTGTGGTGCAGCATGAGCGCGTAGTTGCGCCAGGTGCTCTGCGCGTTGCGCCGCGCGGCCGCCGCCTCGGCGGGCCGTCCGAGCCGGTCGTAGGCGTCGGCGAGCAGCAGCCAGCCGTCGGTCCAGTTGGCGTTCTGCCCGTACAGGTAGCTCTCGAGCAGGCGGCGGCCCTCGTCGAGCCGGCCGGTCGCGATCGCGAGCCGCGCCTCGTCCTGACGGAGCGACGGATCGACCTCGACCATCGTCGACTCGAGCAGCGGCGCCAGCGCGCGCCACGCCTCCTCGTGCCGCCCGAGGCCGGCGAGCGCCCGCACCTGCACTGCGCGCGCGCGGAGCGCCGACGGGTCGAGCGCGAGGACGCGCTCCGCGTCGCGCAGCGCCTCCGCGTAGCGCTCGCCCTCGAGCGCGATCTGGGCGCGGAGCTGCAGGATCTCGGTTGCGTCGGGCGCGATCGCGAGCGCCTCGTCGAGCGTCGCGAGCTGGTCGTCGAGCGCGAGCCGGCCTTCCTCGTCCATCTCGCGCGCCACCACGAGCGCCGCGGCGAGCGCGTGGCCGGGACGCGCCCTCGCGGTTGCCGTCTGGAGGAGCCGCGTGGCGACGTCGGGCGCCGCCCGGCGGTCGGCGTACGACAGCGCGAGCGCCGCGATGCGCTCGGGGTCGAGCGGCTCGCCGACCGCGCGCAGGAGCGGCAGCACGCCGCGCGGAGCGATGCGATCGAAGCGCTCCCAGTTCGGCAGAACGGTCTCGCGGTGCAGCATCCACGGCGTGCCGAGCTCGATATGCAGGTTGTCGTCGGTATTGACGATCGGCGCCTGCGCGGCGAGCGCTGCCACGTCCTTCGGCAGCAGGCGCACGAGGCTCCACAGGTCGGTCGTCGAGAAGTTGCCGATTCGCTCGAGGTCGGCGCGCACCGGCGCGGGAAGCTCCTCCCAGCGAGGCAGGTCGTCGCGGGTGAGCGGCCGGTCGGTTGCGAGGAGCAGGAGGTCGGGGTTGTTCTGCGCGTGCGAGAAGCCGTAGACGTAGCGGAACTGCTCGTGCAGCGCGGCGAGGATCGAGTCGAGCGCCTCGGGCTCGAGCGCGTAGAGCTGCACCCACTGGAAGAGGCGGCCGCCGGGCACCAGCGCGTCGTGCGCGATCGCGAAGAACTCGCGGGTGAACAGGTTCGAGACGCCCGTCATCCAGGGGTTGGAGGGCTCGGAGATGATCACGTCGTACTTGCCGCGCCCCGCGGCGAGGAACGAGCGCGCGTCGTCGAGCACGAGGTGCACGCGCTCGTCGTCGAGCGGACGGCCGCTCTGCGCGTCGAAGAAGCGCGACGCCTCGATGATCGCCGGCTCGATCTCGACCGCGTCGATCCGCTCGACCTCCGCATGCCGCGCGACCGAGCCGACCGTCACCCCCGAAGCGTAGCCGATGACCAGCACCCGCTTCGCGGGTGGACCGAAGAGCAGCGGGATCTCGCCGACCAGCACCTGGGTCGGCATGTCGCCCAGGTTCGAGGCGTCGATCTTGCCGTTCACCCGGAGCAGCACCGTGCTGCCCTCGCGCTCCACGGAAACCGTCGTGTTGAGCCCGTCGCGGTAGTAGAGCAGCTCGTGCTCGGTCACGCCCTCGAGCGGCTCGGGCTCGAGGCCGAAGTCGAGCGCCGACTCGGGCCGCTGGAAGACGCCCCGAGCGAGCGCGACGCGGTCGAAGGGGATCGGCACGACGAGGAGCAGGGCGGCCGCGACGAGCGCCGTGGCGCCCGCGACGCGGGACGTGCGGCTCGGGCGCGGTGCCGCGACCAGCAGCGCGCCGCTCGCCGCGAGGTTGAGCGCGGCGCCGAGCGCGAGGGTGTCGCGCAGCCCGAGCCACGGGATCAGGAGGAAGCCCGCGCAGAAGGCGCCGGTCGCCGAGCCGAGCGTGTTGGCGAAGTAGACCTTGCCGACGGCGTCGCCCCCGTCGCGGGCGCGCCTTGCGACGAGCCGCGTGACGAGCGGGAAGAGCCCGCCGAGGACGAGCGTCGGCGGCAGCATGGCGGCCGCCGAGAAGAGAACCTGCGCGAGCGCGAGGCGCCGTCCGTCGGCGCCGGCCCACGCCATCCAGCGGAGCAGCAGGTCGGGGAGGTGCGGCAGCGCAAGCGTGGTTGCGAGCCCGAGCAGCGCGAGCGCCGCCATGCCGCCCTGCAGCAGCCGGAGGGGTTGCGCGGTGGCCTCGATCCAGCGCCGGAAGAGGAGGCTTCCGAGCGCGATCCCGGCGAGGAAGGCGCCGAGCATCGCGGCGAAGGCGTAGACCGAGGAGCCGAGAACGACCGCGAGGGCGCGGGTCCAGGCGACCTCGTAGAGCAGCGCGCTCGCGCCGACCGTCGCGTAGGTGACGAGCAGCGCCCAGACGGGGAGCGGAGCCTCGTCCGCTTCCTCCGTGGTCGCCGCCGGCACGGGTGCGGCGGAGGACGCCGGTGCGGCCGCAGGCGCTGCCGCCCAGCGCGCGAAGCGCGGCGCGACCACGAGCAGGGCGAGGACGCCGACGGCGAGGTCGACGAGCGCGCCGAAGCGGTTCGTCGCGCGAAGCCCGATCCACGGGAAGAGCACGAAGGTCGCGACGAACACCCCGGCGACCGCCCCGAGGGTGTTGATGCCGTAGAGCAGCCCGGTCGCCCGCGCGATGCGCGGGTCGCGCCGGAGAAGGGTCTCGACGACGATCGGCAGCGTCGCGCCCATGAGCACGGTGGGCACGAGGAGGAGGAGCGCCGCGACCACGAAGCGCGCAAACGCCGCCAACCAGAAGCTCAGCTCGCCGAGCACCGCGCGGTTCAGCTCGGGCAGGAGCGAGAGGAGCCAGGGGACGGCAAGCGCGTAAGCGCCGATCGCGACCTCGATCCAGCCGTAGGCGCGGATCCCGTCACGCAGCCGCGAGGCGACGCGCCCGCCGAGCAGGCCGCCCACGCCGAGCCCCAGCATGTACGCGACGAGGATCGTGCTCGCGGCGAGCGTCGTCGAGCCAAAAGTCAGGCGAAGCGCTCGCGTCCACACGACCTCGAGGGCGAGGCTTCCCATCCCGGAGAGGAAGAAGCAGGCGGCGAGAGCCCGGCCCGCCGGGAGAACGCCTCTAGTCTGCGTTGCAGATGGGGTCACGTGCGTCCGCGCTCCGAGGGTCGTAGCACAGCCCGGATCGCACGGGCGAGCATGCTTCGACCGGGGCGCGGGCGGTGGCCGGGCGACGGCCGGTCAGGTAGATCGGGCGCGGTGCGCATCGCGGTCGTCGTGCACGGATACCCGCCGAGCGAGGCCGCCGGCGTCGAGCTCGTGGCGCAGGAGCAGGCGGCGGCGCTCGCGGCCCGCGGGCACGAGGTCGCGGTCTTCGCGCGCGCCCTCGACCCCGCGCGGCCTGACAGCGAGTGCTGGGACGAGGTGGTCGACGGGATCCCCGTGCGGCGGGTGGCGAACCGCTACGCCGGCGCGCGCTTCCGCGACCTCCACGACGACCCGCGCTTCGACGACGCGTTCCGCGTCTTCCTGCGGGCGCGGCGTCCCGACGTCGTCTACGTGCAGCACCTGATCCTCCTCTCGCCGAGCTTGCTGCGCGTGGCGCGCGACGAGGGCTGCGCCGTGGTCCTCGCGCTGCACGATCCGTTCTACCTGTGCCATCGGATCTTCCTCCTCGACGCGGGCGGGCGGCGCTGCCCCGGCCCCGAGCACGGGGCGCGCTGCGAGACGTGCCTCGCGGACGTCGCCGCGCCGGGCGACGGCCGGGCCCGCTTCGACGACATGGCGCGTGCGCTCGCCCTGCCGGACGCGATCGTCGCGCCGTCCTCCTTCCTCGCGCGGCTCTACGAGCGCGAGCTTCCGTTCCTCGCGGGAAGGATCGAGGTTGTCGACCCGGGGATCCACGCGCCGGAGCCGCCCGCCCGGCCTCCCGGCGCACGGCAGGCGGGGCCGCTCCGCCTGCTCTTCATCGGCACCTGGCTGCCGCACAAGGGCCTCGACCTGCTGATCGACGCGCTCGCCTCGCTCGCTCCCGAGGTGTACGAGCTCCGCGTGTACGGCGCGCCCGTCGCCGGGCACGAGGCGTACGTCGCGGCGCTCCAGCAGCGCACGCGCGACCTGCCGGTGCGCTGGCTCGGCGCGTTTCCGCGCGCCGAGCTGCCCTCGATCCTCGCCGGAGCCGACGCGCTCGTTCTCCCGTCGCGTTGCGACGAGTCCTACTCGCGCGTCGTGCGCGAGGCGCGCGCCGCGGGGCTCGCGGTCGTCGCGCCCGAGACGGGCGGTCCGGCCGAAGCGCTGCGCCACGAGCGCGACGCCCTCCTCGTGCCGCCCGACTCGGCGAGCGCGCTCGGTGCGGCGCTCGCCCGCCTGGCCGGCGATCGCGCGCTGCTCCAGCATCTCGCCACGGCGCCCGCGTCGTGGCCGACGGTCGCGCAGGCGGCGGAGCGGCTCGAGCTGGTCTTCCTCCAGGCGCGTGCGCGACGGACGGAGCTCGGCCGCGCGCCACGCACCCGGGTCACGGTCGCGTACGTCACGAAGAACGGCGCCGCCTGGCTCGACGAGTCGCTGCGGGCGGTCCGCGCGCAGGAGGGCGACTTCGAGCTCGTCGAGGTGCTCGCCGTGGACTCGGGCTCGAGCGACGGAACGCTCGAGATCCTCGCCCGGCACGGCGTGCGCGTGCTCCGGATCCCACCCGAGGAGTTCGGCCACGGGGCGACGCGCAACCTCGCCGCACGCGCCGCGCAGGGCGACGTCGTCGTCTACTTGACGCAGGACGCGACGCCCGCCAACCCGCGCTGGCTCGAGCCGCTCGTCCGCGCGCTCGAGGAGGACCCGCTGCTCGCGGGCGTCTGGAGCCGGCACGAGCCGCGGCCCGACTGTCATCCGATGGAGTGGCGCAACCTCGCCGAGTTCCCGCTCTTCCAGGCGGGCTCGCCGAGGGTCGCGAGCGCGCGGGGCAACGCCGACTACGCGGCGCACCCCGAGCGCTACTACTGGTTCTCGAACAACAGCTCCGCGATCCGGCGCGACGTGCTGCTCCGCTGGCCGTTCCCCGAGGTCGCGTTCGCCGAGGACCAGGCGTGGGCGCGGCTCGTCCTCGAGGCGGGCTTCCGCATCGCGCTGGTCGACGAGTCGGTCATCCTGCACTCGCACGCCTACTCCGCGTGGACCAACCTGCAGCGCAACTTCGACCACGCGCGCGCCGTCCAGGACCTGGGGCAGGACGCCGGGCTCACGATCGGCGAGGCGGTGCGTGCTGCGTTCCGCGAGACCCGGCGGGACCTCGCGTTCTGGGCGCGCCTGCGCAACCGGTCGCGCGCCCGCGTCGCGCTCCGCTGGGCGGTGCCGGCGCTCGCCTATCACCTGGGCGCGTTCGGCGGGCGGTGGCTCGGGACGCGCGCCGGGCGCTGGCCGAGCGCGCTCGCCGGGCGGCTGTCGCTGCACGAGCGCCTGCGCGCCGGCTGAAGCGCGAGAGGTGATGGCCCCGCCGCGCGCGACGATCCTCATCCCGAGCTACAACCACGGCGCCTTCGTGCTCGACGCCGTGCGGAGCGCGCTCGCGCAGACCGAGCGCGACATCGAGGTGCTGGTGATCGACGACGGCTCGACCGACGACAGCGTCGCTCGTCTCCGCACGCTCTCCGACCCGCGCCTCGTCGTGCACGTGCAGGAGAACGTCGGCCTGTCGCGGACGCTGAACCGCGGCCTCGCCCGCGCACGTGCGCCGTGGGTCAAGTTCCTGCCGTCCGACGACGTGCTCGTGCCGCACGCGATCGAGCGGCAGCTCGCCGCGGTCCGCCCCGGCGTGGGGCTCGTGCTCTCGCTCCCCGAGGTGGTCGACGCGGGGCTCGCGCCGCTCGCCGACCCGGCGCCGCAGGCCTGGTTCGACCATCCGTTCCGCGACCGCGCGGCGCTCTTGCGCGGCCTCCTCGAGCGGAACTTCCTCTGTGCGCCGGGCGCGCTCTTCGACCGCCGCCTCGCGCTCGCGGTCGGCGGCTTCGACGAGACGCTGGTCGTCGCGCAGGACTACGACCTGTGGCTCAAGCTCCTCGAGCGGAGCGAGGCAGCGTTCGTCGCAGAGCGCCTGGTGCGGGTCCGCTGGCACGGCGCCAACCAGAGCGCGGTCGTGATGCCGGCGAGCGAGGCGGAGCGGGCGAAGGTGGTGAGCGGGACGCTCGCGCGGCTCGGGATCGCGGCCTGGGTCGAGCTGTTCCGCGCGGCGCTGCCCCCCGGCGAGGCGACGGAGGAGGCGGCGCGGCGGGCGCTCGCCGCGGCGCTCCTCAGGTCGAATCTTCCCGCGCTGCGCGAGGAGGCCGAGCGCTTGACCGGCGGCGAGGCCGCGCATCCCGCGCGCCCCGCGTCCGGGCCGCGCGCGCCGCTCGAGGCGCTCGCTGCTGCGTGGCGGCGCCTGCGCGA
>FWPU01001109.1_pt1 | contig 83383 bp, 58 predicted proteins | sample 2228361 | NCBI WGS metagenome assembly FWPU01 (sample SAMEA103939777, study PRJEB20133) | metagenome | reverse complement strand
CCGGCGTCGTGTCCCCCGCCCCCCCTCGGCCGTGTTGGCCCTGCTGGCGTCCCATTCGTCCCCCCAGGGGTACCTCCGCCCGTCCGTCCCCCGCGCCGCCTTCTCCCACTCCGCCTCCGTGGGCAGCCGCCCCCCCGCCCAGCGGCAGTAGGCGTCGGCGTCATGCCAGGAGACGTAGATCACGGGGTAGTCGGCGTAGCGCGCGTCGTCATAGTAGCTGGCGCGCGTGGCCGAGCCTGTCTCATCCGGCGGCCGGCAGGCGCCAGCCTGCACGCAGCGCGCATACTGCGCGTTCGTCACCTCCGTCCGCATCATCCAAAAGTCGTCGAGGTAGACCGTATGCGGCGGCCGTTCGTCGCTATCGCCGGAATCCGATCCCATGAGGAACTCGCCAGCGGGCACCGGCGCATACGCGGCCCCGTCCACCTCATTGACCCATGGCGCCCCGGCCGCCCACGCCGCCGCGCGCGTCTCCTGCGCCAGGATCGCCGCCGCCGTCGCCATCAACGCCGTCGCCGTCGCGTTCACCGTCGGCGTGGGCGTCCGCGTTGGTGTGGGCGTCCGCGTTGGCGTAGGGGTCGCCGACAAAAAGGCCGCCACAATGCGCGCCGCAGCCGTCCCCGTCGCGTCCGCCGTCGGCGTCGGCGGCCGCGGCGTATTCGTTGCCACATTCGTTGGCGTATTCGTTGGCGTTGGCACATTCGTTGGCGTTGCCACATTCGTTGGCGTATTCGTTGGCGTTGGCACATTCGTTGGCGTTGGCACATTCGTTGGCGTATTCGTTGGCGTTGGCGTATTCGTTGGCTCATTCGTTGGCACATTCGTTGGCGTTGGCACATTCGTTGGCGTTGGCTCATTCGTTGGCGTTGGCGTTGCCGTTGGCACATTCGTTGCCGTATTCGTTGCCGTATTCGTTGCCGTATTCGTTGGCGTATTCGTTGCCGTATTCGTTGGCGTATTCGTTGCCGTATTCGTTGGCGTATTCGTTGCCGTATTCGTTGGCGTATTCGTTGCCGTATTCGTTGGCGTTGGCGTATTCGTTGGCGTCGGCGGCAACCGCGCCGCCTCCGCGCTCACCGTCCCCAGCAACTCCTGGACTCCAGCGTACCCGGGATCCTCCGCGAACACCGCCTCCAGCTCCCCCTGCGCCGCCGCCCACTGCCCCAGCTTCACCAGCCCCTCCGCGCGCCGGTAACGCATCGCCAGCGCCTGCGCCGTCGCTGTAGGCGCCGCGACCGCCGTGGCGGTCGCCGCCCGCCACATCTGGCCGCTCAACTCCGCCAAGCGCGCCGCCGCATCGCGATAGCCAGGCGCCCGCTCCACCACCGCGCTGAAACTGGCGATCGCCTTCTCGACCTGGCCCGCCCTCTCGAACGCCGCGCCCGCCTCATACAGCCGCGCCGCCTCCGCTGCTTCCGCTGTCGCCGTCGCCGCCGCCCAACGCGCCTGAGCCTCCGCCGTGCTGGTTCCCGCGCGCGCCGTGGCCTCCGCGGCGCGCGTCATCTCCGCCTGTCGCGCGTCCGCCTCCGCCGTCGCGCGCGCCGCCTCGCGCTGCGCCGCCCGCTCGGGCGCGACCACGAAGACGATCCACAACGCCGCCGTCGCCAGCGCCAGGGCCGCGATCAACCCCAGCCATAACATCCCGCTGCTGTGGCCAACCACCGTGTGGCGCTCCGGCATGGTTCATCTCCTCATCATGTCACGACGCTCATCGAGGGCGCAGCGTCACGACGATCATCGCATCCCTGGACTCACGGCCCCCACGCCAGCCGTTCCTCCGCCCAGCGGTCGCCGAAGCCTTCCGGGGCGTCGATCAGCTTCTGCTGGCCGCTGCCGTCGGCGTTCATCACCCAGATCGCCCACGTCCCCCCGCGGTTCGAGAGGAAGGCGATCGCGCGCCCGTCGGGCGAGAAGGTCCCTCCCACCTCGTGGTCCGGGCTGTTCGTCAGGTTGCGCCCCGCGCCGCCGCCGTCCGTCGTCAGGAAGAGGTCCCAGTTGCCCGTGACCGTCGAAGCGTACAGGAGTTGATCGCCGAAGCTGTCCGTGCTGCGATCGTCCATGCGCTCCGTCAGTTGCGTCGGCTGCCCGCTGCCGTCGCTGTTGACGGTCCAGATGCCGCAATGGCTGCCGCTGTCCCAATAGTCGCACCCGCTGAAGGCGATGCGCCATGTCTGCATCCAGGTCGGCGCGCGTCCCAGCGCGTCGCGTCCGTTGATGCGCAGGAGCGCCGGTTCCGCCGCGCGCGTCGCGTCCCACTGAATATAGATGCGCTCGACGCCGTCTCCTTGCAGGGTCGAGTAGAAGACGATGCTCTCTCCCGAAGGCGACCAGCTCGGATAGCTATCCTCTGGGTGCATGCCGGCGATGATCTCGCCCCCGCCATCCAGGTTGACGGTGATCAGGTCTTCCTTGCCGCCGCCGATCCCATCGAAGACGACGCGCCCGTCGGCGCGCACGTCGGGCTGGCGCCCGTCGCTGTGGATGATCCTGACCTCGCGCGTGGCCACGTCGACGACGGCGATGTTCGTCCGGCCACCGCCAGCGGCGAAGACGATATGCCCCGACCACAGGGGCGCCGACGCGGCGGGGACGGACGTCGCAACGGCGGTCGGCGGCGCCCCCGTAAGGACAGCGATCTCATCCAGGTAGATCGTCCCCCGATAGACGACATCATTGCGCGGCGCGGCGTCGAGCACCAGCGCGTACAGGGCGATCGGGTAATCGAGGCGGCCGTTGTCTGGCCCGCTGATATGTCCCTGCGGCCAGGGCGCGCCGACGTCGAGCGGCAACGTCATAAGCTGCCAGGCGTCGGCGTGCTGGATCTGGCCGAAGGTGAACTGACGCACCTCCCCCGCGCTGTCCTGGATCCAGGCATTGAGATAGTGCCCGGAGCCATCGCCATAGACCCACGCCGTCAGCGCGGTCGGCTGACCCGGGATGGGCGCGGCCGGCGAGCGCAGGAAGACGACATAGTTGTTCTCGACCGCCGGCATATCATAGTCCAGGCGCGCCGCGTACGATCCCTCGTGGCTGCGCTCCTGGGACTGGGTGAGCGTCCCATATGGCTCGTCCCCGCGTCGCCAACGCCCCATCTCCTCGAAGTCGAGCACGATCCCCGGCGCCAGTGGGCGCGGCGTTGGCGGTCCCGGCGTCGTCGTAGCGGACGCTGCGGCTGTGGGGACGGGCGTCGACGTGAGCGGGATCACCGTCGCCGACGCCGCGGCTGGGGGGACAGGCGTCGCCTCCGGCGTCAGCGGTCCCGGCGTCGTCGTAGCGGGCGCCGCGGCCGTGAGGACAGGCGTCGACGTGAGCGGGATCGCCGTCGCCGTCGGCGCGCTGGTCGCCGTACCCGTTCCCCCATTCGTTGCCCCATTCGTTGCTATATTCGTTGGCTCATTCGTTGCCCCATTCGTTGCCTCATTCGTTGGCCCATTCGTTGCCCCATTCGTTGGCCCATTCGTTGCCCCATTCGTTGGCCCATTCGTTGCCCCATTCGTTGCCCCATTCGTTGCCTCATTCGTTGGCCCATTCGTTGCCTCATTCGTTGGCCCATTCGTTGCCTCATTCGTTGGCCCATTCGTTGCCCCATTCGTTGCCCCATTCGTTGCCTCATTCGTTGGCCCATTCGTTGGCCCATTCGTTGCCTCATTCGTTGGCCCATTCGTTGGCTCAGTCAGCTCGACCCCGGCGAGCATGATCGGCGCCCCGCCATCGCCGCGCAGGGCGAGGGCGATGACGAAGAAGCCAGCGTAGAGCGCCGTCAGCCCCACGACCAAGGCGACGATCCCGACAAGCGCGCGCGACGACCTCGGCTCATGGCTTCCTGACATAGAGGGTCTCCTGGGGGACAGAGGCAGTGGGGGCGCTGGCGTACGCAGCGAGCGCGGTCCCGGCGAGCGCGCCGATGACGCTGGCCAGGCCCGCCAGGATCAGCGCGCGTGGGCCGGGGAGAAGGCTGAGGAGCGCGCTGCGCGCCAGGAATACGCTCGCGCTCTCCAGGATGAACACCAGCGCCAGGGCGATCAGGAATTGCCCAACGAACCTCGCGTCCGCCAGATGGACGCGCCGCGCCAGCAGCGCGCCGCCGCTGGCGCCAAGGGCGATCGCGGTCAGCGCGCCAGCATCGAGAGCGGCAGCCAGACGCCAGTCGGAGAGGCCGATCCCCAGCCAGCTCGCCAGATAGGCGACGCCCATGCCCAGCAAGGCGCCGACGAGGCAGAACAAGGCGCGGCGCGCTGGCGAGGACGCGATCTGCATCGTCGCCAGCGGCTGGCCGCAGCGCACGCAGAAGCGCGCGCTGCTTTTGTTGGGCGCGCCGCAGGCGGGACAAGACCCCTGCGGCATGGCGCCCGCCAACGCCTGGCGCATCTCGAGGACCGATTGAAAGCGCTCGGCGGCCGGGATGCGCATGGCGCGCAGGATGACGGCTTCCGTGGTCGCGCTGAGGCTCGGGACAAGCTCGCGCGGGCGCAAGAGCGGCGCGCCCGCGGCGATCTCGGGCGAGGGCGGCGGCAAGACGCCGGTCAACAGATGATAGAGGGTGGCCCCCAGGGCGTAGATGTCCGAGCGCGTCGTCGTCCCGCCCGTGTACTGCTCGATCGGCGAATACCCCGATGAGGCGGCGTGGATGACCGTGGCCGCCGATGCCTCCGACTGCACCTTGACGATCCCAAAGTCGACGAGCACAACCTGACCGGAAGGGGTGACCTTGATATTGGCCGGCTTGATGTCACGATGGATGACCGGCGCGGCGCGGCGGCTGCTGGTGTCCGTCCAGGAATGCATATAGTGCAGGGCGTCGAAGACCTGCGCCATCCAGCCCAGCACCTCGGCTTCGGGCAGCGGGCCGCGTCGGCTGAGCGCCTGCGCCAGATCCTCGCCCTCGATGTAATCCATGACCAGATACTGACGACCCGACGGCTCGATGAAATGGTCGGTCACCTGGGGCAGGTTAGGGTGGCGCAGGCGGGCCAGCGTGATCGCCTCGCGTCGGAACTGCTCCTGCGCCGCCAGCGAGACATCGAGGTTCTCTTTGACGGCCACCAGGAGGCCGGCCAGGTTGCGATCCTCCGCCAGATAGACGGCGCCCATGCCGCCAGCGCCCAGAGTGCGCACGATCGTGTAACGACCGTTCTGAAGCGTAGAGCCTGGCGCTAACATCGGCTTACCCCAATCGCACGGTCTTGGTGCTCTTGAACTTGATCGTCTTCAGGCCCTCGGCGGTCATCTGGCCCTGCTGTTCCAGTTTATCCGCCTCGAGCTGCACCGTACGCGCCAGCTCTGTATCCCCCTGGTTGAGCAGGATCGTCGCCGCCGCTCGCAGCTTCTGGGTCGCGCCCGCATGGTCGCCGGCCTGCGCCTCCTCCAGGGCGCGCGTCTGCAGTTTGAAGGCGGTCACCTTCTCGACGACGTTCATCACCCGCGGGTTGCTCAGGCGCGCCAGGGTAGGATCGAGGGTGAAGCTGAGGATCAAATCGGCGCGAACTTTCTCCTGCACCAGGTTGAGCAGGCGGACGTCGTAAGCCACCTCAGCCTGGGCGATGCGATAGTTGCCGGCGGGGCGCTCGGGCAGCATCAGCTCGATCAACAAAGCCTGACCTTGACCCTTCTCCAGCTCGCCCAGCGGAACAGTGACGGACCGATCGGCAAGCGGGCCATAGCCCAGGTCGGCGATGAGCGGGACCACGCGCCACACTTTGCGCGGGGCGACCCCGGCCGCCAGGCGCAACGTCAAGACGGCGTTCTGGACCACCGCCGCCTGCATGGCCTGCACCGCGTTCTGAAAGTAGGGGCCGATCTCGTGCGCCTGAGCGATGTAGTCGGCGCGGCCGCCGCTCTTGGCCCCGATCTCGATCAACAGCTCCTCGTTCCAGTCAGCGCCGATGCCGAACCCCAGGATGGGGATCTCCTCGCGGCCCGCCTCTTCGGCGGCCCGGCGACAGTCAGCCTCACCGTTCGTCTGACCGTCCGTGAGCACGACCACGCGCTGGATGCGTTCGGGCGATTTCTGTTTCCTGACCTCAGCCAGGCCAGCGCGCAGCGCGGGGGCCATTTGCGTGCCGCCGTCGGCGTCCAACCCCTGCACGACGCGCTTGAGGGCGTCCTTGTCTCGGGCGCTGGGCGCCTGTTGGCTTTTCACCAGCGTGCGCGTGTTGTGGTTGAAGGCGATGATCGAGAGAAAGTCCTCGGGAGCGAGGAGATCGATGACATAGCCGACGGCGTCCTTGAGGCGCTGAATCTTCTCGCCTCCCATGGAGCCGCTGACGTCCAAGACCAGGCTGAGATTGAGCGGCATCTGCGCTGCGGCCATCGCCTCGGTGGGCAGAATCTCCAGCAGCGCGTAGACCAGTTGCGGCTGTCCCGTCACCGGGACGGCGTCTTTGCTGAGAGTCGCCACAAGATTGACTTCGCCAGCCATAGTAGACAACCTCCTTGATCAGAGCTTCTGTCTCCTTTCCAAGGACAGCTCGCTGGCGCGCGGCCATCACCGCGGTCGGCGCGAGCAACGCCAGGAGCAAAGGGGACAGGAAAGCGAGCGCGATCCATCCAGCGGATTCTCATGTCCCCCTCCCTGGCCAGAGGAGCGCCTGGATTGACTTCCAGGCGGCGTCGATAAAGGAAAGGAGCCGCCAATCGGTCACCAGCAAGGGAAGCGAGAACTCCACGCGCGCCGTCATCAGCCACATGCGCACGACGGCGAGACGGCCTGGCGGGATGAGGTCAGCCATCTCCCGCAGCATCCTTTCCGCCTCTTCCCAATGAAAAGGGATGAACTCCACGCGCAGGAACGTCGTCTGCTGCGCCCAGGCGACGAGGACGACGGAGATCACCAGGGGAACCAACCAGCGCAACCAGGCGCGTCCCGCCTTGCTCAGGCCCCGGAAAAGCCCCAACAGCAAAAACAGGAGGCCGCCAACGATCGCCGTCACCAGGGGCAGCCAGTCGGCCATGCCGGCGCGCCCAAGGCTCCAGAGTTGGATGCGCATCGCCAGGAAGAGATAGGCGAGCAGCGGGATCGCCAGGATCAGCCACAGGAGGCACCCCGACAGCGAATAACGGTCGGGACCGCCGAGGGCGCTGCCCATGACCAGGCCGATGACCAGCGCTGTCAACGCGCCCACGCCGAAGAGCGCAACCCAGGATTCGCCGGAGACGCCAGCCAGCGCCGCTTGGGTCATCAAGCGCCCCGCTCCCCCCGCCAGGATCAGCCCCAACGCCGTCAGCCAGAATGTCGAGCGCAGAAACGCTGGCCAGTCGAAGGCGACGCGGACATGCACCGGCACGCGCTCGACCGCGCCGAAGGGGCTATGGATCATCAACTGGGTCGACAGGAGCGCGCCCTGCCTTTGGCCGCGCGTATCGACCGTCAGCCGCAGTGTCGCCTGGTTGCCGCTGAAGGTCGTCGGCGCCACCGCCAGCCACGGCGCAGGCGGATCGACGGCCACCGTCCCAAACAGATGGCCGCGCCCGGCCCGGTTGCGAACCGGGATGTCCCGCTGCGCGCGCTGCGCTGGCCGTATGCGCCCGAAATCGACCTTGGGCAGCCCTACAGTCGGTCGAGGAGGAGGCAGGCTGGGATCGAGGGCGCGTATGAACTGTTCGAGCGCCTGATCAGGGTCCTGCTGGCCCCTCAGGCTATCGGCCTCGCGCGCCAGATCGCCGCGGAAAAGCGAGCTGCGCAGCCAGGCGCTGAAAGCTCCCTCGCGCAGAAGCTGCCGCCCATCCTCCCAATGGAGATCGCAGAGGCGGGCCAACTCCTCCACGCTGTGGGCGCGCTCTCCCGAAGGGAAAACGAAGGGCTGGGTCGTCACGCCCGCTGCCAGCATATGTTCCAACTCTTTGCGCATCTCGGCAGCCGTGATGCGGTTATTCACATTCGGGTCAAGCGCCCACTCCAGGAGGCTGCGCAAGGAGGAGGGCAGGGTCTTGAGCTGAGGAAAGTCCATGGGATGATTGCCCGGGTCGTCGCCCGTCAGCAAGTGATAGAGGGTGGCGCCCAGCGCGTAGACGTCGGAACGCGGCTCCGTGCGGGGGGCCTCGCCGTACTGTTCCGGCGGCGCATAGCCGAGCGTGCCGTAGACGCTGGATTGCCCCTGGCCCAGTTGCCCGCCAGCTTGCACCGGCCGCATCTTGGCTGTGCCGAAGTCGACCAGCTTCAGCGTGTGCGCCTCGCGATTGATGATGATGTTGGAGGGCTTGATGTCGTGATGGATCACCGGCGGTTGACGGCTGGCCAGATACTCCAGAACGCCGCATATCTGGATCGCGTAGGGGATGACCTCGTCGGCGGCGAGCGGTTTCCCATTGCGGCGCAGCGCCTCCTCCAGGTTCTCTCCTTCAACGTAAGTCATCACCATGTAGTTGCGGCCCGCCTCCGTGAACGTCTCGAGCAGCTCCGGGATCGAATTGTGGTTGAGCTGGGCCAGGATGCGCGTCTCGTCCTCAAAGCGCCGCTGCGCCTTCTGGACTTCGTTGGGATCGCTGGGGTTGAAGTAATCGATCATCTCCTTGACGACGCAGCGCTTATCATGCGCTCGCGCATCTTCCGCCAGACAGACGGCCCCCATGCCCCCTTTGCCCAACACGCGTATGATCTTGTAGCGGCCCTGCAGCACGTCCCCAGGCGCCAGGAAGCTCAGGCGCGCGCCGCAGCGCGCGCAGAACCTGGCTCCTGTGCGATTCTGGTCAGTCCCACAGGTGATACAGCGGGCCATATCCACTCCCTTCAGGATGCGCAAAGAAGCAAGAGAGGGAGGCTCACGCCTTCAGCTCGATCTCCGTCCCCCCCAGGCGAATCCTCGCCCCCGGCGCGACCACGGTCGCCGCGCCGGGCGCCACGCGAACGCCATTCAGAAAGGTCCCCTGGCGGGAGTTGAGATCTTCCAGGAAGAAGCGCCCCTCCTTGCGGTAGATGCGGGCGTGCTTCTTGTCGATTTGAGGGTCGCCGGGCAGGTACAGCTCGCAGCCGTCGTAACTGCCCATCGTCACCGCATCGACGACGGCGACCTCCAGCCCCTGGCGCTTGCCGCTGCGGACGTAGAGGGAGCCGCGCGCCAGGCCGATGATCGTCAGAGGGATGATGGCGCCCAGGCAGGCGCCGATGAGGACAAGGCCGAAGGCGCCGACGACCATCTGCACGCGGTCGCTCTGTTGCAGAAAGGCCTGCGTCATCGCCTCGTAGAGGAAGCCGCCCACCGCGCCAGCGATCGCGCCGCCGACGGCCCCGTAGGAGGCGCGCCTCTGGGAGCGGCTGACGATCCCTTCGCCAATGCCGAGCAACAGCCCCAACAGCATCCATCCCAACATGCGGCCGATCAACCCGCCGCTCAAGACCAGGAAACCGACTTCGCCGAGAAGGAGGCCCACCAGGCCGCTGATCAGGCCGGCGATGGCGCCCAGGCTCGCGCCCAGAAGCGCGCGCGAGATGGACTGTTTGATCACGACCCCCTCGACGGCGCCCGTCATGCAGCCGATGCACAGGCCGACGCCAGCGCCGACAAAAGGATAGGCCAGCCAGATGTTCCAGCTTCCCGTATCGACGCTGCCCACGATCAACCAGCCCAACAGGCCGCCGATCGCGCCGAAGATCGCATTATAGTAGATCTGCAACGCCTTGCTCATGGTCGCCTCCACCCGACGTCTGCCACGGCGCCTCCTCGCTTCGGCGCGGGCAGTCGCGCCCCCGATCGTCAGCCCGCCCGCTCTAACCGTCGCGTCGCGTAACTCAGCCGCTTGGTCGCCGCGGGCGAGGCCTGGCCGCGCTGTTCCAGGCGTTCAGCCTCCTGCAGGGCCGCCTGCGCCAGCTCTTCCTCGCCCAGATGATGCAAGCGCGCGGCGGTCGCCCGCAGCTTGACCACGGCGCTGGCGACGTCCCCGCCCCGCAACGCGCGCGCCGCCTCAGCCTGCAGACGGTGGACGGCGACCGCCTCGGCCCATGCCAGCACGCGCTCCTCACGGCGCCCCTGGCCCTGCTCGCCAGCCGCATACTCGATGACGACGTCGACGCTCGCCTGCCCCTGCGATCCACCCCGCGGGCGATGGTAGGTGGCCTCGCCGCGAGCCAGCCGCACCACTCCTGGGGCGCGCGGCGGCGCGAGCAACTCCAGGAGGAGAGCGTGCGACGCTCCCTGCTCCAGATCGCCCAGGCGTACACTGAACTCACGTCCCGTCCCCTGCGCCGAGGGCAAGTCGGCGATGGCCGGCTGCACCTGGGTGGCCTGACGCACCTCGACTCCGGCCGCCAGGCGGAGCTTCAGTTCCACTTCGCGCACAGCCACCCGCTCGACGCGCTCCATCTCTCGCGCCAGGATGCCCGGGATCTCCTGAGGGTCCTGCACAAAATATCCCTGGCCGCGACTCACATCGGCGATGCCCAGGAGCAGTTCTTCGTTGAACTCGACCCCCAGGCCTACCGTGCTGATCGCGACGCCCTGCGCTGCGGCCTGGCGCGCCTGACGTCGACAGTCATCTTCGTCACGCGCGAACCCATCGGTGAGCAGGATCATGCGTTGCACCCGCCCCGGCGCCAGGGACCGGATCGCCTCTTGATACCCAAGCTCTATCCCGCGCGCCATATAGGTGTCGTCGCCCAACGCCAGCCGATCCAACCGTTCGAGAGCGGCGAGCAGGCGACGCTTGTTCTCGCCGCTCTCGTCGCCGATGAGGGTCTCAGCCTGATCGGCGAACGCGACCAGCGAGAAGCGATCCTCCGGCTCCAACCGCTCCAACACGTTGCGCAGAGCGATCTTCACGAAGTCGAGGCTGCGCGGCGCCTGCGCGGCCAGCTCCGCCGGGACGTTCTGGAATTGCCAGACCGGCGTCCCATCCACCACGATCTCGCGCGCGTAGCCGCGCCGCGCCAGGGTCTCGAACTGTTCCGGCGTCAGGATGGGGATGCGCATCGATCGGCTGCAGTCCACTACCAGGCTCAGGGCGAGCGGCAGGCGAACTGTGGGCAGATCGGCCGCCAGGCGGACCTCCAACAGCACGTAGATCAACTGCGGCGCAGCGATCGACGGCGCCGTCGTCCGATCCAGAGTCGCTTGCAGAGTCAATTCGGCAGGCACGGCGCCCTCCTATCTACTGGCCATTCGACACAGCTCCAACACGCCAGCGGCGCCCCCCTCGCGCTCCGCAGCCAGCATCATCTTCAGCCCCTGCCCGTACAGATCCGCACGCTGTTCCATCAAAGCAGCCTTCTTGACAGCGCCCAGGGCGCGCAACGTCCGGTGCGCCGCCCACTCGGCGAACCCCTCACGCACGAGCGGATCGCGCAGCAAGGGACAATTCTCGCCCTGCCAGGCATGGGCGTACTCGTGGGCGATCACCTGGATCAGCAGGATCTGCGGCAACCCCGACTCGACGTAGATCGCCCGCCGCCGCCCGCGCCGCACGAAGAGGCCAAATATCATTTCCGGCGGACCACGGCGCTCAGGCTGCGCCTGCGCCAAGATCTCCTGCATCTGCTCGCGGTCCACGATCACCAGCGCTGGCCGCAGGCTCAGGCTGAGGCCCACCTGTTTCTCCAGGATCGCCATCGTACGCGCGTAAAGAGCATCGGCGGCGGCGGCGTCAAACACAGCCGTGGCATAGCAATGGGCGCAGACTGCGCGCCCATCGTGCAGTTGAGCGCGGTCCACGCCAGCCGGCGAGCCGCATACGCTACAACGCGGCTCGCGGCCGAAACATGCGACGCAAGCGACAGCGCCAGTGGCCTCGTTGCGATAATAAGGCCCCACCACAGGCTGACCGCAAACCGAACAACGAGGAACGGAGGCTGCGCATGCAGGGCAGATGTCGCCGACGCCGCCCTCCGACGCCATCGGAATCTGGCAGAGCCGACAGCGCGGCGCCTCTCGATCACACCGCTCGCAGACGGTGAAGCCGCGACCCGCCAGGCCAGGACGCCGGTAACGGACGAAACGCGCCTCCACGCGCTGGCCGCAGAGGTTGCAGAACAAAAGGGTCACTCCCTAAGCGCAGCAAGTCTGCACAAATGGCTGTGGGACAATCTGTGAAGATCGCCCGATCGGATCGCTGTTGTTGGAGCGCGAACACTGTCCGCTCATCGTTCGTTCGCTGGCTCCTCCTAGATGACAAAGAAGGCGCTTACGGCAGCCGAGCGCAGGTAACGGATGGCGACCAGGCTGCTCACGCTGATGGCCGCGCCATAGGATCCGACCGTGAGCGCCGTCGCTGGCAAGGGAACCCGAATGACCGGGAGGTATGCCCGCTGGGCGAGGAACCAGGCGCCCGACGGCCGGACGATCCCCGCGTAAGCGGATACGCCGACGAGGAAGACTCCTCCCAAGCACAGGACCGCCAGCGCGCCGATGGCGGCCGACCGCGCCCACCGCTCTCGCCGCAACAAGCCGATCCCCGGCAGCGCGCCGACGCCGGTCAGGATCAATGACCAGGCCACGAGGGTCAGCGGCGCGGGGGCGCTCACCCGGACGCTCACGAGGGCCGCCGTGGCTGGGGCCATCAACGTCTTCACCACGTACCCCGTCAACAGGGCCAGGGCCAGCGGCGCGACCAGCCACGCCAGGCCCAGGAAGAGAAACGTCGAAAAGGCGGCGGCGATCACCCCCACACGTCGCCCGCGGCTTTGCGTCCCCATCAGCAGTTGCGCCTTGTCCGGCAGTTGACTGCGCCGATTCTGCAAGAGCTGCGTCAGGTCGCGCCCGGCGATCAAGCAAGCGAGCGCCAGGGAAAAGACAGCCGTCCGCGCCAGCGACCCCCACGTGCAGAGCGGCCACAGCCAGAAGACGCCGGCCAGCTCGCAGGCGCCGACGCCGATCAGGATCCACCCCGCCAGCTTAAGCTCCTGTTGCGCGCTCGTCGCCGTAGCCGCCAGCGACAGCCGCGGGGAGCGAAGGTAACGGACGCCAGCCAGGCCGCCGATCACCAGCGCCAGCCCATAACAGATCAACGTCAGCGCGTAAGGGCGCACCTTCACGTCGCCGACCAGATGCAGCAGCGCTTCACGGGCCAGCGGCGTGCTGAAAGGCGGCGGGATGAGTCCCCACACGATCGCGACGACGCCCAGCAACGCCCCGAACGCCGCCGCGATGGCCAGGCCGACGACGGCGCCAGCCCGCGCCCATGGCTTGGCCAGCAGCAGAGCCACTCCCAGCGGCGCGCCCGCCCCCGAAGCGATCAACCCCCAGCCGATCAGGGTCACGGCAGGGGGACGCCTGTAAGGCTCATGGCAGGCCGCCAGGACCGGCTGGCTCATCAGGATCCAGACAGGGTAGGCGGCGACAATGGATAGGACCAGGGGCAGGATCAGCCACGCCTGTCCTACGCCGATGATCGTCGTAGTCGCCGCAGCGATCACGCCCAGGCGCCGTCCACGCCGGCGATCGCCGAACAGAAGTTTCGCCGCCCCCGTCACCTGAGAGACGTAACGAGCGCCCAGGCCGAGCAGGTCGCGCGCCGCGAGCAGGGAGAGCAAGGCCGCCAGGAAATGGACGATCGCCAACCAGGGGCCGAGCAGGCGGTATCCTGGCCACCACAACGCCAGGGGGATTCCCAGCGCTCCCATGCCGAGCAGCACCCAGGCGGCCGTCTCGTGCTCGGCCTGCCGCGCCGCCGGGCCGAGCACAAAACCGCAGGCGGCGCAGGCCGTCGCTCCCGCCGCCAGTGGAGCTTTGCAGGACGGACACGTCGCCGACGGGGCAGGGAACGCCGCGGCGACAGCAGGCGTCAACAGCGCGCGGCAGTGGGCGCAGAACCGGCTTCCTGATCGGTTGAGCGCGCCGCAAGAAGGACACGCGACCTGTCCAGAGACTGGCTGCGCGCCGAGCGGCGCGCGGCACCCTCGACAGAAGCGCGCGCCGGGCCGATTGCTCACCCCGCAGTGGGGGCAGATCATGCTGGATGGAGCCGCGGGCGGCGTCGGCGCTGAAGACGGCGCAACCGACGCGGGCGGTTGCGCGATGGCGACCAGAGCCTCCCTCATCTCTCGCGCGCTCTGATAGCGGCGTTGGGGATCGAGCGCCATCGCGCGCAGGATGACGCGCTCGACAGCCGGCGACAGGGCGGGATTGAGGGACCGCGGAGGGGGCAGTTTATTCGGCGGCGTCAGCGTGATCGATTCCGGCGGCAGGACGCCAGTCAACAGGTGGTAGAGCGTAGCGCCCAGCGCGTAGAGATCCGAGCGCGCATCGGTGCCCGCCCCGTACTGTTCCGGCGGAGAATAGCCTGGCGTCGCCGCGCGCGCCGCCCGCACGGTCTTCTGTCCAGCGCGGTGCACTTTGGCGATCCCAAAATCGACCAGCACGACCTGCCCGTCCTTAGCGACCTTGATGTTCGCTGGCTTGATGTCGCGATGGATCACCGGATGCGGGTTCTGGCTATGCATGTACTCCAGCGCGTCGCAGATGCGCGCCATCCACTGAACAACCTGCTGCTCCGGCAACGGCCCTTTCTGATCGAGCATCTCTTGCAGGTCATCGCCTTCGATGTATTCCATCGCCAGATACTGCCGGCCCGATTGCTCCTCGAAGCAGTCGAAGACGCGCGGGAGCGCAGTATGTTTCAGATCGGCAAGGATGCGCGCCTCAAGCTCAAACTGCTGCTTCGCCTCGGCCGTGGCGTCCAGGTTCTCCTTGATGGCGACCAGCTTGTGAAAGTGGGTATCCTCAGCCAGGTAGACCGCCCCCATCCCTCCCTGGCCAAGGAGCTTCTTGATCCGATAGCGGCCCCGGTTGAGCGTGCTGCCAGGTGAGAGCGTTGCCATCGCTTGCTGTCTCCCAATCACCCAACCGCCTGGAAAATGACGGCTGAAATGTTGTCCTCGCCGCCGTTGTGGTTGGCCTGCGCGACGAGGGCGTCGCAGGCGGCCTGAGGCTCTGGATGAGCCTGCATGATCTCCGCGATCGCCGGATCGCGCACCATCTCCCACAGGCCATCGGAGCACAGGAGCAAGCGATCGCCGGGCGCCAGTTCGAGGACGCGCGTCTCCACATCGACGGTCTGCCCCATGCCCAACGAGCGATAGATATAGCTGCGTTGTGGATGCGTATAGACCTCGTCCGGCGCGATCTGACCGAGCGCCACCAGGCGAGCCACCAGCGAATGATCGGACGTGACCGTCTCCAACTTGCCAGCGTGTAGCCAGTAAGCGCGGCTATCGCCAACATGGGCGATGGCGGCGATGTTGCCCACGACCAGCGCCGCCACGACGGTCGTCCCCATCTCGACATCCTGGACCTGGCCCTGCCGTCGCACCGCGTCGTTGGCCTGACGCACAGCCTGCGCCAGCGCGCTCTCCACAGCTAGGTGCATCTGGCCGCTCTCACGGGCCGTAGCCAGCAAACGCGGCGCGCTCGCGACGATCGCGTCGACAGCGGTCCGGCTGGCGATCTCGCCAGCGGCGTGGCCGCCCATGCCATCAGCCACAATGCAAAGGTAGGCTGGCTGAGGCAGTTTCAGATCAGAGAGGGGGGCGGCATAGACCGCGTCCTCGTTGCGCTCACGCACCTGGCCCTTGTCGCTCAGTGAACCGTAGGGAGCCGGAGGCGCGCCCACCTTGCCGGACGCCTGGCTTGCGCCAGGCAGCCTGGCCGTCGTGAGGGGCTGGCCGCGGGCTGCGTCGAACAGGCGACCGACCTCCTCCGCCCAGCCTCGGGCCGACTGTCCGGCTTGAGTTGCCATGGCTGCAATCTTTTGCGCCAATCTGTCGATGAACATAGGATCGTCTTTCGTTCGCTCAGCGATATCGTCCCCGGTCCGCAAGAGATACAGCACTCGAGCGGCAAACCGGTAATCGGCGTTCACCATGTCCAGGCGCTGTGGACCGTACGCTGGAAGCATCTGAGACTCGACAATATCGAGAAGGATCAGGCCGTTGGCGACATTGTACAGGCGATCGAGCGATGGATTGCGGGCGAATGGGGCGATCCCAGCCCGGTGCAGATATCCCAAGAGATGGGCAAGCTGCCCCGACCAGGCATATGCTTGATCGGGGGAAACAGGCAAATTCAGAGAAGAAAGTGGTCGGCCAGCGACGAATTCGTACATGACCTGCGCGGTTTTCCCTTTCTCGACAATGCCGTACAAGGGCGCCAGGGCCGCATGGCGAAGCTTGGCCTTGGCGATCGCTTTCTGTTCGGCAGTCAGACCATCGGGATAGACGCGAAGGAACGACCGAGGTTTGGCGGGCAGGCCGCACCGGGGACAGACCGGCGTCATCTCCAGTGTATAGAACAGATCGTCGCAGCGCGGGCACTGCGCCAGCACCCGATACGAGGCCGGCAACACGAAGAGCGGCGCCTCCGTGGACTCAGCCGCCTCCGCGGCGCGCTGATACGCGCGCACAACCTGCGAGGGCGGCCGGGGGGCGGGCAACTGCTGGCCGCACTGGCTACAGAAGCGCGCCGAATCACGATTGGTAGTCCCGCAATTGGCGCATTGGATCATGATCGAGATCTCCTCCAGGCTTAGAACCTATCGGACAAGTTGATGAAAATAGCGCTATCCGCGTTCATCTTGTTGGTCATTGCAGTTGAAGCTCAGGCCGAGAAGAGCGTCGTCGCTGACCATGCTGAAGATGCCCCTCTCAGGCCATAATAAGCCCATAAGGCCTTTGTCTCAGAGCGACGCGAAGCCGCTGGGCCGGAGGAGGTTGGCAGGCCATCGCCTGGCCCGCCAACCCCCGTGAGGGCCTCCCCTTCGCCCTGGCAAAAAGGCGCAGAGAATCCCAGCAGCCCCCGGCCGACCGCGCTACATCGCGTAGAACGCCAACACCACGCGCCCCAGTCGAATCTGGTCCCCATTGTTCAACACTTGCGGCACACCCGGGTTGATTCGCTGGTTATTGACGAATGTGAAGTTCGTGCTGTTCAGATCCTCGATCACCCATTGGCCGCCCCGCAGGGCGATGCGGGCGTGACGTCGCGAGACGCCCCCCGCCTCGCCGCCGTGAGGGGTCAGATCGATCTGGGGGAAGATGCCGCTGATCGGGTCCTCGCGGCCGATCAGCACCTCGGTCTTGCCTGTCAGATCGAACTGCGCTCCGCTGCCAGCCACCACCAGGCGGGGCCGCGCCCCCGGCGCAGGCGTCGGGTATGGCGGCGGCGCCGCTGGCGCAGGCGTTGGCGTATAGGGAGGCTGGGCCGCCGCCGGGGCGACAGGCGCTAACTGGGCGCCGCAATGGTCGCAGAAGGCCTGGCCAGGCTGAACGGCCGTTCCGCAATTGTGACATGCGCCGCCGCCCACCGCAGGAGCTGCCGACGGAGGAGGGACAGCGGGCGCCGGAGGGGGTGGGGGCGGCGCAGAGGGAAGGGGCGCCGCGGGCGCCGATGGCGGCTGTGCCGCGGGTGGCATAGGAGCGGGCGCGGGCGGCGGAGTGTACACCGGCGGCGCCGCGGGCGCTACGGGCTGCACCGATGGCAACTGCGCGCCGCAATTGCCGCAGAACGCTTCGCCAGCGACGAAGGGAGTCCCACAAGCCGGACAGACCGCGCCCGCCGCTGGCGCGGCCGCCGCTTGTGACTGCGCTGCCCCAGCCAGGCTGGCCCCACAGTTGTCGCAGAAACGGGCGCTATCCTCATTCGCTTTGTTGCACTGCGGACAGGTGATCATGAAAGCCTCCTCGGTAAGATGCTGAACTCAGCCCCAAGAGCGAAACCAAGTTTCGGCGCGGTCTCCCGACCGCGCCCCTGGCTGGTCAGGAGACCAGCCAGAACCGTTCTTCGGATAGGCTCCAAGAGCGAAACCCCCAGGCCCCGCGCGCGACGACGCATCAAGGGCCGCCTCGTCCCAACGATCATGATGGGTCCAGCCGTTGCGTCAGCTTGCGCGTGCCGTACTGGAGTTTCTTGGTGCCCAACGCCGACATATCCTGCCCCTGCTCCAGGCGTCTGGCCTCCTCCTCGGCAGCCGCAGCCAGCTCCGCCTCCCCCATGTCCAACAGACGCGTCGCCGCCGCGCGCAGCTTCTGCGTCGCCCCTGGGATATTGCCCGCTTTGACGTCTTCCAGCGCTCGCGTCTGCAAATGAAACGCCGTCACCTTCTCCACCAGGCTCATCACGTTGCTGTTGTATTGCTGCAGCAGCGCCGGATCTGCCGTGAATTCGAGCACCACGTCGCTGCGCACTTTTTCGCCCACGACGTTGGCCGCCGGCGCATCGTAGTTGACTTCAGCCTGGGCGATGCGGTACCGCCCCGCCGGCCGGGGCGGCAACAGCAATTCGACGATCAGGGCCTGCCCCCGCTCCCTTTCCAGATCGCCCAACTCCACCTGGACATCGCGATCGGTCTGGACGGTCGGCGCGAGCTGCGAGATGAGCGGGACCACGCGCCACACCTTGCGCGGCGTCACCCCTCCCACGACGCGCAGGATGAGTTGCGCGTTGCTCACCACGGTGGCCTGCATCTCCTGCAGCGCTGTCTGGAAGACCTGCTCGATCTTGGGAGGCGCGTCGATCAGGTCGGAAAATCCGCTCGCGCCGCTGTTGCGGGCGATGGCGTCGAGCAGCTCGGAGTTCCAGTCATCGCCCAGCCCCAGAGCGATGATGGGGATCCCCAACTGGCCAGCGTCAGCGCCCAACTGCTGGCACTGGCTCTCATCGCCGTAGGTCTGGCCGTCAGTGAGCAGCAGGAGACGGTTGACGCGCCGCCCATCGAGCGCCTTCTTCGCTTCGTCGATGCCCAGCCTCATCCCGCGCGACATCTCGGTGCCGCCGCCGTCGCGGATGCCGTCCACCAACGCCTTGAGGCGATCCCGGTCGCTCACGGGCTGGCTGGGCGCCACCACCTGCGCCTTATCATCGAAGATCGTCAGCGCGACGTAGTCCCAGGGCTGCATTCGGTCCAGGACCAGCTTGACCGCCTCCTTAAGGTGATTCAGCTTCTCGCCGCTCATCGAGCCGCTGTGGTCCAGGACAAGGCTGAAGTTGAGGGGCATCTGCACATGGGCCATGGCCCCCGTCGGCTTGATCTCGATCAACACATAGGCCAACTGCTGGGTGGATGTCACCGGCAGGTATGGCCTGTTCAATATGCACTGCAAACTCACCTCTCCCGCCATGCATACCTCCTTGCTTGATCGCGACCAACTGGCGAACAAAGGACTATCTTCACGGACGGCCGCGTCGCCTGCGCCGATAGGCCGCCCTCACCGCCGGCGCGCCCACGAGCGATGATCTGCCGTCGCCGCTCCCTTCCGCTAACGCCCGGCTGCCGCCTCCACTCGCACTACGATCACGCTGAGGTTGTCCTCCCCGCCCGCCTGATTCGCGCGGCGCACCATCTCCGCGCACGCCGCCTGCGGATCGGGCTGCGTCAACAGGACTTCCTCGATCCCTTCCGTGCGAATGGCTTCCCACACGCCGTCGCAGCACAATACCAGCGTATCCCCCGGCTCCAACTGCTCCTCCCATATATCCACATCGACTGCCCCTTTGATCCCCAGCGCCCGGTAGATCACCGATCGCTCCGGATGCGTGTAGATCTCCTCCGGCTGCGCGATCCCCGCCGCGATCAGGCTGGCGATCACGGAATGATCTGTAGTCACCTGCCGCAACCCGGCGCGACCGCGGAGATAGGTGCGGCTATCCCCCACGTTGGCGATGTAGGCCTGGTTCCCGATCATCAGCGCCATCGTCAGCGTGCTTCCCATATCGTCGCCGCGCGCGCGCGCCAATCGCTCGATGCGCGCGTTGGCCTCATTGATTGCGTCGACGATATGCGCGCGGACGGCCTCGCCTAGCGGCGGATCTTCCCCCGCGAATGTCGGCAGCAGCACGCGCGAGACCAGGCGCTCGGCGATGGTTTGGACCGCCAGACGGCTGGCCACCTCGCCTCCTTCGTGCCCCCCCATGCCGTCGGCGACGATGAACAGCCCTAGCGTTCGCTCTGCGACCGACTCGTAGACCCCTGAGAACACGATCGCGCACACGCTGTCTTCGTCCAGCTCGCGCACTATCCCCACATCCGACGCATAACCAACGACGAAGTTCACCCCTCGCGCGAAGGCGGGGGCCGCAGCAAGGTGTTCCTCCACGACAACCGCTCTCTCAAGCGGCATCGGCAGATAGAACCGCCCATCATGCCACAAGCCGTCCTCGGCGCGCGCGCCCAACGCCGACGGCGTCCATCCCTCGCGCACCTGACGCGTCGCCAGCGCGCCAGCGGACGTGCGATCGGCGCCGCACTCGGGACAGAAGATGTCCGTGGGGTCTGGCCGCTCGACCCCACACTGTGGGCAGATCGCCAGATCATGTACTGCGTAAAGATTGGACCCGCTCTCTGCAGCGACGACCTCCACAACCTCGAAGCGTCCGGCGATCACCGTCCCCACGGCCAATGGCGACGGCGCGGGCGCCTCTTTCCCGCCGCCCGCTCGCAAGGGGGCGCCGCACTGCGAGCAGAAATTGTCCTCGGGGTGCTCGACGGGAAGGCCGCACGTTGGACAGACAGCGCTCTCGCCGACGCTGCCTCCAGCCGCGAGGGTCGCTGACGCCTGGTCCTGTGTCTTCACGCCCTCCTCGTCTGCAGCCGACGCAGGCGACGGCGCCCCGTCCCGCTGCGCTGCCGTCGCCTGGCCGCTCTCATCCGACGCGCCGGCTTGCGGCGACGTCGCAACCTCCGCCTCCGACGTTCGCTCGCCTGCCGACGCAACGACCGCCTCAGCGACCGCTGGCTCCGGCGCTCCCGTCGCTGGCTGCGTCGGGGCAGCGGTCGCCTCCCCTGGGAGATCTGTTGCCGTCGGCGCCGCCTGCGGTTGCGTCGGCGCTTCCGGAGCGATCAAGGGTCTCCCACAGCCCATGCAGAAACGGGCGCCCTCGCGATTGCCAGTCTGACAGTGCGGACACAGCATGCTCTCCTCCCCGACATGGCTTCAGTCGCCAGTTCTCATGATAGATTTGAAAACGCTGACCTCACAGATGTGCTGCATAGTTGACCAGCGTTTATCTGCGTTCATCTGCGTCCCCTTTCCACCGAAACACCAGGTACACCCGGCCAACCAGCACACGGTCGCCGTTGTGCAGGATGCGGGGAACATGCGGCGGCAACGGCGTCCCGTTCACGAAAGTGCGATTGGCGCTGGCCAGGTCAGTCACAGCGAACTGGTTGCCCACCCGGACGATCTGCGCGTGTCTACGAGAGACGAACTGAGAATCATAAGACGATAGGTCGAGGTCGGGGAAGACGCCATCCACCGGACTGCGACGGCCGATCAGGAAGGGGGTCTTGCTCAGGACGATCTGCCACACCGATCCCACCGGCCCCAGCACCTCCAACAGCGCCGTCATCGGCCCGGCCAGGGGCGCGCCGCAGTGGCCGCAGAAACGCGCGCCCGCGCGCGTCGGCTGGCCGCAGGCCGGACAAGGGGCAGCGGGCGGGGGAGAGGGGATCGGAGATGGGGTTGGCGGCGCAAGGGGCGGCGGCGTTGCGATAGCCTTCAGCCTGGCCAGACAGTTGCTCAGGGCTGCTTCCATCTCGTGCGCGCTCTGGTAGCGCGCCTGGCGATCCTTTCTCATCGCCGTCAGGATCACCTGTTCCGTGTCAGGCGTGATCGCCGGGTTCTTCCCGCGCGGCGGCGGCAAGGGGTCAGGCAGGAAGGACATGGGCGGCGGCGTGTTGGTGAGGAGATGATACATCGTCGCGCCCAGGGCGTAGATGTCGGCGCGCGCATCGGTTTGCTCGCGGCCCCATTGCTCGGGAGGAGCGTAATTCTCAGACCCCATGGGCAGCGTGTCCTTTTTCTTCCCCACCTTATACGTGCGCGCGATGCCGAAATCGATCAGCTTGATAGTCCCATGAGGGGTCAACATGATGTTATGCGGCTTCAGGTCGCGAAAGATGATCGGGGGCTGTTGTTGATGAAGATAGGCCAACACCTGGCTGACCTGGATCATCCAGGCCAGGACATCCGCCTCTGGCAGGCCGCCGCCCGCTGCCGACAGGCGCTTGTCCAGGGAGTACCCATCGATGAACTCCATCACCAGGTAAGAGCGGCCGCCTTCAGCGAAGTGATCGGTCACCTTCGGCAGATAGGGGTGGCTCAAGCCCATGAGCAGACTGGCTTCCTGGCGGAATTGCTGGCGCGCCTGTTCCTGTTCCTCGAGCGAGCCGGAGGTCGCCTGTAGCTCCTTGAGCGCCCAGAAACAGCCTGCAGAGGCAAGATCAACGACGCGGTAGACCAGCGCCATGCCGCCGCCCCCGATGACGCGCTCGATTCGATAGCGGCTGCGCAGGATCGTTCCTGGAGGAAGAGGGGATAGCATGCTCGAACTCCGATTCATCTATGCTGAAGCGGCAGAAAAAGCGGCGCCTCCGGCGAAGAGATGAGCGGATTGCTGCGCGCAGGCGAACAGGGGATCGCTCCGATGCAAAAGGCAACGACGCCCTGATTATAGATCAGGCTGCCGGCAGGGATATGTACGCGATAAGAGACCGTCACAGGCGTCCCGCCGCCCGGCAGCGTCGGCAGCCACCAGAAGAGCGAGGCATCAGGCAGGGTTCCAGACAAGGTCGCAGTCGCGCCGACAACGGTGAGGGAGTTAGTCATCAACGAGGTTGCAACCGGAACCCAGCCGCGCACGAGCACGTCCGGAAGCTCTCCAGCACGCTCATGGCTCAGGCTGGCGGTGTAGGTGATCTCCTGCGCCCCGCCGATGGGAGAACGGGGGAACGCGTCCAGCCGGATTCCGATCTCCGGCGACGAGGTCGGCGTGGGAATCAACGTTGCGGTCGGCGCGGGGGGAGGCGTCGCCGTGGGAGGCGGGGTGGGGGTCGGCAGCGCTGCTGCCACATACACGTCGCGCAGCGGATCGCTATCCGGCGCATTTGATCCGCCGCTCACCAGGATCGTATCGCCTATCGCAGCCGCGCCGAAGGAATAGAGCGCCGTGCGCAACGGCGGGTCGGCCTGACCGATATAGACCGCGTTGCCGAGATCGTCGAGCTGGTAGACATCCACTGCGGCGCTTGCCTGCTGCCCGTCATAGCCACCCAAGACATAGAGGCGCGCGCCCAGGACGATCGCCTGATGGCTGTAGCTGGGGCGCGCCAGTTTGAAGGGGCCGCGCCAGCCGGACAGTGAGCCGTCGCTCCCGATCTGGGCGACGTACAGGTCCTCGCGCGCCCGTAGCTGATCATCCCTGCCGCCCACTACGTACAGGAACCCCCCTCGGGTCGCCATCGCATGCCGGAACAAAGGCGATGGCAGCGGCGTACGCTCTCCCCACGGTCCGAGGGAGCCATCAGGCTGTATGCGCGCCGAATAAACCGCCCGGCTCGCCGCATTGCCCGTCCATCCCCCGCTGACAAAGATATCGCCATAGGATGAGAGCGCGATCCCTGGCGTCGAGAGCTTGCCCGGAAGCTGGGGTTGATCGGCCCAGCTCACGATCTCCCCGTCCGGCCCCAGACTGGCCCGCCTGACGGCGCGCAACGTGTTGGCCCCATTGTAGCCCCCCAGGACGTAGAAGCTGTTGTCATACCCGACGGCCGCTGCCTGATACAAAGGCTCAGGCAAGTCATCGACGCTCCAACCTCCTGTCTCCTGACGATAGATCGTGCGCACGATGGTCCCCAGCGCGTTCATGCCGCCGATCACATACAGGCGCCCCTGCACAGCGATCATGGCGTGATCTTTGCGTCCCTCTGGCAATGGCCCAGGCTCGGCTGTTGGCGACGCCAGAGAGGCGCCCACGCTTCCGACCCCCATGAGCAAGGCGGCCAGCAAGCTGATTGTCAGCGCAAAATGTAACTGACGCGCTCCCATCTTCGAGACCTCTCATCAGTCGGGAGACGGTATGTCTCGATCGCCTCCGCCCCCGTTGCTTTGATCGCCGCCGCCCTGATCTTCCCGACGATCCGGCGCGGGCGTCGGCGGCGGCGCCTCGGTTGGCAGAGTGGTGGGCGTCGCCGTAGGCGCGAGTGTGAAGCTTGGCGTCGGAGTGGGGGTCGATGTAGAGGTGGGCGCCGGCGTCCGCGTTGCGATCCTGGTGGCCGGCGCGGGGGGAGTAGCTGTCGGCAGGCTCATCCCATCGCCTGGCAAGGGCGTCGCTGGCGCAGCGGCTGTGGGAAGCGAGATCGCTGGCGCCGCCGGCAGGGTCACTGGCGTGGGAGGCGCCGGCGTAGTCGTCGGGTTGGGTGTGAGCGCCGGCGCTGGGGGCAGGGTGGCCGTCGCCCCAGGAGCAAGATATGACCTGGCAGCCAGGTTCAGCAACGCGACCAGCGCCAGCGATCCCAAGGCTGCCAATCCCCATTTCCAGGCTTCAGCCCATGGCGCCTCCGCCCAGGCAGGCGGAGGCGCCATGCCATAGCCGACGACGATCGCGGAGATGTTGTCGGGGCCTCCTCGCTGGTTCGCCAGCGCGATCAATTTGTTGACTGCCTTGCGGGCGGATCGCCCACTGACGATCTGGCCGATCTCCTCGTCGCTGACCACATCGTACAGCCCATCCGTGCACAGAACCAGTCGATCCCCCGGGACGAGCGCCTCGCGCAAACAATCCACCGCAATGTTTGCCTCGGTGCCCAGCGAGCGCACCAGGATGCTGCGCTCCTCATCGCCAGGCGTCAGGCCCTGATCAAGCTTCGCTTGCGCCAGCGTGTGATCTCTCGTCAATTGCCGGATGAGGCCATTGTGGATCAGATAGGCCCGCGAGTCGCCGACATGGCAGATCGTCACGGTGTCTCCCGCGATCAGAGCCGCCGTGCCTGTCGACGCGACGGGCGTCTGAATGTTGCTGCCGATGACATAGCTCTGAATCGCAGCGTTCGCGCGCTCCAGTCCCTGCCGCAGGTCGTCGGCGGCGTCAGCCGAAGGGGCGCTCTTGTAGAACGTCTCAGCAACGATATCCACCACAAAGCGGCTGGCGACCTGGCCCACGCTGCCGCCGCCGACCCCATCGGCTACGATCAGGAGGACGCCGCGATCCGCGATACGGGTATCGGTCACGGGTGAACTCTGCCCAGGTGGGCGTCCCCGACCAGACGTAGCCTGCTTGGGTGAAGCGATATAGATGCAGTCCTCGTTGTTGGCGCGCTGTCGTCCAGGATGCGAGTCGCCCCACAGATCGAGCGGCGGGATGGCAGTCACAGGCGCCCTCCTTCTATCTATCACCGTCGCCGGGAGACGACTCGCTGGAAGCCGTTACAGCCACGGTAGCTGTAAGCGTGGGCGTTGCCGTCGGCGTGCGCGTCGGCACGCGCGTGGCTGTGCGCGCTGCTGGCGTCGCAGTCGGGCTGGGCGATGGGCTGGGGACGAGCACAGGAGAAGGGAGGGGCGTCGCCTGCGGAGGCGTCGCCGCCTCGATAGCCATCGGCGCCTCGGCTGTAATCGTGGTCGGAGCAGGGCTGGGGCGGGCGAACTCTGAGCCAAGAGGTCCGGCCAACGCCGATAAGCCCGCGACGGCGAGAGCGCCGCCCATCGAGATCGTCAGCAGACGTCCCCGATGGAGCGGCAGACGCACCGCCGCAACCGCGGCCAGCATATTCTCTGCAGCGGCGTAACGGGCCGCGGGCGACCTCTGTATCGCCGTAGACACGATCGCCTCCACTTCCTGGGGCGCAGGACACCCTCTGTCTCGCAGGCGCGGCGTTGGCCGGCTCACATCGACCACCTCGGCCGGACTGGCAAAGGGCAACCCTCCCGTGAGGATGCGAAAAAACAGGACGCCTGTGGAGAAGATGTCCGAGCGGGCGTCTAACCGCACGCTGGCATCGCCATAGATCATCCGGAGCTGTTCCGGAGAAGTGTAGCCCTCCGTGCCAGCCAGCTTGCCGCTATCGGGCCGGCTCAGCTCGCGCGCGATCCCAAGGTCGATGAGGACCGCATCCGGGTCGCGCAGCCAGTTGCCGAAACGGGCGCGGCGCAACATGACATTGCCCGGCTTGATGTCCAGATGCATGATCCCCTGCCGATGGAGATAAGCGAGCGCCTCACATACCTGGCGGATGATCTGAAGCGCCTGACGCAAGGGAAGTCGCCCCTTGATCGCCAGATAATCTTCCACCGAGAGGCCAGGGATGTACTCCATCAAGTAGAAGGGCACGCGCTCGCCAGCCGCGTCATCGATCCAACCGTTGAAGTCGTTCGTCCCGGCGACGGCGGGCAGGATCCGAACGATACGGGGATGATGGCACCGAGAGAGGAGGCGAGCCTCCTGTTTGAGATCGCCATCGTACTGGGCGAACGCGACCTTGGCCGCCGCGATCTGGGGATAGATCGGATCCGCGCGCGCGCCCAGCCGTCGGCGCACGAAATAGACTTCCGCCATCCCTCCTTGTGTCACTTTGATATTGCTGGCGATCTCGTAGCCGGGTCCAATCCTTTGCCCTGGTTTCAAGCGCGGCCCCATACGCGTCCTGCCTCACGGGGACACGACTTGCGTAGGCGGCGCGGCTCTGGGCTGGACAAGCTCGAGATCGGTCATGCCCACGCGGATGCGGCTTCCAGGCGGGAGGGCGACGGGGACCTGCGGAGGGATTGGACTTCCGTTGAGGATCGTGCCATTGCGGCTGCTCTCGTCGATCAGGACGAAGCCGCCGCCGACATTGCGCACACTAAAGTGCTTGCCTGAGACGTGCAAGTCATTGATCACTTCGTCGCAGCGATCTTTATCACGCCCGAAGCAAGTCTCGACGCGGCTGAGAGGGTAGCGGGTGCCTACCCCTGGACCACTCTTGATTTCCAGATAGGGCACGGCCGGGTTGACCGCCTGGAGTGGACGCGTGATGGTGCGCACGACCGTGCGGGTGGCGCGGCTCACGCCGCTCGCGACCTGGCGACGAACTCGGAACAGGAGCACGAACAGGACAAGCACGCCTAGCGCTTCGACCAGAATGGCCCATGTCGCGGGGCGGGCCATGACCCCAAGGAAGCTCTCCAGTGGGGACAGCACGATCCGAATGGACTGGCGAGGGCTGCGAGCAGCCGGGAAGCCAGTTGCGAACGAATCCCAGGCCTCCGCCATCACGAGATGTTCTCCCGGGGGAAGGGTTGACAAATCCCAGTCGAGCACAAAAGGCTCGCTGGTTACGACGCCGATCTCGCGATCCCCATCGTAGAATACGACCCTGGCCAGAGGACGAGGATACTCATCCGGGAAAGTCACGACAGCCTCCAGGCGCGCTGTCGCCCCGGGTCGGCGCTCAATGGCGGCTGGGCCGGTATATTGCAAGGTCACCTGGGGCGCCTGTAAAGCGGACAGATCGAATATCACGGGAGCGCTCTCGCTGACCTTGCCAGTCAGGCTGTCGGTCACCTCGGCGATCAGCCGTTTCATCCCTCCAGGAGTGGCGCCCGGATCCCACTCCAGCGCGAAGGGAGCGGCCTCAGCCTGGCCGATGATTTGCTGGTCAAGCAAATAGGTCACCGTGACTGGGCGGCTAAAGCCGTCGGGAAAGGTCACGACGCTCTCGATATGAAGCCGATCGCTGGGGCGGCGACGGACGGAGGCGCCATCGGGCGGCGACGTGATCGCCACCTGCGGCGCGCGCGTGGTGGAGACGAAGCTGCTGCTCCCCTCGCGCGAGCATCCTCCCGCCTGCACCATCACACGCAAGACATGCTGACCAGGGTCGGCGCGCGTCGGGTAGCGGATCACATATTGTGTGCTTTGGCTGGCCAGGCGCGATAAGAACCGGTTGACGGCGTCGCGATCCCCAGGGCCGGTCAACGCGATGAACTGCCCTCCCGTCTGCTTAGCCAATCCTTCCAGATCGTTGGGACGCATCGGCAGGCGCGAGGGGGAACGTGAGCCGATAGCGAGGCTGTACAAGGTAACTTTGTTCTCCAGCGCGCGAGCCACCGCATTCGTGACGGCGCCGGTTTCCTCTTTCATATAAACGCCGTCAGAGACGATAAGGATCGTTTTGCGGAGCGGCGCAACCGCACGGCGGACGTCTGCGGAAGGGTTCGCGCTCAAGAGGGCGATCGCCTCACGCACCGCATCGAGCAAGACGGCCCTTCGGATCGGCGGCCCCACCTCCATCTCATAGACGCGGTTGCCGATCGCAACATGGTCATGCGTCAGATCCCAGATCGGCTCGACCGCGTCGCTGAAGCCTACAGCGCCAAACCAGTCATTCCCCTGCCAGAGGGCATCGTCCCACAAAAAGGGAGTGACGATCTCTCTGACATCGTCTATGCGCGTGCCGGTCAAGGCGCCAGGCGCGCCGTCTGGCCCCATGCTCGTGCCGTGATCGACGACAACGACCAGCGCCATCCCCACGCGCTCTTGCGTGACGTTAGCGACAGGCGCCGACTTCTCGTCCTCGGCCACCTGAAACGCTTCAGCCGGGAGATCCTGCAGCGTTGCTCCGTCTGGACCGACGACAGACACCCAGGCGCTTACCTGCCCGGGGGTGGCCTCGACATGATTGATGAGCACGGCGCCGATGGGACAAGAAACTTGAGGATGCGGCGCAGCAACTACAACGCCAGACAGATAGCTGGACAAGAGAAAGGCTATCACTGCGGAGCAAACCGCTCCCGCCAGATGGCTTTTCATGTTCCCCTGACCCCCTCGATCAACTGTGAAAAGCCCTGGAATGGCGACCGCGCCATATGACGATATCATAGGCGATCCCATCTGGCTTGTCAATCGAGTTATAGGACTTGCTATACAGGTGAATTGACTTCATCTATAAGGCATGCTAGATTTATAGAAGTCATATTTTCGCTGAACAAGGCCCGATGGGCGCCTTTTTCTTCTACACAGTTTGATGCTGCCAGAAAGGGGATTCTTTCACGCGCAGGGTTCCCAACTGCGCTTGAATTGCCGCGACAAGCCACCCTGGAGAAGATCCATCACAGCTCAGGAGGCTCAGTGACCACCGAGGCGGCGCCCAGCATCGATCTGGATCTTATCCACCAGTTGTGTCAGCGTAGTATCCATAGACTTGCTCCGTCATCGCCCGAGGTCGTCTCGGCTGCCGATGTCGAGCGCATGATGACGATCATCATCCGCAACATCGCTTCTGGACGCGCAGCGCGCGTGATGACGCTTTCTTCCACCCCCACCCCTCAGATGGGCGACGATCCGGTTGCCCCCTTGCAGAGATATGTGGATCGCGTCGCTTTCTTCTTCATCAAAGAACGTCAACGCGTCGATGAGCTGGCCGCCGGCGAGGAAGCGGCCTGGATGCAGTTGCAGGCCAGCCTGACCGAACGCGCCGCGCGCATGCTCGCCAGGCTGCCTGCCTCTGCCGCTCACGACGCCGCTGACTTCGCGCAGGAGACGTGCGAGATCATCTTCGGCCAGCCGTTCCCGTTCGACGTCGCTTTCGACGCCTGGGCAACCCTGATCTTGCGCAACCAGATCCTCACGCGGCGCACGCGCTCACGCGATGCCTCAGACCGCAACCCTGATCTCGCCTCGCTCGACCAGCCTGGAACCACAAGATCTGCCCCCTCGTTTTCTCTGCACGAGCTGCTGAGCGACGAAGCTCACGCCAATGAATTCGCGCGCGTCGAAGTCCAGGAATGGCTGCTCGCTGCGATCGCCAATCTGCCGACCGAGTCGCAGCGATGGGTGATCATCGGCTCATTTTTCTACGACTGGAATGATGACGAGATCGCCGCGCGCCTGGCCAAGTCCAGGCAGGCCGTTTATAATCTACGTCATCGCGCCCTGCGTTACCTGCACAAGATCCTGACAGCAACTTCGCGATAAGGGAGGACGTTGCTCGCGGGGTGATGAAAGACCTCACGACCCGATGACATTAGTCTATATTGTGAGCGATTTTTTCCCCTACAGGTGTATCCATGAGGCAATCGCCTTCTGCTCGCCAGGTTCCCGATCACAGCTTCGCCTTACAGCAACTCCGCCAGCGCCTGCAGCAGCCTGGCCCCTGGGCGGACCGCTTCCGGCAGTTGGCTGCCGCTATTGCCCACGCTGGGGACCTGACTTGCGACGAATGCCAGGATCTGCTCGAGCTTTGTCTTGACGATGCCCCCCTGCCTTCCGTGATCCAGCAACACCTGGAGACATGCCCGGACTGCCAGGAGGCCTACGACCTTCTGCGCGTCGCCATCGCCCCTCTCCAGGACGATCGCCCTACGCCTCAACCGCAATCTGTTCCCGCGCGACGTCTCTCTTTCCTCCAGCCATCTTCTGCCGACGCCCCCTGGGTGACTCGCCTGTACTCTCGCCTGGCTGGCGGCCCTTTCGGCATCGCCTTTTCCTTCAATCTCGCTTATCTCCTCGACCTCTTCACGGCAGCCCGGCCCCTCCTGGCTCGCGGCGACGCGTTCCCTCCCTCTGGTCAGGTCCTGCTGCTCTCTCAGGTCGTGCACCTGGGAGAGCAGGCGCTGTCCGTGACGGTCACGGCTGATCAGGACCGCGCCCAGCCTGACTTCATCCAGGTCGAGGTAACGATCACCAGTCCCGACCCTCTGCCCCAACCGCTGTGGGCCAGATTGACCTGGGGCGAGCAGACCTGGACGACCAGGATAGGGCCAGATGGACAGGCGCGCTGGGAAGAGATCCCTCTCGCCGCCCTGCATCCCCCTGGCGCAGGGCGATTCGCGCTCGATATCGAGGTCCGCGAGGATGCTGGTGACATCTCCCTCCAGCTTAGGTGAGGCTCTCGATCCTCAACGATTGCGTCAACAGGCTGTGGACTCCCTCCCGCGAGATCCGCAGCAAGGGGTGCGGCTCGCCTCGCTGGCCCTGACGGCCGCCCGACGCTTGGCCGAGCCTTCCGAGATCGCGGCGTGCGCTCATACCATGGCGGAAGCCTTCAATTTCATTGGCAGCTTCGCAGGCGCGATCGAGCTGGCTCGCGAAGCTACCGCCCTCTGGCTTCGCCTGGATCGCCCTCACGCGGCGGCTGCCAGCTATCTGGCGCTGGCCTACGCCTACACCGAGTTGAAGCAGCCGCAACGGGCCGCTGCGCACCTCGAACAGGCGCAGGCCCTCCTCGACGCCAGCGCGCTCCCCACCGACCTGGCCGAGATCGATCTTCTGACCGCGCGCATCCACCGCTGCCGCGGTCAGTACGCCAGAGCCGTCGAGTGTGCAACACGCGCGCGCGATCGGTGGGCCGCGGTTGGGAACACCCTGCAGGTCGCGCGCTGCGACGTCGAGCGGGCGCGCTCGCTCTTCCTGAGCGACTCTGAGCAGGCGCAGACTATCCTGGATCAGGCTCGCGCTGTCTTTGAGGAGCTGGGATACCAACCTGAATCAACCTTATGCAGTTACTTCAAAGCCCTGGCCTTGCAGGAGGCCAACCACTACCGCGAGGCCTTGGGCCTTTTATCTCAGGCGCGCGCCGCCTTCGAGAGCTACGGGATGCGCCACTATGCGGCTCTCGCCGACTGCATGTCCTGTGTGAACCTGTGGCGGCTCAATCGGTTCGACGAAGCCATCGCCAGCGGCGAGCGCGCGCGGGCTATCTTCGCCAGCCAGGGTCACGCCGCCTCGGTAGCGATGGCTGAGGTCAACCTGGCAATCGTCTATTACTCGCGCAACCAGTACGCCGAAGCGCTGGCGCTCTACCGCCAGGCAGCCGAGCTTTGCCTGCAAGAAGATCTGCCAATCGAGGCCGCACGCTGTCACGAGAATATGGCGCTGGTCTACGAGAAGCTGGGGCGCTACGACCAGGCGCTGGCGCTCCACCTGCGCGCGCGACAAGCCTTCTTCGACCAGGGCCTCGATGTCTATACGGCCATCTGCAACGAAAATCTGGCGGCCACCTATCGCTGGTTGGGCCAGTACGATGCGGCCTTGCGCCACTACGCCCAGGCGCGCGAAACGTTCGCCCAACGCGCCCTGCCTGTCTACATGGCTCGCTGCGACACGCAGATGGCAGACATTTACCTGGCGCTGGGACGCTGCCAGGAAGCGCTGGATCATCTGGAGCAGGCGCGCGCGATCTGCGCGCGCGAGGGCATGCCCCTGCATGTCGCCGCCTGCGAGCGCACGCTCGCACAAGTCCAGTCTCGAATCGGCCGGGAGACGGAAGCGTTGACCCTTCTCGCCCAGGCCCGCGCGACCTTCACGCAGGCAGGCCTGGTGGTGGACGCCGCCCTCTGCGATCTGGCAGCCGGCGAGGCGCGCCTGCGACTGGAGCAGTTCGATGCGGCGCAGGCCCTCTTCGCAGCCGCCTTGCACATCCTTGACCCAGGCCTGCCCGACCAGGCCTGGCGCGCCCACTACGGGATGGGACAATGCGCCCTGGCCCAGAACAAGCCCACGGAAGCGCTGGCGTCCCTGCTGGCGGCTATCCAAGATATCCTGCGGGGGCGAGTTGCATTGCCGATCGAACGCCTGAGCGCCAGTTTCTTCGTTGAACGGCGCCAGGCGCACGAGACAGCCCTGGAGCTGGCGTTGCGTATAGGAGCTGTCGAGCCGGCGCTGATCGTTGTGGAGGCCAGCAAGGCCCCTCCTTTCACGTTCCGCCTCGGCCATCCGGGCATCGCTCAGGCCGGCGCCGCCTCGTCCGATCCTTACCTCAAGCGGTTGCTGGAGCAGGAATCGACGTTGCGTCGGGAGATGGAGACCTTGCGCCGCCAGCTCATCACTCAGACAGAAGAGCCGCCTCATCCGATCGTTCACAGCGCCAGAGACGGCTCCAGCGGCCAGGCGCAATCGCTGGCCCGAATGGCGAGGCTGGCGCAGGCGTATGAAGAGGTGATCGATCATCTGCGTCTGAGCGCTCCTCCGCTGGCTGAGACCCGTCAGCCGCCCCTGTTCGCCATCGAGCAACTGCGAGCTGCCGCCGCATCCTTAGGCAGACGTTGGGGCTGTCTGGAATACTACCTGCGCCGCGATGCGCTCACCCTGTTTTACCTGGATCAAGACCATCTGTGGGCCGAAACGCGCCCTCTTAACGCCTACGACCGCATGGCTTTGCGCCAATGCGCCGGGCCGGAGTCGGATTTTCGTGAGCTGATCTATCGCGGGACCGCTCGCGGCCGCCCCGCTCCGGGCGCGGCTGGCCTCCTCTATCTCCAACACTTGCGCCGACTCCTGATCCCTCCCGCCGTCGCCGAAGTGGGCGCCGAAGGCGTCGTGATCCTCGCCCCGCACGGGATTTTGCATTGGCTTCCCTTCGCCGCGCTCCTGGACGGCGACCAGCCCTTGATCGCACATGCGCCTTTGACGTACCTGCCGAGTCTGGGCGCGGCGTCAACCCTCTCGGCTCGGCCGCGACGGGCGGCGTCGCCTCAGCGGGCGCTCATCTGCGGCCTCTCAGACTTCGATGGCCGGGCCCGGCCGTTGCCACACGCCAGCCGTGAGGTCGCCGTCATCCAGGAATTGTGGCAGGAGCAGGCGCACCTGCTCTGGGGTCGCTCTGCCACACGTGAAACCCTGCTGCACCTGAGCCAGAGCGGCGACCTGGCCGGCTATGATATACTACATTTCGCTACCCATGCCGTCCTGGACACGCTGGCGCCATCTCAGTCCCGTCTCCTGCTCGCCGACGGCGACCTGACGGTGATCGACATCCTGGGCCTCAACCTGGACGCCCAACTGGTGGTTCTCTCCGCCTGTCGAGGAGCCGCCGGCCATCTTGAGGCTGGCGATGAGATGATGGGGCTAGCGCGAGCGTTCCTGCTGGCAGGCGCGCGCAGCGTGGTCGCCAGCCTTTGGGAAATCGAGGATGCGGCGGCCCACGAGTTCATGGCGCGCTTCTACCGGGCGCTGTGCGATGGAATAGACGTGACGCGCGCCCTGCAGCAGACGCAAGTGGAGATGGCCAGCGCTGGCCATCCGGCCTATCAGTGGGCTTCATTCATCGTGATCGGGTGGCCCTGACCTGAAGCGATCGCTCTCAGGATCAAGGCCACCGGCGCCTTGTTGCTACTGGAACTGTTTTGCCGTTCCCTCGTGGCCACAGAGCTTCCGCCTGTCCAGATGTTCACGAGGGCTCACGCGACAACTCTTGAATCCCGGTAATGAAAGGGTGTTCGCCGCCGATCATCCCCCTGGCCACGGGATAGGATCGGCGTAGACTACGATCTGCGGCAAGACGATCAGAGCGGCCGCCAGGATCACCCAGACCAGGACCTTGATCTTGTTCGCCATCGATCTTCCCTCCTTTCGTGCTGCAAGGCGCTGTCAGCAAAAGGCGCTGTCAGCAGAGAGGAGGGCGGATCAGGCGAGAATCTAACACTTTGTGGAAATCGATTGGCTGCAGATCACCCAGGCGGCACAGATGCCCCGATTGGCGGGAGGGGAAGCCAATTGAACCGCTCCGTCCAGGAGGCGCGCTGATCTGATGGGCGAGGCGTTCCGCGCCCAATGCGAACAAATCGCGCTTCGGGCGCTTGCCCAGCGCGGCTGGACGCTGGTGCAAGATGAAAGGCGATTCGTGGCAGAGGTGGAAGCCGAGGCGCAGGCTCGTCTGCCGCACGCCCGCCGGCCGCTGGAAAAGATCATCGAGGATGCTGCGATCAATCGCTATGGCTATCTCTGGTACGCCGCCTGCCGTGAACAGGCGACCGAGCGGCAACGAGCAGCCTTTGTGGAGCTGCATCGCTACCTCTACACCGTCGCCCTCTATTGCGCTGGATACGACCGCCAGATCGCCGATGAAAGCGCTCAGAGCGCCCTCGTCAGCGTCTGGCGACATCTGGAGCAGGTGCGGGATCCCGGCAGCTTCGTGCGCTGGGCGCAGATGATCGCGATGAACGAGGTGAAGGCGGCTTACCGCCGGGAGAAGCGCAGGATGGGAATTCCCGAGAGAGGCGCCTCTATCCGACCATCGCGAGAGATGCCCGAAGCCGCTCTTGTTCGTCAGGACGAGGATGGCGATCCGCTCAACGAGGTTTCGACGACCCCTCCGCCGCTCGATTCGCTGATCGTCGATGAAGCGCGAACTCACGTCGAATCGGCCATCCGACGCTGTCTGCGCAGCCGACAACAGCAAGCCGTGATCATCGGGCTGTTCCTGGACGAGCGCAGCGTCAAGGAAGTGGCAGGGCAGCTCGCGATCACGCCCCAGTTCGTGTATGTCCTGAAAGGGCGCGCTCTCAAACGTCTACGTCAATGCACGGAGTTTTGGGAGGCGTTAGAGGAGTGGATGTGATGGCTCGCTTACAACATGACGAGCAGGACGATCACGCGACGCGCCGGCAACGGCTGCTCGCCAAACTGGCGGAGCCGCGATCGAAGGCTGGCCGTGACAACTTACGCCACCTGGCGCGCGCGGTCGCCGGCTCTCCCGATCCAGCCCTGACGTGCGAGGAATGTCGTTCCCAGTTGCCAGCCTTCGTCGACGCGGAGGTTGGCGGCCTGTCGGCCTCTGTCCGTTACCCCGAAATCAAGCGGCATCTGGACTTGTGCGCTGCTTGCGCCGCCGAGTATCAGGCGCTGCTCGAGCTGGCGCTGGCCGAAGACAGCGGAGCAATCGTTGCGTCGGCTGCCTTCCCAACGCCCGATCTGACATTCCTGGCGCCGCGGAGCATTCAGACCCTGATCCGCCACACGATCGCGCTCGCCAGGGAGCTCGTCACGGCGATCAACCCGAGGCTCGCGCCTGACCTGGAAGCGGCAGCGGAGGGGTTTGCAGAACGTGTCCAGGCTTTGGGCGGCGCGTTCGCGCTGCGTCGAGGGGCGGCGGGAGCGCTTGACCTGGGCGCCGATGAGGCTGCTGGCGCGCTCAAGCTGTTGGCCGCCACCTACACGGCGACACGGTCTCTGACCGGTGAACTATCGGCTTCCCAGATCGCCGCCCAGGCTCAATCCGGACGGTTGCCGCAGACCTTGCGCCGCCATGCCGTACGCGCGGCGCGGGAGCTGGGCCTCAGCCGCCAGGAGCAAGATGTCTTCGCCGAGGAGTACGCGCGCGCTGCCAGCCGCGACCCAACGACGCTACAGCGTCTGGCTGCGCCCGAGAGATAATCGCATCGAGCGGTTTTATGGAAGCCCCAATCGCCGCCAGGAGCGAGCAACTGCCGACGGGAGAACAGCCGGCCCGGCTGAATGTCTTTGCTCTGCCCACGCGCACAACGATCCTCTTCGGCCTGATCTTGCTCGCCATTTTTCTTCCTGTGCTGGCTTCACTATTGGGGTTCACCCCGATCTGCGGACCCTTCGTCATCCTCTGCATGTTGCTCTTGCCTCTGCGCGACTTCCTGCGCCGTCCAGATCAGGAGATCAGCCGGCTCAAAGCTGCCGAAGCGCCGGGCGCAGAATGCCAGATCCTACACGAGCATGTCCGACGCCTATCGGCGCAGATCGGGGTACGCCGTCCGCCGCGTCTGCTGTTGGCCCACCATCCATCCGCCGGGTTTCGCGTCCTCGGCTCCTTCACACGTCATTACCTGATGATCCCCGCAGCCAGGGCGCCCACCCTCGAGGCAGAGTTGACCTCAGCCGACCCGGCTATCCGTCAGCGCGCTGAAGCGATCCTCCTCCATGAACTGAGCCACTTCCTGAACGGCGACGTGGCGTTGAGCTTCTTCGCGCACAGCCTGCTGCGCGTGACGATCGTCTTTATGGCGATCAGCCTGTGGGCCAGCCTGACCATGCCCTTCTTGTACGAAGCCGCCATCCGCTTCTTCGATTTCAAGGCCATGTTGCCGCGGATCTTCCTTTCCACTGCCCAGGCAATCGACCCGCGAGTCAGCCAACTTGTGGCCGATCCGCCCCGCCTCCCGCCCCAAGCATGGCAAACCTATATGGCCTTCGCCCTGTCCTCTTATTTGCCATTGCTGATCAGCGCGGCGATCCTGCTCGTATCACTGTGGCCAGCGCTGTTGCGCACACGTGAGCTGTATGCGGACGCTCGCGTCGTGCAGTGGCAGGGCGTACGCCGCCATCTGTGGCACGCTCTGCTCCACGAGAACGCCTTCAATGTGCTGCAGCCAGCGCCGCCAACTCAGAGGGCATCGCGTCTGGCGCGGCGTCTATTGCGAGCAGGGCAGCCTGGTCTGGGCATGCGTTTCCTGCCCGCCGAATCGCAGTCGACACGCTTTGATCTTGTGCGTTGGCTGCGCTCGCTGAGGGCGGTCCACCCTGACCTGGCCACACGCGGCGGATGTCTAGATCATCCCGAGCAGATCTATGGCAGCGATCGCGCGATCGCTGCCGTCGCAGGGATCACCGTCGTCCTGCTCAACCTCTCCTTAGGCTCATTGTTCACTTCGCGATATCTGCGTGGGCCTAACGCTGTGGTTCCGTTTGTCGTCGGGTTCACGATCCTCTCGCTCTCCCTCATCCCCTCCATCTGCGCCATCGCCGATCCAGCGACGCTGTATCGGAAGGTCAGGCGCCAGGTGCTGATATTCACTGCCATCAAGCTGGCGCCCCAGCTCGTTGCGGGCGCGTTCTTCACGGGCGCGCTCATCCTTGCTCCTCAAGCGCTCGATCAGGCTGCCTACGCGATGACAGGCGCCTGGGGGAGCGACCTGCCGCCGCTGGGCGTTCCTGTCTCCTTCGTCCTCGAAGTTTACGTCATCCGCCCGGCCTTCTTTTTCGCCCTTGTTATGCCGATCACGCTGGGAATCCTGTTGCAACTTGACATCCGTTTGAAGCGCGCGGCCCTGACCTGGTACGGGGCCCCCTTTCTCAAAGAACATCCTATCGCCTTCTTCTGGGGGCTGACCGGTTGGATGGCGCTGGCGCTGTGGTTCATCGTCCTTCCCTTCTACAATGTCGCTGTAGTCCCCACCGCGCACAACTTGCTCGATCTCTCGGTCCTGGCGCCCATGGTCGGGACGATCCTGCTAAGCGTTTTCGTCCTCTCTTTTCTGGCGGCCTCCCATCGACGTTACGCTCGACTTTGCCCCTTCTGCCGTCAGACGATCCCTGGGCCGCACCGGCTGGGAAGGCGATGTCCTCACTGCCGCAAGCTCCTCAATCAGTTCCTTCTTGAGCAAGATCAGTAAGTGGGACAGAAAGGCGATCGGTCCGAGGCAAAATGCTCCCACCATCCACAGCAGGGGCGTCATCCATACGAGCTGCTCTTCCAGGGGCGCCCCCAAGAAGCGGTCGATCTGGCCATAGCGCCAGCTCAGGCCGATCAATAAGAGCGGGAAACATGTCCAGGCGATCGCCAGAAAGGGCACGCTGGCATCCTTCCGAATGAGCAGGACGACGCCCGCGATGGCTGTCGCGATCCAGGAAGACCAGGCCAGCAGGCTGATGACGACGCGACAGGCCTGGCGAATGGGGGAAGGATCCGCAATCTGTGGCTGCGCGAGATAGACGAGGGCCAGCAGAGTGCAGCCCGCAGCGGCCAGGAGTCCAGGCCAGGTGGCAAGCGGTCGGTGGGCAAACAGCGACAGGCAGATCGAAAGCGTTGTGATCAGCAGGAGCCCTCCCCAGAACAACAGGGGGCGCGTTCGGAGGGCCGGGACTGCGCTGAAGGCGAGCACGGCCAGGATGTAAACGACCAGGCAGAGGCTTCTCATCAACTTCATTTCAGTATGACCTCCGTGAAAGCAAAGGCCGTGGTTGAGCATTATAGAACATGGAACCTGGTTCAGGAGGCAAAGCGATGTACAGGATCCAACTGGTCTCTTTCCTTTTGATCTCTCTGCTGGCATTGCCGACAGAAGCTTCCCGATCAGGGAACGAAAGCAGAGGAACGGGAGGTTATGGCAGAAACTTTGCCGCCGCCGCGACCTTCCAGCGTCCCTTTTCCCGCGTGCGCTCCGATTCTGAGATGGACGCACCCACAACTGTCGTCCAGGTTGCTGGCGACACGGTGCAGGTCACGCAGGTGGATCCCAGCCGGTTCCCTGAGGTGACCCTCTATGTCGGCGTCGCCGACGCTAGCGGCCAAGTCGTAGGTGGGCTGACCCAGGATGATTTCCAGGTGTTTGAGGATGGGAAACAGGTGCTGATCACGGACTTTGCTGGAACGGATGAAAGGCGATCCGTGGACATCGTCTTCGCCTTCGACACCACCGGCAGTATGGAAGAACAAATCGAGGGCGTCAAACGCATCTGTGTAGACTTCGCCAACCGCCTGCGCGAGCACAATCGCGACTTTCGACTGGGCCTGGTGGCTTTCGGCGACGAAATCCGTAGCGTACATAACGCCGATGGCGACCTGACCGCGGATGCCGAGGAGTTCAAAGGTTGGATCAGTCAATTGCAGGCAGACGGCGGCGATGATACTCCCGAGATCTCCCTGGACGCGGTCCAACGCGCCGCTGAGATGAGCTATCGTCCCAGCACACAGAAGGTGATCATCCTCATTACCGACGCCCCGCCGCATGTGCGCGACGATGGTACACCTTTTTCCAGGGTCACGCTCGATGAACTACTGGCGCGCCTGCGCGATCAGGGGTTCACGGTCTATGCCGTGGCCTACAATGACGCCCCCTTTCACCGGCTGGCGGCAGAGACGCACGGCGAGTTTTACGATATTGACGTGGAGCCAGATTTCACCGGCATCCTTAACCAGATCGGCGGCATTATCGCCGCCCAATACCGGTTGACTTACCGCAGCGCCCGCCCGTTCAACGATGGGACCTGGCGCAACATCACGGTGAAGGTGAGAGGGCAGACCGGCCAAAGCAGCTACATGGAGACGCATCTGCTCTCCATTCGTTCCAGCCCAGCGATTGGCCTGCTGTTTCTGTTGCCTCTTCTGGCAGCGCTGATTGCCCCCACGCTCTGGCGCTCGCTGGCGCGCCCACGATCGCTCGCGCCTGCCCTCGCGCAGGATGTGGACAGATCCCTGTCGCCAGCAGCATCCTCCGCAGAGCTGGAGCCTTCCTTGCCGCTGACGGCAGCGGCAGATCAGGCGTCTTGTGTCCGTTGTGGCCGGCCTTTGCGCCCCGATGCTCGCTTCTGCAGCGGCTGCGGGGCGCCGGTTGCGGTCACGCCAGCCTCTCATTTGCCGGCTGCCTGTCCCCAGTGCGGGCGGCCGACGCGCCCGGGGACAAAGTTCTGTGGCAACTGTGGGCGACGATTGGAGTAACCGCTTGAGACTAGCGGCGAATTCCGCCGCCAAGGAGGAAAAACTATGCAAACCATCCGTCATATCGCCGTCGGCTCTGCTTTCAGGGTAGGCGCAGCGCTCTATGCCCTGATCTTCGCCGTGATCGGCTTCTTCCTGGTGCTGTTGCCCGGGATCTTCGGCGCCAGCCTGTTGGGCGCCCTGCTCGAGGATCAAGGCAGCGGGGCATTCGGCGCCGGATTCATCGCCAGCGTCCTGATCTACGCGATCGGGATCATCGTTTCCGCCATCGGGGGTGGCATCGGTGCCGCGATCAACGCCTGGCTGTATAACATTGTCGCTGGCTGGGTCGGCGGCCTGGAGGTGAACATTTCCTGAACGCCGATCCAGCAAGGCCTGTCCCCTCTTTAGAGCCTATCTGAAAAACGGTTCTGGCTGGTCTCCTGACCGTGGCCCTGGCTGGTCAGGAGACCGTGCCGAAACTTTTACCTGAGCGAGCAACTCTGCGGGAGCCGCGCCTTGCTGCCAGCCGGCCTGGCGGTCTGGGTCGCAGCCAGGCGTCGCAGATAGGTTTCTCAGATCAACGGAGGAGCAGTGCCTGTCCCCCTCCTGACCACCAAACTGTACGCCCCGCCGCCGCGACCGAACTGAGTTCCCCTTGCAAATTCGGTCTTGACAAGCCCCCATCTTCGTGCTACGGTTGATTTGCCAGGCTTCGCAGCGCGCAGGCGTATCCGCCCCGACAGGGAGGAAGCCTGCGCGCACAGGAAGCTTGCGCAGCAATGCGTCTAGCGAACCCAGCCCTGACGAAAAATCAGATCGACGAGAGATCTCTCAGAGGGTGCACAACGCCCCGCCCGTCAGCCCAGCGATCACACGCGGGGCGGTTCTCTCTCTCCGAGCCAGACTCATTCCAGGAGGTGAAATCATGAGAAGGCGAATGAACCGACGCGAGTTCCTGGCGTTGTCCGGCGGCCTGGCGACAGGAGCGCTGCTGGCCGGCTGCGTCGCGCCCGTGTCCCCGCCAGGAGCAGCGCCCGCAGCCGAAGGGGAAATGCCCGCGGAGCAGGTCTCCCTGAACGTCATCCATGGCCCGGATGAGACAGGGTGGACCGCCAAAGAGTATGAACTGTTCGAGCAACAGACGGGCATCCACGTCGAAGTGACCACCGTCCCCTACTGGGGACACCGCGAGAAGCTGCTGGCCGACTTTGCCGCCAAAGCTGGCAGCTATGACTTCTTCGTCATCGACTGCATCGAGGTCGCCGAATACGCCGAAGCAGGATGGGCGTTGGACGTGACCGACTGGGTGACGCAAGAGATGAAGGAGGATATCCTGCCCTTCGCCGCCGAGGGGATGATCTATCAGGGCAGGTGGTATGGGCTGCCCTTCATCTCAGAGTGGAAGTCCACCGTCTACAACGCCAGGATGTTCTCCGACGCGGGATTCGATCAACTGGCCAGCACCTTCGATGAGTTCGTCACCCAGTGCCAGGCGATCCAGAAAGCGGGCCTCGTCAAGTACGCTACCGCCTGGTCCTGGTTCCAGGGCGAATGCCTCATCTGCGATTTCGTCGCCCTGGCGGCTTGCTTCGGCGGCCAATTCTTCGACGAGCAGAACAACCCGCTCTTCAACCAGGGCGGCGCGGTGAACGCCCTGCAGTGGATGGTGGACAGCATCTACAAGTACGAGATCACCGATCCAGCCTCCCTGACCTTCACCGAGTCGGAAGTGGACGACGCCATGCAGGCAGGCGAGATCGCCTTCAGCTTCCGGTGGGGGCTGCCGCTGATCCCGCTGAACAACCCGGAGATCTCCAAAGTGGTGGGTGAATGCAAGATCGGGCTGTCGCCGTCCTATGATGGGAAGCACTCGGCCTGCGTCTCAGGCCCGATGGGCCTCTCCATCAACGCGTTCACCAAACATCCGGAAGAGGCCTGGCAGGTGCTCAACTTCCGGGCCGGCCGCGAGGGAGCCAAGCGCAACGCCATCGGCGCAGGCATCACGCCCGGCTGGGCCTCCCTGTTCACCGACCCCGAAGTGGTCGAGGCGATCCCTGGCCTGGACCTGATGCTGGAACAGGCCAAGACCGTCGTCAACCGGCCGCGCGTGCCCTGGTACTGGGACTTCTCCACCGTGCTACAGGAAGAATTGCACATGGCGCTCACGCAGCAGAAAGAGCCACAGCAGGCGCTGGACGACGCCTACCAGCGGACCCTGGCGGTCAAAGGAGAATGGGAGAAGGCCTGAAAGCTTCCCCGCACCTGTCATAGAAATAAGGGAGGTTGGGGACAGGGGGCGAGCGAAGTTGGCGCATGGCTAGCTTCGCTCGCCAGTTTCTGCGCTCCCTGTTGAACGTCAAGAATGTGCTCGCGGGGCGCAGATCTTTAAGGGAGAACGCCATGAGAAAATCGGCCGTTGTGCCTGTCAGAACGCCGGTCGGCGTTCACAGTCGGCCGGGGTTCTTGCAAAGGCTGCGTACAGGTCAACTCACGAAACGGCAACTGGGCGTGTTGTTGTGTCTGCCAGCCCTTTTGTTGATCGTGTTCGTCGTAGGGTATCCCCTGGTCTATTCGATCTACATTACCTTCCACGAGATGAACTTCGCGCGCGCTGGGCTAGGCCCTCGCTTCGTCGGCCTGGACAACTACGCGCGCGTCTTCGACAGGGCCGATTTCTGGAAGGCTTTCCTGCGCAGCGGCCTGTTCGTCGTGTACGATCTCTTCGTCGGCATGCCCCTCGGCCTGGCCGTGGCGATCCTCCTCAACCAACGCTTCTGGCTCCGGGGCGTAGCCCGCGCGACGATCCTGCTGCCTTATGTGCTGGCCGGGACGGTGCTGGGCTTGATCTGGAAGTGGATCTACCACCCCAACCACGGCGCCCTGAACGCGCTCCTCTATCAACTGGGGATCATCCCCGAATATGTCGCCTGGCTGGCCGAACCGCTACGCGCCCTGCACCTGGTGATCCTGGTCAACCTGTGGCAAGGGACCCCCTGGGCGATCATCATGTACCTGGCCGGGCTGCAGACGATCCCCCAGGAGCTGTACGACGCGGCCAAAGTGGACGGCGCATCGAGCTGGCAGGCGCTCTTCAGGATCACCCTGCCGCTCCTGGCGCCGATCACGCTGGCGATGCTGGTCCTCAAAACGGTCTGGACCTTCCAGGTGTTCGATATCGTGTGGGTGCTCACGCGCGGGGGACCGGCCAGCGCGACGCAGGTGGTCAGCTACTACATCTACTATGCCAGTTTCTTCCAACTGAAGTTCGGCTACGCCGCAGCCATGTCTTACGTGCTGCTGGGGATCGTCCTGGTGCTGGTGATCATCTACTACCGCCTGATCCGTCACGAAGTAGAGTATTAAGGAGAGTGGGAGATGGGATTGACGAGGGCGCTTCTCCTGAGACCCCAACGACCGCGCCAGGTGTTGCGAACGGTCGTGATTTACGCGTTGGCGATCACGGTGATGGCCGTCTTCCTGGCCCCCATCGTCTGGCTGTTCATCTCCAGCATCACCCCGCTGCCCCAACTCCTGACAGTGCCGCTCAAGTGGCTTCCCGAACATCCCACGTTCGAGCACTACAACCGGATCCTGACGGCCTCGCGCAACGCGGAGACCACAGCCTCCAATTTCAAGGTCGCCATCGGGAACAGCATCGTGGTGGCTGGCGGCGTGACGCTGGTCTGCCTGTTCATCGGCTCTCTGGCTGCTTACGCCTTCGCCCGGCTCGACGTTCCTCTCGGCGACAAGCTCATCTTTCTGCTGCTCTTCACGCAGATGATCCCAGGCATCGCCATCATGATCCCCCTCTACCTGATCGCCAGCCGGCTCAATATGCTGGATCGGCGCATCACGCTGGTGATCATCTACTGCTCGTTCAGCCTGCCCTTCGTGATCTGGATGATGCGCGGCTATTTCCAGACGATCCCCCGCGAGCTTGAGGACGCAGCGATGATCGATGGGTGCAGCCGGGTCGGCGCGCTGTTCCGGGTGGTGATCCCGCTCTCCAAGCCCGGCCTGTTCGCCACAGGGATCTTCGCCTTCCTGGGAGCCTGGAACGAATTCCTGATGGCGCTGGTGATGACCCAATCGCTGGCGAGCAAGACGATGCCCGTGGCCATGGCGGAATTCATCGGACGTTTTCGGGTCGATTACGGGCTGATGTGTACGGTGGGCGTCATCGCGTGCGTCCCCCCGATCCTGTTCGCGCTGGTCTTCCAACGCTATCTGATCGAAGGGCTGACGGCTGGCGCCGTGAAAGCGTAGCATCACCTTCTTCCAGCAGCCTATCAACTGGACAAACCCTCCTAACCAGGCGCCAGGCTCGCCGGCGGTCCCACATCGCTTCATCCCAAGCTGAACCCGATGGAGCGCTCTATGTCTGTTGCCTCGCCCCTCGCCTCTGATCTGGCCGACTGGCTCGATGAGCTGCGCGGCCAGACGTTCTGGCTGGCCGCTGGCGCGCTGTACGTCAGCGGCGTGCTCTTCGCTGGCGCCTATGGGCTGTTGCGCGACCCCTCCGCCCACATTGCGATTGCGTTGCTCTTCTTTCTGCTCCTCGGCCTGAGCCTCCTGGCCCAACTGGGCGGACGCCTGCTCGCGCTGTGGGCCGTCGCCGTCAGTTGCCTGATCGCGATCATGCTGACGGCGACTTGGGGCGGCCTGACCGCCGCGCTTCCCCTACTCGCCTTCCCCACCGGCCTGCTCGCGCTGGGAGCCAGCCTGCCCGCTAGCGCCGCCCTGGCCAGCCTCCTCTCGGCTTTCATCCTGGCGGCGCCGGCGACCCTCCTCCCGCTTCCCGCGGCCGATCGCGCCGTCGCCATCGTCGCGATCTGGAGCACGGTGGGGCTGCTGTGGCTGGCGCTGCGCTCGTTGCTCAACGCCGTGCGCTGGGCCTGGACGAACTACACGCAAAACCATCTGGCATTGGAACGCGCGCGCGACCAGCAACAACAGCTCTACGAGACGATGGAAGATCTGGCGGCGGCCAACGCCCAACTGACGCGCCTCAACCGTCTGGCCCAACAGCTCCGCCAGGCCGCCGAGGAGGAACGCCACGCCAAAGAGCAATTCGTCGCCAATGTCAGCCACGAGTTGCGCACGCCGCTCAACATGATCATCGGCTTCTGCGAGATGATCACCAGCTCGCCCGAGAGCTACAACGGACGCATCCCCCCCGCCCTGCTCGCCGACCTGGCCGTCGTCCTGCGCAACAGCCAGCATCTCGCCGACCTCATCGACGACGTCCTCGACCTCAGCCAGATCGAGAGCGGGCGCATGGCCCTGGTCAAGGAGCGCGTCGCCATCGCCGAGATCATCGAATCGGCCGTCATCGCGGTGCGCCCCCTCTTCGCGTCGAAACGACTGGCCCTGGAGGTCGACGTCGCCGCCGATCTGCCGCCCCTGTTCTGCGACCGCACGCGCATCCGCGAGGTGGTGCTGAACCTCCTCAGCAACGCGGGTCGCTTCACCGAGCAGGGAGGGGTGCGCGTGCGCGCCTGGCAGGAAGGCGATGACATCGTCGTCAGCGTGGCCGACACGGGGCCAGGCATCGCCGCCGCCGACCAGCAGCGACTGTTCCGCCCCTTCCACCAGCTCGACGGCACCATCCGCCGTCGTCACGGCGGCACCGGCCTGGGGCTGAGCATCTCCAAGGGGTTCGTCGAGCTGCACCAGGGGAAGATGTGGGTAACCAGCACGGTGGGAGAGGGAACGACGTTCTATTTCCGCCTGCCCATCGATCCGCCCGCGCCGCTGGATGGGGCGACGCGCTGGCTCAATCCGTACGCGCCCTATGAAGAGCGCACGCGCCCCTCACGGGCCATGCCTGCGACTGTCCGCCCGCGCTGTCTGCTCATCGAGCGCAGCGACGCCCTGCGCCGCCTGCTCCATCGCTATCTGGACGGCGTCGACGTGATCGCCGTCCCCGACCTGGAAGCCGCCATCCACGAGATGGACGCGGCCCCCGTGCAGGCGCTGATCCTCAACGATCTCGACCCGGGCGCGGCCTGGACAGGGGGCGGGCGCTGGCAAGCGCTGCCTTACGACGCGCCGGTGATCGTCTGCTCGGTGCCGGGGACGGAAGAAGCCGCCAACGCCCTGGGCGTATGCGACTACCTGGTCAAGCCGATCGCGCGCGAGCGGTTGCTGGCCGCCCTGGAACGGGTGGGGCGGCCAGTGCGCACCGTGCTGGTGGTCGACGACGAGCCGGACGCGCTGCATCTGTTCGGGCGCCTGCTGACGGAGGCCGGGCGCGGCTACCGCGTGCTGCGCGCGACCAACGCCCGCCAGGCGCTGGCTATCGCCCGCCACGAGCCGCCGGACATCATCCTGCTCGACCTGGTCATGCCGGAGATGGACGGCTTCGAGCTGCTGACCATCCGCCGCGCGGATCCCGCCCTGCGCGACATCCCCGTCATCCTGATCTCAGCGCGCGATCCGCTGGGGCAGCCGATCGTCAGCAGCGGGCTGGCGGTGACGACGCGACGCGGCCTTTCGGTCCCGGAGTTGCTCGCCAGCATCAAAGCCCTCAGCGCGATCGTGGGGAAGGGGAGTCAACCTGTCGATCCAGCGCCGCCAACAGCGCCTCACGCGTGAACGGCTTGCGCAGGAAGTCGGCGGCGCCCAGCGCGCGAGCCAGCGGCTCCTCGGGTAAAATGGTGCAGACGATGACGGGGATGCAGCCGACCTGGGGATGCTCGCGCAGGCGGCCGAGCAGGTCCCAGCCATCGACGCCGGGCAGCATCACATCCAGCACGATCGCCTCCGGCTCATAGCGCGCCGCCAGATCGAGGGCCTGCTCGGCGTTGCGAGCGCCGATGAAGTGATAACGGGAGCCTGCCAGGTAACGCTCGAAGAGGCGCAACGCATCGACGTTGTCATCGACGAACAGGATCGTCGCGCGCACGACGCTGGGGAGGACGAGCGCGGCGGCGAACGTGCACCCCGCGGCCAGGCAAGTCGGTTCGACGATCTCTCCGCCGCCCAATTCGCCGAGCTGACGCGCCATCGCCAGGCTTTCCGCCAACTCCTGCGGCGAGAGGGGCGGCGCGCCGGGGACGATCCCTTCCACCAGGACCTGGACCTCGCGCTCCGACGCGCGGATCGTTGCCTGCACGCGGCCACTGGGAGCGCTGCGGATCGCCGCCGTGAGGAGGGTGAGCAGCGCCTGCCGGAGGGCCGCCCCCTGCCCGGTTGCCAGCGGCAGATCATCGGGCGCATCGACCACGATCGTCACGGTCGATCGTTGAGCCAGGGGGGAGACGATGCCCATGGCGCTGCGGACCAGGTCGACCGCGCGCACATTCTCCGCGACCTGAGTCTCGCGCAGCCAGTCCAGGTCGTGGGCCAGGGCCGCCTGCTCCGCGGCCGCCAGCGATTTCTGCCACTGCGCCGCGGCCGATTGCAGATGGTAGGCGTCCCACAGCGCGTCGGCGAGCACCTGCTCGGCCCGGCGTTCCTGACGACGCAACTGGCGGATGCTCAGCCCCAACGTCGCGGCGACGGCGCACTGGCTGGACTGCTCGACATAGCGGTAGGTCAGGATGTGGTAGATGCGCCACTCCGGCGCGAAGGGAGGCGTGTCATCGTCGGGGCGCAAGGACTGGATGCCCTCGACGATGCGTCTGCGCAGCGCGGCAGGGGGATTGGCCTCGTCCGTCAGGCCGAAGAGGGTCAGGAGGGGACTGCGGCGGAGCCAGGCCGGATCATAGAGGTTGGGCAGCGCCCGACGCAGCTCGGCCAGAAACTGGACCCTCGCCTCGCTCTCTGCCATCGCGCGTGTCCCCCCAACGTCCGCCTGATGACCGTATCCCTCTCCCCAGTCGCGACGCTTCTTAGTATACTATAAAGCGCCCCACGCGACACATTCTCGCCCAAATGCTATAGACGATGCAGAGAAGCCACGACAGAGGACAGGGAGGACCTGAAACCTTCCCCTTTTGATCTTCTCCCCTCCTTCTCCTCTCTGCATTCTCTGTGTAGCGGGGATTTCGCTTTCGGAATCTCATCGCACTCCGATCGGCAAGCGGCCGTCGGAGATTCACTGCTCACTCACCAGTAGCTCAAACTTAAAAGGAGGAAGCGATGAAGACGATCCTGAGCCGTCGTGACTTTCTACGACTGACCGGCGTCGCTGCGGGAGCGGCGGCGCTCGCTGCCTGCGCCCCCAGCCAGGCGCCCGCGCCTGCGGCGGAGGCCCCCGCCGCCGCCGAGCAACCGGCCGCAACGGCAGCCGTCAGCCAGTGCCAGATGGACTGGAATCCCACCTTCCCGCCAACGCCCAAGAAATACGATCCGCCGGTCGAGGTGCGCGTGATCACCAACCCGCGCTCCGAGTATTACCCGCCAGGGATGGGATGGGGGAACAACCCGGCCTATCAGATCGTATTGGAGCACACTGGCATCAAATTCGTCAGCCACTGGGAAGAGGGGGCGGGCATCGTCCGCGATCAGAAGCTGGCCGCCGACCTAGCCGCTGGCACGTTGCCGGACATGTTCCACACCAGCGGCCTCTTCCTCGAGCAGTTGATCGAGGCCGACGCCATCGCTGACATCAAGAGCATCTGGGAGGCCACAGCCTCGCCGCTGACCATCCAAAAGAAGCGCTATCCCGATTACAAATGGTGGAAGCAGACGCTGCGCGGCGACAAGCTGTACGGCATCCCCTTCACCTGGGGGCCAGCCTACAACGTCGACAACCTGTGCTACGCGCGCCACGACTGGCTCGAACAGTTGGGCCTCAAGGCGCCCGAGACGGTCGATGAATGGACGGCGACCGCCAAGGCGTTCCAGGAGGCGGGGCTGTGCGAGTTCGGCATCAGCGCCTGCAAAAACCTGGTGACGTGGTACCATAGCCTCGACCCCATCTTCGGCGCCTACGGCGTCATGCCCACCTGCTGGGTCAAGGGGCCGGACGGCAAGCTACACTATGACAGCATATCGCCGGGGGTGAAAGAGGCGCTGGCGACGATCGCCGGCTGGTACCAGGACGGGCTGATCGATCCCGACTTTTACACCTTCGGCGAAGGCGACGCCGCTGGCCACGTCGGCGCGGGCAAGGTCGGCCTGTGGGCCGCGCCATGGTGGGTCGGCGGCAGCGACATCCAGCGCGAGCAGGAACACCCCGGCATGAAGCTGCGCCCGATCCCCTACCCCAAGGGGCCGCAGGGCAAACAGGGGCGCAAGGCGTCAGACGAGGTGCAGGCCTGCGTGGTCTTCCGCAAAGGGATGGACCCCATCGCGATCGAAGCGTGCATCAACAACCTCAACTGGCACATGGAGAAGCACGTCAACTGGGAGAAGTATCAGCAGTACGGCGAGTGGCGCAACGACCACCTCTTCCTGGAGGGATTCGAGTGGGAGTGGGATGAGAACTGCGAGCTGAAGCCGGGGCCGATCACCAAGGCCGACACGTACGTCTACATGGCGTACGTCGACTTCGGCTTCACCTTCGGCGGCTATCCGGAGTACCAGGCCGAGATCTTCCAGGCCATCGCCGAGTGGCAGAAAAAGGACCCGTCCGAGCTGAACAAGGCGCAGCGCTACATCCTCAATCGCTCGGTGGCCCCGCGCGAGGCCCTCTACTACAACCAGGTTTTCGAGACGCGCGACGTCGCCATCGCCAACGAGTACTGGGGCAATCCCACCAAGCGCATGCAGGAGCTGCTGCCGGACCTGCAGACGCTGGAGAGCCAGACGTTCATCGACATCGTCGTCGGCAATGCGCCGATCGACCGCTTCGACGAGTTCGTCAACGAGTGGAAGACGCAGGGCGGCGACGAGGTCACGGCCGAGGTCAACGCCTGGTACGAAGCGACGTACGCGTAACGCATCCGTGAGCGCAGCCGGGCATCGCGCCCAGGCGTCCTTCAGGCGATGCCCGGAGCGGCGCTCATGGGAACGACGAGAGGGAAAGGGATATGCAAACCTATGTGCCCAGGCCCGCGCCGACCCTCCTGCGCGCAGCGGCTACCGAACGGCGACCGTCATTGCGGCGCGTGCTGCGCCAGTCGTGGATGCTTTACGTGATGCTGCTGCCAGCGCTGGTGCTCCTCCTCGTTTTCCGTTTCTATCCTATGTGGGGCATCCTCATCGCCTTCAAGGACTACAAGTTCGCTGAGGGTATCCTGGGTTCGCCGTGGGTCGGGTGGGGCAATTTCCAGACCTTCTTCGCCAGCCGCAATGCCTGGAACATCATCCGCAATACGGTGTTCATCTCCCTGGGCAAGATCATCCTCGGCCAGATCGCGGCGATCCTCTTCGCTCTGATGCTCAACGAGGTGCGCAACCGCGCCTTCAAACGCCTGACGCAGACGGCGACGACCCTGCCGCACTTCCTGTCCTGGGTGATCGTGGGCGGCATCATGATCCAGGTCTTAAGCACGTCGGGGCCAGTCAATCAATTGCTCAAAGAGATCGGCCTGCCGGCGGTGCGCTTCTTGGGCAATCCCAATGTCTTCCCCTGGACGCTGATCCTCTCCGATGTCTGGAAGGGGTTCGGGTTCGGCGCCGTCATCTATCTGGCAGCGCTCACCAGCATCAACCCGGAACTGTACGAGGCCGCGGCCGTCGACGGCGCCGGGCGTTTCGCCCGCCTGCGCTTCATCACGCTCCCAGGCATCCTTTCCACGATCGTGCTCATGAGCTGCCTCAGCCTGGGCAACATCCTCAACGCCGGCTTCGACCAGGTCCTCGTCCTCTACAACCCCTCCGTCATGCGCACAGGCGACATCATCGACACCTACGTCTTTCGCGTCGGCCTCGTCGGCCAGGGGGGATTGCTCAACTTCGGGCTGGCCGCCGCGGTCGGCTTGCTCAAGTCCGTCGCGGGCTTTTTCTTAATTGTGCTTTCCTACTGGCTGGCGGGTAAGCTCGCCAACTACCGGATCTTCTGACGTCTCCCGACAAGGAGAGCGTAAGGAATGATCGAAGAACGCGGAGTGTTCGATATCCTGTTCAAGGTGGCCCTCTATAGCATCCTCACGCTCCTGGTCGTGGGATGCGTAGCCCCCTTCCTGCATGTGATCGCCGTGTCCCTCAGCGGGTTCGCCGCCGTGTCGGAGAAGCGTGTGAGCTTCTGGCCGATTGGGTTCCACCTCGAGAACTATCGGTACATTATGGGAGACGAGGTCTTCCTCCGTTCCTTCGGCATCTCCGTGCTGCGCGTCGTGGTCGGGGTCACGCTCAGCCTGTTGATCATGGTCATCACCGCTTACCCTCTCTCTCGCGATAGCATCTACATGCCCGGCCGCACCATCTTCAAGATGATCATGCTCTTCGCGATGCTCTTCGACGGCGGCCTCATCCCGACTTTCCTGGCCTATTCATCGTTGGGGCTGATCGATAGCTTCTGGGTGCTGGTGATCCCAGGCGCTCTCAACATCTTCCTGACGATCATCATCATCAACTACTTCCGCGGGATCAGCCGCGAGCTGTGGGAGGCGGCCATGCTCGACGGCGCCAACCACTTCGACGTGCTCTTCCGCGTGTTCCTGCCGATCTCGCAGCCGGTGCTGGCCACGGTGGCGCTCTTCTCGGCCGTGGGCCACTGGAATTCCTGGTTCGACGGGTTGATCTTTCTCAAGACGCAGGCCAAATGGCCGCTCCAAAGCTATCTCTACAGCCTGGTGACGACGCGCGACCTGCAATGGCGGACGGGGGCAGGCGCGGCGCGCGCGGGCGAACTGTTCTCGCAGGCAACCCCCGAAGGCCTGGCGACGACGATGATCCTGGTGGCCGCCATCCCCATCCTCCTCGTCTACCCCTTCCTGCAACGCTATTTCATCCACGGCCTGACGCTCGGCTCGATCAAGGAATAGCCCAACGCGATCGCGGTCAGCGCGTTCTCAGCGGGCGCCCCTCAGCCCGATCGCTCATGGCGTCGCCGATCGGCAGCGTGGTAAAATGATCCGACAAGCGGCCGTGGAGAACCACTGGCGATCACTGGTTACGAGGAGAGAACCATGACTGGGGAGATGACCGGACGCGAGCGCATCAGCCGCATCCTGCGCCGCCAACCCGTCGACCGCATCGGACTGTTCGAGCATTTCTGGTCCGACACGCATCGCGCCTGGGTGGAGCAAGGGCATATCGCCGAAGGGGAGAGCTTCGAGGACCACTTCGACTTCGATATGCAGTTGTGCTGGCCCTTCAAGATGGTCGCTGACCTCGACTTCGAGCCGCAGGTGCTGGAGGAGACGGAGGAGACGCGCGTGGTCCGCGATGGCAACGGGGCGACCTTACGCGTGCACAAGTTGCACGACGCGACCCCCGAGCATATCGACTTCCTGGTGAAAGATCGCGTCGGCTGGCTGGAGCACATCAAACCCAGGCTGGCGCCCGACCGCCGCCGCATCAATTTCGAGGCCTATCGCGCCGCCAGGGACAGCGCGCGCCGCGCCAATCGCTTCTTCGCGTGGTCGGGCGTCAACGTCTTTGAGATCATGAAGGATGTCTGCGGCCATGAGTACATGCTGATAGGCATGGCCCTCGACCCCGATTGGGTGCGCGACATGGCCGACACCTATGCGCAGTTGACGATCGATCTGCAGGAGATCCTCTTCGCTGAGGAGGGATTGCCCGACGGCATCTGGTATTACGAGGATATGGGGTTCAAGCAGAAGCCGTTCATGTCGCCGCGCATGTACGCTGAGATCATCCAGCCCGCCCACCGCCGCACGATCGCCTACGCCAAGGCGCGCGGGCTGCCCGTCATCATGCACTCGTGCGGCTATGTCGAGCCGCTCCTCCCCGGCATGATCGAGGCCGGCATCGACTGCCTGCAGGTGATCGAGGTCAAGGCCGGCATGGACCTGCTCAAGCTCTACCGCGACTTCGGCGACCGCCTCTCGTTCATGGGCGGCATCGACGTGCGCGTCCTTTACACCAACGAACGTGCGCGCATCGACGCCGAACTGGAAGCCAAGATCCCCATCGTCATGCGCAACTTCGGCTACGTCCTGCACAGCGACCATTCGATCCCCAACACCGTCCACTACGAAACCTATCGCTACTTCATCGAGAAGGGGCTGACATTGGGGACATACCGCTAGACCGCTCGCAGGAGCGTTGCATGGATGCCAAAACCGAACGCAACCGCTTCCAGAAGCCCGGCCCCCGCCCTGCCATCGAAGCCTTCTCCGGAGCGACGGTCTTGATGATCGCGTGGACCGATGAAGCAGAAGTCAACGCCTTGTTGGAGATGGCGCGTCCAGACACGCGCTTCCTGTTCAATATGCCGGGACAGCCGCTGGCCGAGTTGCAGCGCACGCTGGAGCGGTTGCGCCAACGATGCGAGTCCTCAGCTTCCCTTGTCGCGCGCGCATGAGAAGGCAGGCAGGCAGCACGCCTCTGCCGGGGTTCTTGCCGCTGGTATGGGGGCGGCTACGCAGCCGCCCCCTTCTCTTCCTGCTGCTCATCGCCGCCCACGCGCTCACCATCGGCTTCGCCGCCAGCATCCCCCTCTTCGCAGCATCCATCAGCCAGCGCGCTCTCCAGCAAGAGATCGACCTGCGCGCCCACGTCAAAGGCTGGCCGATCTTCTCCGTGCGCCTGAGCGCGCAGCCGACCGCCGAGTTCCCCATGGACGCGCAACAGGCCCTGCTGGCGCGCGACTGGCTGCGCGACGAGCTGCGCCGCGCCGTCGGCCTGCCCATCATCGCCACTTATGTCGAGCTGCAAAGCCCAATGTACCGCCTGGCCCCCGCCGCGGGCGATGACCGCTTCACGTCCGACTACCTGGCGGGAGTGGCCGTCGTCGCGATCCCCGACGTCGAAAGCCGCCTGCAGGTGCGCGAGGGCGCCCCTTTCGGCCAGAGCCAGGATCCGACGCGGCTGGCCGTCTGGGCGGAGGCCTCGTTGGCCGAGCGGCTGGCGCTGCGCGCGGGCGACCTGTACGAGCTGGGAGATCTCTACAGCGCCTTCGGCCAGAGCATCCCGGTCCAGATCGCCGGCCTGTGGGAGGCGGTCGATCCTCACGACCCGTTTTGGGTCCGTCCGCCGCCCGAGCACTTCGCCAACGCGCTGCTGACGACTCCAGCGCAGTTCGAGGCGATCATCTCCCCTCTTCTCGCCGAACGCACGCGCGCGCTCACCTGGTACTTCGTCTGCGACGACCGCCGCCTCAACCTCGACGATGTCCAACGCTACACGCGCGGATTGGCCCAGGTCGCCCATGCGGCTGACCAACGGCTCCCTGGCGGCCGCATCGACTGCGATCCACGCGAGGATCTGCAGCGCGGTTACCAGCGCAAGATCGCGCTTTCCCTGATCTTGCTGGCGTTCAGCCTGCCGATCCTCGTGATCCTGATCTACTTCCTGGCCTCCCTGGCCGCCAGCGAGGCGCGCGACCAGGAGATGGAGATCGCCATCCTGGCCAGCCGCGGCGCCAGCAGCGGCCAGATCTTGCTCATCGCGGCCCTGGAGGGACTGGCGGTGGCCGGGATGGCGCTGTTGCCGGGGCTGGGGATGGCGCTGGGCATGGCGCACCTCCTGGGCCTCGCGCGCGGGTTCCTCGACTTCGCGCCCGGGCCGCCGTTGCCGGTCAGCCCGGCCGCGCTCGACGACCTGCCCATCATCCTGGCCATCGCAGCCGGCCTTGCCGTGCGCCTGGGAGCTGCTCTGCGCGCCAGCCGCGTCAGCGTCCTCGCCCGCGCGCGCGGGCGCGCGCGCCCCCCGTTGTTATTGACCGGCGCCCGCCTGCTGGCGTTGGCCAGCCTGATCCTTGCGACCGCCTACGCCTACCGCCAGCTCCAGGCGCGCGGCGCGCTGGCGCTGGCCAGCCTGTCGCTGCTCGACCCGCGCCAGGATCCGCTGATCATCCTGGCGCCGACCCTTTTCATTTTCACAGCCCCCCTCCTCGCCGCCGAGGCGTTCGTCTGGCTGTTGCGCCCACTCGACCGCCGGGCGCGCTGGCTGCCGGCCGTCAGCTATCTGGCATGCGCCAACCTGGCGCGCGCGGGCGGTCAATATCGCGCGCCTGCCTATCGCCTGGCGCTGTGCCTGACCCTGGGAGTCTTCTATGCCTCAGTCGCCCACAACGCCGACCGTCGGCTGATCGATCTGCTACGCCATGAGCACGGCGCCGACCTGACCTTTCGCGTGGGGGGCGAAGCGGAGGAGGAGCTGGCCGGCTGGAGCGATGGGCTGGCGACGGCCACAGAGCTGACGGTGGTCCCCAACGACGACTACGTCGCCATCCCGGGCGTGCTGGCGGCCACACGCCTGGGCGACTTCGAGGTCACCCTGCGCGCCGAAGGTCGCGCCCAGACCGGTCGCCTGCTCGCCATCGAGCGCGTCGCCTTCCCACAAGTCGCTTATTTCGGGCGTGAGTACGCTGGCGTCTCGTTGGGCGACCTCATGAACCGCCTGGCGCGCGCGCCCGAGGGCGTGCTGCTGCCAGCCGCCTTCGCGCGCGCGCTGGGGATCCGCGTCGACGACGCCCTGCCCGTCACGATCACCCTCTCCCGAGAGGCCAAGCTGCCGATCCGCTATCAGGTGGTCGGCTTCTTCGATCATTTCCCCACCTGGGATCCGCGCGAGGGGCCGCTTCTGATCGGCAACCTGGACTACCTGGAGTTGAACGCTGGCGGCAGTCTGCCCTACCACATGTGGCTCAGGTTGGAGGAGGAGGCCGATGGCGCGACGGTGATGGGCGCGGTCCGTCGCCTGCAAGCCAACGCGCGCGCCGTCAAGGACCTGCAGCAGCGCCTGCGCGCCGAGGAGCAGCGCCTGGAGCGCCGTGGGATCTTCGGCATGGTATCGGCCTGCTTCATTGCCGGCGTCATCCTCTCGATCGCCGATCTGCTGCTGTACACCACCTATCTGCTGCGCGAGCGCGCGCTGGCGCACGCCATCCTGCAGGCACTGGGACTATCGCGGCGCAGCGTCCTCAACATGGTTGTGATCGAACAGGCGATCGCAGCGCTCTATAGCCTGGGCGCTGGCGTCGTTTGCGGTGTGCAGGCGGCGACCCTCTACGCGCCGTTCTATCCTTTGGGTGGGAGCGTCAGCGCGTGGGCGCCGCCGTTCACGCCGTCCCTCGACTGGCAGCGCATCGAGTGGATGGCCATCGCCGTGGCTGGAGCGCTGCTGGCAGCGGAGCTGGTCGTGCTGGCGCGCATGACGCGCGCGCGTCTCTTCGAAGTGTTGCGCATGGGCGAAGCGCCGTAAGCCTCCAATCCTCAGAGGTCATATGTCCATCGATTTGCACCCTTATCTGGAACGGCTGGAAAGCCTGATCGACCCCGAGCACGTGGCCCGCACGCGCGAGTTGCAGCGCCGCGCGTTTGCTTTCGAGCCGATCGACCACATCCCCACCGTGATCCACTATCCGCTCTCTCCCGACGAATGGCCCCAGTTTGGCTTCGAGGAGATCTTCGTCGACCCGGCCAAGATGCTGCTCCACGAGCTGGCCGACGTCTACGCGGGCGCTAAATTGCAGGACGATCGCCTCTACGGCATCCGCGCCAACTACGGCACCGGCATCGTCGCCGCCCTCTTCGGCTGCCCGACGGTCATCTTCACCGACTCGCTGCCCATCGCGACCGCGGTCACGCCCGCGCAGCTCGAGCGCATCCTGGACGGCGACCTCCCTCCGCTGCATCAGGGGCTGCCCGGCCGCGCCCTGGAGACGATCGCCTTCTTTCGCGAGGCGTTGCACCCCTATCCCAAGCTGGCGCGAGCCGTGGGATCGCAATTGCTCGATATCCAGGGGCCGTTCGACAACGCCGCCATCATCTGGGGATCGGACATCTACACCGCTCTCTACGACGCGCCCGAGCGCGTGGCGCGCCTGCTGGAACTGGTGACCGAGGCTATCCTGGCCCTCGTGCGCGAGCACCGGCGCATCGACGGCTGCCCGCTCGAAGAGCATGACGGCGCCTGGAACTTCCTGGGCGGGGTGTGCATTCGCAACGACGCGACGATCAACCTCAGCCCGCGGCATTATGTCGAGCACGTGCGTCCCTACGACGCTCGCCTGCTCGCGCCGTATGGCGGGTGGATTCATTTCTGCGGGCGCACGCGCTGGTGGGAGCAGTTGCTCGACCTGCCCAATCTGCGCGGCATCAATCCCTATCAGGGGGAGTTCTACGATCTGGCGACGATGTACGAGCGTTGCGCCGCGGCTGGCGTCGCCATCGTGCAGTGGACGCGCCCGCTGGATGCCCGCTGCCGCGAGTTGATTCGCACCGGCTTCTCGCGCATCGTCTGGGTCGAAGACTACGCGGCCGCCTGCCGCGTCCGGGAGCAGTTATACGCGTAGATTACCAGAATGAAACCGGGAGGAAGTATGCCTTCTGCGACTCCTCGACGTGACCTCTTCGCCGCCATCGCCGCCGACGCGACGCGCCAGCCGCAGCCGGCCAGCCTCCGCCGCGAGCCGCTGATTGAACCCGGCCCGCCTGCGCTGTCGCTGCGGTCTCTGCCTGCCGCCAGCGCCGACCTTAGCGCCGCCTTCACGCCGCTGCCCAAGCTGGACAGCGCCGAGAAGCTGGCGGCGGCGCTGGCAGACCTGCGCGCCCAGATGGCGCCATTCCTGCGTGAGCTGGCCCCTCCGCCGCCTCAGACCCGCATCCGCGTGCCGCTGGAGGAGTTCGACTGGCGCGTGGCTACGCCAGAAGACCAGGCCGACTTCGCCAGCGTGCTGGCCGGCCGCGGCGCCTGGGAGCGCGTGCGCATCCCCCACTACGGCGGCCCCCTCGGCCGCGCCACGACCTTCTACCGCACGGTCTTCCCAATCAGCGAGGCGATGCTGGCGCGCGGCGCGATCTTCGTCTGCTGTCAGGGGATCGACTATCGCGCCCACATCTTCCTCAACGGCGCCTACCTCGGCTCGCACGAAGGGTTCTTCGCCCCCTTCGCCTTCGACGGCACAGCCGCGGCGCGCGTTGGCGATAACATCCTGGTCGTGCGCGTCGAAAACGACGCCATCTGCATGGGCAACGACTCGTGGGGCGCGGATGGCCATCTCTACGAGGGGGATAAGCTCTATGCCGCCACCGGCCCCGGCTACGACGACCCGGAGGTGGGCTGGCACCACTGTCCCCCAGGCATGGGCATCTACCAGGACATCTTCGTGGAAGCGCGAGCGCCCCTTCATCTCCACGACATCTTCGTTCGTCCTTTGCTCGCCGAGGAAGCGGCCGAGGCCTGGATCGAGGTCTATAACTGCGACCGCTTGCGCCACCCGTGTCGCATCGAGCTGTCGCTGTACGGCCACAATTTCGAGGAGACGGTCTTCGTCGATCAGCCCTACGAGCTGGCCGGGCCGGCCGGCCCCGGCGTCAACTACTATCGCCTGCCCCTCGCGATCCCACGGCCGCGCGTGTGGGACCTCGACGCGCCGTGGCTCTACCAACTGCAGGTGCGCCTACGCTCAGAGGAAGGCGAGGTCCTCGATGTAGGGACGCGCACGTTCGGGATGCGCTCCTTCGCCATGGACGAGACGGGCGATCCCAAGGGGATGTTCTACCTCAATGGGCGGCCGATCCGCCTGCGCGGCGCCAACGGCATGGGGCACATGCAGCAGTGCGTCATCCGCCGCGATTGGGACCAGTTGCGCGACGACATCCTGCTCGCCCGGCTGTGCCACATGAACTATTTCCGGCTGACGCAGCGCCCCGTCCAATCCCAGATCTACGACTTCTGCGATCGTCTGGGGATGTTGACGCAGACCGACCTCCCCCTTTTCGGCGTGCTGCGGCGCAACCAGTTCGCCGAAGCGGTGCGCCAGGCCGAGGAGATGGAGCGGCTGGTGCGCTCGCATCCCTGTAACGTCCTCGTCACCTACATCAACGAGCCGTTCCCGCACGGCCAGGGGAAGCTGCATCGCCACCTGTCGCGTCCCGAACTGGAGAGCTTCTTCCTGGCCGCCGACCAGGCCGTGCGCCTGGCCAACCCCGACCGTGTGATCAAGGCCGTCGACGGCGACTACGACCCGCCCGGCCCCGGCCTCCCCGACAACCACTGCTACTGCGGCTGGTACAACGGCCACGGCGTCGACCTCGGCCGCCTCCATAAAGGCTACTGGCAGAAGGTCAAGCCGGGCTGGTTCTACGGCTGCGGCGAGTTCGGCGCGGAGGGGCTGGATCCCGTGCCTCTGATGCGCGCCCGTTATCCGGCGAGCTGGCTGCCGCAAACTCCCGCCGAGGAGGCCGCATGGACTCCCGACCGCATCATCGGCGCGCAGACGGGGCGCTTCCACTATATGTGGTTCGACACCCAACACCGCCTGGCCGACTGGGTCACCGCCAGCCAGCAGCATCAGGCCTGGGTCACGCGCCTGATGACCGAAGCGTTCCGTCGTGACGCGCGCATGGTCAGCTTCGCGATCCATCTCTTCATCGACGCCTTCCCAGCCAGTTGGATGAAGGCGATCATGGACGTCGAGCGCCAGCCCAAGCCCGCCTACTTCGCCTATCGCGAGGCGCTGACGCCGCTGCTGGCCAATCTGCGCAGCGATCGCTGGGCGTTCTGGGCGGGCGAAGAGATGGTCTTCGAGGCCTGGATCTGCAACGATCGCGTGGAAGCGCCCGCCGATGCTCGCCTGCACTACCAGTTGGAGGTGGACGGGCGCGTGCAACTGGCTGGCCGCGCCGCGGCGCAGATCCCTCGCTGCAGCAGCACCTTCCAGGGATTCCTGCGTCTGCCCGCGCCCCAGGTCGCTGCGCGCGCGCCAGCGACCGTGCGCCTGGCCCTCGTGGCGGCGAGCGGCGAGGTGCTGCACGACACGGCGCTCACGGTCGACGTCTTCCCCACCCTGCCGCCCTGCGACCGTCGCGTGGCGGTGATCGGCGCAAACGACGGCGCGGCGGCGCGTCTGGCGCACGAGCTGGGGGCGACGATCATCGGCTGGCAGGCTCTGCGCCCCGGCGACGCCATCCTGGCCGATGGGATGTCACCCGAGGATGCGCCCCGTCTGACGGAGGCGGCAGCCCAAGGCGCGACCGTCCTCCTTCTGGGGCTGCCCCCTGGCGCGTACACGATCCTGGGCGAGCGCGTGGAAGTGGCGCCGTGCGGCATGAACCCCCGCCATTTCGTCTCGCGCGCGACGGGCCATCCGTTGGTGGCCGACTTCGCCCCTGCCGATCTCCGTTTCTGGTATGATGAGGACGCTGGTTACGTGACCCCGATCCTGGCGACGGCCTTCACGGCCCCCGCCTGGACGCCGATCCTGGCCACCGGCAACGGCGATTGGGCCGGCAACTGGGGACCCGCGCTGGCCGCCGCCGAACGGCGCTGCGGCGCAGGGGTTGTGCGTATCTGCCAGGTCGCGCTGGCGGGGCGGATCGCGAGCAATCCTGTGGCCGCGCTCCTGGCCCACCGCCTGCTATCGCCGATCCACGAAGGAGAAGGATGATGAACAGCCTCGAACGCGTCCGTCGCGCAATCCACTTCAGAGGGCCGGATCGCGTCCCGCATTATCTGCCAGATGGCGAGCCGCGAGACCTGGTCTGGCTCTGGCCGCCGCGGCCGACGACCAGCCTGGCCACCGACTGGGAGGAGATCGCGCCGGGGCGCTGGGAACGGACCGACGAGTGGGGCAGCCGCTGGGCGCGCTTCAGTCACACATCCAGCGGCGAGGTGATCGCGCCCGCACTGGCCGATTGGGACGCCCTGCCGTCGCTGCTGGAGCTGCTGGCCACCCCGCCGCCGCTCGCTCCTCTGGCCGAGATCCGCGACCAGATCACCGCCGACGCTGGCGAACACTACTTTCTCGGAGTGCTCCACTACCCTTCCCTCTTCGCGACCGCTCACGCCCTGCGCGGCCTGACGCCATTGCTGGCCGACTTCTACGAGCGCTCCTCCGAGGTCGAACGCTTGCTCGACCGCCTGGCCGAATCGCAGATCATGTGTGTCGACCTCTACGCAGACTGCGGCGTACACGGCGTCATGGGCTATGACGACTGGGGGATGCAGGACCGTCCCTTCGTCAGCGTCGCGTTGTGGGATCGCCTGTTCGCCCCGCGCTATCGGCGCGTCTGGCAGCACGCCCACGCGCGCGGCCTCGACGTCTGGCTGCACTCATGCGGCTACATCCTGCCCCTGCTGCCGGGCATGGTCGCCTGCGGCCTCAACGTGATCCAGATGGATCAGCAGGAGAACATGGGGCTGGCCCAGCTCGACCGCGCCGTGGGAGGGCGGCTGGCCTTCTGGTGTCCTGTCGACATCCAGAATACAATGGTGCACGGGACGGAAGAGGACATCGAACGTTATGTCCAGCGGATGATCTACCACCTGGGGCGACACAACGGCGGGCTGGTCTCGATGGCCTATACGTCGCCGCAGGACATCGGCCATACCCCTGCAAAGATCGCAGCGATGTGTCGAGCCTTCCGCCGTTGGGGAGTGTATCCTCTCCCCGAACAGGTCGTCGCCCACGCGACGGAGGGCTTGCCGCCTTCCACTCGGTAGGCAGCGGACAAGGATGCGACGCGCGAGGAGGCGCGAACCCCGCCGCTGGCCTATAAGAGGTTTTCCTAACGTTCACTTCCCGGCTGGATGGGAACATCAATGATACTTCAGCAAAGGGAGTTTTCATGGAGGAAAAACCATCACAACAATTTCTTCTCGGCATCAAGGATGAACTGCCGATTCTGGTTGGCGTCGTCCCGTTCGGTATGATTTATGGCGCGCTGGCCCTCAGCGTCGGGCTGAGCACGCTGGAAGCGCAGGCTATGTCAGCCATCGTGTTCGCCGGTTCGGCGCAATTCATGCTGGCGCAACTGGTGCGAGAAGGCACACCCTGGCTGGTCATCATCGTCACCGGTTTCGTCATCAACCTGCGACATGCCCTGTACAGCGCTACCATTGCCCCCTACATCAAATGTCTGACGAGGCGTTGGAAGGCGTTGTTGGCTTATCTGCTGACCGATGAGGCTTTCGCCGTGACGGCGTTGAACTATCAGCGTCAAGGAGCGACTCGTTTGGGTCACTGGTATTTCCTCGGCGCCGGTCTGGCCTTATGGACAAGCTGGCAAATCAGCACGGCGGTCGGTATTTTTCTCAGCGCGCAAGTGCCCGAGTCATGGGGATTGGATTTCACCCTGCCACTCACCTTCATTGTGCTGGTAGCGCCGACACTCAAAGACAAGGCCAGCGTGACGACGGCGATCATCGCTAGCCTGGCGGCCCTGCTCTTTTTTAGCCTGCCCTACAAACTGGGCGTGATTGTTTCGGCAGCGCTTGCCATCGCCGCTGGTGTGTGGGTGGAGGCGCGCCAATGAATATTTGGATTGTGATGATTGCCGTCGGACTGCTGACCTTTCTCACCCGCCTGTCGTTCATTGCCTGGCTGGAGCGCATTCGACTGCCTGATGCCTTTCAGCGCGCGTTGCGCTTTGTGCCGACAGCGGTATTGAGCGCCATTATTGCCCCTGAGGTCGTTCTGCGGGACCATACGCTGTTTCTTTCCATACAAAATCCGCGCCTGCTGGCGGCTCTCCTCGCTACACTGGCGGCGTATTACACCAAAAATGTGGTCTGGAGCCTTCTCGTTGGAATGGTAGCTTTCTGGTTGCTACAGGAGTGGATGTACCCATAATGATGCGCTTCAACTCGCTAACCGTCCCGACTTCCCTTTCGACTGCCAGCTACGTCGAGCGCGAGTGGGACTATCTGCAGGGCGAGGAATTCTGGAAACTGTGCTTCCTGTGCGCCATGCTCAGCCTCCTTCCGATCACCCTCGACCGCTGGCTGTTGCAGCCTTTCCAGACGACCAGCCTCGGCCTGCTGCTGATGACGACGGCGCTGGGAGCCTTTGGCCTCTCCCGCCTCAACCCGCGCCTGGGGATCGGCGGCCTGACCGCGGGGATGGCGCTCGCGGCGTGGCTCCTCGTGCGCTGGTGGCCTGGCGCTTACGCTCTGCTGGCGGTTCCGGCATTGCTAGCGACCCTAACCATGGGCGTCGTCGGCAGCCTGGCGGTGACGGCGGCGACCGTCGCGGTGATCATGGGAAGCCCGGCAGTGCTCTCCGGCCAGCGCGAGGCGACGCTGTTTCTGGTTGGCCTGGTCTGGACGCTCGGCTGGCTCGAACGCGTCCCACGCCAGGCCATCCTCAGCCACCTGTTCGGCTACTACCGGCAGGCGTGCGACCTCTTGCAAGAGGCGCGCGATCAGCATCTGGCCCTCAAGCAGGCCAACCTCGATCTGGCCGACGCGTATCAACAGCTCGCGCGCCTTCATGATCTGCTGCGCGCCAGCCAGGCGCAGGCGGAAAGCGCCCGCCGCGCTAAGGAGGAATTCGTCGCCAAGGTCAGCCACGAGCTGCGCACGCCCCTGAACATGATCATCGGCTTCAGCGAGATGATCGTGGACGCCCCCCGCGCCTACGGCAGCCGTCTGCCTCCCGCCCTGCTCGCCGACCTCGCCGTCATCCAGCGCAACAGCCAGCACCTCTCCAGCCTCATCGACGACGTCCTCGACCTCAGCCAGATCGAGGCCGGACGCATGGCGTTGACGAAGGAGCGCGTCGCCGTCGCCGAGATCCTCAGGGCGGCGACAGAAGCCGTGCAGCCGCTCTTCGCCTCCAAAGGACTCTCGCTCAGCCTGGAAGTCGCGCCCGATCTGCCGTTGGTCCTGTGCGACCGCACGCGCGTGCGCGAGGTGGCCCTCAACCTCCTCAGCAACGCAGGTCGCTTCACAGAGACGGGGGGAGTGACCGTGCGCGCCCGCCGCGTGGGCCACGACGTTCAGATCGACGTCATCGACACAGGGCCAGGGGTACCCGACGCCGATCGCGCGCGGCTCTTCCAGCCGTTCGAGCAGCTCGATGGCTCCATCCGCCGCCGCTACGGTGGAAGCGGCCTGGGGCTGGCGATCAGCCGCGGCTTCGTCGAGCTGCACGGCGGCAAGATGTGGCTAGAAAGCACGCCGGGGGTAGGGACGACCGTCTCCTTCACGCTGCCCATCGATCCACCGGCGCCCGTCGTCAGTTCGCCGGCGCGCTGGCTCGACCCCCAGTGGGAACATCGTCAGCGCACGCGGCGCTCGCTGGCGCCCGCCCCTTCCGTGCGACCGCGGCTCATCGTCATCGAAAGCGGGGACGTCCTGCGGCGCCTGTTGAGCCGCTACCTGGACGGCGTGGAGATCATCGCCGCCGCCAGCCTGGAGGAGGCGCAGCGCGCTCAGAAGGAGGCGCTGGCGCAGGCCTGGATCCTCAACGACTCGACGGCCAGCGCAGCGTCTGCGACCTGGGAATCGCTGGCGGGTCTGCCGCCCGACCTGCCCATCATTCGCTGTGTCGTGCCGGGCATCGAAGAAGCGGCAGGCGCGCTGGGGGTCGCTGGCTACCTGGTCAAGCCGGTCTCCCAACAAAAGCTGCTGGCCGCCCTCGACCAACTGCCTCACCGCGTGAAGACAGTGCTGATCGTCGACGACGAGCCGGATGCGCAACGGCTGTTCTGGCGCATCCTCGCGACCGCTGGCCGCGGCTATCGCGTGCTGACCGCCGCCGACGGCGCGCAGGCGTTGCAGATTATGGCCGAACAGCGCCCTGACGCCATCCTGCTCGACTTGATGATGCCCACCCTCGATGGGTTCGCCGTGCTGGCAGCCAAGAACGCCGACGACGCGCTGCGTGCCATCCCGACCATCGTCATCTCGGCGCGCGATCCGGCTGGGCAGCCCATCGTCAGCCAGGGCGTCTCGGTCGCGCGGCGGCGCGGGCTGGCGTTGCCCGAGCTGTTGGCCTGCATCGAAGCCGCGATCACCATCCTGACCCCTCGCCAGGCGCCGACCGCGTCCAGCGATCCAGCGTAGCCAGCAGATCCTCGCGCCTGACCGGCTTACGCAGGAACGCGGCGGCCCCCAACGCCAGGGCCAGCTCCTCTTGCGGCAGGATCGTGCAGACGATGATGGGAACCCGGCGCGTTCGCGGGTGCTCGCGCAGGCGTCCCAACAACTCCCAACCGTCCATCCCCGGCAACATGACATCGAGCACGATCGCGCGCGGCGGCCAGCTCGCAGCCAGCGCGAGGCCCTGCTCAGGATCGCGCGCGCCGATGAAGCGATAGCGCGTGCCCGCCAGATGGCGCTGCAGAAGCTGCAACGTATCGGCGTTGTCATCGATGACGAGGACCGCGATCTGTTCCACCAGGGGCAGGCGCAAGGAGACGGCGAGGGGAGCGCCCTGGCCAGCGTCTGGACTGAGGTCGCTCACGTCCGTTTTCCCCTCGACCTCCATCACAGCGCCCGACAGGGCGGCCAGGCGCTGCGCCATCTCCAGCCCCTCGGCCAGGGAGAGCGCGGCCGTCGCGCGGGCAGCCGGCGGCGGGATCACCGTGATCGTCACCGCCGTCGCACTGGCGCGGCCGACCACGCGCACGGTTCCGGTGGGCGCCGCGCTGATCGCCGTGGACACCAGGGTGAGCAACGCCTGGCGGAGCGCTGAGGGCCGAATGGCCGCGCCCGGCAGGGCAGGCGGCAGCTCGACCTCCACCGCCACGCCGCGTTCGCGCCCGAAGCGCTCGGCCACCTGGAGCGCCGCCCGCACGATCGCGGCCAAGTCGGCAGGCTCGCTGGGGAGGGAACGCTCCAGCCAGGCCAGCTCATGCTCGCGCGCGCTATCGCCTTCGCGAGGCGGCGCGCCGGCGTCGTCCGCGCCGGCCACGCGCATCGCGCGCTCCCGATCAGTGGCCGGCGCGAGCGCCTCTGCCGCCTCCGCGCGCACCCCATACTCGTTCCAGAGATAGTCGGCCAGCGTCTGCAGCGCCAGCGCTTCCTGGCGACGCAACTGGCGCACGCTCAGCCCCAGGCTCGCGGCCACCTCGCTCTGGCTGAACTGCTCCACGTAGCGGTGCTGCAACACCTGATACGTGCGCCAGGCGTCCGACCGCAAGGAGACCTGGGGTGATGGGCGCAGCGCCGCCACCGCCGCCGTGAGCGCTCGCCGCAGCTCAGAGGGGCCGGCCGCCGCGTCCAGGCCGAGGACCCTGGCGAGCGGATTGCGGCTCAGCGCGGGCGGATCATACAGATGATGGAGCGCCTGGCGCAGCCAGCGCACGAAAGCCACGCTGGCAACGCCCGTTGGTCGATCGGTCACGTGTCCCCTTTTTGGCCTCTTATTGGCCCGCGCTCGCCCACCAACAGGCGAACACACGCGATACTAGACTATAGCACTGACCTACCGATACTTCTCCCTTGCTGGGCATCTCGGCGAGCAACGCCGCCATTGAAACAGACGGCTGGCTATGTGTAAACTTGCTGTGCAGCCTTCGCTCGCAGGTAAGCGCAGCGACAGCGGCAGGTAAGCGCAGCGACAGCGTCGGATCCATCCGACGCAGCAAGACCTTTCGCCTTAGACTTCGCACCTAATTATAGCCCATCTCGGAGGCGCCCGATGAGCGACGAGACCCAGGCAGCCCTGGCGACGCGCAGCGCGGCAGCCAGCGACTGCACCATCAGCGCGCAGGATCGCGCCATCCTGCGCCAACTGGCCGCGCGGGTGGCTGAGCTGGCAGCGCGGCCGATCGAACAGGCCAAGCGCGAACTGTGGTATCGCCACAACGCCCTTGAGGCGACGCGCCCCCTCATCTTCTGTGACCCCGAGAACGGCTGGAACGAGATCTTCACCCCGCGCGACCTGGCGTGCACGGGAGAACTGGCTCGCCAGTGGGAGATGGTCCTGCGCAAGGAGATCTTCTGGGGCGCAGAGATGAGAGATGATCGCGTGATTCAGCCCTACTTCGACGTGCGCCACGTCTACCAGGAGACCGACTGGGGCATGCATGAGGTGCGCATCGGCGGCGACCATGGCGGCGCCTATACCTGGGATCCCCCCCTCAAAAGCTACGAGCAGATGAAGGAGCTGCGTTTCCCCCAGATCACTGTGGACTACGAGGCGACGCAGCGCGTGTACGAGCTGGCGAGCGAGGTATTCGGCGACCTGCTGACCGTGCGCGTCAAGACGGCGTGGTGGTGGACGTTGGGCATGACGTGGACGCTGGTCAACCTGCGCGGGCTGTCACAGATCATGTACGACATGGTCGACTGCCCTGACGACCTGCATCGCATGATGGCGTTCCTGCGCGACGGGCACCTGGCGCGTCTGGAGTTCCTCGAACGACACGACCTGCTCAGCCTCAACAACGACGGGACCTACGTTGGCTCCGGCGGCTTCGGCTGGACGCACGAGCTGCCGCAGCCCGGCTTCGACGGCCATGTGCGCCCCATCGACCTGTGGGGCTTCGCCGAGAGCCAGGAGACGGTGGGGGTGTCGCCTGCGATGTTCGAGGAGTTCATCTTCCCCTACCAGCTTTCGATCCTGGAGCGGTTCGGGCTGAACTGCTACGGCTGTTGCGAGCCGCTCGATGCGCGCTGGCATATCGTCGAGCGCTTCCCGCGCCTGCGCCGCGTGTCGATCTCGGCGTGGGCCAACGTCCCGGCGATGGCTGAGAAGCTGGGGGATCGCTTCATCTTCTCCTGGAAGCCGTCGCCCAGCGATCTGGCGTTGCCGACTTTCGACGAGGAGCACATTCGCGCCTATCTGCGCGCCGCGATCCGCGCCACGCGCGGCTGTCGGGTGGAGATCATCATGAAGGACAACCACACCATCGCCAACGACCCGCGGCGCGTCGTGCGTTGGGTGGAGATCGCTCGCGAAGAGGCAGAATCGGCATAGGCCCTGCTCTCAGCCCACTTTCCTCCTGCAACAGGCAGGAGGCATGAGCCAGAGTTGCTTTGGCCGGTGGAGAGTAAAACGACACCACAATGTTCATTTCGCATGTGGTGCAGTTTTTTGAGTCAATTATAAGGTAACGCAAAGCTTATGCACAATCTTACCAGTTTGCGCCAGATCATTTCTCAAAGGCAGCATCGATCCCCATCTCGTCTACTAAGGCGAGAAGCTATGGAAGGTCGTCTCTTTGCGTTACCTTTCATACTGGGGTTCCTTTTCTGGTGGATTTACCCCCTGGGATACTCCATTTTCCTCATTTTCCAGGAATGGGATCTGATCACTCCTCCCAAGTTCATTGGCGCCGCGAATATCCTTAAGCTCTTTGCAGATCCTAAAGTAGGGAAATCCCTTTATAACTCCGCGTACTACACTTTTATCGGGGTCCCGCTGCAGTTGTTGGTAGCACTGTCCTTGGCGATGGCCTTGAATGTCAAACTACGAGGTCTTTCCATTTATCGAACGATCATGTATCTGCCATCCATGACGCCGGTTGTAGCCAGCGCTGTGGTTTGGCTACAAATTTTCCATCCGGAATTTGGCATTCTTAACGCCTTTCTCAAGACCCTAGGAATTGAACCAATCAACTGGCTCTTTGAACCCAAGGTGGCCAAACCCGCTTTTATCCTGATGACGCTATGGTCTGTTGGACCACAGATGATCATCTTTCTGGCTGGGCTGCAAGGTGTGCCAGACTCACTCTATGAGGCCGCTCAGATCGATGGAGCAACAAGCTGGCAACAATTTTTCGCCATCACTATTCCTATGATCTCACCGATAATCTTCTTCAATTTCGTGGTTGGTGTGATCGGTAGTTTTCAGGTTTTCACGACTGCTTTCATCATGACTCAAGGTGGCCCACAGGATGCCACTCTGTTTACAGTGCTGTACCTCTACCGTAATGGGTTCCAATACTTCAGAATGGGCTACGCAAGCACAATCGCCTGGTTATTGTTCTTTATCATCGTATTCTTCACCGTAGTCCAGTTCAAGTTAGCCAACCGCTGGGTATACAGCGAAGCAGGGCAAGAATAACAGCAAAAAGGATTCCGGTCAAGGCAGGTTAAACTATGAACATGATTAACAAGCCGTCGTGGTATCAGACAAGAAAAGCATGGAACTTGATTGGGCATTTTCTGCTCCATGTAATCCTCATCCTTTTGGGATTCACGTTTATGGTGCCTTTATTATGGGTGTTCTCGACTTCCCTGAAATCCCCCCCACGAGTCTTTACATACCCCATTCAATGGATCCCTAACCCCGTCCAATGGCAGAATTATCCTGATCTACTGACCATCCTGCAGTTCTCAGGGAAACCTGCCATTTTGCTCTTCACCCAGAACACCCTCTTTGTCACACTCACCGCTACCCTGGGCACGTTGCTTTCCACTATTTTCGTGGCATACAGCTTCGCCCGCCTTCGTTGGCCGGAAAGGGATCTGGTGTTCAGCCTAAGCCTGGCAACGATGATGCTGCCTGGGGTTGTCACAATTGTGCCCACTTTTCTCATTTTCCGCCAACTGCGCTGGCTGGATAGCTTCCTGCCCTTGATCGTGCCTTACTGGTTTGGCATTCAAGGATTCTACGTGTTTCTCCTCCGACAGTTCTTCCTAAGCCTGCCCTACGAGCTGGAGGAGGCTGCGCGTATTGACGGGGCGAACAGCTTGCGCATCTTGTGGCAGATTATGGTGCCGCTAGCGCGACCAGCCATCATCACAGTTGGCATTTTCTCGTTCCTCCAACATTACAATGAATTCTTGGCTCCTCTTCTTTATATCAATACAACCGAGAGGTTCACGCTTGCTTTGGGTCTACAAATGTACCAGGGCCGTTTTGGTGATCGCTGGCCGACCGTGATGGCAGCCTCCACCATCGTGATTCTACCGACCATCGTCGTGTTCTTTGTCGCTCAACGGTACTTCATTAAAGGGATTCATCTGACAGGCCTTGCTGGCCGATGAGAGCCTATATCGGCTGCGCAAGGAAAATGGACGTATCAGGGACATTGACCAATTCCAAGTAGTGCGGTTGGCCGTTTCATATGGCGCTACCATTCGCTTGTGAGTGGAGGCTCAGCGCCCGAATCTCAACCACAGGAGGGACAAAATGGTCAGGGGTCGTGTCAATCTATCGAGACGGAGTTTCCTCAAACTATCGATGGCTGCCAGCCTGACGGCTATGGGCGCAGGATTGCAGGCCTGCGCGCCAGCGGCGCCGGCAGCCCCTGCTGCGGGCGAAACCACCGGCGCGGCAGCCGCCCCAGCAGGCAAAGTGACTGAGATCGCATGGTTTGAATGGGGGGACATCAACGACAAGGCAATCGCTGATGCTACGATTGCCGACTTCCAGGAAGAAAAGCCTGACATCAGAGTTCGACTCGAACAGCCACCCAGCAACTACTATGATAAGATGCAAGCCGCCATCGCAGCCGGTACTGCCCCAGATGTGCTCAACTTCCAGACATGGCTATTCCAGTCCTTCGCAGCCAAGGGGGTCGTACAACCACTAGACGAGTTTCGCAGCCGCGACAATTACAATACACCTTTCCCCGAGAAATGGCAGGGGGTCTACACGCCGCAAACGCAGTTCCGCGGCAAGTTATACGGCATCCCTTGGAACATGAATGCCATGATCATGTTCTATGCTAAGGAGCCGTTCGATCGCCTTGGCCTCGAATACCCGACAGACGATTGGACGTATGACGAGTTCGTGGAGTTAACCCAGAAGCTGACGCAAGAAGTAGGAGGCGTCCAATACTACGGGTATCAGACCAACACCAGCTACGAGCGCTTAGCCTGCTGGATGCGTCTGAATGGCGACAAGGAATGGGACCAGGAGATCGAGCCGCGCGAGGCGCGTTGGGATCAGCCGTACATCATGGACATGATCAACTTTCAACTCTACTCGGTGTTGAACGAGATCAAGGTCAGCCCCACGCCAGCCATGATGCAGGGCGGCACCAACCAACTCCAGTCCGGGAATGTGGCCATGAAGATGGAGGGGCCCTGGTTCTTCCCGCAGATGGTAGGAGAGAAGGCTAAACGAGAGGGAGGCACTCCCTTCGACGTCGTCCAGCTACCCCTTGCCCCCAACGGAACGCGAGCTCATATGGTCTTCGGCCACGTGCTGACGATAAATAGCGCCAGCAAAGAGAAGGACGCAGCCTGGGAGTTCCTGAAATTCGCTGGAGGAGAGGGAGGCCAAAAGTACGTAGCGCAAGGAGGACGCCAACCGGTCACGCCCGAGTTCCAGGAGAAGTACTGGGTACCCGATGTTGAAGAGAAGTATGGCATCAAGAACACCCAGGCCTTCATCAAATCATTTGAGACCGGCATCCTCCACCTAGCTGGCGAGATTGATGATCGCTACATCACCAACGAGGTCTTTGGGCCGGCTCGCGATAAGATGGTGGCTGGTGAGGCGACTGCCTATGAGGTCGTCCCTGAGATGAACAAGGCGATTCAAGAGATCCTCGATAAATACTGGGCCGAAAAGGGCGGCTGATCGGCCTGGAAGCGATTCTGTGACAGCCGCTTCAGCGGCAGCACGTCAATGCTGTCCGCTGAAGCGGACCATTTTTCCGTACCACTGATTGTCAGTGGCATCTCCTACTGGATGCATTTCGCTTCATGTTTCTGTAAGCGCCATAGCCGATCCAGTGTAGCTGGGCATGGTCGGTGACCAAAGCTCTGCTCAGGCGCATTGTGAATGGTTCCCCTGTCCAAAGCGCTCAACTCATTCGGGACGCTACGGTGAGCCTGGGCTTAGTCTACGCGGTCAGTTGCGCCGCCTGATTGCCGAACGGCCAGCGTAAGCGACACTCTCATGATCCCTCCGGCGCTGAGATCGAGCTGGCGCCAGAGGATGCAGCGCCGCCTCCGCTCATTTTGCCGTGTTCTGGCCACGCGCGAGGCGGCGTTCGCTTGATCAACACCTGCCCATGTTCGCCTGCACGCTCTACGGCTGAGGAGGTGTCACATGATCTGGTTCACTCGCCGCGGCATCGAGGTGGTTCCCGCCGACTTATACTCCTACGCCGGCTGGATCCCTGACATGCGCCGGGCCGGCCTCAACCTGCTGATCATCCACACCCCGAGCGACTGCGATGAGCTGGTCGCTTATGCCGCCTCCGACCATTGCCGGATGCTGGCAGCGGAGGCGGGCGCGGCCGGCATCGACATCGAATGGGCGCCGCATGCCCTGCGCGATCTGCTGCCGCGCGCCGAGTTCGCACGCCACCCCGATTGGTTCCGTATGAACTTGTTGGGCGAGCGCACTCCTGACTGTAACATGTGCACCTCTCAGCCCCAGGCGCTCGCGATCGTCAGCCAGCGCGCGGCTGAATTGGCTCAGCGCTTCCAACCAACAACACATCGCTATTACTTCTGGCCCGATGATGGCCAGCCATGGTGCCAATGTCCATTGTGCGCGCCACTGAACGCCACCGACCAGGCCATGCGCTTCACGAACGCTGTCCTGGCTGGCATTCGCGACGTCGACGCTATGGCCATGCTCTCTGGTCTGGCCTACTACAACACGCTTGAGCCACTGGAGACCGTGCGACCAGCGGAGGGGGTTTTCCTGGAATACGCGCCGATCCAACGCTCGTTTCTATATGCCCTTGATGATCCTCAGAGCGCCATCAACCGCACAGAGTTGGCCAAGCTACAACGTCTATTGCCCAGCTACGGTGCACAGCCGCAAGCACAGGTCCTCGACTATTGGCTGGATGAGTCCCTGTTCTGGCGTACAGCAGGCCGGCCACAGCAACTGCCACGCCTGCCCTTCCGGCGCGAAGTTTTGCGTCGCGACCTGCAACTGTACGCCGACCTCGGTTTCCGCTCAGTTGTCACCTATGTGGTAATGCTGGGACAAGAGTACCGCGATCGACACGGCGAGCCACCCTTACAGGAGTATGGCGAGGCGCTGTTGGCGACAGAACCCCATTTGACGTGATGTGGGCAGCAAGGGCTGGCGGCGATCAAGAGGCAAAGGTTATCACAAAAGCTGGCGAAACTCCTCCACGGACATTTGCGCCTGACGCAAGATGGACCGCAGCACGAGCGGATTGAGATCACCAGGGTGGATGGGAACGGTCACAAGTAGATTGCCCCGCTTAAGCTGGCAATGGCTGCCGCGTCGGCGGATCTGACAGAAACCAGCGCGCTCCAGCGCAGCGATAGCCTCGCTAGCCTTGACCACGGGAAGCCTAGGCATAAGCGCGTACCACAACGTCCATCTTAAAACGGAATTCCTCTTCGACGCGCTCAGGCGTTGTCAGGCGCGGGTCTTCCTCGCGTGGGATCGGCCGCAAATAGGGAAGCCCTTCCTCGATCGCCCCCTCCAGATGAAGGGTGGCAGCCTCCAACAACAGCGCGCGCGCCTCCTGCGCCGAAGCGCCCTGGGTAGCCACATCCAGTTCAGGACAAAGGGCGCTATAGCCATCGCCATCGCGTATAACAAGCCCTGTGAACACAAGCTTTTCCATCCCCACCTCTCCTCAATCAACCCTAGCGCTTTGGAAGCTTGAGCGTGGCCCGGTCGCTGGTTTTGATCGTTGTTTTCTGGGTTGAGTATACCACAACCATGATGGTTGGGAACTCGATAGGGAGGCAGTTTGGGCGATGGCCCCCCCGTGGGCTATAATCATGGCATGGTCCGAACGACCCTGTCCCGCGCCGCCCCCTTGTTGATCCTCGCCCTGCTCGCCGCCGCCGCGCTATCGGGCGTGATCGCGCAGCGCGCCGCGCTCGCCTCCCTCACCGGCGAGAGCGATCTGTTCCCCCAGGTCAAGGCCCTCAGCGACCTGGCCGGCGACCAACTGCGCCCACGCGTCGAGACGGCCGACGACGCCCTGATCCCCCACGCCGGCGTCAATCCCTTCGGCGTCAACGTCTTCCTGGAACAAGAGGTCGAGCCTGCGAAGCGCGAGCAGGCAGTGCGCATGGCCGCCGCCGCCGGCTTCCACTGGCTGCGCCAGGAGTTCCCCTGGGAAGATATCGAGATCCACGGCAAAGGGGACTTCGAAGACCGCCGCCACCAGCCGTACCGCTCCGCCTGGGAGAAGTACGACGACATCGTCGCCCTGGCCGAACGCTACGGCCTGGAGCTGATCGTCCGCCTCAGCAATCCCCCCGAATGGACGCGCGCTCAGGGAGCCGACGCCGGGACATTCGCGCCCCCCGACAACTACGATGACTTCGGCGACTTCGTGGCGGCCGTCGTGAACCGCTACCGCGGACGCATCCGCTACTATCAGATCTGGAACGAGCCAAACATCTATCCCGAATGGGGCGAACGCCCCGTCAACCCCGAAGAGTACGTCGAGCTGCTCAAGGTCGCTTACACGCGCGCCAAGGCTGCCGACCCCAACGTCGTGATCCTCTGCGGCGCGCTGGCCTCGACGATCGAGCTGGGGCCACGCGACCTCAACGACTTCATCTTCCTGCAACGCATGTACGACGCCGGCGCCGCCCCCTACTTCGACGTGCTCGCCATGCAGGGCTACGGCCTGTGGTCCGGCCCCGGCGATCACCGTATGCACCCGCGCGTCATCAACTTCTCGCGCCCCCTCTTCCTGCGCGATCTGATGGTCAAGAACGGCGACGCCCACAAGGCGATCTGGATCAGCGAGATGAACTGGAACGCCATCCCCGTCGACCATCCGGCCCCGCCGGTCTATGGACGCTACAGCGAGGAGGAGCAGGCGCGCTTCCTGGTGCAAGCCTACGAGCGCATCCAGCGCGAGTGGCCGTGGTTGGGCGTGGCCAACGTCTGGTTCCTCAAGCGCGCTACCGACGAGTGGGAACGCGCGGACAATCACCCGGAGGCGTTCTTTCGTCTTTTGCGCGCCGACTTCACACCGCTGCCGGCTTATCTGGCGATTCAAAACTACACGAAAACCCTCCAGCCGACCCTCTACACCGGCGCCCATATCGCCAACCATTGGGCCTTGACCTACGAAGGCCCCTGGGAGGAGACGGGGGTTGCCCGACGCACGGACGCCCCCAACGCACGCCTGCGATTTCGCGCCGAGGGCAACGAGGTCGCGCTCCTGATCCCCCTCGCTGAGCCATTCGACGGCGTCAGCCTGCGGGTGGACGGCGGCGCCGCCGTGGAGGTCCGCGCCGCCGAGCAGGACGCTCGCCGCGATGAGCGCCTCGTCTGGCTGGCGCGCGGCCTCGCCAGCGGGACGCACGAGTTCGAAGTCGGTCCCCTGAACGGCGCGTTGACCGTCTTGGGCGTGCGCGTCGGCGGGGCGCGTACGCCCCTGTCCCTGGGAGGCGTCATCTATGCGCGTTAGTTGGAACAGGCGGAATCGGCTCGTCATCGTCGAGACGCCCCCCGCCAGCCGAAGGTTCGCCAGCCTATGAATCGCTCTGTTCTGCCGCCGCACCTCGCCGTCCTGATCCTGGCCGCCATCCTGCGCTTCTACCGCCTCGGCGCCCAATCGCTCTGGGCCGACGAGGGCAACAGCGCGGCTCTGGCTACGCGCAGCCTGCTTCGTATCGCTCAGGATGCGGCCGCCGATATCCATCCGCCCCTCTACTACTGGCTCCTCCGCCTGTGGACGGCACTCTTCGGCCTCAGCGAGGGCGCGCTGCGCTCCCTCTCCGCGCTATGCGGCGTCGCCCTGGTCTATGTCATCTACTTGATCGGCCGTCGCCTGCACAGCGAACGATTGGGCGTCGTCGCCACTTTCCTGGCCGCCGTCAATCCGTTTCAGATTTACTACGCGCAAGAGGCGCGCATGTACATGCTATTGGGCCTGTGGAGCGGCCTGCTCACCTACGCCCTCATGCGCTACGTCCTCAATGAAGGCGCTGGCCGCTTGCGTCCCGCGCGCGGGCCGGCAGCCCTGTTGGTCGTCGCGCTCATCGGAGGAGCCTACACCCACTACACCTTTGCCGCCGTGGCCGCCGCCGTCAATATCCTCTACTTCCTGTGGCTGTGGGATAGCCGACGCCGCGGCCAGGTCGGCGAGCGCATGGGGTGGTGGATCGGCTGGCATCTGCTGGCAGCCCTCGCCTTCTTGCCCTGGCTGCCGATCGCCCAACGCCAACTGGCGATCTGGCCTCGCCCCGCTGCCGCCAGCTTCGGCGAGGCGCTGGGAGCCGCCCTGGCGACCCTGTCGCTGGGACCGGTCGGCTACCGCCAGCCCACCTGGGGCTGGAACCTCCTCTATACTGCCGGGCTTCTCCTCGGCCTGTGGGCCCACCGGCGCGCCGCCAGCGGACGCCGCGAACACTGGCTCGGCTGGAGCATCCCGTTCCTGACGATGGCGGCGCCCCTCGCGCTCCTCGTTCAGCGCGGCCTGGCCAATGAGGCTTACCTCAAGTTCTTGATCGCTGGCAGCCCGGGCTTCTGCCTGCTGCTGGCGCGCGGCATCCTCAACGTCGGCGAGGCGCTGGGACCAACCGACGCGGCGGCGCCGGCGCGCGCGTGCCGACGTGCGACCGGCCGCGCCACACAGGCGCCAGCCTGGCTGCAGCCAGGCTGGTACGCCCTCGCCGCCGCGCTGATCGGGATCAGCGTGGCGACGACGTTGCAGGCGTATTATTTCGACCCACGCTATGCGCGCGATGATTACCGCTCGCTCGCGCGCTACATCGAAGCCGCCGAAGGGCCAGGGGATCACATCGTGCTGGCTGCCCCTGGCCAGCAGGAGGTCTTCGCGTACTACTATCGCGGCGCCCTGCCCATCCATCCGCTGCCGCGCCAGCGCCCCGTCGACGCCGCAGACCTGCGCGCCCAAGTCGCGCAGATCACCGCCGCGCCGGGCCGCATCTACGCCATCTTCTGGGCGCTCGAACAGGCCGACCCCGAAGGCATCCTCGAGAGCGAGCTAGCTCGCCGCGCTTACAAGGCTTCCGAGGTCTGGCAGGGCAACCTGCGCTTCGCGATCTACACCGTGCCCGACGAAGCGTTGCCGCCCATCGGCCGCGAGACATCGACCGCCTGGACCTTCGGCGCGCCGCCGGTCGCGACGTTGAGCCGCGTCGATCTGGGCGCCGCCACGGTCACAGCCGGCGACATCCTGCCGCTGCGCCTGACCTGGCAGGCCGAACAGACGTTGACAGATCCCTACAAAGTGACGCTCCAACTCCTCGACGCCCGGGATCAGGTGATCGCCCAACGCGACGTCGAGCTGGGAGGCAGCCGGCAGCCCGGCGATCCCTGGTCGGCCGGCCAGGAGGCGGCCGACAGCCTGGGAGTGCTGGTGCGCCCCGGGACGCCGCCAGGACGCTACCGCCTGATCATAGCCGTGTATCGGCCGCAAGATGGCAGCCGGCTGCCGACGATGGTCGACGGCCGGGCGCAGGACCATATCACGCTCGGGGAGATCACGGTGACGCGGCCCGCGGAGCCGCCAGCGCCCATCACGCTGGGCATGCAACATCCCCTGGCCGCCGACTTCGGCCCGCTCGAGCTGCTCGGCTTCGACGCCTATCCGCGCGGCTTCAGCCATGCCCCGCAGACGCCCGTCGCCCCCGGCGGGGTGCTGCAGGTCGCCCTCTACTGGCGGGCGCGCAGCGCTCCCACGAGCCGCCTGCTGGCGCGCCTGGAGCTGGGAGAGGGGACCGTCGTCGCGGAGGGCGACGTGGCCGGCGAAGCCTATCCCACCACCGCCTGGGCCGCTGGCGAGGTCGTGCGCGGCGACCACGCGCTGTGGCTCCCTGCCGATCTGCCGCCGGGACGTTATCCGCTCTCCGTGAGCTTGCTCGATGGCGACGTGCTGCTGGGCAAGCGCCTGCGCCTGACGACGATCGTCGTCGCGCAGGCCGAGCGCTAGGAGGCGCAAGGACGGGGATGTCCGAATCTCTGCCGCAGTTGGCCATGCAGTTGCTGGTGGTCCTCGGCGTCGGCCTGCTCGTCGGCGCCGAGCGCGAGCGCGACCAGAGCGAGCGCGAGGAAGAGGGACGCCGCCAGTTCGGCGGCGTGCGCACGTTCCCGCTGATCGCCCTCGCCGGCTATCTCTTGAGCATCGATCCGTTCGCTTACACAGCCGGCCTGTTGGTCCTGGGCGGGCTGCTTGCGCTCTCCTATCGGCGCAAGAGCGAGCGCGGCCGCGTCGGCCTGACGACGGAGATGGCCGCGCTCGTCACCTACGGCATCGGCCCGATCGTGCAGGCAGGAGCGATGTGGCTGGCCGCAGCCGCTGGCATTCTCACCCTCCTGCTGCTGCAGCTCAAGCAGCCTATGGAACGGCTCGCCCGGCGGCTCCCCGATGAGGAGATCTTCACGTTCACCCAGTTCGCGCTCGTCACCGCCGTCGTCCTGCCTCTGCTACCCGATCGCGACTACACGCGGTTCGCCATCAACCCCTTTCGCGCCTGGCTCGTCGTCGTCGCTGTAGCCAGCGTCTCCTATCTGAGTTACCTGCTGCAACGCTGGCGAGGCGGCCATTCCGGCATCCTCCTGGCTGCCGTGCTCGGCGGCGCTTACTCAAGCACAGCGACCACGGTCGCCCTGGCTCGCCAGGCGCGGACGCAGCCGGCGCAAGCGCGCATCCTGAGCGGAGCGGTGATCGCGGCCACGGGCATGATGTACCTGCGCCTGATCATCCTGATCTGGCTGTTTGCGCCCGCGCTCGGCCTGGCGGTCATTGGCCCCTTCCTGCTGATGGCGGCCAGCGCCCTGGCCGGCGGCGGCGCGCTGCTGCGTCGATCGCCGCCGGCCAACAAGCCTCCTCTTTCCACCAGAAACCCTCTCCAGCTCGGCAACGCCCTGCTCTTCGCGGCGATCTTCGTCGGCATTGAGGCGTTAACGTGGCTGGCCACTCAGCGCCTGGGCGAAGCCGGCCTCTTCACCCTGGCCGCGATCATGGGGACCGCTGGCATCGATCCGTTCATTCTGAGTGTGACCCAGCACACCGATCTGGTCGTGCGCCAGGGCGCGCTGGCTGTGGCCATCGCGGTCGCGTCCAACAATCTGTTCAAAGGCGTCTACGCCTGGCGCATCGGCGGGCCGACGTTGGGTCGCCGCGCTCTGGGCGGCCTGGCGCTGCTGGCGGGCGCCACCGTGCTCTCCGTCGCGCTCGTCGTCTCATAGCCACCTTTCACCGCGGCGCCTTTTCTCATGAATTGTATGCTATACTGATTGGTAGTTACTGTCATCGACGCGATTGGCTCCGCGCCGGGCCAGGGAGATGATCATGCGCATCGCACTACTGACCGACGTCTACAAGCCTATGTTGAACGGGATCACCAACTTCGTGAGTTTACACAAGCGCGAGCTGGAACGGCTCGGCCACGAGGCCTGGGTCTTTACGCCGGGCCACACTGATTACCACGACGATGAGCCGCGCGTCGTGCGTTCGCCAGCGATCCCCCTCTCCAACACCGGTTATTATGTCAACTTTGGCTACGATCGACCCACACGACAGTTGCTTGGACAGATGGACATCCTGCATGCGCAGCATCCGTTCCTCAGCGGCATCATCGCCGCCGCCATCAGCCGACGGTACGGCATCCCGATGGTCTTCACCAACCACACTCGCTATGACCTCTATGCCCAGCAGTATCTGCCCCTGATCCCCTCCTCCCTTTCCGATACTTTCTTGCAGACCTTCTTCTCCGCCTTCACCCAACGCTGCGACCTGGTGATCGCGCCCTCGCGCGGCATCTATGATCTCCTGTTGGCCTGGGGGACCGCCTGTCGCATCGAGGTGGTGCCGAACGGCATCGATGTCGCCGCCTTTCGCAAGCCGGCGCACACGATCGAGCGCGCGGCCCTCGGCCTGCCCGCCGATGCCATAGTTGCCGTGTTCGTGGGGCGCATGTCGGGCGAGAAAAATATCCCCTTCCTGCTCCGCGCCTTCGCGGCGGTGGCAGAGGAGACGCCCAACGCTCGCTTATTGATGGTCGGGGGAGGGCCGGAACTTGATGATTATCGCTATCTGGCGCGCGATCTGGGGATTGCCAATCGTGTGCACTTCACGGGGCGTGTGGAGTACGACTGGGTGCCCGCCTATCTGGCCGTCGCCGATCTTTTCGCGACGGCCTCCGTCACCGAAGTGCACCCGTTGACCGTGCTCGAGGCGATGGCGGCTGGGCTGCCGGTGCTCGGCATTCGCTCACCGGGGATTGCCGACACGATCGAGCCAGAGGTGAACGGCCTGCTCTCCAGCGAAGACCAGGCCGCGTTCGCCGTGAAGCTGGCGCGGCTGTTCACGGATGATGAGCTGCGGGCGCGGCTGGCGGCCGGCGCGCGCGCGGCCAGCGAACGCTATTCGATCGAGGCCACCACGCAACGTCATCTGGAGCTGTACGAAGAGTTGTTGGCGGCGCGTCAGCCAGCGCGCCTGGCGTCGCAATGGGGGATCGTTCGCCAACGGCGGGGGGAATGGGCCCGGCGGCACGCGGAAGGATGAGAGACGACGAAAAAGCTGCTCGTCCGGCCCAACGGCCTGCGCTTCATGTGCGCCGCGCAGCGCAGCGGCGTCAGGTGGAACACCCCCTGGCTGGCGGGGCCAGCCTTCCAACCGGATGAACACGCAGCTCACACGTTCTTGGCAACTGATGTTAGGCGGCCCTTGCCAGTGACGCCGGCCCGGCGCCGCCCCACGCGACCACACGCCCGCCCTGTCCCCCGCCGCCGCGTGACCCACCGCCCGCCCACCGCGGCCCCGCCCGTGACCGGCGCCCTGCCCGGAGCGCCGCGTCGGTCGCGTGACGCTGCTGCCCTGCCGCACGACCGTGGCTGGCCGACCCGCAGCCTAACAGAGGTTGAAGGTGAGCTTGGCCCACCCATTGGCCCGCTCAATGCTGATGCGGCAGTTGAAGAGTGCCTGGTAGAGCAGACTGCCTCGACGGAGGACGCAATAGGCATCCGTCGAGCTGTGCCTCAGCACCAAGGCAAGAGCCGCGCCGCTGGCGGCTGGCAGTGCTGCGCCGCCTGGGCCCCGCCCAGGTTCAGCGCCAACTGCCCGGCCAGCCGCCAGCCGGCGCGCAGGCGGTTTTCAGACGGGTTCCAAAGCATTATTCAACCATTCTTGTTTCTTGCCTGACATCCCTCCTGGCTACGATTGGCGCAGCACGAGCGGCAGGTAGATACGATGCGGCGCGACCGTGATAACCACACTGTCCGCATGGCTCAGCCCGCCCGTGTCGGTGACGGTGAGCGTAAAGGTCAGCGCGCCAGTCTGCGTGGGCGCGGTGAACGTGGTCACGCTCAGGTTGGGCGTGAACGTCACCGCCGCGCCGCCAGTCTGCGTCCAGCGATAGACGAGCGCGTCGCCGTCGGGGTCAGTGGAGCCGGAGCCGTCGAGTGTCACTGTGTCGCCCGGGTGGACGGTCTGGTCGGCGCCGGCGTCGGCCGTGGGCGCGCGGTTGACCGGCTGCGCGATTTCGGCCACCGCCACATTGTTGCTTTCGTCCATCTCGGCGATCAGGTTACCCGGGTCAGCTTTGACGAATGCATAGTTTCCCGCCGTCGGCGTGAATGTCAACACCTGGCTGCCGCCGGTGAGCGATAAAGGTTGCGCGGCCGGCCGGGTCAGGTATGTGTTCGAGTGAGGCCGCCAGCAGGCGCAGGCCGGCCGGCCAGCCTTCGGTTCGGGATTGAAGCTGGCCCAGGTCGGCGTCTGCCAGCGCCAGGCGCAGCCGGTCGTTGACCAGGCTGCTCGTCTCCTCCAGTGTAAAGCGCAAGTCGGGCAGGCGCAGTTCGGCCAATTGTCCACGCGCCCGCAGGCGCGCCAACGCCAACGGCGGGTCGTGGCGCGCCGCTACAATCATCCGCATCTGCGGCGGCAAGCGTTCGAGCGCGTAATCCAGCGCGACGTAAATCGTCGCCGCGCTAATGTAATGCAGGTCATCCAGGATCAACACAAAGGGATCGGGCAGCGTTTCGAGGATGTCGTTGACAAGCGCGCTGACGACGCGCCGCGCCTGCGCGCTCGCGTCAGACGGCGAGGCGGGGGAAGCGTTGAGCCGGGCCGTGACGGCCGCGCCGCAGGCGGGGTTCAGACGCTGCAATGACGCGATCAGCGCCGTCAAAAAGCGCGTCAGATCGTTGTCGTCCTGGTCGAGGGCAAGCCAGGCCACTCGATTTTCGATCTTTGATTTTTGATTGCGGATAGCCTTCAACCCGAGATCCGACATCCGGCTTCCGCAATCTGCAATCCATTGGGCCAACAATGTCGTTTTGCCATAGCCGGCCGGGGCCGAGATGAGCGTCAAACGGCGCGCGGCGAGCGCCTCGTCCAGCGCAGCCAGCAAGCGCGGGCGCGCCAGCAGGTCGCCGGGCAAGCCTGGCGGGTGGAACTTGATAAGGGCTAACCAGTGCTTTCTATCACCAACACCGGCACGCTCCGGGAACTCGGGTCATACGAGTCGAAATCTACCCCAGCACACACCGCTCGTAGCCGGCCGCCTGCGCAAAAAAGCATAGCAACTCGCCGTGCGGTTCGATCAACGCCCGCAGTTCCTTCCGCGTGTGTCGCCGCTGGGGATGATGTTCGATCGGACAGGAATAGGTCATCATCTCGGGTTGCCGCCCAACGGCTCGCGCTTCACCTGCGCCGTGGAGCGCAGCGGCGTCAGGTGAAGCGCGGGTTGGACAGAAACCAAGATGCGCCCTATTGTCTACTCAGAAAACGAGCCAATGGTCGCTTTACGAGTTCAGAAATGACAAGGTAGAGCGCCGCCAGCGCCACAATAAGCCCCAGATGGGCTGGCGTTGGCCTGACGAACTCAAAGAACTTTGCCGTCCAGGGAATCATCGGCAGCGCCAGGGTAAGAACGAAAGCCGCCGCAGAGAGACCCATAATGAGCGGCGCCGGCCAACCGGCTTTTTCGATGGGCAACATGGAGCGAATGGACACCAGGAGCAAGAGTTCCGTGATGACGCTGGCGATGAACCAGTTGGTCTGCAGCACCTCGGGCGAGATACGGTAGAACAACCCAAAGTAGATGAAATCGAAGACGGTGCTGACCAACCCCAGCGTGATGAAGGTAATGTAGAGCGCACGAAAGTCATAGCGTTGGGGATGGGCCACTTCACGGTCCGATACGCGGTCGAAGGCAATCGCCATCATCGGAAAATCTGAGAGAAGATTCAGCAACAGCAACTGCTTGGGCAGCATCGGCAAGAACTCAATGAAGAGCGAGCCAATCGCCACAGCGTAAAAGTTGCCAAAGTTGGAGACCAACGTGGCGCGGATGTACTTGAGCGTATTGGCATGGGTCTCGCGTCCCAGGCGGATCCCATCCACAATGACCCGCAGATCGTTTTCCAGAAGGACAATATCGGCCGCCTCGCGCGCCACATCGGCCGCGGATTGTACCACCATCGAAACGTGCGCGGCCTTCAGCGCCGGCGCGTCATTGATACCCTCTCCCAAGAAGCCAACGGTGAATTGTTCCTTGAGCAGTTGAATGAGTTCCAGCTTCTGTTCAGGTGTGGTGCGCGCGAATACGCGGATGGAGCCGACCCGCTGATGCTGCTCATGGACAGGCAAAGCCAGGAACGCGGCCGCCTCAATCACTTCATCGGCGTGTGTGACCAACCCCGCTTCCCGGCCTACGGCCTCGGCGACCATCAGGGCGTCGCCCGTGACGATGGTAATGGCTACGTTCAATTTCCTGGCCTTTTCGATAGTTTCCAGAGTGGTGTCCTTCAGGCGATCCACAAACGAGAGCAGTCCGCCAAATTGGGCCCCCCTGCCGTCATCGTAACTGACGCCCAGCACCCGATGGCCCTGTCGCTCTTCGTTGGTCAGCCAGGCCGCTATATCTTCTCGCTTGACCCATCCCTGCTCGATAAAGTACTCTGGGCTTCCGCGACGGATGTGCAACTGCGAGCCGTCTGCATGGCGCACGATGGCCCCGTTGCTGCGCAGCGCGGGGTCGAAGGCTTCCTCGGCGATGACCGTGA
>FWPU01001105.1_pt1 | contig 83401 bp, 86 predicted proteins | sample 2228361 | NCBI WGS metagenome assembly FWPU01 (sample SAMEA103939777, study PRJEB20133) | metagenome | reverse complement strand
ACAATTATCAACCCCAGGAAATTTCTATTCTTGTAGATCAGGCCGCTTCCAGGCAGGACAATATTGAGGGCAATAGCGAGAAGTTTTCTACCTATTCTCCAATATCTGCCCAATGAATTTCTCAGTTCCGCTTCTATTTCAGAATTTTTTGTTGCATTCAGTTTGCCAAGACAATTTTGACAGAAAAATTCTTCATCGGTCAACTCCCCGCATTTGGAGCATACTGGTTTGCCACAGACCGAACAATGGAAGGGCGGCTGAATCCTGAAGGGTATGAAAGTGATTATAAAGAATATCGCAAGTAGGATAAAAAAAATGTTCTGGATTATTCCTGGATTTCTCGATTTCTCCGTCATTATTGCCCTGTACAGATCTTTAGTTTGTGGTGCAATGTCAATTGATTCCTTGTTTCCGCTAACAAAACCTTTTTCTCTTGCTTCTTCCATGTATTCGCCGGCTGCAAGGTATTCGATCTTCTTGAATTTCAGAAGTGCCAGGTTAAACATAGGCTCGCCGCGTTCACTCTTTCTTGCCTTCAGGTAGAGTTCTTCAGCGCGAGCGTCTTCTTCATAGCTGGCATACAGATTTGCCAGGTTGTTCAAAATTTCCACACTCACAACACCCTGATTGTAATAAAGATCCTCGTAGAGTTCCATTGCTTCATCAAGAAGTCCCTGTTTCTTCAGAACATAAGCAAGGATTTTCCTTTCTTCTTTTGTCTCAGGGTTTATCCTGATATCGCTGTCCATGTGTACCATCTGATATAGATGATATGATTTGCTGTTGCCCATTAAGAAGGGGATGAAGTTAAATCCTGAAATAACGATTGAAACAAGAAGTATTAAAATTATGTTCAACCTTAACCAGTTCTTCTCCCTGTTGCTAAGGACCAAAACCAATATAGTACCATAAACAAAAAATGCCACCAGGAAATTTCTCAAGATGAGTGCGGGAATTAAGAGCAGGGCAAAGCCTATTAGCCCTTTGAACTGACTGTGTTTCATTGGATCAAATCTGTGGCTTAATACCGGTAGATGATATATCAATTTTATTAACAAAAAGGCCATGCCAGTGGAAAGCAGTGCCACAAGTAAAAGAATACTTAGATTATTCAACAAGAAAATTTGATTACGGAAATCAGTGAAGATCGGAAGAGTGAAGGCAGTTTTTAGCAGGTTTAGATCGCGACTATTCAGTCCGAGTGCAATAACAGACAGGAAATTTTCTATCGCCAGTGAATCAAGATATGCAGCAAACTTGATCTTATTAGTTTTTTCTTTCAGGTCTTTTGTCTCCAGTGCTTCCCATCTTAGTACAGCTGAAAGGTAAAAATTCCTGGGTATTGGTATGTTCCTGAGCAAGGAATCAATGCTTGAATCATTGGTTTTGCTACGCCAGAACCAGAGTACTACCGGATCATCCTTGTATTCGGCTATTCCGGAATTGTTCCTCACCAGATTGACAAAAATTGATTCACTTCTTGGTGAAGCTATGAAATTTTGATAGTCACTATTAAAACTCAGATAGATGATGAAACAAATTAGCATATTAAATTATACAAGAATATGCTCGACTGTCAACTGTCAAATTTAGACTATTGTTTAAGTCTATTTTTTGCGAGCATGCTCAGATACGCATAAATGAATTCATCAAGGTCGCCATCCATTACCCTTTCAATTTGTGAGGTCTCATAGTCTGTTCTATGGTCTTTGACGAGTTTGTAGGGATGAAAGACATAAGAACGGATCTGGTGTCCCCATGCGATTTCAGTTTTCTGCGCTTCAAGTTTATCCAGTTTTTCTTCCTCTTTCTTTTTGTAATAATCATAGAGGCGGGACTTCAGAATCCTTAAAGCCATCGTTTTATTTTGGAATTGTGAACGTTCATTCTGACACTGAACAATAATTCCCGAAGGTATGTGAGTAATACGTACCGCTGAGGAAACCTTGTTCACATTCTGCCCACCATGACCACCGGCACGGAAGGTTTCTATTTTCAAATCATCCTCATTTACCTCAAAACTTACTTCTTCAACCTCGGGATAAACAAAGACAGATACAAAGGATGTGTGCCTCTTTTGGTTGGCATCAAAGGGTGATAGCCTGACCAGGCGGTGAATTCCAGTCTCTGCCTTCAACAATCCGTATGCATAACTGCCGTTGACTTCGATAGTTGCATCTTTTATTCCCGCTATATCGCCCGGTTGTAGATCAAGAATTTTATGAGAGAAATTTTTCGACTGTATATAACGCAGATACATTCTAAAGAGCATTTCTGCCCAGTCGCATGACTCAGTGCCACCTGCACCAGGGTGAATGGTCAGCAGGCAGTTCTTGGTATCATCTTCTTTCCCCAACAGAATTTGAACTTCCAGATCCTTGATTTTTCTGCCCATGTTCTTTGCCTCAGAATCCGCGCCTCGTAATATTTCTTCGTCAATGTCGCTTAGTTCCAACAACTCGTTCAGGAATGTGATACCACTATCTATTTCATTCAGTGAGTTAAGCCAGTTCTGTTTTCGATCAATCTCTGCCATAACCTTTTGTGCGTTCTCTTTATGGTTCCAGAAATCGGGCTGGTTTATTGTCTTTTGGAGTTTTTTTAGATCAGCGGCAATCTTCTTTGCGTCAAAGATACTCCTTTATGTTGTCATATCTTTTCTTCAATTCCCTGATTTCGTTAATTGTCAAATAGACAAGTTGATCGACTTTTTTCATAACTTCATTACTCCGTTTTTGTCTTTTTTTCTTTGGGCTTTGCCTTTTGCTGATACTTCTTTACGAATCTTTCAACCCTGCCTGCGGAATCCACGATTTTTTGTTTGCCCGTGAAGAACGGATGGCAACGGGAACAGATATCTACAGATATTTTTTCCTTTGTGGAATAGGTTTCAATTTTGTTGCCGCAAGCACAGGTTATCACACAGGGGACATATTTTGGATGTATTCCTTTTTTCATTTCAGACCTCCTCAATATTAAGCTTATCCTGCCTCACTCATTGAGTCTAAGAATTCTTTGTTATTCTTTGTGCGGCGCATCTTCTCAGTGATAAATTCCATTTGTTCAATAGTATTCATTTCTGAAAGAAGTTTTCTCAAAATCCAGAGGCGATTCAACTCAAATTCCGTTAGCAGCAATTCTTCCTTTCGCGTTCCGGATTTGTAAAGATCAAGGGCAGGAAAAATTCTGCGGTCGGATAGCCGACGATCCAATACCATTTCCAGGTTGCCCGTGCCTTTGAATTCTTCAAATATTACTTCATCCATGCGGCTGCCCGTATCAATCAAAGCAGTGGCGATAATTGTCAGGCTACCACCTTCTTCGATCTTTCGAGCTGAACCAAAGAACTTCTTTGGTTTCTGCAGGGCTGTTGAATCAAGTCCTCCCGAGAGTGTTTTACCCGAGTGAGGAACAATAGCATTATGTGCACGCGCAAGGCGAGTTAAACTATCAAGCAATATCACCACATCTTTTTTGGCTTCGACCAGGCGTTTTGCTCGTTCTAATATTATATCTCCAACCTCTGTGTGCCTGTCCGGAGTTTCGTCAAATGTTGAAGATATCACCTCAGCCTGGACAGATCGTTCAAAGTCTGTAACCTCTTCAGGTCTTTCATCAATAAGCAGGACAATAAGACTAACTTCAGGGTGGTTGGTTGTGATTGAATTTGCGATTTTCTGCAAGATGATAGTTTTACCTGCTCGGGGTGGAGAGACAATCAATCCGCGCTGACCTTTGCCGATCGGTGTGAAGAGATCTATTATGCGCATGGACAGATCACTTTTTTCTGCTATTTCCAGATGAATTCTTTCGTTAGGATAGAGAGGTGTCAGATTATCAAATAGAATTCGTTCCGTGAAATCGGCAAGTGGGATATCGTTGATATATTCTATTTTTATCATGGCAAAATAGCGTTCTCCTTCTCTTGGTGGTCGCGCAAGTCCCCTGATGCTATCGCCAACTTTCAAGTTGAATTTACGAATCTGCGATATTGAAAGATAAATATCGTCCGGGCTCTGAAGATAATTGTAATTTGGCGACCTCAGGAAGCCATAGCCTTCAGAGTGTATCTGGAGAATACCTTCTACCGGCACAAGCTCGGTTCTTTTCGTCTCCGCCTCAATAATTGCGTGGATCAGATCCTGCTTCTTTAGATCCGTATAATTTGCCAGCCCAAGTTCCTTGGCAATCTGATGGAGGTCAGCGACTTTCTTCTTTTTCAGGTCAGTTATCTCCATAAATTTAGTTCCTCCTTTGTTATGTTAATCCCTTTATGATTCTATTCTCCATTGAGAACCAATCTCATTAATTAGTGGAAGCCTTTGCGCACTTTATACCTGTTCGCAAGTATGTACTATTCTATTCAGAAATCAGCTTCTGTCAAGAGCCCAAATGACATTACTCGTTGCTATCCATTAATCACAAGAGCGCTAGCGCCTAACATACAGCTGCTTTTCCCTTATGTATGCGAGAACTTTGGGAGTTACAAGATAATCAATACTCAATCCTTTTTCTGCTCTGGTTCTTATTATTGTTGATGAAACTCCAATAAATGGTGCCTTACTGACCAAAATTTCTTTATAAAAGGGCAGAATCTTTTTGATCTTATACCCAAGTCTTGGAATGACTATAACTTTTGCTTCGCTCAGAACAACTTCAGGTTTTTTCCAGTGCCTAATTTCCTGCCATTGATCAGCACCAATAATGAGGTAGAATTTTGCGCTGGAAAGACTGCGTACTCTTCTTAACGCGCTTAAAACCCTGAAGGTATATGTCTTGCCTTTAATGTGATGCTCTATATTACTGACAGAAAACCTGCTATTATTTGATATTAACCTGCGCGTCATTTCATAACGGTGGCAAAAATCTGAATAGCTGTGTTTATGAGGGGGGTTGAATGCAGGTATAAAAATTACTTTGTCAAGTTTGAACTCTTCCAACACCCACTGGCTGAAGATTAGATGTCCGATATGGGGTGGATCAAATAGTCCACCAAGAATTCCGATTGATAACTTATTACTTATCAATTTTCAATTTTTTTAATCTGCTTTCAGCTCTGGCTTTCCAGTGTTCATTATTAAGCAGTTCATTATACATATTCTGTGCTTCCTGTTTGTTTCCAACCTTTTCATAGATCTGTCCGAGAAGGAATTTTGTTTCATCGGCAGAAGGGGTTTCAGGATAATTTTCAATAACATATTTGAAATACAGAATCGATGAGTCGTATTCCTTGATTTTCATATAGAGCTTGCCATTCTCCAATTCTTTCTTTGCCAGACGGTTCCTTGCTTGTAGGATAAGTATTTTTGCCGTATCTCCATAATTTGAGTTCGGAAAACGGGTTAAGAAATCATCCAGCAAGGCGATTGCTTCTCTTGTTTCGGTTTGATCTTTCTCATAGCCGGGTGCCTTATTGAAATATGCCTTTGCCCTGGCAAGAAAACTTTGTTCAAGGAATGGTGTATTGGGAAAGTTCTTTATCAGATATTCGTACTCGGCAATTGCCTGCAGATAATCTTTCTTTTCAAAATATGCCGTTGCCAGATGAAATTGCGCATCATCCACAAAGTCTGATCCGGCATGATAGAATATTATCTTTTCAAAGGACTGTATCGCAGCATCATATTTTCTATTCTTGAAAAATTCCATTGCCCGCTCAAACTCATCCTCAGGTGCAAGTGGTGCCAGTACTTGCTTACCGCACGATATGTGCAAGAATAAGAAACAAAAGAATAATATCAGAGATAGTAATGGAGTAAATTCTGACTTCAGGTATTTCACAATTATATTTGATTTCATTGTTTCTCCTTTATCTCGCTAATCCTTGCCTGCGACTTTGCTATTAAATCTCCTTTTTGATAAGGATTTAGACGAAGGACCTTTTTATAATATTCAAGTGCTTGGTCGTATTTCGCCTGCCCGAAATATATCTCACCCAAATAGAAACAAGCATCATCAAGAAGCGATTTCGGTTCCTGACTTGATATTACTTCTTTGAAAAAGGTAACTGCGCTGTCGACCAATCCCCGGTTGTATAGTCTCTGTCCAACCAGATAGTTTATTTCACCCAACATTAAAAGGTTTTCTGAGCTTCTTAACCGTTGATATTGTTTCAGAGCAATTTTACGTGCTGTTTCAAGGCTGTCGCATTCTATTAATGCTTTCAAAAGGTTCTTAACATGTTTTCTTGCGGTTTCAGAAATCGAATCAATTTCAAATGCCTTTAGATAACCGCACATAGCAGCCGGGTAATTACCTTGCTGGAAATTCAAATCTGCAATCAGGAAAAGATTGTCTGCCTGTTGGTAATCAGGAGTCAAATCAGCGAGGGTTTGATAGAATTGTAGTGTTTTTGAAAGGTCGGAAATTTTTAGGGCTTTTTTTGCGGCGTTTGTGTATAAACTTATAATGCTATCTCGGAAAAAGGAATCAATGCTCAGAGAATTATTGAAGTGCTCTTTTGCCTGGGCATATTCATTTTTTCCAAAATAACAATAGCCTAATAGATATTGTATTACCGCGTCTTTATCCTCACGATATTTAAGGATCTCAATCAATGCCCGGTCGTAGTTCCATTGGTTAATAAATTTTCGAGCATTACTGACATGCTGGGTTTTCGGGGAGCAGCAAATAAGTCCCAAAAGAAAGAAGATAACTTTTGCTTTCACAGTTTTGTAACAATTCGTTCAACAATCTTGATTAATTTTGGTTCTGCTTTTTTTGCAGCCATAATTATTTTGACAATACTCGCTGGTTTCAACGTATCAGGAATACCCATATCAGTTATCACTGAAATACCAAGAACTCTGATACCCAGATATCTTGCCATAATTACTTCGGGGACTGTTGACATACCTACCGCATCAGCACCGATGGTTCTCAGAAAGCGATATTCAGCTCGCGTTTCAAGATTTGGTCCAGGCACTGCAACATAAATACCCTTTTTCATAGAAATACTATTCTTTTGTGCTACCGATTCTGCAAATTTAATAAGTTTGCTATCATAACAATTATACATATCAGGAAAACGCGGACCAAGTTTTGGTTCATTTGGACCGCGCAGAGGGTTGTCAAATAGTAGATTAATATGGTCAGTGATTAACATTATGTCACCGGGAGAGAATTCCGGATTTAATCCGCCCGCCGCATTTGAGATTATCAAAGTCCTTACACCAAGTTTTTTCATTATTATTATCGGGTACGCTATCTCTTTTGTAGTATAGCCTTCATAATAATGAAATCTGCCTTGCATTACAATCACCTTGCGGTTATTGAGATAGCCAAAGATCAATCTTCCCTTATGAAATTCAACAGTAGAAGTGGGAAAATGGGGTATTGCTGAGTAGTCAAATGACTTTTTTATCTTGATCTTTCTTGCCATGCCACCCAATCCTGTGCCAAGAACGATTCCAATCGTGGATTTCATATTGATTCTTTTGGTCAGGTAGTTGATTGTCTGCAGTATCTTATCTTTCACTTCTTTTCAAGCCTCTCAAGCAATCGTAGGTATGACTCGAGTAATCCACGAAATTCTGACACCAGGAGTAGTTTCTGATGTTCAATCATCTTGGTTTCTTCTTTGACACGTGCAAGTTCAGCCTGCGCTTCGCGCAAGAATCTCTGGGTTTCAACCCGGGCATTGGCAATAATTGTTTCAGCTTCTTTTTTTGCACCTTCCCTTAATTCCTCAGTTGCCTTCTGGGTTGTGGTCAATGTATCCTGAAGGATTTTTTCCATCCTGCGGTAGTCTTCAATTTTGGCATCAAGGTCTTTTACTTTTTCGTTCAGTCCTGCATTTTCGCGCATCAGGTTTTCGATTTCATTTGAGACCATCTCAAGGAAGGAGCGCACCTCATGTGGGTCATATCCACGCAGGCTCTTTCTGAATTCCTGTTTACGAATCTCCAGTGGAGTAATTGCCATAAAGCCTCCTTATTACATGAAAACCATAATCTGATTACCACCCCTTTCCTTGGCTTTATAAAGGGCAATATCAGCCTTTTTGATCAATTCGTATGTTCCACCTGCATCTTCGGGAAATGACGCAACACCGATAGAAACACCCAGTTCTTTTATTTTTAGGTTCCCTTTAAAAAAGTCGTATTTCTGGATTGCGTAAAGAATGCGGTTTGCTGTTTTGTATGCTGATTCCTTCTTTGTTTCAGGAAGCAGAATGATGAATTCATCTCCACCATAACGTGCTATAACATCAACACTGCGCAGATTTCTTTCCAGTATTTGTGCCAAATCTAACAGGACTTGATCACCGGTTTGGTGACCGAATTCATCATTTACCTTTTTGAATTTGTCAATATCCATAAACAATATTGACAGCGAGTGTTCATATCTTGATGCTCTCTGCAATTCCTTGCTCAGTTGATTCTCAAAATACCGGCGATTAAAGATACCGGTTAACGGATCGAGCCAAATTCGGTGCTTTACGCGTGAATAGAAGCAATTTGGTTTTAAGAGATGTTCAACAAAGACATATGGATGGTTCTTCAAAATCTCAAGCACCTCGTTAGAGGTGATGTTTTCAATACGGTACTGGCAAAGTACAAAGAGTTTCAAATCAGGCTGGGTATTAAAGTCATCAAGCAGCTCTTCAAAAGTCAAAAACTCATTGCAACTTTCCAGAAATATGCGCATTCCCTGATGGGTTTTCGTCATTTTGTCATACTCGTTTTTCAACCAGGGAAGGAACAGTGAAGCTTGTATTGTCTCTTCAATAACAGTAATATTACTCTTGAATTCATTTTTCAAATCTTTTATGCATGGTTCTTTACCGATATAGACACATCGCTCTTTGCGTTCTATTCCTTCTTTTATCAGTGGTTTGATATTCTCAAGCAGCTGCACTTCATCTCTATATATATATAACGCATGCACGGGGAGCTCAAGCTCAATCCCCTCATAACCAAGTTTTATGTAACGATTCATTGTTCAACCCTCCTTACCGGCGAATAATGCTTCATACCAAGTCTGGTTTTGGATCTAATGTTTTTTGTCAGCACCTTTTCAAGAACATCCAGAGCTTGGCTCAATTTGTTGATGGTATAGTTACCCATATGTCCGACACGCAGTATCTTACCTTTCATTTCACCCTGCCCGTTTGCGAAGAGAACGCCATATTTTACTTTGCATTCTTTGATTATTTCAGTGCTGTCAATGTCTTTCGGCATTTTCATGACGGTCAAACCATTTGAGGGACTTTCAGAGAATAGTTCATAACCCATATCAACAATCCTTTTACGTACATATTCAGCCATTTTCTGGTGCCTTACAAGGTTCTCTTCAATGCCGATTTTCGCAATCTTTTCAAGTCCTTTTTTCAATCCATACAAAACAGTGATTGCTGGTGTAAAAGGTGTTTGTCCTTTTTCCAGAAATTTTTCATACAGCGAGAGGTCAAAGTAGTATTTTGGCATATCAGATTTCATTATTTTCTCGTGAGCGCGCTGTGAAATGCCGACAAATGCAATGCCTGGAGGTGCCATTAGCGCTTTTTGTGAAGCGCCACTAATTACATCCACATGCCACTTATTCAGATAAAAAGGATCAGCACCAATTCCGGCAACACCATCAACAACCAGATAGCCATCATATTTTCTTACTATTTCACCAAATCTTCTAATGTCATTAACGACGCCAGTTGAAGTTTCTGTCAAAGTTGTGAATACAACCGCGGGTTTTTGTGCATTTTTCAATTTTTCGTCAATCTGTTCAGGATAAACAGGCTTTCCAAATTCCTGTCTGACGATTATTGGACTAATCCCGTAGCTCTTGCATAGTTCAATCCATCTTTCACCAAACTTACCGCATACCGCAACAATTGCATAATCGGTTCTTGACATAATATTAACATAAGCTGCTTCCATTGCGCCAGTGCCTGACGAAGTGATGAGAAACACGCGGTGGCTGCAATCAATCACCTTTTTTAGCATATCGGTAATTTCGTCTATGAGAATGCAAAACTTATCCTCACGGTGATAAATGCATTTATGTGCTGTTGCTCTTAATACTTCCTCGGGTATATCAATTGGTCCGGGAGTAAACAAGCTATAGCTTTTCAAATTTCCTCCTACAATTGATGCACAGATTCACATTTTTCTTATCTGTGTCTTCAATAGTATTCGAAAAATACATAACACAGGTTGGGACTGCACAGTGTTCAATCCCAAACAAATGTCCAACTTCATGAATGACTTCCTTTTTCAATCTTTCCTGGATGAGACCATTACCTGCAAGACGATATAGCGAGACTATCGCTGCGCTTCTCTGAGTTTCTGCAAGTCCGAATATGAAATTGTATCTGGGTGTATACAAATCAACATCCACGATAAGCAGATGCTTGTCGCACTCTTTATCAAAATTATTGCTGGTAAAGTCGATTAGTCGCGAAGCATCATACTGATTTCTAAAAGGATTAAATGATGCTATAGGAATATGGAATTTGCCGGCACTGACTATTGCCTGGTTATATTCTTCTTTCAAAACTTTTTTCACCAACTTGGAGTATTCCAATCCTTCTTGCTGATACAAACAGATCATTCCTTTTCACTCATTTTCTTCAAAAAGGGTGTAAAAAGGTCTATGGGAACAGGAAAGATGGTTGTAGAATTTTTTTCTGTGGCAACTTCAGTGAGTGTCTGTAAAAATCTGAGTTGGATTGCAGTGGTAGTTTGTCCAATAATCTGGGCTGCCTGGTTCAATTTCTCAGCGGCCTGCAATTCGCCCTCGGCGTGAATAATCTTTGCCCGGCGTTCTCTTTCTGCTTCAGCCTGTCGGGCGATTGCCCTCTGCATCTCTTGCGGTATATCAACATGCTTGATTTCAACTGTGGATACCTTTACTCCCCAGGGATCAGTCTGCTCATCTATTATCTTTTGTAATCTGAGATTGATTTTTTCCCTTTCAGTCAGTAGATCATCAAGTTCATATTCACCGAGAACGCTTCTCAGTGTAGTCTGAGCAATCTGACTCGTCGCATAGAGATAATCTTCAACCTCAAGCACTGCTTTTGACGGTTCAAACACCCTGAAATATGCCACGGCATTGACCTTCACCGAGATATTGTCTTTTGTTATCACATCCTGTGGTGGGACATCCATGGTGATTATTCTGAGCGAAATCTTTGCCATTTTATCAATGCCAGGCCAGAGTATAAAGATGCCTGGTCCCTTAACACCAATAAATCTACCCAAACGGAATATAACCGCTCTTTCATATTCCTTTAACACCTTAATTGCACTAAGAATTATCAACAAAAGTATGATGATAATTATGGTTGTCAAGCCCATTTGGCCTCCTTTAATAGTATATCTATTATAGCCCGTTTTATAAACAAGTCAAGCCTGGTTAAAAGAAATTTCTCTGAGGATTCAAAATTTGACGAGTTCTGTACCGGGATAATAATGCTTAAGTATTTCTCTGTACTTTTTGCCTTTCCTCGCCATACCAATAGCACCAAACTGACACATTCCTGTTCCATGACCAAAACCTTTGCCCTCTATTATTATTCTGTCGCCCTGTGGTATCATTGAAAACCAGTTTGATTTGAGCAGTCCGCCCGGATCTCCTGGTGAGCCCAGAACCAACCGGATCTTACCGGCAGGAATAGTATGCTCGCTTTCACTGGTGAGTATCTTAATCTCAATTATTCTCTTGCTTTTTCCATTTCTTTTGAATCTGAACGCCTTTATCAATTCGCTGTCGCTAATGACAAAACCGGCCCTGTTTAGGTTGGCTCTCAAATTATCGAAAAACTCCTGTTTGCCCTGTATTTTCTGCCAGGCAAAATGCGGACTTTCTCTGCAAAATTCACACTCAACAGATCTCAGATAAGAAACAGGATTTCCGCCCCATGCATCATTGTAATCCGCAGTCCTGCCACCGCATGTTGAATGATATTTGGCGTCGATTGGTTTATAATTATACATAATTATTTGTCCTCTGGTTCTTGCAATTGCCCTGTTTATTACCGAATCTTCGACTTCAATACCACCATATACCTGGTCTTTAGTGGTTGCATAAAGGTCAAATCCCAATTTTTCGTTTTTTCCCAAATGGGCATAGGTATAAGTGCGGGCTGCTACTGCCTGAGCCTTTGCTGCTTCAATCAAATCTGGCTTGAGTCTGCCAATTTCGCAGGGCACAACGCCTTTGAGATAATCTTCAATACTCAAGGTGTTTATTACCCAGATCTTGCCGTAATGCCTTCTTACTTCTAAGTAACCATAATAGGATTTCTTGTTGACGACCACTACATTTGCTTTAGGTTTGACATAAGTCGGCAGACTATCAGTCGATTTTATTGAAAAATTCTCACAGTATCTGTCCTTCACAAAACCGGTTATAGTTACTGAGTCAAGATCTGTTGATATGGCAACTCGAACATATTGTGGGAATCGTGATTTCTGCACAAAAAGTGCGCAATTGACATAGAGTAACCAGAAAGCAACGAGCAGAATATCTAACCATTTGTTCATTTAGACAATGATTTTCTTTATGGTCTCAACCATTCTTTTGTAATGACTTCCTTTCCAGTAAATTCTCTTGCACTTCGGACATTCAACAAACTCATCAAAATTCTTGTAAGTATAAAATGGGACAAGTTCTTTTACTTTCTCCCTGTCTACTGCAATCAATCTTTCATTGCAGCATAAACAGCGGGAGAAAAAATTGATTTCTCCGGTCAGGTTAAATCGGCGAATGATCTTGTTCAACTGTTCATATAGATTTTCTGATTCGACAAAGAAGATTTCTTCTTTATCTTTCAGGTGGGTGTTGCGCGTGAGAAAAATTCTATTTTCTTTTCTTGCGAGAATCAGTGCTTTTAGGCCCTGATTGGAGTAAGTGGTATCAATACCACAGATTCTTAAATATCGACATAGCTTGCCAAGCATTCCATTGCATATGAACTTCATTTTTCAAGGCAATTTGAGTAGGGTGTCGAACAGTAAGAGTAGATGATTGGGATTGCGGATTAGTAGATTTATGCGTTTGTTGAGCATTATCAGCGTGTTGATTGTTTGTTCAACATTTAGTTTAAGCACTTTTTTCATAACATCAGATCTGATTTCTTGAGCAACTTCTTCACCAAAATGCTTGTATAGAACGCAGCGGTAGAACAACAGCAAGGCATAGAAGAGATCTGTCAGACTTTCTTTTTCCAGATTTTTTGAGAGTGTTGCAGCATTTGACAAAGAAAGCGGTGCCCTTCTAAAAACATCCTTGGCAGTTTCAAAGAGGCTATTCTGTTTCAAATAGAGCAACTCACCTGGGCTACCGAGTTTGTAATGATCCTTACTTTCAAAGAGGACATTCTGAATTTGAATGTTGTTCAAATAGCCGAAATGGATGGTCCGACATCGAGAACGTATTGTAGGCATCAAGTAATTTGGTCTGGAAGAAGTAAGTACAAAGATCGTATCAACTGGTGGTTCTTCAAGAGTTTTAAGAAAGCAATTCGCCGCCTCTTCGTTCATCCGATCTGCTTCGAGTACGATAATGACTCGTTTTGTGGGTTTCGCAGGCATAAGTAATAGCCATGCAATTAAATCTCTGATTTGATCAATAATAATAGAAGTGCGATCTTCAACTGGAACAATGGCGTTTTCTGGCAAATAACTTCTCAAGTATTCAGCGATTAGTTCTCTCTTGTCTTTTTCTTTAAATGGGGGAATCGGTGCGATTAGCATGAAATTGGGAGAACCTGGACTGCAACCAATGGTTTTGGCAAATGCAAAAGCGGTCTTTCTTTTGCCGACCCCTTTGGGTCCGGCAAAAAGCAAGTTATAGATAAGCTCTTTTCTTAGGGCATTACGCAGGAATTCTTTTGCTGTATCATGACCGACAGTTTCATCAAGATAATCCACAGACTATTATAGTCATTTTTTTGGTCAAATCAAGTTACTGTCTTCAAATATTTCTTAAATTTCATTAATGCTTTTGCCCGGTGGCTAATACGGTTTTTCAGTTCGGGACCAAGTTCGGCAAAGGTTCTCTTGTAACCATAAGGAATGAAAATGGGGTCATATCCAAAGCCGTTTTCTCCCCGCGGGGCAAAACTGATTCTTCCGTGAATTTCACCACGGAACACGGCGTATTTATGGGGTGCATAAAAATATACAAATACAGCGCAGAACTTTGCTTTGCGGTTTTTCGTCGCACCAAGTTCGCAGAGTACCCTTTGAATCCTTTCTTTGTCATTGGCGCCATATCTTGACGAAAACACTCCTGGTGCACCATGCAATGCATCGATAAACAGTCCGGAGTCGTCGGCAAGACTTGGCTTAATAGTAGTTTTGAAGACAAATTCTGCTTTTAGCAGACTGTTTTCGAGAAGTGTCTTTCCTGATTCAGTTATTTCAGTATCTGTGAAGTCCGTGTACGGTCTGAGAAGAACATCTTTGTTATGAAGAATGGCCTTTATTTCATTGATTTTATGCTGATTTTTTGTTGCCAGAATAATTTCAATCATTTCCGTAAAAAAGGGCTGGAATAACCAGCCCTTTTTTCTTTTTAGTCGCTCTTTTACTACGGTGTAATCATTGTTTCTACAACAAAAGCACCACGGAAACCCTTGTTGATTGCAAGGCTTTTGAGTGACTCTGCATCTTCTTTGGTTAAACAGTCGCCAACTCTAACCTTAAAATACGGTGGTGTATGCTCAATATAGACCTTCCCGCCAAAAATGCCTCGCGCATCATTTGCAACCTTGTTGGCACCGTCTTGCGTGGATGAGGCGAATATTTGAACACGAAAACCATATACCGTTGTTGGAGCAACAGAAGTTACGGGAGCAGGTGTTGGAGGAGGTGGTGGAGTCGTGCTGACTTCTTCCATGGGCAAAGGGGTGGTCGCTGAAGGAAGAGGGGGTGGAGCGATTGTTACTTCTTCAATCGGAGGCAATGCGATTGTTTCTTCAGATATTGCGGGCGGCGTCACTTTTGATACCTCTTCAATGGGTAGTGGTGAAACGGCTTCCTCAACAGTTGGCGGTGCGATTGAGACTTCAGGCGTCGGTGTCGGTGTTGTTGTCGTTGTCTCAGCAACTGCCGGAGCAGGTATTGGATAGATTGGTTCTTCAGAGACATTCTTTTCCTCCTCACCAAAGACAACAACCTCTTCGAGCCCTTCGGTCTTAACCGTAGTCTTCTTGGGTGCGCAGAATAAAAAGAGCGCAATCACACCCAGGATCACCAATTTCTTCATTATAACCTCCTTTTTGCATTCTTAACAGAATTATGACTAAACAACCTTTTTATGTCCGGTGCCCTGTCTTTTCTACAGACCAGGACACCTCTTGGGCATGCGACTACGACAACATTGCTAATGCCGTAGAGTCTGACAGGAACTTTATAAGTATATACAATTGAATCCTTGATTTCAAGACCCAATGCATCTCCCACAACAATATTATTCTTTTCATCTTTCCTGAAGTATCTGTCCAGGGCAAGCCAAGTACCAACATCGTCCCAATCAAAAGTAGATTTAATCAGGCAAATTCTATTGCTTTTCTCCATAACGCCGTAATCAACAGAGATTGCATCAATACTATTAAAATATCTTCTATTGTTGGTTCTAACATATTCATTAACTCCAGAGTATACGGAAGGAATGTGTTTTTTCATCTCATTGAGAATTGCACTGATTCTGTAAGTAAAAATCCCACTATTCCAGAGGTATTTCTTTTGCTTGAAATATATTATTGCTTTTTCTTTGGTCGGTTTTTCGGTAAAACCTATACCGCAATATGATTGCAGTCTGCCTTGTTCGGCAATTTTCTCACCAAATTTTATGTAGCCATAACCAGTCTCCGGTCTATCAGGTATTATGCCATAAGTCACTAAAAGATTCTTTGCTGCCATTTTTTCGCCAAACTGCAGACATCTGATAAATTGCTTGTTGTCTTTGATAATGTGATCAGCAGGCATAATGTGGATTATGCTATCGCCGAATTTTTTTTGGACATGCATTGCTGCGAGACAAATGGCAGGAGCGGTGTTTTTTCGGGCAGGTTCAACAATAATATTTTTTGAACCGGTGAATTTTTTGGTAATATTAACCAGTTCTTCTGGAACCACCATCAGTATTTCATCTTTTTTGAAATATCTTTCTATGCGGTCAATCGTCAGGTTTATCAGTGGTTTTCTATAGAAAACAGAGATGAATTGTTTTGGAAAATCAGGCTGACTCAATGGCCAGAACCTTTCGCCCTGACCACCAGCAAGTATTACAGCAAATCTTCTAATAGCTGACTCCTTTCAATTTGAAAACAACAGTACCGAATTTTAACTTTGTTTTTATCTGAACCGGGTACCGATTTTCGTCGTTGCTATACCAGATATCCATAGAGCCACTAGCACCAAACACACCTTTGCCTTTTGTCTGGGGCGTCACCTTTATTGTGGCGAACTTGCCGAGCGGGGTCTTAATTACTTCTTTTTTTCCAACCAGGCACTCTATTCTGTGTTGCTGTTTGGCTTCAAAAATTGCCAGCAAAAGGGTATCATTTTCAGTCAATGGAACTCGTCTCAGATAATACCAGAAACTTAGTAAATCTCTGGTTGGTTCAGTGTTTTCTATGCTAAGCGAATCATTTATTGTCACAAAGAGACTTTCCTGAAAAAACTCCATTTTTTCATACTTAACATATTTACCTTCGTGCAGTCTTTTTTCATACCGCAGGGGTAAGAGATCTTCAATCGTGGTGATCACCTCTATTGTATCATTAAGCGAGAAAATGAAATTCAAATCTGGATTAGAATTGAGTCGGGAAGAGATAAGATAGTATTCTTTATCGCCCAAAGCCATTGTGTCCGAAATCTCGAGAACCATGTTTCCCAAATTTATAAATCCGAATTTTGCTTCATATTCAAGCCGTTCATAGGTAAGATTGCGATCCAGTGGTTTTGAAAAGGGAATACTGAAAGGCACCAAAAAAGATAAAAACAACCAAGTAAATGTTTTCATAGAATAGTCTGATATGCTTTGTTCTTTCATTTTTTGGAATGTTACAGAACGAGACTATTCAGCCTTTCGATTCTCTTATCAAGCGGTGGATGTGTGGCAAAGAGGCTTGCAATCTCAAGGTGATCTTTGCCAAACGGACTTGATATGAATAAGTGGGCATTTGATTGAGAGGCACGAACCATTGGCTGATGGTTCTGTTTTAGCTTATTAAGCGCCTGGGCAAGGCCATGGGGATAACGTGTAATATATGCGCCTGATGCATCGGCAAGATATTCACGCTGGCGTGATATTGCTGCTCTGATCAGGGCAACAAACAAAGGTGCAATAATGGCGAGAACCAAACCAATAAGCAGGAGTACCGCACCACTATTGCTACCACGCCGGTTATCCTTTCTTCTGCCGCCAAAGAACATTCCCCTAAGAAAGAAGTCTCTTAGTAAAACAATCAAGCCACCAATTGCTGCCACCACGGTCATTAATAGAATATCGTAGTTTCTGATGTGTGCCATTTCATGGGCTATTACACCCTGTAATTCTTCACGATTCATAATCTCAAGCAATCCTGTGGTAACAGCGATTGAGGCATTTTGAGGATTTCTGCCAGTAGCAAAGGCATTGGGTGCGGGCGTAGGCATGATATAGACCTTTGGTTTTGGAATGCCTGCGGCGATCGCAACCTCTTCAACAACATTGTGAAGTTGTTTGAATTCCTCGGGGTCTGCGGGAACTGAACCTGTAGACGCAATGGCAATTTTATCAGAATTGTAATATAGAACGAGATTGTACACAATGATGAACAGCGCAAAGAATACATAACCGGCAGTCCCCCAGTCTAATAATTCCACTACAATATAACCAAGAACCCCGAGAAAAAGACTCGTAACTACAATAAAAATAAATGTCTTTCGTTTGTTCGCCGCAATCAGGTCGTATAAATTTTCGCGCATTTTAGAATTTGACCTTTACTGCCTCTCTTTCTTCCGCAGGCGCTGTAAAGAATTCTCTTGCCTTGAAATTGAACATAGAGGCAATTACTGTCTGAGGAAATTTTTGGATGGTTGCATTATAATCCATTACCACATCATTATAGAACTGCCGGGCAAATGATATCTTATTCTCCGTAGCAGTCAGTTCTTCCTGAAGGCGCATAAAATTTTCGTTTGCTTTCAATTGCGGGTAATTCTCAGCGACTGCAAACAAAGTTTTCAGTGTTTCAGAGAGCATATTGTTTGCCTCGGCTGCTTCTTTTGGATTTGTCGCGCCCATTGCCCTCGAGCGTAATTCCGCAACCTTTTCCAGGACTTCTTTCTCGTGCGCGGCATATCCCTTTACTGTCTCTACGAGATTGGGAATTAAGTCATAGCGCCTTTTCAACTGCACATCAATCTGTGCCCAACCATTATCCACTCTGGTTCTCTTGACTATCAGGCTATTGTATATTGCGATAACCCATATCACCACGAGGATAATGATAATCAAAAGTATAATCATTTAACCTCCATTCTTTTTAAGTTTATATAAAACTTACAGTTTGTCAACTGGGTATTGACACAATTGAATTTTTGGATAGACTTAAATCTTAAAATGGCCCCGTCCCTTTTTACTCTACCGGTGTTGGTTATTTTGTTTCTTTTAAATATTTGTTTGCTTTATTTGTGTATTTATGTCAGAAGCGGTAGAAAATACTGCTGGGCAATACCTTTTTTTGTTTGTGGTTTAATCACTGTTGCCATTCAGTTACTAATTGAATTCAACAATGATCCTGCTTTCGGTATCTTTCTATCAAAACTTCAGTATGTTTTTTTCTGGGCATATTTTATTACCGCACCAATACTTATCAGTGCCCTCACCGAGGAAAAGTTGCAATCAAGCGTGGCGATTGTCTTTCTATCTTGCGCAGTAATCGCGGCTTTCCTTACCTCATTTTCCAATGCAATAATCAGTTCGGATTCACTTTTCTATGCAGGTCTTTGGATAGCGAAGACAGGCAGATTATATCCTGTCGTTGCAACCTTACTCTTTATCCTCTGCATTTATTATTATGGTAAATTTATGAGATTTGTTAATAACATCAAGAGTCTGGAACTCCAATTCATAATGCCTTTTGGACTTGGGCTTTGTATAATTGCGGGAATGGTTGATTATGTGGGGAAAATGAATGGAGCGCCGATCATAAGCTGGCTTAGGGATCCATTTTCAATCGGCATGTTCGCAATTTCACTTTCATTTTTTTCATATATTCTGTTTTGCTATTCTAACATTGTTTCTGAATATCAACATTCTCTAAAAGATATTGAAAAACTTTTGCAGAAGAATTATCAAACCCTCGGTGAATTTGTTCAACTTATTGCCAAAACCATTGACGCAAAGGACAAATATACTGCGGGTCACTCAATTAGGGTGGCAGAATATGCAATCAGGATTGCGCGGATATTAAATTTAGATGAGCACCAAATTGAAATACTACGCCAGGCTTGCTTGCTACACGACATTGGCAAAATTGGAATCCCTGATGGTGTACTAAACAAGAAATCACCGCTAACAGCAAAAGACAGGGCACACATATATCGCCATCCAGTCCTGGCAAGAGAAATATTGAAACATGTGACAGATTTGCAGGAGGTTCTTGATATAATCTATGCACATCACGAACGGATTGATGGAAGTGGCTATCCCCAGGGTCTCACAAAAGAGCAGATTCCATTACTGGCAAGAATACTCTCTGTGGCAGATGCCTACGATGCTATGCTTTCAGAACGACCTTATCGTCAGCCAAAAACAAAACTGGCTGCGATCAAAGAACTGCTTGCACTAAGGGACAGGCAATTTGACGCATTAGTGGTGAATAAGTTTGTTGAAATTATGTGTCTTGATGAGCAAAATTCAGTAAATCATAGCGCGGATTAATTTCTTTTTTCTCCTGACTTGTTTTCGTATCACAAATACATCAGACATATTTTTGAGAACCTCTGCAGAATGAGCGTTGTTATCCGAAAAAATCTCAACAAGTGGCTCACCATTTCTCACTGCATCGCCAGTTTTCTTAAGAATACGAAATCCACATGAATGCTCAATCCGGCCTTCCTTTTTCAATCTGCCGGCACCAAGCTGTGTAACAAGCATTCCCAGTCTGAATGTATCAATGCTGTGCACATAACCTGTTCTGGACGACAAAAAGACCTTGCGACCACGGGCAATGGGCAACTTTGCATAGTCATCTATTACCCGATAATCACCACCCTGGTATGCGATCATTTTTCTGAACCTATCCAGCGCTTCTCCATTTTTGATTTTTTTCAGAAGTAATTCTCTACCGCCTCGTATCCGAGCAGTCTCCAGCATTAGTTCAGCAAGGGCGAATGTAATCTCCATTAAATCTGCCGGACCATTGCCCTTCAAGCATTCCAGTGTTTCCAATATTTCAAGTGCATTGCCCACATATTCACCGAGTGGGTCATTCATATCGGTCAAAATTGCAACGGTAGTTACCCCGCATCTTTTGCCAATTTGAACCAGGGATTCAGCCAGGTGTTTTGCCTTTTTGTAACCCTGCATAAATGCACCATTACCAAATTTCACATCCAGCACCAGTCCGTCCAGATCCTCAGCAAGTTTTTTTGACATGATACTTGCTGAAATTAACGGTATTGATTCAACTGTTGCAGTGACATCACGCAAAGCATAGATTTTCCTGTCTGCTGGGACAATATCTTCTGTCTGGCCGACTATTCCAACACCAATTTCCTTCAATTGCTTTTTAAATTGATTTATACTCAATGCGGTTTGAAAACCGGGGATGGATTCAAGTTTGTCCAGAGTTCCACCTGTATGACCCAGACTTCTACCCGAAATCATTGGTACGCAAACTCCACAGGAGGCAACAAGTGGTGCCAGGATAAGGGAAATTTTGTCACCAACTCCACCAGTGGAGTGCTTATCAATCTTGGGCATTTTGATGTCTGACAAATCAAGAGTCTTTCCCGAATGAAGCATTGCCTGTGTCAGGTCAGTGGTCTCATCCGAATTCATACCCTTCAAATACACTGCCATTAGAAATGCCGAAAATTGATAGTCAGGAATCTGCCCTTCAGTATATTTTTTTATTAAATACTCAATCTCCCCTTTGCTGAGTCTTTCGCCATTTCTCTTCTTTCTAAGAATGTCAACAAAGTTCAATCGCATAATCCATTATAACAAATCAGAGATACAAAATCAAGGAAGTATTAATCGTGATTTTGTGTTGATTATTACCTACCCTTGCATATAATCAGACAACAGGAGGCAGAAATGGCAACGGATACTTTATATATTATGATTGTTGCAATACTGGTTGCAATTGGGATGCAGGTGTACTCAATAACAAAGATCCAATCACTTATTCGTAATACTAAAGGAATAATTCGTTCCCGTCATGACCTGATTGCAGTGAAAGAAGTCATTAATCTCAATATGCAGATGGCAGTAATCTACATTATTTTATATGTTATTTTTTTCTACTTCGCGGCAAGACTATTCATAGGTGGCAGGACTATTGAGGCAATCGCAATGATTCTTATCTTTGGCATAGTAACCCTGCCTGTGGGGCTTGTCGGCAAGAGTTTTGAGAATAAGGTTAAATCAATGAGTGTGGAATCAGATGACAAAGAAACAGCGCAAATTTTTGAGCGCTATCTAATCCAGTGGAAACAGGCGCGCTGGAAACTACCGGATTGATATATAAAAATATTTAAATATAATCATATGAATAAAAGGACAGAAAAGGGCAATTAAAGGCAATAAGAGGCGAGTAACGGCAATTAAGGGCAACAAATGGCGATTGAGGGCAAAAAGGGCATAAAGGATTTTCAGGAAGATTATGGCAGGGCTATGAGTTTTAGGCAGTTTAGGTATTTGCTGTGTATCCACAGTGAGCTATTAAAGGCAATGGCGAGGAGATGATAAGGGAATTGATAATCTGGTTCACGGTTGCGAAAAGCGAAACGGTTTGGTTTGTCATTTCTGTTTCTTGTCATTCTTGCCATTTCTTGTCATTCTTGCCATTTCTTGTCATTCCCGCCATTTCTTGTCATTCTTGCCATTTCTTGTCATTCCCGCCATTTCTTGTCATTCCCGCGCAAGCGGGAATCCAAATGGGTTAATTCCCGCAGGAATCTATTCCAAGCCGCTTAGGTCGTTGGAACTTGTTTGGAATTTTAACATAAGAAAAGCGAGGTTGTCTTGAAAGAGCGAACCAGGTTTTTAATCTTTATCGTTATCTTTCTCATTTTCTATTTTGTGTCTCTTGAGGGGACACGCATTCAGGGTGCAATCCTTGAGGCATTTTTTATGCTTCAGGAATATGCACGCGAGCATGTATTATTCTGTCTTATTCCAGCATTCTTCATTGCTGGAGCAATAAGTAATTTCATTTCCAAAGAGGCAGTAATAAAGTATTTTGGTCCAAAGGCAAACAAGATTCTTGCTTATGGCGTAGCATCAGTCTCGGGCACTATCCTTGCAGTCTGTTCCTGCACTGTCTTGCCAATGTTTGCAGGAATCTATACCAGGGGTGCGGGTATTGGGCCGGCAACTGCATTTTTATATGCTGGCCCGGCAATAAATGTTCTTGCCATAATTCTCACTGCGCGGATCCTTGGGCCAGAATTGGGTATTGCCCGTGCCATAGGTGCAATTATGTTCTCAATTGTCATTGGACTCTTAATGGCGCTATTTTTCAGAAAGAAAGTAGACAAAACAGAAGAATTTGTTTTAGAAAAACAGGACGACCATAAATCACGCTCACTGCTTCAAAATGTATTATATTTTCTGATCCTTATCCTGATTCTAATCTTTGCTGCCTGGACAAAACCAGAAGAACCAATCGGACTATGGCATGAAATCTATGGTGTCAAATGGTATCTGACATCGGCAATGCTTGTGATTTTGCCCTTAATGCTTGCTAAATGGTTTAAAAAGACAGAAATCTCAGACTGGATTTTTTCCACCTGGACATTTGCCCGTCAGATTCTGCCATTATTATTTGTCGGCGTAATGGTTGCGGGTTTTCTTTTGGGCAGACCAAATACTGACGCAGGCATTATTCCTTCAAGATTTGTTGCAATGATTGTTGGCGGCAATTCAATCTGGGCAAACTTTTTTGCTGCGATTTCTGGAGCATTTATGTATTTTGCCACACTGACCGAGGTGCCGATTCTTCAAGGGTTATTGGGAAGTGGTATGGGAAAAGGACCAGCTTTAGCACTAATGCTTGCTGGTCCAGCCGTGAGCTTACCGAGTATGCTCGTGATCACCAGTATCATCGGTATAAGAAAGACAATCGTCTATATTATTCTTGTTATTGCTCTTTCTGCCCTTGTCGGCTGGCTCTATGGTATGGTCTTCTGAAAATTTTAGGCATTTAGTCATTTTTCAAGGAGGTCCTCATGGATATTAAGATCTTAGGTTCTGGCTGTCCCAGGTGTCAGGAAGTGGAAGAGAGAACAAAAGAAGTGGTGGCTGAAATGAATGTCAGTGCCAATATTGAAAAGATTACTGACCTGAAAAAAATTATGGAATATAAGATAATGGTAACACCAGGACTGGTGATAAATGGCAAGGTGGTTTGCAGTGGCAAGATTCCAGCAAAATCTCAGATAAAAGAATGGATTGAACAGGAGTTGAAAAAATAGACTGGAGAGTGGACAATTGCGATGGGAGTAAGAACAATAACTGTTAAGGGAAATCAGATTGGTATTATCGGGCTTGATGAGATTTTCAACCTAACAAAACAGGCACCGCTCACTGATGAAAATCACATATCAGTAGAAAAATTTTGACACTCCGTTTCTTTTCTCTCTTGTCATTGCGAGGAGCGGAGCGACGAGGCAATCTCATTTATATCGAACAATTCAGCGATTGCCACGCCCTTGCCGTAGGCAAGGTCTCGCAATGACATTGAATATGAATAATCTGGATTATATTCGAGTTGTTTCTTTTTCGGTCATGCTGAATCCTGCCCTGAACTTGTTTCAAGGGCTGTCCCTACAATTAATAAATAATATAAAAAATGTAGGGACAGGGTTTATTCCTGTCCAAGGGGTTTCAGGGAGTATCCCACGGATGTCTTGAAAAATATCAATTTGTTAAGAGGCAATTTGAAAAGACAAAAAAAGAACTCTGGCAGTAAAGTATTCATTTCCAACTAACGTCCCCACCATAAAAGAAGTCCTGAGCGTTAGCGAAGGATTTGGGTGAGTGCCGTAAGACACGAACCTTTTATGTTGTGTTATACGCTGTTTCGCCATTTTTATCATCCTTTTTCTCAAATTCAAACAATTTGGGAGCATTAAATTCTAACGAGAATTTCTTAATTCGTTTTTCTGCCAATTTCACATATTCTTCATTTATATCATAGCCAACATAATGACGCTTTGTTTTTACTGCCGCGATTGCAGACTGTCCGCTACCTATAAACGGATCCAAAACAACCTCCCCTTCAAAAGTGTAAAGCTGAATTAGTCTGTAAGGCAATTCTACCGGAAATGGTGCAGGATGCCCCACTTTTGTCGCTGGTTCTGCGGCACATGTCCAGACGCTTTTGGTAAATTCAAGAAACTCATCTTTAGAAATTGTGCTTTTTCTTCCGAGATTTTCTCTTGAAAACATCCCTTTGGAAAAAACCAGAATATATTCGTGAATATCTCTCAATGTCGGATTTTTAGCGGAAAGCCAACTGCCCCATGCAGTAGAGGGACTTCCGCTTGAGGCTTTATTCCATATTATCTCACCTCTCATTAGAAATCCTAAATCAAGCATATCTTCAACAATAAAAGCATGAAGAGGAATGTAGGGTTTTCTTCCTAAATTAGCAATATTTATGCAAACCCTTCCTCCTGGAACAAGAACTCTTTTAACCTCGCACCATACCCTTTTCAAAAATGCTCTGTATTCATTGAGTGTAAGATTTTCATCATATTCTTTGCCAACATTGTAAGGAGGGGATGTAACCATCAGATGAACGCAATTATCTGGTAACTCATCCATTTTTTCGCTCGATTTACAAAAAATCTTATCTAGAGACTCGGGTGGAATTGGATTTTCTGTATATTTTACAAATTCTTCTTTTGGTAGCCCTTCATACAATCTGCTCGTATAAAAGGAGGTAGAATCATGATTGATTCGTCCTGGAGAACCAAAGGCGCTTGTTTTCGTTCCGTTTCGTCTTCGGTCAAAAAGCCGCATAGTCTTCACTTTTGAAAAACAAGGATATCCTCAACACCTATTTTTCCTTTGTCTGCCTTTGATAATCCATGTTCAATAACATCAACCAATTTAAATCCTGCTGAATTCCCTAAATCTCCTAATATTGGTGATGTTTCAATTATTTCTTCCTTTCCGTTTATTACCCAGGAATGGTATTTACTAATAACCATCAGATAGTATTTATTTTTCTTTAAAACCCTATAACATTCTTCAAATGAAAGTTTCATCATTTTCAAATAATTTCGGACAATTTCAGCCTTGTAAGACCTGCGAGATTTTTGTAATAACTCTATTAGTTTTAGGCTTGTAACTGGTAAATTAAAAGAAAAACATCTATCATTTACAAAAAGAGGCATATTTTCATATTTGTTTTCATCTCTATACTTTGCTTCATAAAAGTTCTTTGTTGACTCCCATTTGATATCTTCGTCTAATCCTAATATCAATATAGAGATTTTGTTATTTCCAATATAGTCCAATGCATCAAAGTAAGGAGGGGATGTAAGTATACCGTCTATAGTATCATCTTTTATCATTGAAAGATTTGTTGAGTCACCTTTAATAATCTTTATCTCTCCATTATTGAGTTTAACACCTAATATTTCAGCCATCTTTTGTGCCGCATATAAAGTTAAATATCTATCCTCTACATATGATTTAAATGAATTAATTATATCCCAGGTTCTGCTTTTTTCAGAATATTCAACAATCTGCTGACTCAAAAGAATTAAAAAGAATTGTCTGATTTTATCATCTTCAATACATTCTATTTCTTCTTTAAGGAGCAATATCTTATTAAGGTGCGGTTCAATTTTTCCAAAGACACTACTGTCTGAAGTATTTTTTCTTATTTTTTCTTTTAAAACAATTAATTTGTTCTTAATGTCTTTTTTTGGAAAATCCTTATCAATTGATTCAAGTAATTTGATTATTGCATTTTTTACTTTATTAATATCTATTCCGAGATTACATTTTACCTCAGTAATCATTTTACCTATATTTAATACCTCCACTCCTATTGCATTTATTCCCATTGTAGGAGCATCGGCAATAAATGTCCCTGATCCAACAAAAGGATCAAGTATGGTATCACCTTCTTGAACTTGAAGAAGGTTCATCAATGCCCTTGATATTCTTGGGTCTCCTTTTCCTTTATATTTATGAAGATAATGTAAGAAAGGTTTTCTAAGGTCTGTTGTTGCCCAATCTACAAAATCACCAATATGATTTTTCCCCAGTCCAAAATGCGGAGAACGATAATGCCCATCTTTCAAATGTGCAAGTAATTCTTTCAATCCTTTTTCAATTCCTAATTCCTTCTCTGTGAAATAATCTTTCCAATTTTCGCTGTTTTTAGGTCTAAAAACACAAGCAGGAAGTTTTTTTACCTCTGTAGCATATTCAAAAAGTGTATGAAAGGATAAGAACCTAATTGTTACTAATTTATTTCCATCTTCAATATCTTTCAAAAAGATTTGTGTATAAGGATTAAGGTCTACTCTTATTGTAGTTAATAATTCTTCATTAGTAACTAGACCAATCTTTTCTAATACTCCTTTAATATTCTTGGTTTCACAGATTACATAAATTTCCCTAAAGAATGTAGCTTTCCTCACTATATTCACTATATTAATTGGGGGAATTTTTGCCAGAAAACCCTGTCCTTCTCCAAGATAAACCAATCTGGTAATTAAATGTATAACTTCTTCATCAAGCTTATTAAACGGTTCCTCCCTAAAAAGAGAAGCCAATGTTTTAATAAATTCTGTTTTTGTTTTTAATAAGCTATCTATTTCCCTTTGGGCAAAATAGATCTCATCAGGGTCTCTCAAATCAAATTTAACTTTTGCTAAGCAATATATATTCATTATTTCACCTCAAACAATTCACAAGGTTTTATTTTAAACTGTAATTTCGTCGGGTCAGGCGTCCCGCCTTTCCTTTGCATTGCAATTCGTCCAATATACAAACTGCCTTTTGGTGATACCTTTATATCTCCTGAACCAAAGAAATTCATCACTGTGTTAATATCCTTTAATACCCAGGTAGTTGTGTCATCGGTTTTATTATACCTTGTAACAAGCATCCAGTTAGCAGATAAGCCTCCTCTGCCTTTTAAAATATCTGATACCACAAGGATTTTATTTTCTTTAAAAAAATTTATAATTTTATCTCTTAAATTTTCTGGTAATTCATCAAGAAACATTCTTCTTTTGTCTCGTAAAGTTTTATTTCCTATAATCTCAGGATGAACATATGGCTTAATTTCACCCGTAAACAATTTCAAGCCGAGTCTAATATCATCATCAAATTTCCATATTTCTTTATATGAATCCACCCATCTCTTATCCACTTGATTATAATCTGCATCTGAGTTTGCCTTTTTTAATGATAGATTTTCTATTTTTATAATTTTACCAATTGTAATAATTATTCTTATCTGAGCATCTGCCTTTTTAAATTTCATCAATTCCACAAAACTTTCTCTTATATCTAACTTTTCCATATCCTCTTTTTTCATACGAGTTGGTATTAAAATTGCCTCAACTGAATCTATAGATTTGATGTCATATCCCATAATTTTAAGCCAGATTTGCGCTTCAATATCTTTTTTCCAGTTATTAAACTTCCTGCAAATATCCTTCTCATTTGCAAAACCACCTTTAGCGGTAGTAGAACCGATTTCAAATGTCGTCATAAGCATACTCCATCCCAATATCTCTGGGATTTGTTCTGGGTTTAGGCAATTTAATGTAACTCTCTCTGCCGATCTCCTCAAAGAGCAATCTCTGCGCTCCTAATGGAATGTAATAGAGTCCTCCGGTATCGTTCCAGTTGATTTGAACAAGTAGAATATCACAATGGGGATAATAATTCTCACGAAATTCTTTTGCTTTCTGGGCATCAACAGTCCATATAAGCTTAACCCCTCCCAAACTTTTGCCTGTGATTGTTTTAATAGATATGGGCTCTCTAAACAATTTCGCATCTACTTCTGGTTCTGTGATTGGAATTTCAGTTTCCACATTTGCCTCACCAAACTTGTAAATGAGCAGTGCAACGATTATTCTTTCCCGAATAGAACCTACTTCCATACCAGTTTTACCAGCTCTTGAACTCTCCAATTCTGCAAGTTGAAACAAATAGGGCAAACGTCTTTTTATCTTCTCTACAAGTTTTTCGTCTTCGAATATTTCTATCAAATGATTGGCCATTCTTTATTCCTCCATTTGTTTATAGGCGAAATGGCGTATCCCTTCTCTGGCCGAATTGCCGGAATTCTCTGTTTTTAAAAACTTCCCTCATCCTGCACCTCCCTTGTTTGGCTCCCAATTTAAATCATCTAAAGGAAGTATTATTTGATTTAAATAAATCTCTGTGGTCTCAATACTCTTATGCTCCAAAGTCTCCTTAATATACCTTAAACCAACGATTGAAATTTTTATCATTTCCTTCTAATTCTACTTATCCACAACTTTTTTAATATGTCAAGAGATTGAATTTTTACATAGGGCTTCCTGAGTTTTTAATGGAAAATTAAGCTTTAGTTGAAAATCATCTATGGATAACTTGGAAATTCCGCTTACGAAGGTAAATAATATTTTGGCCCTTGAAAATTTTGAAAGATCTCCCTTAAGATTAGTCACTTTCTTTGGCTCTAAACTCATAGCAGAGAAATCTCCTTTTTTTTGAGAATTAAGGAATTGAGACTAAGGATCCTCCAAAATAAAAAAATCTTGACAACCAGGGGGTGGAGTATAATAATTTTTTTATGATTTTAGAAAGATCAAATTATTCCTTTGTGGCAATTGTAGAAGATGAGAAAGATATTCTTGAGCTTGTATCTTTGCATCTTAAAAGAGAGGGATTTAGAACAGAAGGTTTTAAAACCGGGACCGAATTTTTGAAATCTCTCGAATCTAATCTTCCTTCTCTTATCATTCTTGATTTACTATTGCCCGATTTAAACGGGCTTGAAATATGTAAGATTTTGAAAAAAGATGACAGAACATCATCTATACCTATTATTATTCTAACAGCAAAGGGTGAAGAAACGGACATAGTTTTAGGGCTCGAGCTCGGAGCTGATGATTATGTAGTCAAGCCATTTTCACCGCGAGAATTGGTAGCGAGAGTGCGAGCTTTGTTAAGAAGAGTTCATTTAGATTATTCTTCTACTATCAAGGAAATAAATATTAAAAATGGATTTCTTGTGATAAATCCTGAAAAACAGGAGGTTAAAGTCGAAAATAGAATAGTAGAGCTAACTGGCACTGAGTTCAAAATCCTGAAAGTGCTTGCGGAGAAAAAGGGCTGGCTCTTCAGCAGGGATAAGCTACTCGATATTGTTTGGGGTGAAGATAAGTATGTTATAGACAGAACAATTGATGTGCATATAAGTCATTTAAGAAAGAAATTAGGGAAAGCAGGAAAATTTATAAAAAATATAAGAGGAATGGGTTATAAATTGGAGGAAGTATGAGAAAAATCCCAGCGATCTATATTTTGCTTCTTTCTTTTTTCCTGATCATATTGATTTTTTCTTTTGAACAGAACCTATTGATTTCATTATTTATAAAATCCAAGATAATTGCAATTTATAAAACTTTTCTCTTAAATAATGCCATTGTTTTTAGCGAGGTTTTAGAAGATTATTTTATAAATCCTGATATTCAGAAAATTGATGCAATTGTCGATAATTTAGCCAAAGAGACAAATATAAGAGTTACCGCAGTAGATATAAATGGAAATGTCCTTGGCGACTCCAGAGAAAACCCATTTAATATGGAAAATCACGGAGGAAGACCCGAAATTGTCTCAGCGTTGAAAGAAGGCTGGGGTGAGAGCTTGAGGTACAGCACTACTTTAAATGAATGGACCTTTTATCTTGCGCATTCAATTAAAAAAGAAGGAAGAACTGTGGGGATTGTGAGAGTGAGTGTGATTTTAAAAGAGATAGAAACTATTTTAAAAGGAGCTAGACTTGAAGTTATTAAAGCATCTCTTATAGTCCTGTTCATCTCTATTCTCATATCTATTCTCCTTTCTTTTGTCCTTTCTACTCCAGTGAGAAGGTTAAAAGGAGTTTTTGAGAGGCTTGCCAAGGGAGATTATTCAGTTAGAGCATTGAGAAGTAGAGTTCTGGAGCTTGATACACTCGCCTCTGGTTTTAATGAAATGGTTTTAATGATAAAGAATGCATTTAAAGAGGTTGAAGAGAAAAGAAAGGAGCTTGTCGAGATAATAGATAATCTAAAAGAGGGCTTGATGGTTTTGAGTCGAGAGGGAAAAATTCTTCAAGCCAACAAAAGTTTTAAGGAAATGGTGGGAATTGAAAAGATAGAAGAGAGATTTTTCTGGGAAGTTTTGAGAATCCCGGATTTTAAAGAATTGTTTGAAGAGATAAAAAAGAAAGAATTTATCTCCAAAAAGGAGATGTTATGTAGAGAGAGAATTTATCAGACAAGCTGTGTAAGAGTTGAGGACAAGTTTATTTTCGTTTTTAACGACATAAGTGAGCTAAAGCAAATAGAAAAAATTAAAAGGGATCTGATAACCAATGTAGCTCACGAGCTAAAAACTCCTTTAACTGCAATAAAAGGATTTGGAGAGACTTTGTGGGAAGATATAAAAGATGAGGAAAATAAAAGATATATCGAGATAATAATTAAGCACACAGATAGACTTATCAAAATTGTCAGTGATTTACTTCTTCTTTCCAAGCTCGAAGACAAAAGATTTGAATTAGAGATGGTAGATGCGGATATATCAGAAATTGCTTCCAACGTTGTTAAGCTTTTTGAGAGCAATGTGAGAGCAAAAAATCTTAACTTTGAGGTCTTCATAGAAAAGCCCTTGATTTTAAAAGGAGATCCATTCTATCTCGAGCAGATGTTGATTAATCTTCTTGATAATGCTATAAAGTATACTGAAAAAGGAACGGTGGGATTAGAAATAAAGAAAGAAAGTAAATTCCTAAAAATAGAGATTTATGACACTGGAATTGGGATAGCGAAGAGTCATATTCCGAGAATTTTTGAAAGATTTTATGTGGTTGATCCAGCTCGTTCGAAAGAAAAAGGGGGAACAGGGCTCGGACTTTCTATAGTGAAACATATTGTTGAGCTCCACAATGGCGAAATAAAGGTGGATAGCAAGGTGGGAAAAGGGAGTAGATTTATAATTATCCTTCCATTTTGAGCCCTTAATAATTTAACGAAAAATTAACAAACTCCTTATTTTTTCTTAACAAATCCCAGTTAATCTATTTTTATGAAAAAGAATTTGGAGGTTAAAGCATGATTAGTAAAGGTAAAAAGTTGGTATGGGTAGAGCTAATTTCAGTCCTTGTTTTGCTGATTTTTTCTGCGACAGGGATGGGAATGGCTCAAGGGAAAATTTCTGGTTATATGTTTGGGGACTATTTCTATGTTTTGAACAGCCACGACTCGAGTTTAAAAGGACAGAACGGCTTCTGGTTCAGAAGAATCTATTTTACTTACGATCACAAACTTCCTTCTGACCTCGCAGTTAGATTCAGGCTTGAGATGAACAGTCCTGGTGACTTTGAAACCCGTGATACCTTGAAACCCTATATAAAGGATGCATATCTTAGTTGGAGGAAAAACGAGCACAATCTTTTTGTGGGAATCTCTCCTACGCCAACCTGGGAGTTCATCGAGGGTTTCTGGGGATATAGATCCGTAGAGAAAACACCTCTTGACCTTTTCAAAATGGGAGATTCACGAGATCTCGGAGTGGCTTTCAAAGGGAAACTAAGTAGAGTTTTTGGATATCACATAATGTTTGCAAATGGGGAAGGAACTAAATCTGAGGTAAACAAAGAGAAAAAAGTTTATGCATCGTTCCTTTTTAGTCTTACCGAAAAGATTCAGTTCGAATTTTACGGAGATTATGGCCAAGGCGCAGATCATATGGACAACTTCGTTTATCAGGGCTTTCTCGGATATAAAAGTAAAAAATTCAGATTGGGACTGCAGTATTCTCATCAGAGAAAGGAGCAGGGAACAGGAAAGAAAACTTTAGAACTCGATGTCTTCTCCGCTTTTATGGTTTTTAAAATAGGAAAGAATTCCATTTTTCTAAGATGGGATAGAATGAACGATCCTAATCCAGCAGGTCCCAAAGTAAGTTATGTTCCTTTTAGCGGAAGCAATCCTTTCTCCCTTTTCATTGCAGGTTTTGATGCTAAGCTGAGCGATAACGTTTCTTTTATTCCGAATATAGAGTATTTTGCTTATGAGAGATTTGAAGGGGTCAAGCCTAAGAATGATTTTCACTTGAAATTAACTCTTTTTTACTCATGGTCTCAGTGAAGGATAAAAAATGATAAGGAGGTTTTCAATGAAAAATAGATTTTTAAAGTTTGTAAGATTAGGGTTAATTTTTCTCTTTCCTCTTACTTCTTTTACTCAAGAAATAGAACTTCTCGGAGCAGGTGCAACTTTCCCCTATCCTCTATATTCCAAGATGTTTGATGTCTACTATAAGGCTGAGAGAATCAAAGTTAACTATCAGTCAATTGGCTCTGGTGGAGGAATAAGACAGCTTCTTGAAAAAGCAGTGGATTTTGGAGCAACGGATGCATTCATGACCGATGTGCAACTTGGCAAAGCCGAGGGAAAGATTCTTCACATTCCCATTTGCCTTGGAGCAGTGGTGGTAACTTATAATCTTCCTGGAAATCCAGAGCTCAGGTTAACTCCTGATATTATAGCTGATATATTTCTTGGGAAAATTACTATGTGGAATGATTCAAAGATTCAGAAGCTCAATCCGTCTTTAAAACTTCCTGCAAAAGATATTATTGTGGTTCATCGTTCTGATGGAAGCGGAACTACATTTATATTTGTGGACTATCTATCTAAGGTAAGTAAAGAATGGGAAGCTAAAGTGGGAAGAGGAACATCTGTAAACTGGCCCATAGGACTCGGAGGCAAAGGAAATGAAGGAGTTTCGGGTCTGGTGAAGCAGACCCCTAACAGCATTGGTTATGTAGAGCTTATTTATGCTATCACCAATAACCTTCCTGTAGCGTTTATAAAAAACAAGAGTGGAAATTTTATCAAGCCATCGATAGAGTCTGTTACCAAATCAGCAACTGTAGAAATTCCGGATGACACAAGAGTATCAATTACAGATACTAATTCCCAAAACGGCTACCCTATAAGTGGATTTACCTGGATAATTGTATATCAAGAGCAGAATTACAAGAATAGAAGCGAAGATAAGGCAAAGACACTTGTTAATCTTTTATGGTGGATGATTCACGAGGGACAGAAATACACCACCCCTTTAAATTATGCTCCCCTACCTCAAGAAGTTGTTTTAAAGGCAGAAAGAATAATTAAGTCAATTACATATAACGGAAAGCCTCTATTAAGGTGAAATGTGGGTTTGATAGAAGGGAGGGGGGTCCCCCCTCCCTTCCTTTACTTTCTTATTGAGGACGATTTATGCAAAAATTTCAAAACATGATAGAATAAAAAATAAGATCCCTAAAATGAAATCTTATAAAAAAAGAAGTGCAAATAAAGAATTGATATTTGAAAATTTATATAAAAAATTATTGCTAATTTCCTCTATTATCTTTTCGCTCCTGATTGTGTTTTTTTTCCTAACTCTTTTACTTGCTTCTATTTCTTCTATAAAAATTTTCGGACTCGGTTTTATTACAGGCAAGAAATGGGATCCAGTGTTCGAAGAATTTGGCGCATTACCATTCGTAGCAGGAACCTTTTTGACTTCCTTTCTTGCACTTTTGATTTCCATCCCTTTCTCCCTTGCTATATCCATATTACTGGGGGAGTATTTAAGAAAAGGTTTTTTCTCTTCGGTTTTCAGAAGTATTACTGAACTTTTATCAGGTATTCCTTCTGTAATTTATGGTATGTGGGGACTTTTTGTTCTTGCGCCTTTAGTTCGTTCCATGGAGCTAAAACTTGGTATTACACCCTATGGAGTTGGGATTTTTACTGCTTCCCTAATACTTTCGATTATGATCATTCCCTACTCATCATCTATAGGAAGGGAAATTATTTCCCTTGTCCCATCCGAGTTAAAAGAAGCAGCATACTCTCTTGGTGCCACAAGGTATGAAATGATTAAAATGGTAATACTTCCCTATGTTCGATCCGGCATTTTTGCTGGAATTCTTCTCTCCCTTGGGAGAGCTCTGGGAGAGACAATGGCAGTAACCATGGTCATTGGAAATAGAAACTCTCTTCCGAAAACTATTTTTGATCCATCAAATACAATGGCTTCTCTTATTGCTAATGAATTTACAGAAGCGGTAGGAGAACTCCATTTGTCTTCTTTAATAGAAATAGGACTCTTGCTTTTTTTAATAACCTTTTTTGTAAATCTTATAGGAAGAAGTATTGTGAGAAAATATAGGGTTCTCTGATGAGAAGCAATGTTTTTTTAAGAATATTGAAGGATAAAGCTTTCCAATTTGCAATACTTTTTCTCACATCAATTTGCGCTCTTCCTTTGATTTTTATTTTTATTTATATTATAAAAAATGGAATTTCATCCATTAACTGGGAGTTTCTTGTAAATCTTCCAAGACCTGTAGGAGAGCCTGGAGGAGGAATTGTCAATGCGATCGTAGGCACACTTCTTCTAATAACAATCGCTTCTTTTTTCTCTATACCTTTTGGGATAACCACAGGACTCTATCTTTATGAAAATAGTAAGGGGAAATTATACCAAATTGTCTCCATTTGCGTGGATCTTCTTCAAGGTATTCCGTCTATAGTGATAGGAATAGTCTCATATCTCTGGATTGTAAAACCCATGGGTAGATTTTCAGCTTTCTCAGGTGGAGTTGCTCTTTCTTTTTTAATGTTACCAGTAATAATAAGGTCAACTGAGGAAACCCTAAAAATGATACCCGAAAGCTTAAAGGAGGCTTCTTTAGCCCTGGGAGTTTCCTATTACAGAACCATTCTCAGAGTTATTCTTCCTGCGGGACTAGGTGGTATATTGAGTGGAACGCTGGTGGGAATCGCAAGAATTGCAGGAGAAACAGCACCTCTTCTATTCACTGCTTTTGGGAATCCATTTATGAATTTCAATATCTTTAAGCCAGTGGAGGCTATACCTCACATTATTTTTAATTATGCAAAAAGCCCTTTTCCTGAATGGCATACAAAAGCATGGGGAGCCTCCTTTGTTTTATTATTAATTGTTTTTATTTTAAATTTATTGACTAGGCTGGTGAGCAAAAAATGGAAAGTTCAGTTTTGAAAATAGTAAATTTTTCTGCTTATTTTGGTGAAAATAAGGTGGTAAAGAATGTAAATCTATCCATTCCCCAGAATAAAATCACAGCTATAATGGGTCCTTCTGGGTGTGGAAAAACAACTCTTCTTCGCTGTATCAATCGCCTTCACGAGCTATCTCCGGAAGCAAAGATAGAAGGTAAGATTTATCTACGAGAAACGGATATATATTCTGTAGAGCCCATGCTGATAAGGAGAAGAATAGGCATGGTCTTTCAAAAGCCCAACCCATTTCCTACAATGAGCATCTATAAAAATGTAATTTCAGGTGCATACCTGAATGGTTTAAAAATCCCAAAAGAGGAAGAGGAAAGGATTGTGGAAGAGACGTTGAAAAAAGTTGGGCTATGGGATGAGGTGAGAGATTCCCTCCGCAGAAGGGGAACATATTTATCGGGAGGTCAACAACAGAGACTTTGCATAGCCCGAGCTATTGCCCTTACTCCGGAGATTATTCTCCTTGATGAACCCACATCAGCATTAGATCCAATTTCTTCAGCAAAAATTGAGGAGTTATTAGTTTCATTAAAAAAAGATTATACTATTATAATTGTGACCCATAACATTCAGCAGGCATCGAGGATTTCGGATTACACCGCCTTTATGTTATTAGGTGAGATTGTCGAGTGCGACCGGACAGAAAAGATTTTTACTGTTCCCTCAGACCCGAGAACAGAAAACTATCTCTTAGGAAAATTTGGATAATGATGGAGGAGCCATGATAGAGGAAAAATTGATTAAATTGAAAGAGAAGATAATAGAGATGGCTGGAATAGTTGAGTTCATGATAGAAGAAAGCATAAAAGGGCTTACAGAAAGAGATAGAACCTTACTTCTTGATGTTATTGAGAAACAAGAGCCCAAGGTAAATGAGCTCGAAATAGAAATTGAGGACATAGGGATGAAATTTATCGCTCTCTATCATCCCGAAGCTGAATATTTGAGAACCGCACTCATGATTCTTCAAATCAACAATGATTTAGAGAGGATGGGAGACGAGGCTGTGAATATATCTGAAAGCGCCATCTATTTGATAGAGAGGGCTCCTGTCAAGCCCTTGATAGATATACCGAGGATGACAGAAATTGTGAAAGAGATGCTCAAAGATAGTTTAAAATCATTTATTGAGAAAGATGTGGGGCTGGCAAAAGATATATGCAAAAGAGATGATGTGGTAGATGCTTTGAGAGATCAAATTTATAGAGAGCTTATAACTTATATGAGTAATGATCCCACTACAATTGAGCGAGCTCTCCATCTCCAAAGAATAGCGAGAAGTCTTGAAAGGATTGCTGATCTTTCTACAAATTTATGTGAAGATGTCATCTATATGGTGAGTGGCAGAGTAATAAAGCACAGAAAGGACGAGATAAAAGCTTGAAGAGCTAATTTCATGGTCAAAAATGAGAGGTAAGAGATATTTAACTCTGAAAGTTTTATTTTAGAAATTGATGCATCAAAATAGTTGAGGTAGAAGGTTGAACCAAAATATTCTTTGCTTTTTCATCGATACTACTTGATATCTCTACTTTCTTCTATCTCAATTACCCTCTGGAATATTTCTATTTAAACTATTTATCCATCTTTCCGCTCTTCTTTAAATTATCTCTTGGCATATGCTGAGGAACCCTACAAATAAAAACTCTTGACAACCCTGGGGCGGAGTATAATAATTTTCTATGATTTTGGAAATACTAAATTATTGCGATAATTAATGGTTTGGAAAAAGCTTGGCAAGTGTGTATAATTAACTATTTAAAATAATGGAGGATTAATTATGAAAATTCATGAATATCAAGCAAAAAGTATTCTTGCAAAATTCCATGTCAAAATCCCTAAGGGAGGTGTGGCTGATAAACCTGAGGAAGTGAAAAAAATTGCAGAGGAGATAGGAAAACCCGTGGTGATTAAAGCTCAGATTCATGCTGGAGGAAGAGGTAAAGCAGGAGGTATTAAGGTGGCAAAAACTCCTGAAGAGTCAGAAAAAATAGGTAGGGAAATGCTGGGAAAGACACTTGTGACATATCAGACAGGACCGGAAGGAAAAGTTGTTAGAAAGGTTCTTGTGGAAGAAGCTCTCGAAATTGAGAAAGAGCTTTATCTTGGAATAGTTTTGGACAGAATAAAGGAATGTCCTGTAATTATGGCTTCTCCTGAGGGTGGTATTGAGATAGAGAAAGTTGCTGAGGAACATCCCGAGCTTATATTCAAGGAATGGGTGGACCCTCTTGTTGGGTTTCTTCCTTATCAGGCAAGGAAACTTGCGTTTTCCCTGGGATTGAAAAACAAAGCTTTTCAGGAATGCGTGAATTTCATAATGGCGCTTTGGAAGGCATTCCATTCCACTGATTCCTCTCTTGCAGAGATTAACCCCCTCGTTCTTACAAAAGACCAACAAGTTCTGGCACTGGATGCGAAAATGAACTTTGACGATAATGCTCTCTTCAGACATCCTGAGATAAAAGAGATGAGAGATATTTTTGAGGAGGAACCTCTTGAAGTAGAGGCTTCAAAATATGATTTGAATTATATAAAGCTTGATGGAAATGTGGGATGCATGGTCAACGGCGCTGGCCTTGCCATGGCAACAATGGATATTATAAAACATTCGGGTGGAATGCCAGCAAACTTCCTCGATGTGGGAGGAGGAGGAGCTAATGAAGAAAGAGTGAGAAATGCTTTCAAGATTCTGATTTCAGATAAGAATGTTAAAGCTGTTCTTATAAATATTTTTGGCGGGATTGTTAGGTGCGACATTGTGGCACAGGGTGTGGTAAATGCAGCAAAGGAAGTAGGAGTTAATCTTCCCATTGTAGTTAGGCTGGAAGGGACAAATGTGGAAATTGCAAGGGAGATTTTGATGAATTCTAACCTGAATCTTTATGTGGCAAAGACTATGAAAGAAGCCGCTGAAAAAGCAGTGGAACTTGCTAATAAAAATTGAGAGGAGAAGAGAGATGGCAATTTTAATTGATAAAAATACCAGGGTAGTGGTTCAGGGTTTTACTGGTAAAGAGGGAACTTTCCATTCACAGCAAATGCTTGAGTATGGAACAAAAATAGTAGCAGGGGTTACTCCAGGAAAGGGCGGAACCATCCATCTGGGTATTCCTGTTTACAACACAGTGGAAGAGGCTGTGAACAAGGAAGGGGCAAATGCTTCCATAATTTTTGTCCCTGCTCCCTTTGCGCCAGATGCGATTGTGGAAGCAGTGGATGCAGGAATAAAATTAGTTGTATGTATTACCGAAGGAGTTCCTGCCCTTGATATAGTAAATGTTAAAAAATTTATAACCTCAAGGGGAGCAAGATTAATCGGTCCTAACTGTCCCGGGGTGATTTCACCCGGTAAATGCAAAATGGGTATAATGCCAGGACACATTCATAAACCAGGGAACATTGGAATTGTCTCCCGTTCTGGAACTCTTACATATGAAGCTGTGGATCAGCTCACAAAACTTGGATATGGTCAATCCACTGCAGTGGGGATTGGTGGAGATCCCATTGTGGGCTCAACATTTGTGGATATTTTGAAACTTTTCAAAGATGATCCTGAAACATCTGCAGTGGTTCTTATTGGAGAAATAGGAGGTTCTGCAGAGGAGGAAGCTGCAGAATATATAAAGAGAGAATTTAAAAAACCTGTTTTTAGCTTTATTGCTGGGCAGACAGCTCCTCCGGGAAGAAGAATGGGACATGCTGGTGCAATAATCTCAGGAGGTAAAGGCACTGCAGAAGAAAAAATGAGAGCTCTTAGTTCTGCTGGAGTTCATGTGGTTAAATCCCCTTCGGAGATAGGAGGGAAGGTTAAAGAGGTTCTCGGTTAGTAAAAATTTCATCCCCAGGAGGTTTAAATGAAATTCAAAAGAGGTTTCATATGGATTTTATGCTTTCTTCTCTTCTTTTTCCTCGGTCAATTAAGTTACAAATTCGATTTAATTACCACGCTTACTGACTCCATTGTATCTCTATTCATCCAAGAAGATATTTTTTACCCATCAACTGAAAATAAGAATCCCCTTATTTTTGAAAAGAAAGAAGTTTCCTATCCTTTTAAGCTGATTGTTTACGGAGACTCAAGGGAGAGAGCAACTGTGCATAAAAGCCTCATTATTAAAAAAATAATAGAGGAAAAACCCGAATTTGTTATACATCTTGGAGATATGGTAACCTTCCATGACGAACATCAGTGGGAGATATTTGATGCATTTGATGGGCAAATTATAAAGAGTGGCATTCAGTTCTTCCCTGTTCTTGGCAATCATGAGTATAGGGTTTCTCGAACCACAGAGATAATTCCGAAAAAAGGAGATCCAGCCATTCTTCTAAAAGGATATTTCAAGAGGTTTCCTTTCCTTGAGGGAAGGAGATGGTATTCTTTCATTTACGGAAACTGTAAATTTATAATGCTCGATACCATGGTGGAACATTTACCCGGATCTCCTCAATACGAGTGGGTGAAAAAAGAGATTGAAAATGGAAAGGGGAAGTTTGTTTTTGTCTGCATGCATCATCCTCCTTACACAAAAACTAAATATGGAAAAGCGAGAAAAGAGGAGAAGGTGCTGGCAAAGTTAATAGAGGATTTAAATGGAAAAGGCTTCAAAACACATATAGTTTTCACTGCTCACAAACATAACTATGAGAGATATCTAATAAATGGAGTAAATTACATTGTTACTGCAGGTGGTGGTGCTCCTCCTTATGATGTAAAAAGAGATAAAGATGATTTTTATAAAGAGCAAGGCCCCAGTTATCATTATTGTAGGCTGTGGATATATGAGAATAAAGGAAAATTTGAAATGGTGAGACTTTCAAAGGATCTCTCCAAATGGGAAATAAAGGATGGTTTAGAATTTTGATCTGAATTTGCTAAAATCAAAGTGTTTAATATGGAAAGAGTTTCTCCAAGATTTCATTCAGGCTTGGCTTTTATTCTTGGGATTTCCCCTTCCTTTTCTATCCAAACAATAACAGAAGAGCAAAAGAATTTCTTTTTTATAGTATTTACCTGATCCTCGATATGTTTTTCAAAAAGATGGAATGGTAGAGTTTTTCCACCCTCTTTTCCTGATTTGACGAAATCTTGATATAGTTTTTTCACTTCTTCCTTCTCTTTTCCTGTGGAGAGTTTGAAAAACTGTCTTGTTCTCGGAGGTGTAGGTTTCATAACTGTTTTTTTTGAATTTGAGAGTTCATCTTCTCTCTTTTTCGTTAATTTTTCCCACAGAACTTCGTAAGTCCTTAACCTCTGAACAATATGATTAAATAGAAATTGCTGGCTTAAAGTGAAAATTGTTCTCCCCACCATACTCTTGATCTCCTTTGAAATCTCTTCGTGAAGCTTAACGGGAGGGCTCTTCTCAAGTCCGCCAAAGTAGTTCTCGTATTTTGTTATAAGCTCCTCCAATTTGCTTTTTAGATTTTTGAGTTTATTAGTTAGATTCTCCATTATTTTATCCTGTAAAACCACATCAAAAACAACCAAAGTTCCACAGCATAAGGAATCCTTTTATTAGCAATAAGAACATCAAGACTTTTAAAATCTTTTACAAGATTAAATAGCTCAAAAAGATCCTCCGCCTCTTCCTTTCCAAATTTGGCATAGTGTCTTTTGAATTTTCCCTCCCCTTCTTCATAATAATAATTTGAACATCGCGCTTTTTCTACAGCTCTTGCATAATTTTCTGAATTTTCATATGCAAAGGAAATGGTTATTGTAAATGGAGGTTTGTAGTTGGGATCGATAATTTCTCTAAGTCTTTCCTCTTTCAATTTTTCATAAACTTCTCTATAAGGCTCTTTTATCATCGATGATTTTTTATTATACAATATCAAAGAATTAGCATACAATCTCCATAACTGAAAAATTTGTATTTTTTCTTTATCGCTTCAGAGTATGCTTTCTTCATGAGATCTAACCCAGCAAAGGAGGAGACAAGGATAAAAAGTGTGGATTTGGGAAGGTGAAAATTTGTTAGCAAGGATGAAACCACATTGAATTTAAAAGGAGGATAAATAAAAAGGTCTGTCAAAAATCCATTCCTTCTTATTTTTCCCTGGTAAAAGGATGATTCGAGAGCTCTTACTACTGTAGTTCCCACAGCAACAATTCTCTTTCTTTTTTTAAGACCACTTTCGATAACATCAGCAGCAAAATCATCTATAAATACATATTCTTCTCCCATTTTGTGTTTTTCTATCTCTTTCACCCTAACAGGTCTGAAAGTTGCTTCTCCCACATGAAGGGTAATCTCCACAATTTTTATCCCTTTCTCCTTAATTCTTTCCATTATTTCTTTTGTGAAATGAATCCCAGCTGTGGGTGCTGCTATGGAGCCATTGAATTTTGCCCAAATTGTCTGATAAAATTCAAGGTCTTTTTCCCTTAAAGAATCCGCGTTCTTTTCTCTCTTTATATAAGGGGGAAGAGGAGCATATCCATGTTCATTCAAATATTTTCTGAGCTCGTCTCTGCTGAAATGAAATCTTAGAAACCTTCTTCCCATCTCCCCTTCTTCAAAAACCTCTCCCTCAAGGGATACCCCTTCCAGTTTAAAGTTTATCCCTTTTTTCAATCTTCTAGCTGGTTTGCAAAGCGCTTCCCACAAACCCTCTTCAGTTTCTTTAAGTATGAGGATTTCTACCCTTCTATCTTTGCTATCTTTTACAAAAAATTTCGCAGGAATAACTTTTGTATTGTTGATCACGAGTAGGTCTTCCTCTCCTAAAAAATTAGGAAATTCCTTGAAATCCGAATCTATAATCTTTCCTGTGGCTTTCTCCACCACCATCATTTTTGATAGGTCTCTTTTATCTCTTGGTAACTGGGCAATTAATTCCTTTGGAAGATAGAAATCAAAAAGGGAAATATCCATTTTTAGAAAAGTTTTTTCTGGGAGCCAGGAGTAATCCCCAAGTGTTTGTAAACTTTCTCAGTCGCTATCCTTCCTTTCTGGGTTCTTATTATATAGCCTTCCTGAACAAGATACGGTTCATAAATCTCCTCTATTGTTTCTTTGTCTTCGTTAACAGAAGCTGATATTGCATTTATTCCCGCTGGTCCTCCATTGAATCGAGATACCAGGGTCAATAGAATTTTTCTATCCACTTCATCAAATCCAGCGCTATCGATCTGAAGTTTTTCAAATGCAGAGAGAGCTATGGGAAGAGAAATATGGGATTTTGATTTTACCTCTGCGAAATCTCGAACCCTCCTGAGAAGCCTGATAGCGATTCTCGGTGTCCCTCTTGCTCTTTTTCCTATCTCAAGAGCAGCATCTTCATCTATGGAAACACTGAGAATCTTGGATGTTCTTTCCACAATGCATTTAAGCTCTTCAGGCGAGTAAAACCCAAGATAATGGATTATCCCGAATCTGCTTCTTAGGGGAGAAGATATCAAACCTGCTCTTGTGGTAGCTCCTATGAGAGTGAATTTTGGGATGGAGAGCTTATAAGCTCTTGCAGATGGACCATGACCCACGACAATGTCAAGAGTAAAATCCTCCATGGCTGAATATAGAATTTCTTCCACAGATGGATGCAATCTATGAACTTCATCTATGAAGAGAATCTCGTTCTCTTCAAGGTTTGAAAGAATAGCAGCAAGATCCCCTGCTTTCTCAATGGCAGGTCCTGAAGAGGTTTTTATGGGAGCGTTCATTTCATAGGAAATAATGTAAGCAAGGGAAGTTTTACCCAGCCCGGGTGGTCCATAGAGAAGAACATGATCAAGAGTTTCTTTCCTCTTTTTTGCTGCTTCAATGAATACTTTGAGATTTTCTTTTACTGTTTCTTGACCTATAAAATCTTCGAAGGTTCTTGGTCTTATATTTTTTTCGAATCTTAAATCTTCTTCAGTGGGTTTTGGATTGGAAAAAGCTCTCATTTTTTAGATATTGCCTTCAAAACCTCTCTGAAAATTTTCTCAAAACCATCCTCTGAATCGCTCTTTCTGAGAATTTTCTCCACAATTCCCATAACATCCTTTTTCTTATATCCGAGATTCACAAGAGCTGAAATTATGTCATCTTTTAGGGTATAAGAAGTTTTCTCCATCCCGAGCTTCCCTGAAAGCTCCACCATAACCCTCATGGCTGTCTTCTTGCCTACCCCGGGAAGAGAATGTAGTCTTTGAACCTCACCTTTTTCAACTGTCTTTGCAAATTCTTCAGGTTCTAAACCTGAAAGAATATTTAAAGCAAGTTTCGGACCCACTCCACTTATTTTTGTAAGTTTTTCGAAAAGATTCCTCTCTTCTCTGTTCAAAAAGCCATAAAGATTTATATTCTCCTCACGAATAAAAGTAGAAATGAAAAGAGAGGCTTCCTCTCCTACAGAGCCAAGTTTAAAATAGGTGGGAAGAGAAACATAGGCTTTATATCCAATTCCGTTAACATCAACTACAACCTCTCCAGGTTTTTTTTCCATTATTTTTCCCTTAATGAATGAGATCATCTTAAATTTTTAAATTTTTTCGAGCTGAAAACATGACATATTGCCACTGCCATTGCATCTGAAACATCGTCCTCAATATCACTTTCTATCGGGATTATTTTTCTTATCATTTTTTTAACATTGCTTTTTCCAGCTCTTCCCCATCCTGTAATAGCCTTTTTTACCTCTGTGGTGGAATACTGGAAGAGAGGGCGCTCTTTCTCTCCTACAGCGGATATGAGAGCTCCTGTAGTAAGAGCTAAAATTATAGATGACTTTTTGAAAGGGGAATTAAATACGCACTCCATGGCTACTTCTTCGGGAGAATGATTTTCTATTACCGCCTTTATATTTTTCGATAAAAACCATATTTTCTCCTGTAAGTTTTTAGCCGGCGTTTTTATTACACCTTTCTCCAAAAGGATTAACCTTTCGCCTCTCTTCTCAATTACGCAATATCCAGTGGAGTTCAATGAGGGGTCTATCCCCATAACCTTCATGATACTCTTTTCTCTTCATATTTGGATATCTCTTCTTCCTCAATATCAAAATTAGCCCAGACATGCTGAACATCGTCATGTTCCTCGAGAGCTTCCATCAGTCTTAGCATTTGCTCTGCTTCTTTTCCTTTCAATTTGACATAATTCTGAGGGATATAACCGATCTCAGAGGATGCTGGTTCTACACCGCTATTCTTTATTGCCTGTAAAACGCTCTCATATGTTTCAGGAGGTGTTACAACCTCGAAATTTGAGCCGTCAATTCTTACATCTTCCCCGCCACGGTCGAGGACAATCTCTATTAATTTATCCTCTTCAATTTTCTCCCTTTCTATTACAATATAGCCTTTTCTTGAGAACATCCATGATACGCAACCTGATTCTCCGAGATTTCCCCCATTTTTTGAGAATATATGTCTGATTTCTGAGACGGTTCTGTTTCTATTGTCTGTCATAACCTGAACATAAACTGCCACACCTCCTGGTCCATAGCCTTCATAGAATATTTCCTCAACTTTTTCACCCTCTATCTCGCCAGTTCCTCTCTGGATCGCTTTTTTTATATTTTCAGCTGGCATATTCACTGCTCTCGCATCAGCTATAGCTTTTCTTAGTCGTGGATTTGATTCAGGGTCTCCTCCCCCCATTCTTGCAGCAACTATAAGCTCCCTTATTATTTTTGTGAACATTTTACCCCTTTTTGCGTCTGCAGCAGCCTTTTTATGTTTTATTGAATGCCATTTTGAATGACCTGACATCTTTACTCTCCTTCCTTAGAATTTCAAGAAAATATTAACATACATGAAAAATATATTCAACTAAATAACTAAAATTGGAAAACATATATAAGCCATTGACCAGCTCACTCTAATTTTTAAGTATGTTTTAAGAAATTGTAAAATAAAATGACGAAAAGAAATTTAGAGTTTCCGATTTTATTTTCCATAAATCCCATCCATTTTAGAGGAGAAATAATAGTTCGGGCTTTTTACTACCCATGGTGGAGACCAGAATACTTCGCTTATACTTTGGCTAAGCTCACCCTCTGGTTTTTAAAAGAGAGGGAAATAATAATTGATCTCAGGAGATTTTACGAAAAATTCGGTTAATTTTTAGTAAGTATAATACTTCCATTCCTACTTTAGCTAAATATCATATAGAACAGGCAGAAATGGGAGGTATAGACCTTTTATCCTTGGGTGGACTGAACCATATCCCACAGTTCCAAATGTCACCTTAACAGAGTTCGATATTTTGAATAGTTTCTTACTAGATTTGAAAGAATTTCCTGATTTCAAATTCCGCATATTCTATGATCAGACCGTAAGAATGTTCTGGAAGTTCAGGATTGTGGAAGAGGAAGCATACAATTTTGAAAATCCAAAAATGAGAGGAAACTTTTATCCCTGATGTCACTTATATATCTCAAAAATATTTCAAAGCGAATGGAAAACCTGTTATATGGTTATATCTTACAAGACTTTATAAAGGAGATGGGAAAGGGATATTGGAGGAGAACAGGGAAAGATTGGGCGGGAATGTTTTTATAATTGCTGATGAACTTTTCAGCCATCATCCAACAAAAGAATAAAAAATCAAAATATTCGATGCGATTGAATGTTACCGAATATGCGTTGATGAGCACTCTTATAGAGATGGTGCGAATTCCAGGGAAGTAATAGATATTGCAATTCCTTATTATGAGTTGTGGAAAGAAAAGGTTGAGAATATCACGAACAAACAAGGGAAAAAATTGAAGTTTATTTAGCCTGTGGAGACACAATTTAACGATGACCTCCTTCCGGATAGAGTCTCTTTTTAATAATTTTACAGCGACTCTCCAGAGGATTTTCAGTATTACTGGGAGAGATTAAAAAGTATAATACCCTCAGATGGAGGAATAGTTTTTGTTATGAGTTTCAATGAATGGTATGAGACAACTGCTATAGAGGAATGCCTTACTCCTTCTATGCCCTTCCGTTACCACTGGGGAGATGATTTTACAAAAGTGCTAAGGAGAGTCTTCAAGAAAGAGTGAAATGCTTGAAAAAGAAGTAAAAGATAAATTTATAAAGTGGAGGGGTCAACAAAAACATCAATAAATGGGGGTTTGTATGTAAATAAGATAAAAAGAAATGCGGAAACGAGGAGAAGTAAGATCACAAGCCATCTGAAAAAAAACGATAAATTTTCAATCTTTTCAAGTTCCTTATCCATTAGTGATCCTGCAACTCCCGAAGAATAAGTAACCAATAATGCCCATAAAATTTCAATTGCATTTGATACTGATTTACCAAAAATAGCAGGCACAAGATACCAGACAAGAAAAATCATCCATGGGACAATAACTGTTGTGAAAGATCTTGTATAAAAGAATTTCCACCACTTGAAAGTTTTTCTCTTTACAAAGAAATACTCGAAAAGGCTTGCTATAAGGTAAGACCAGAATGCCATCTTTAGATGTTGAAAAACTGACTCATTAATACCACAGAAGGGTTTTAATATGTTAAGATTTGTAATGTGGTATCCAAAATGAAGCAAAATAAAGAGCATAAAATAGAGCAGAGCTTTCAAAAAAACATTCATACTCTCTCCTTTCGAATTTTAGTTTCGAATTAATTTTAGCATTTAATTTAACATTTGAAAAATATTAAAAATCCACACGCAGAAATTAAGGAGAAATTCCAGAGAAATTGTAAAAAAAATTTGATATTACTTTAGCTCATGAATAAATCGCTAATCTTTATAAAAATTGTCTATTCATGTAAAATTTGACACTAAGGAGTTAATAAATATAATATGAAAATAAATGCAAATTTGTAGAAATAAAATAGCTTTTCAGCTTTTCATCTCTACTCAGAATTTGAAATCTCTATTCTCCGACCAATTTATGAGCTTCTAAAAGAGAGCTTTTCGTGCATTTTGACAAAGGATATCGGAGAGGTTATCGCTTTCCATCCAGATATTCTTGTTCTTGCCAATCATCACTATTCATATTTTAGAAAGCTAATTCCTGAAGCAATTATTGTATGGACACGTCATGGTTTTGCAAATAAAAATTCTCTTAAGTTAGGTGTTGAGGGTGCTGATTTTGCCTGTGTTTCAAGCGATTGGGTGAAAGAGGACTGTATTGAGAAGGGTCTGAAGCCAAGGCTCGGTTTCTGGGTGACAGGATTTGTTTTAATGGATAAAATATTTTCAGGGAAATGGGAAAGAGAGCAAATTCTACCAGAGGGATTCCCTTTTGGAAAAAAGACTCTACTATATGCTCCCACATGGAATAGATATTTTACATCAATTGAGATTCTGGGAATCGAAGGACTTTTAAAGATTGGAAAATATTTTCCTCATCTCAATATAATTGTTAAGCTCCATCCCAATATACCCCACATTTATCCCTGGATAATGAAAAAATGGGAGCGCATCAAAAATGATAGTATTATTCTCATCAAGGATTCAAATAAAGATATTTACCAATTTTTCCCTTTTACTGACATACTTCTTACAGATGCTTCCTCTGTCATGTTCTTTTTTCTTGCTATGAACAGACCTATTATCCTTTTAAACAATCCCAAAAGATTTCTTGAGAAGGAATATTATGATCCCATTGCTCCTGAGTGGAAATGGAGAGATATGGGTGAAGAAGTGGAGACATTACCAGAGCTTATCAGGGCAATTGGGAGGGCAATGAATCATCCTGAAGAGAGAACCGAGAAAAGAGCTCTTTACAGGGAGAGGGTCTTCGGAAATCTGACGGATGGAAAGGCGAGTGAAAGAATAGCTAAAAAGCTGAGAGCTCTTCTTAAGCCTGAAAATCATGAGAAAGAATGGGTGGATATTTCATGGAATGCTGTAAAGGTTGTGAGATTAAATGTGAAAGGGTTAAAAAATTGGAAAAAAAGAAGATTTCTCAGTAAAATAGGTAAATTAATTAATCTTTTCCCTCCTCTTAAACTTTTTATAAAGAGATTGATAAGATGGTAGGAGAATACAAAAGATTTTCCATCGCAGGGTTGGTTGTAGCAGGAGGTATGGGAACAAGGCTCGGTCTTGGACCAAAAGCTTTTCTCAAGCTTGATAAAGATAACCTTCTCCAGAGAGGGGTTTCCAATCTATCAGGATTTGTGGATCGTATTCTTGTGGGTGTTCCTTCAGGTTGTTTAAAAAAAGCGGAAAAGCAATTAGGAGACGTAGCAGAGGTTTATCCCGGAGGAAAGAGCAGGCAGGAAACAATAAAACTTCTTTTTAAAAGAACAAAAGAGGAAATTATTGTTATCTACGATATAGTTCGTCCCTTTACCAGTAAAGAGCTTCTCAGAAAAGTTATAGAGAGTGCGCTCCGTTTCGAGGCATGTGGAACTTTCATGAATTCCAGCCTTCCGGTCTTTCTTTCTGAAAAAGATTTCGCAATTTCATCCATTCCCAGAAACAAAATCCTGATTCCTCAGTCTCCTCAGGCATTCAGAAGAGAAATTCTTGAGAGAGCTTTTGAATTTGCTGACAAAAACAATATTGAAGAACAGACATTGTATGAGCTCGTTTTAAAAATAGGGGTGAAAGTTTACATAGTAATGGGAGAAAAACAAATATTAAGATTACAACACCTCTTGACTGGGAAATAGCAAAAAAAAGTGATTCTACCAATTATAAAGAGAGAAAGGAGAAAAAATGGGAAGTGAAATCCGACAAATTAAAAATAAAAAACTCTTTATTTGGGATGAAACCCTTAAAATTGAAGATTACATTCTTGCAACTTATTATATTGAGACCTCTCTTGATCCTGAATTTTCAGCAATTGCCATTGCCATGGAGCAGAGTGCAACCACAACAAAGATCTCAGGTGTGAAAGATTTTAATCTCTCCCCCTTCACCGCAAGAGTTGTATCAATTGAAATTCTTGGTGAAACTGAAGAGATTATCCTTCCTCCTTACAAGTTGAACACTTCAATTTACAAAGGAGAATACAAAGAGAAAGGATACCATTCATGCAGAGTAAAGATTGCTTTTCCTATTGCCAATTTCCAAAAGAGTTTGATAAATCTCTGGAATGCAGTGGGTGGAGAAGTGCACAGGATTGGGTTTTTAAACACAGTAAAGATAATGGATATTGAAATGAGCGAAAGATATCTGGATGAGTTCAAAGGTCCTCTTTATGGTATTCATGGGATAAGAAAAAAGTTTGGGATTAAGAATAGACCAATCTTTGTAAGGTCAACAAGACCAGCTGTGGGATTAACTACAGAGGAGATGGTGGAGATAGCAAGGAAAGTTTTGAAATGTGGATTTGACGGAGTGAAAGACGATGAACTTACAGTGGACAATTCTATATCTCCTTTTGAAGAGAGGATTAAGAAAATGGTGGAAATGGTCAGAAAAGTAGAGGATGAAACAGGAGAAAAAAAGTTTTATATAGCAAATATAATAGATGAGCCTTTAAAAACCTTAAGACTTGCTGAACTTGCAGTAAAGGAAGGAGTAGATGTTCTTCTTGTATCGCCTGTGCTTCAGGGATTAGGAATTGTTCGGTATATATCAGAAATGACCGGTCTTCCTGTTATGTCTCACAATAGCTGGAATGATTTTTTGACCAGGCATCCGAGATGTGGAGTTAGTGAGGAGTTATGGATAAAAATTCAGAGAATAGGTGGAGCGGACATGATATTTCTTCCTGGAAATTTTGCCACTGATATGGCTGAAAGAGAAGTGGAGAAAGGATGTATATCTGCGTGTTGCTCAGAACTTGGAAATATTCTTCCCTCTCTTCCAGTTCTTGCTGGAGGCAAGACACCTCAGGGTCTAAAAAGCTATGTGGAAAGAGTTGGGTTCCCTGAGTTTTTGCTTATAGTTGCCACAGCTGTTGATGGTTGTCCTGATGGAATAGAGGAAGGAGCAAAAAGATTTCGTGAGGCATGGGATATGACATTGAAGGAATTTTCGACGGGGGAGTCTTTGAAATAGGGCAATGAATACGCTGAAATTAGCGATGGGAGCTTTTGCTATTTTTCTCCAATTCTTAAAGGATATTTTTCCCCTAAAACTCAAGAAAAATTTCATTTCAAAAAAAACAAAATAATTCTATTCGGTTTTCCCATTCACAACCTCGGTCTTCAGGCATTGACTTTCACTGCTGTTGATCAGCTGAAAAGGAGATTTCCTGATAAAGAAATTTATTTTTTCAATACCCAGGATTTTCTAAGGTCTGAAAGGGAAAAAGAAATTTTTAATTTCAAAATTTTACCATGGGAGCTCGATACAAAACTTGGACTCCTTGGAATTCCGGGAAAACTGTCCAGTATAATTTTTGAGGGTAATAGGAATAAAGAAATAGAAAATCAAATTAAAGATGTTTTAAAAAATTCTTTTCTTGCCTTTGATATAAGTGGCTATTCTTTTTCTTCTCAATGGAAATTCTCCTTCTCAATTCATTATTTATTAAATATTATGATAGCTAAAAGATTTGATATACCCTTCTATATTCTCCCCCAGTCTATTGGTCCATTTCGCTATTCCATTTTTCAAAAAATTTTCCTTTTCCCTTTGATGAAGTTTTATATAAGTTATCCCGATAAAATCTTTGTTAGAGAAAGAAATGGCTTGAAATGGATAGGGAGATTCAGGGAAAGGGATTTTGAATTAAGCTATGATATGGTTCTTCTCAACAGAGAATATAATTTAAATATATATATAAAAAAGGAAATTCCTTTCAAAGAGATAAAAATTGAAGCAAATTCTGTAGGAATTATTCCAAATGTAAGGGTTCTTGAAAGAACGAAAAAGGAGATTCTTTATCCAATCTATTTCTCAATGATAAAAAGAATTCTTGATTCAGAAAGAAAGGTTTTTCTCCTCGCGTATTCAAAAACAGAGTTAGAAATAATAAAAGAAATTTTCGAATTTTTCAAAAGGGATAATAATGTAAAGATTTTAACGGACGATTTGAATGTTTTTGAGATGGTTAATGTAATAAAACAATTCGATTTTATTGTTTCATCCCGTTATCATTCAATTGTCCATGCGTATAAGAATGGAGTCCCAGCTTTAGCAATTGGCTGGTCTGAAAAGTATCCTGAAATAATGGGAGAATTTGGACAATCGGATTACTGTTTTGATGTCAGGAATGAGCTGAAAGAAAAAGAGATCATAGAAAAACTCGAGAAACTATTAATTAATTTCAAGAAAGAAAGAAAAAAAATAATAAAAAAAATACTCTGAACTTCCATCTTTATCCAATGTTTTTGATAATTTTTTAATTTGGCGAGATGAGCAAGAAAAGGGAAATAGGTTTTAAATCGTAGCCAGGGGCTCGGGTTTTTCTTTTAGATTTCCAATTTCTGAGAATCCTTAAATCTCATTTTTTAGGAACTATAATATTTAAACCCTCAAATATTTCCTTTTTTTTGCTAATTTCCAGCACAAACGATTCGTTATCATATATTTTGCACTGTAGATTTCTAAGCGAAGTATTTCCTGGGGTTTCGAAAGCACGGGAATTAATGGGAAAGAAATAATTAGAGATACAGAAAAAACAATGACATTGGCTGGAAATTTCAAAAAGATAATGAAACAATTTTCCTCAAAAATCACAGTTTGAAATAGTTGATTTGAATAAATTAATTGATTATATTTTGTTTTGAGGAAAAAAATATGGGAGGGCTAAATGTTGGGGTTCGCAGTTAAATTTTTACCAAGAGGAAAGGAAAGCTTCCTCACACTTCTGATAATTCTTTTTTCCCTGAGTGTATTTTCTACGGGTTCTGAGATAAAATGGGGTGCTCCATCTTCTGAGAAGAGTTATGATGTTAAAATTGATTTTAATGTTCGTGTAAAGATGCGTGATGGAGTTGAGCTTTCTGCGGATGTTTATAGACCAGATGCAGAAGGCAAGTTTCCAGTTATTTTAGTGAGAACACCTTATATCAAAACCGGTCAGTTAAGATCAGGAAGGTTTTGGGCTAAGAACGGATACGTTTATGTGGCTATGGATGTTCGTGGCAGGGGTGATTCAGATGGTAAATTTATTCCATATCGAAATGATGGAATAGATGGGTTCGATTCCATAGAATGGTGCGCTTCTCAGCCATGGTCCAACGGAAAAGTAGGAACTCTTGGAGGCTCCTATCTTGGAAGAATTCAGTGGCTAACAGCAATTCTCCAGCCTCCCCATCTTGTAGCAATGGTAGTGAGTGTAACACCCTCTGATCCTTTCGTGGAGTGGCCTACTGGGGTTCATCTTCCCATGACTATAAGTTGGTATCATTACACAGCGGGTCGTGTGGCTCAGAACATGGATGCAGTAGACTGGGCAAAAATTCACTGGCACCTACCCTTATACACAATGGATGAAGCAGCAGGCAGACCGAATCCTCACTGGAAAGAGGATTTTGAACATTTACCCTCAGACCCTTACTGGGAACCTCTGCGTTATCAGGACAAATACCACAAAGTAAATGTTCCAATATTGCATATTTCTGGATGGTATGATGATGAGCAAGTAGGAACTCCTTTAAATTTTATAGGAATGGTTACGAAAGGTCCTGAAAGTGTAAGGACGAAACAGAAACTTCTAATGGGTCCATGGCCTCATGCCATTAATTCCACCAGCAAACTTGGGGAGGTGGATTTTGGACCCACTGCTGTTGTAGACCTTAACGGATATCTTAAAAGATGGTTTGATTACTGGCTGAAAGGAATTGACACAGGGATTATGTCAGAGCCTCCTGTGAGGATATTTGTAATGGGAGAAAACAGGTGGGTAGAGGAGAACGAGTGGCCTATTGGAAGAACTGTCTGGACAAAGTATTTCCTGAGAAGTAAGGGGCGAGCGAATAGCCTTTTTGGAGACGGAATTTTGTCCAGGATTCCTCCTGCTAATGAGCCTGAGGACTCTTATATCAGCGACCCATCAAATCCTGTTCCATTTATTACAGAACCTTCCTTTTCTCAGATAGGCAGCGCAGATGATTATCGTCCTATTCAAAGAAGAGATGATGTTCTTGTTTATACAAGTGAACCCTTACCAGAAGACACAAAGATCTGTGGTCCTATAAAAGTGAAACTTTATGCTTCATCCACTGCAAAGGACACAGATTTCATGGCTATGCTCCTTGATGTCTGGCCTAATGGATTTGCCCAGAGGCTTGTGGATGGAATGGTGCGTGCAAGATTTCGTGAAGGTTTAGACAAGCCATCTCTCATCACACCAGGAGTTGTTTACGAATACACCATTGATCTCTGGAACACATGCCAGATGTTCAAGAAGGGACATCGCATTCGTTTGCAGATCGCATCCTCTGCTTTTCCAAAGTATGATAGAAATCCTCAGAACGGAGGACCTCTCGGTAAAACCACAAATTTGATCCCAGCCCAACAGCGTATTTTTCACAATAAAAAATATCCTTCCCATGTAATTCTTCCCATTGTCCCTGATCAGAAAAATGATAAAAAATAAAAGCAAAGAGAGCAGGAATGATTTGAATTCATGAATTATTCTAAAAAGAATAAAAGAACGGAGGGAAAATGGCTATAAAAATGATCTTTTCAAAGAAAAATTTTATATTTTTAATATCATTTATTATCGCTTTCTTCCCTTATGTTCAGGCTCAGAATCTTGTATCCAATGTGGAAGGGAAAATTCGGGTTATCATTCTTCATTACGGAGATGGAAACTGGGGAGGATTCTGGCATGACCAGACTGTATTTTTCAGAGACCTGATAAATAAGATGGACAAAGATGTGGGTTTTGTAGTTCTAATAGGCAAGGACTCAAGAGCTGAAAAGGCTAAGGAAATTCTACATCCTTATACATTAGATAAACTTCCAGATGGCACTCCAAGAGTAAAATTTCTAACCGTGGATGTAAAAACTAAGGATTTTTATCCTTGGGCTCGAGATGGATATCTCATTCTCGCGGATAAAGATGGAAATCTTACCTTTCTCGATGTGGGATTTGGGGAAAAGCCTTTCCCCATAACAAACTTTGACGAAGTTTTTGCTAATGCAAGAACTCTTGCTGGTGTGATCCATCGTGGAGGAGGGAATATCAGAGCCACCGATACTGAGATGGTCATTGGAATGGACACATTTCTCTGAATCACTATTCCGGCTCGCTGGGCTTCTCAGCGTGGAACAGAGAATCTTTATTTTGCAGCAAAAGAACTAAAAAAGGAGGATTTACCACTGTATAAAGCACAGTTCGAAGCATACTGTAGATTCATTCACAGAGTTCTGGCTCATGATAAGAAATTAGTGATTCCTGGCAAAGAGGAATTCTTTGCACAACTGGAGAAAGGAGAGTTCAAATTCACAAAGAAAAGAGTTTATAACACAGGGGCTCAGCCTTCTTATCACACAGATGTTTATTTAGGACTCGGTCATGTGGATGAAAACGGAAGAAGAATTGTATTTATTGCAGATAGCAAACTGGGTGCTCAGGTTCTTGAGAGAATGACACCAAAAGAAAGAAGAGAAATTGAAAGAAAACTTCCCTCAATATTAGCAGAAGAGGGCTTTGCTGCTTCAGGCATTCCTGTTAGTGCAGAGCAGATTGCAAAAAGATTTCAATGGGAAGAACATAAACTACTTGATGCCTGCCTGAAAAAAGCATACGAGGTATCTGAAAAGCTGGATAAATCTGCACGAGAAATGGAGGGGTTAGGGTATAGAGTGATGAGAATTCCTTATCTTCCTAATGGGCTAGCCAGTGATGAGCCCTCGAGTGAGACTTTTGGTATAAGCTTTAACTATTCCAATGTGCTGGTGGAGGTATATGATAATGTAAGAAGAGTATACATCCCTGAATACGGTTTCCCACAGATGGACGAGGCTGCTACAGAGTCTTATCAGGACGCTGGGTATAAAGTAACTCGGATTAAAGGTTTTGTAACTCACAGCCTTACGCCTCGACTTGATGGAGCAGGACTCGACTGTCTTACCTCTGAAATTAGATTCCCTGTTAAGTGGGCAAAATATGATTCCAGTAAAAAGTAGATATTTTGCTTCGCACCCGCTTCATAGATAAATTCCCATTGGCTCTTCTGCGAATCCTCCATTTGCCTAATCTTCTCATTTTCCATTAGATGTCCAAGAAATTATTAAAGAACCTCATCCTTGATATAAAACAGTAAAAAGCTCCTTTGTTATCCATTCGAAAACTACCTTGTCATAGATAAGAGAGAATATCAGAAATTAAGCTGTCAAGAGGGGAGCTGAGCGGAGACTATTAATAGTTCCAGAATAAGAGAAGCCATCGGTGTTGGCTAAGGATCTGAGAGCATGCGAAATGGCATAAATTTTTTATGCCCTATTCTTAGGAATTACGCATTGGTCTGCCAAGCGGAGCGTCTCCTTTCGGCCTTTTCTGAGATTAGGGAACATGTTCATATACCTTTGTTTTTTAATATTTTCAACGCTTTTGCAATCTCCTCTGCTTGTGACTCAATAATACTAATTAGCTCTTCTGGTGTCCTTGTATCCTCTGTATTTTTTCGATTTGGATTTATCGCTTTGAGGTCATAGTTTTTTGCCTGTATCTCTTCTATCGACACACGCCATGAACGCTCACTTTCAGAAAGTTTAAGAGTTGAAGGGTTAAAGAGTTTAAAAAACTCATCAAAATGCTCTAATGTCAAAGGTTGCTTTTTGGTTATATTAAGGTCGGATAAATCATAATACCAAATTTCTTTTGTTGGTTCTCCTTTCGTAAAGAAGAGAATATTTGTTTTACTTGCAGCACCAGCATTTATAAATACCCCAGGCGCAAGGCTTACAATGCACCACAGGTTACATTCATTCAGAAGTTTGCGTTTGGTCTGAACAAATGCGTTTTCGTTTGTGCGAAACAGAACTCCTTCATCCATTACAATTCCACATCTCCCACCTGGTTTGAGGCTATCCATTACATGCTGGAGAAAGAGCACCTGGGTAGATGAGGTCTTATAGGCAAAGCGTGTTTGGGCGTCTTTTCCTTCTTTTCCACCAAAAGGGGGATTGGTAAGCACCACATCAAAAAGCGAGGGTGCGCCTGAGAAGAGTCCGCCATAGACTTCAAGTCCAGTTAGAGTGTTTCCGTGCCAGATGTGTGGTTCGTCAATCCCGTGAAGCACAAGATTCGCCAGTGCAATAGGATAAACAAGGTTTTCTTTCTCTCTTCCGTAAAAGGTTCTTGTTTTGAGAGTTTCTATATCTTCTCCAGTCTTTGCTTTCTGTTTCATAAATTGGTAACTTTGAGCCAAAAACCCACCAGTTCCACAACATGGGTCATAAATTGTTTCACCAATTTCAGGATTAACTACCCTCACCATCATACGGATAACCTCTCTTGGCGTGAAGAATTGTCCACCATCGTTATTCTTTTCTCCCATTTTCTGGAGAAGTCCTTCATAAACTTGAGAGATGGGAAACATATGGGTTTCATCAACTTGTTCTAAGGAGAGTTCATGTATTTTGTCCAGGATATCTAAAAGATTCCTTTCTGTATCTATTCCTGTTTTTTCAATATAAGAAAAAACTTCGCTGATAACCTTTTGACGGGCAGTTGCACCGGGTTTATTTTTTAGGTTTCGCAAATATGGGATAAGTTCATTATTAACAAAAGACATAAACGCACCAAGCGTGCCTTCCTGTAACTCTTTTCTTTTTAACCCTTGAACCCTTAAACCCTTTAACCCTTGAACTTTATCAATTGGTGCAGCCCAGTCTCTCCAGCGATAAGGATATTCTAAAGAGGGTTTGAAATCCACACCGAGTGCCTTTGCTTGTTCTGCTTCCCTCTCTTCGCGTTCATCAAGGATGCGAAGGAAAAGCATCCATGTTAATTCTGGCACATACTGCAGAGCACCAGCTCTGCCTGAGCGGCGCATAATATCGCAGATGCCTTTGATGTAGGCATTCAATGATTGTGGAGTTGAGATTTTACGATTGTTTTTAGGCATTTAAATCCTCCTCAGGAAACATAGCTTTAATAAATCCTTTTGCCTCTTCTAAATCTTTTTCAATATCTTCACAAGTAAGTTCAGTAGGAACAGGCATTGGGTATCTCTCAATAATATAGTATCCAGATACACGCTCACAAAGTGTGCGAAATTTTTCAAGCAATGGTTCATAATTTACAGCATCGCTGAGAAGGTCGTGGAGTTCATGAATTTTTCTCAAACTCCAACCATGCTGGAGAAGAAATCCTTTCATGTATTTTTCTAAGGATTGCTGCAAATAAAAAGCCGATGCTTCAATATCTCCTTCTCTTAAATTCCTTTTAACTCTTTCAAAATCTTTTCTTGCAACCTTCTTCCAATCTTCAGGAATAAGCGAATTCTTTTGGTCTTTCATAACTCCACACCATTATTTACAATATCTTGAATGAACTGGTCTCCAATTTTTAATCTATCTTCAATCTCCGTTGGTGTTAAAACAATGGGTGAAAGAGCAAGCCCATGATAAAGATCTCTAACAATCTGTAAAACTGTTGCCCTCCTTTCAAAAAATCGTTCGTTAGTGGTTGCAATTACTAATATGTCTGTATCACTATCTTTTGTTCCTTCTCCTCTTGCATAAGAGCCATAAAGAATAACCTTCTCCGCATGATATTCTTTCTTCAACCGCTCACTTATTTTTTTAAGTCGTTCGTAAATTTCCTGGTTCATAACTCCCCTCTGAACGCTTTTCTTAAAATTGTCTGAGGTAAAGCATCTAATGTGGATTTTTGATTTGAGATTGAAGATTGGAGATTTTCAACTTCTGTCATTTTTTCTTTGAGATAAGAGGCGATGCGGGATTGCTCTTCTAAAGGAGGTAAAGGAATATATATTTTCGAAATCATGGACAGTTTAAGTGATGGATATCCGAGGTTTTCCATATATTGAATCATATCCGTCAGACATAGCCAAAAGTAAACAAAATGGGTCTCTGCGATCCCTTCTTTTGGTTTTAATGCTGCAAGATGAGAAACAATAAAAGCATCCACTCCGAGAATTGCTCTATTATTTGTTGTGATTGCAGCACCACTTTTAGGAAAGAGAATAGTCCCTTTTTCAGCTTTTATCATGTTAAGTTCTTTGATAGCAAGATCATTAACAAAGTCTTTTATATCCAGTAAATTAGTCGTCTTACCGTATCTACCTAAATCTTGCACTCTAACGAATGGATATTTCCCATTCTCAAAATATTTTTTCTCTTGTGGAGCAGATGACCCACTGAATATCTCACACACCTCCCCCAATCCTCACCCATCGCCAGCCTTCTTTTAAGGGTTGAAATGTTTCAGAGTTTAAGGGTTTAAGGGATGACTCTTGAACTTTTGAACTCTTTAACCCTTGAACAAATTGGAAGTAGAGATTGTTCATCTCAGCAGAAACTGCATCTGCGTGAGTATCACGGGTGCAAAAGATAACCGTTTTCTGGTGAGGACCTCCTGTTTGAAGAAGCATCTCAAAGAGGTCCTGGCACATCATCTTTACTCTATCAGGCAACTGAATAACATCTTCAAAGGATGGTGCCTCGTAAACCTCACGAGTTTCATCTGGTTTAATTGGTTGACCTGTTATAGCATCTCTTGCCCCCAAGACTTCAATATCTTCTCGTGTTACACCCCTGATATCTAAATTTACATCGCGTTTTATAATTTCGCAGGCAGGAAGATAGCCATCCTCAATCCCTTGCGCCATGTCATATTCATAAATGGGCTCGCCAAAGTATTTGAGATTATTTGCAGTAATTTCTTCATCTTGCTGGCGCTCTTCTTCTGTTCCTCCTTCAAAAGAGCGTGGGGTTGCAGTAAGCCCAATATGAACCGCATCAGGATTCTGACGGAGCACAATGCTCCACTTTCCCCATGCACTTCTATGACATTCGTCAATAATGATATGACTGAAATAATTTTTAGGATAGTTTTCAAGGAAGAATTTAGCATCTTCAGTTTCTCCTGCAACATTAAGGGTTTGATAGGTCGCAATTAAGATGCGTGCATTTTTCTGAGGGTTTGATGATGTTACCTCTGCAGCATCAGCACCGAATACATTCTGAAAAGCTCCAAGTGCCTGAGCTCGCAGTTCATCACGGTCGCAGACAAAAAGCGCACGGTGAAGATGTCCTGCATCTGCAATTTTCTTTAAAAAGTGAACCGCAATAAAGGTCTTTCCTGAACCAGTAGCAAGATAGAGAAGTAGCCGTTTTTTGCCTCTGGCTATTTCCTCAATCATTGCACGAATAGCAGCATCTTGATAATAGCGTCTGCTTGCCTCACCACCAGGATATGGGACCAAAAGTGGTTTGGCACCATTACTTTCCAATGAGAAACCCACTCCCTGCTCATAACGCTTGCGAAGGGTCTCGGGTGTTGGGAAATCTTTTAAAGGAAGTGGTGAGGTAGTCTTGCCTGTAAATTGATCGTATTCCACAAATTGATAACCATTGGAAGAATATACAAAGGGCACATGATTAAGCCGGGCATATTTCTTTGCCTGCTCAAGACCTTTATCAGGTGGGTCATCGCTACGTTTTGCTTCAATTAAGGCAATTGCCACTGGTTGGCTACTAATGTTTACTCGCACCCGCAGAAGATAGTCTATTCTTCCCTGCTCTCTTCGTCTTGGTTTACCATCTATAATCTCGATTCCACGCTCTGTTTCTTCACGTCGGATAAGGTCCTCTGTCCATCCGCGCTGGTGAAGAACAGGGTCAATGAGTTTTGCTTTTGTGTCTGCTTCGCTTAAGGACATACTCAGTCCCTCATATCAGTAATTCTTTTTGTATTTTTTTATTTTTTAATCCTAATTATGCACAATTTTTGATGACTCGTTCATAGGAGAACTTTTTCGCTTTTTGACGAATTTTTGGAGTATAGCAGTAATGTCTTGGCTATCAGATTTCTGGTGGAGTCCCCAGCATTTTCTGAATTAAAAACTTCCCTCATGTTGTAATAGTTTAGCTTTTCCGAAATCCTTAAAATTTATAATATACTACCCACAAGTTGTCAAGAGTCGTAATAGTTCGTATGAATTTTCCTTGAAACATATCTGATTGATCATAATTATGTGCCAGAAAGGGTAAAATATTCATGGGTGAATTTTTTCTATGTCTCCTCTTCGAATCCTTTCCTCTAAATCTGATTCAACTGGAAGAGAATGGAAAAGATGGAGAAATTTTAAGGATAGGAGATAAAGAACAGGTCTCCATTAATAATCACTTAATTATTTCCACTTTATATTTCCAGTTCCATTTGTCGTAATAAAGATTCCCTCCTTCCCATTCCAGCTCTCCCCTTTGGAAATCAACGGTATCAGATCGAGGATAAATTTTTGCAGGATAGAGTTCCCTCGAATAGTCATTATTTACAATCAAACGCCAGCTGTCTATTCCTCCCAAATAAAACCATTTCACCTCGTCGGTCTCAGATTCCATTAAGCCGTAACTCTGATCCACAGGGAGCCAGCCGTAAGGTTCAAGATAAAATTCTCCCCAGTCATGCATGTTCTCAAGCCCTCCTGGAGTTGTTGTCCAACCAGATTCCCACCTTGCTGGTATTCCGTTTATTCTGCAAAGGGTTATAAAGAGAAGGGTCTGAATTCCGCAATCACCATGCCTGTTTTCGTAACAGTAAGAGCTTATGTTGGTAATTGTGGAGTAATCACGGGCAGAAGCCCATGGAATATTCTCATGAATCCATTTGAATATTTTTCGTGCAATCAAATAAGGGTTCTTCTCCTCTCCTACAATTTTTTTTGAAAGAGACCTGAGTTCATCGGTAAATACTATGTGCGGTGGTCTCTCTTCAATAAATTGCCTTAACTCTTCAGTGATTTTCAAAGGTCTTACCTCGTCAGGATTTATCTTCCTCCAGAAAGCGTAGGAGGTAAATTCAAAAACCGCAGAGAATTCAGTCTTTTCATTCTCTTTCGAAACCTTCTCCATATATAAAGATCTGTGATGAGAATCTTCGTTCTTTGAAAGAATGTATTTTTTTGGTTCAGTGGAAATTAATTTTATATTTTCCTGTCTTCCCTTTTTTTCCCGTGGGAAAGGCAACCAGCATCTTATTACTTTTCCTTTCGGGACAACATTCTCCTTTAAAAATACCGAATAAGTGATCCTTACCCTGACTGGTTTTATAAAATTTTTACTTTCCTTTTTTGCAATTTTTATTGTTTCTTCGACATCCTTAATCCTGCTGAAAGATGGAGGTTTTAAAAGGCCGTTCTTTCTGTCCTTTTCTTCCTTTATTTTCCGTAATTTTTCATCGATAAGGAAAAGATTCCTTGCAGCCATTTCAAAGTATTTCTTTTCTCCATCTATTATCATGAATTCGAGCTTTTTTTCCTTCTCCCAATTTTCTATATCCTCATCCCTAACATCAGGAATGTAATTTTTTATGTAATTTAAAATATCCTCTTTATCTTTGTAAAACTCCTTCTTAATTCTTTCAAGCCGTTCTATTTCAAAGGAAATTTCGAGCTTCTCCATTTCAGAAAGATTGGGGTTCTCAGCGATTTCGAGCTTCATAAGCTTCTGGGCAAGGGTGAACTCACCCTTTTCTATTAGCCTTAAAAACTTTTCAGGTAAGGCAGAGATAGAGGGCAGGTTAATTAAGAAAATTAAGAAAATAAATATGGGAATTTTTTTAAGCATGGAAAACCTCCTTCAAATATTTAAAATTTAAAAATTAAAATATTAAAGTCAAGGGCATGTTTGTTCATTTAAAAATTGAACCGATGTTTTCCAATGCTTTCCAGCCAGCAATTAATATGAAAACCCATGAAAGAACTCCATAAATGAAAATCCATCTTGGATGGGAGTAGCCGGGGAAAAGATATTTCCTTCTGCTTATAATCAGAATTATTCCCAGAGATACGGGAGGTATCATCCCATTCAAAGCTCCTGCGAGGATGAGAAGAGAAACAGGTTTTCCTATCAATAGAAAGGATAAAGCAGAAATGAATATGAAGATTAGTATTAAAACAGGGTTGTCCTTTTTGATAAATGTCCCTCTCAAAAAGGAGATAGATGTATAGGAGCATCCAACAACTGATGTGATGGCAGCTGACCAGAGAATAAAACCGAAAATTCTGTATCCTATCACTCCTGCGCCATGAAAGAAAGCTGAAGCAGGAGGATTTTGGGGATCAAGAACATGTCCTTTTGCCACTACACCGAAGACAGCCAGGAAGAGAATCGTTCTCATGACTCCTGTAATCAGTATTCCAGTAACTGAAGCTCTGGAAATCCTCTTTACATTCTCCACTCCCTTTAATCCAGCATCGAGAAGCCTGTGGGCACCAGAGAAGGATATGTATCCACCCACAGTTCCTCCTATAAGAGTTACAAGAGCAAGAAAGGAGACCTGAGAAGGCATAATAGCTCCTTTTATTGTTTCTTCCAGGGGAGGAGGAGATTTAAAAATGACATAAAGGGTGAGAGTTATCATGGTGGACCCCAGAGCTGTGGCAAAAATATCCATTCTCTTTCCATACTGCTTTGAGAGGAACAAGATTATTGCTACTATCATGGATAGAGCCACTCCTGATCTTACTTCCAAACCCATAAGAGCGTTTATCCCAAGACCACATCCTGCAAAATTTCCTATGTTGAAAATGAGACCTCCGAGGACTACGAGAATAGTTATGAATACTCCCAACCCCTTAAAAAGCGTGTCAGCGAGCTCCTGTCCTCTTTTCCCTGAAACACATATGATTCTCCACAAATTTAACTGAATTCCAATGTCTAAGAGCACAGAGGCAATAATTATAAAAGCAAAATCTTTTTTGAATTTCTCTGTGAAAACAGCAGTTTGAGTGAGAAAGCCAGGACCTATTGCAGATGTTGCCATAAGAAATGCTGCACCAAAAAGAAGTCTCGTGGTTTCTCTGAAATCAAACTTTGGAATTTTTTGCATTATAAAGAATATTACATCATCTGAGAAAATTTGTCTAAATAATTACTCATCTACAAATTTGTTTTGCATAATGATTTTAGCATAGATAAAATAACATTTTAGGAGAAGCAAAATGAACTATATAACCCATCTTGAGTGCTCCCTATGTGGAAGGAGCTATGATTTTGATAAGCCCCAGAATCTTTGTCCGCAATGTTTGAGGCCTCTGCTCGTGAGATATGATTTTAGAAAAATAAAGGGGAAAAAGCCATCACAGGTTTTAGAGCCGCTCCGTTCCATGTGGAGATATAAGAAGTTGCTACCTGTTTTAAAAGAAGACAATATTGTTAGTCTTGGAGAAGGATTAACCCCTCTTATTCCTGCTAAGAGACTCGGAGAAGAACTAAAGATTTCCAATATCTTCATCAAAGACGAGAGTCTTAATCCCACAGGTTCCTTTAAAGCGAGGGGACTCTCTTCTGCTATTTCAAAAGCCAAGGAGCTAAGGATTAAGGAAGTTGTTATACCTTCAGCAGGAAATGCAGGAAGTGCCACATCTGCTTATTGTGCTTGCGCTAACATCAAAGCCCATATTTACATGCCAGAGGATATTCCAGAGTCCTTTATCCTTGAATGTAGGGCAACTGGAGCTGATGTGAAACTTGTGAAAGGAGATATTTCCGATTGTGGAAGAGAGGCGAGAAGAGACTTAGAGAAAAATGACTGGTTTGACCTTTCCACTCTTAAAGAACCTTACAGGCTTGAGGGAAAGAAAACCATGGGGTTTGAGCTCGCTGAACAATTCCAATGGGAATTGCCAGATGTTATTATATATCCCACAGGAGGGGGCACAGGACTTGTGGGTATGTGGAAAGCATTTAAAGAGATTGAGGAGCTTGGATGGATAAAAGGTAAATTCCCAAGGATGGTTTCAGTTCAGAGTTCGGGTTGTGCTCCGATTGTAAAAGCTTTTGAAAGCGGAGAAGATTTTGCAAAGCCATGGGAGAAAGCTCAGACAATCGCACTCGGTTTAAGAGTTCCCTCTGCAGTGGGCGATTTTTTGATACTAAGGGTTTTAAGGGAAAGTAATGGCATTGCTGTAGCTGTTGATGATGAAGAAATTATTTCAGCTCAAAAGAAATTAGGTTATCTCGAAGGGATCTTTGCATGTCCTGAGGGCGGAGCCACTCTTTCAGCTCTGGAGAAACTTCTAAAAATGGGCTGGATGAATCCTGAAGAAAAAATTGTTCTTTTTAACACTGCATCAGGAATTAAATATCCTGTGAAATTCTGAAGATACAAAATATTTCTTTTTTATCTCTGTAGAGTGATTCGCTTTTTCATTTAAACCCTTTAATAATTCAATTCTTTCTCTCCAGTATAAATGTTACAGGGCCATCATTTATCAGATAAACTTCCATCATTGCTCCAAATTCCCCTTTCTCAACAAGAACCCCCTTGCTTTTCAGAATTTCAACGAATTTGTTAAAGAGAATCTCCGCTCTTTCCGGTGTCTCCGCGTTGTCAAAGCTTGGTCTTCTTCCTTTCTCCACAGAGCCAGCAAGAGTGAATTGAGAAACAGCGAGAATCTCGCCTTTTACATCCATGACGCTCAGATTCATCCTGTCATTTTGATCAGCAAAGATTCTAAGGTTCACTATTTTATCTGCCATGTAATTCAGGATATTTTCGTTATCTCCTTTCTCTATGCCTACAAGGAGAAGCAGTCCTTTGCCAATTTTACCAACAATTCTATCTTTTACTTTTACATAAGATTCTTTCACTCTCTGAACAACTACTTTCATCTTCTCTTCCTTATCATTTTAAAATTTTCCATTAATGATTTTCTAAAGAAAAGAAGAGAAAAAATTAAGTAAATTATTATACCAGCTCCTATCATGAAAAAAAGAATTCCCATTCTCAGAGTAAAAATGTAAGGGAAGAAAGACATTCTGTTTTTAAAATAATAAAGAATGAACCCCATTATTGCGGAACTAAAGGCTATTTTTACAACATCTTTAGCGAGATTCCGGGTAATTATTTTTCCTATTTTCTTTTCCATGAAAATCCAAAGAAGGAGCATATTTGCTAATCCTGCGAGGGAAAGAGCCAAAGCTATTCCTCCATGGGAGAGAAATTTTATGAGAATAAGAGAACCTGCGATATCAATCAATATGGCGACAATACCAATTTTAACTGGTGTTGCGGTATCCTTCATGGAAAAGAAGACCTGCAAAAGTAATTTCACAGCTGCGAAAGATGGTAGTCCAATAGCATAAAAACAAAGGGCAAAAGCGGTGTTTTTTGTGGATGAAAAGGAAAAGGCTCCTCTTTGAAAAAGGACATTTATAATCAAATCTGATAAAGCGATCAAGCCAGTGGCAGCAGGAATTGTCAAGAATGCAGTTAATTTGATTGAAAATCTGATGGTTTCCTTCATCTTTTCAGTTTCTCGGGATGCAGCCAGATCCGAAAGTAAGGGCAGAAGAACTGTGGCAAGAGCAACAGAGAAAACACCCAGGGTGAGTTCCATTACCCTATCAGCATAGTAGAGGTAAGAGACAGAGCCTTCTGGAAGGAGGGTGGAAGCTATGTATGAACCGATAAGAATTTGTATTTGAATGGCACTAGCTCCAATTATTACTGGAAAAATTAGCTTTCCAATTTTCCTTATGTCTTCATCTTTGAAGGAAATGTCCGGTTTGAATCTCATTCCAATTTTCAATAAGAGAGGAACCTGAGAGAAGAATTGGGAAAATCCGCCAAGAACAACTCCGATCGCAAACACCACTGCCTTGTTATTTACAGATCTTGCGAAGATTAGAACAATGGAGATGATGGTTATATTATAAAAAATTGGAGTAGCAGCTGGAAGAGAGAATTTTCCGAAAGAGTTCAATATTGCCATGGCAATGGATGTTAGAGATATGAAAAATATGAAAGGGAAAATTATTCTGTTAAGATGGATGGTTAGCTCAAGTTTTCCTGGTATATCTCCAAATCCTCCTGCAATGAGTCTTACAAGGATAGGAGAGAAAATTATTCCCAGGACTGTGATTATTCCCACAATTACTACCATGTCCCAGAAAAATATGCCTGCAAATTGCCACGCCTTCTCCTCCTCCTTTTTCTTTCTTACCTCTGAAAATACAGGAATAAAGCTGGCAGACATCCCCCCCTCTCCTAAGACTCTTCTTAAAAGATTGGGGATTCTATATGCAATGGTAAATGCATCAGAGTAAAAACCAGCTCCAAGATAAAAAGCCTGAAGCATATCTCTAAAATATCCGAGAATTCTGCTTATAATTGTGAAAAATGAGATGGAAAATGTGGATTTAAGAATCCCCGTTTTTTGGCTATTCATTACATATGAACCCGAGGTTTGACATTTTTTGAGAAATAAATTATAAATAGAGAATTTGAGGAGGAATTTATGGCAAAGAAAATCAGATCTGTCCTCAAGCAGCAGAGGAAAAACAAGAGGAGAAGACTAATTAATAAGACAAATAAGTCGAGACTAAGGACAGCCATTAAAAAATTGAGAGAGGCTATAGAAGAGAAAAATGTGGAACTCGCAATAAAACTGAGCAAGGAAACTTTTTCCTTGATAGATCGTTCTGTTAAAAAAGGGACAATACATGAGAATACTGGTTCCAGATACAAATCTCGTTTGACGAAGCAGTTAAATCTCCTTATTTCCCAGTAATCTCTCATTTTTCATTATCCTGCAAATCAGCTCCTCGAGAATTCCTTTATTAAAAGGATGGGTCTTTATTTTAATGTCTGTCTCAAAAATAGTTTTTAAAGTAGCCTCAAGTTTTCTTATTTCATTTGAATAATCTCTATTCCAGGGGATTTTTCCATTAATTCTTTTTTCGTATTCTCTTAGAAGGAAATAATAACGGTTACAGAACCTTTTTGAGACAACTGCGAGAAATAGAACAGGTTCAAAGATTTCGAGAAGCTCTTCAAGCATATCAAAAGCCTTTGCCTCATTTCTCTCTTCCATTGCTCTGAGAAGATGGTCAATTTTATATGTTTTTGTAAAACTCGAGAGTTTCTCTATGTCCTCTCTCTCGATCTCCTTTTTATCCAGAGTATATAGCAAAATTTTCTTTATATCATTGAGGGCGAGCGAAAGATCCTCTTGAGCTTCCTCCACCAAAATCTTCATAGCAGAAGGGGAGATAATTTTTCCATTCTCTCTAAAAATCTCTTCTATGATTATCTCCAGCTCAAATTCACTCAGAGGAGATAACTTTAAAATGAAACAGGAGGGAAAATCTTTGAAAATTTTGAGAAGTTCGCTCTCTTCTTTTTCAGCTATCACCACCAATATGGAGTGAGGGGAAGGAGATATGAGATAATTTTTCAACTGGGAAAGCTCAAAAATCAAATCTCTGACTTTTTTTATCAATTGTGGGTAAGAGGAGATTTCTTTTTTTGAAAGATTTACGTTTAGCTGTTTTATTCTTTTTTCTAATTGAGTGGGAGAGGAAAGATAATCCTTTAGTTGATCAATGTCCTTGGGAATTCTGTTCTCAACTTTTGAATCAGTTTTCACAATTACTAATTTAGTGGTGGAGAATATAGATGGGGTGGAAAGAAGGTTTGTAATATTCTCCCATCCACTCTCTGCTAAATCAAATTTATAAACCGAAGAAGGTATCTCCTCAGAGGGGATCTTCTTTTTGGTTATTTCTTCTGTAAGAATCTCCGCAAGAATTTTTTCTCTTCCATAAAAATAATTTACAGGACTGATCTCACCTTTCCTAATTAGATTTCTTGCATTAAGAAAATTCAATTTAAAAACCCTCAAGAATTAAAGAAGCTACATTCTTGGCAATCTGCTCCGAAAGTTTTGCAAGTCTTTCAGTCTCTATGGAGTAAAAATCCACTCCATCACCCAGACTGTATTCATCTGTAAATCTAATCTCTGTTTCAGGGTAAATCTCATCTCCCTTCGAGGAAATGAAGCTCACTCTTATCACAGTTACCATTCCATATTTTGTGGCTCTCGAATCAGTGGTGGAAAAGGCAGTAGGATATGTATTAAAAGATATAACCTCTCCTTTTAAAATAGCATCCGAAGCCAACTCGCTTTCAGTGATCTTCAAACCCCTTCTTATTAACTCCTGCACTATGGCTGAAGTTATTATTTTTTCTATCTCCAACCTCTGGGTTTTGTTCTTAAAAACAGGGATCGCTATAGTCTTTATCCCTGGAGGAAGGTGTTTCCCAGTTCCTACAAGGGTATATCCGCATCCAGCGAATAAAATCAAGATAAGGAATATTAAAATATTGAAATTTTTCATATTAATGGTTCTTTTCATTTTTTATTATTCCACATGAAAACTTATTATTTTATCCTGAACCCAGACCTTTTTCAGAATTTTTTTCTTTTCCAGATAAAAACGGATTTTCGAGTCCTTAAACACCTCTTCGATAACCTCCTCCTCGCTCGAACCAGTGGGTAGAGTTAATCTTCCTCTTACCCTCCCATTTATCTGAACTATTACTGTCACTTTTTCCTCCTTAGCTAATTCTTCATCCCATTTTGGCCAATCTGATACAGAGAGAATTTCTCCTTCTCCCATTATCTCCCAGAGTTCCTCGCTTAAATGAGGTGTAAAGGGAGAAAGAAGTTTCACAAGATTTACAAAGGCTTCTCTGAGAGTAGCTCTGCCATCCATCTTTTTGAGACATTCCTCTTTGTTTTGATAAAGAAAATTTACATACTCCATAAGGCTGGAGATGGCGGTGTTTAAATGCATTCTTTTTTGAAGATTCACTGTTATTCTTTTAATTAGCTGGTGAGTTCTCTTAGAAATTTTATTATTTTTCTCCTTAATTTTCTCAACTTTATCATCTTTAACCTTCTCCCAGTTTTCAGTAATTAGCTTCCAAACTCTGTTTATAAATCTATAGCAACCCTCTATACCTTTATCTGACCATTCCAGATCCTTGTCGGGAGGAGCTGCAAAAAGTATAAAAAGCCTTAGGGTATCTGCTCCGTATTTCTCTATTATATCGTCAGGATCAACTATGTTTCCCTTGGACTTTGACATAGCGGATCCTCCAAGAGTGACCATCCCTTGGGTTAGAAGTCTGGGAAAAGGCTCTTTAACATTTACGAGCCCAATATCTCTAAGAAATTTGGTGAAGAATCTTGAATAAATAAGATGAAGAATGGCATGTTCCACTCCTCCTATGTAAATGTCAGTAGGCATCCAGTAAGAAGCTTTTTCAGGGGAGAAAGGAAGATTTTCCTCCTCAGGGGAGGTATACCTTAAAAAATACCATGAGGAGTCAAAGAATGTGTCCATGGTATCGGTTTCTCTTCTCGCTCTTCTTTTACATTTTGGACAAACTGTATTGACAAAATCTTCACATTTTTCGAGAGGATTTCCTCCTATTCCTTTTATTTCGATATTTTCAGGAAGTCTCACAGGCAAATCTTCATATGGAACAGGAACCAAACCGCAACTCTCGCAGTTAATTATAGGTATGGGAGTTCCCCAGTATCTTTGGCGAGAAATTCCCCAATCTTTCAATCTGTAAAGAACCACTCCCTTTCCTATACCTTTTCTCTCCACAAATTCTGTCATTCTTTTTCGAGCTTCTTCTGAAGAAAGACCGCTAAATTCTCCTGAGTTAATTAGAATGCCGTCGTCTTCAAAGACTTCCATCTTAGAAATCTCTTTTTCAGGCCTGATAACATCTTTAATTTCAAGACGGTATTTCTTAGCAAACTCATAATCTCTCGAGTCATGAGCTGGAACTGCCATGATAGCACCCGTCCCATACTCCATAAGAACATAATTTGCAACCCAGATGGGAATTTTCGAATTTGTAAAGGGATTCAAGGCGAATCTTCCTGTAAAAAGCCCCTCTTTCTCGAAATTTTCAGTTCTGCTCATATAGGTCTCTTTTTTAGCTTTTTCCAGCCATTTTTGGATATTATCCTTCTCTTTAAGGTTCTGGATCAAATGGGAAATCAAGGGATGTTGAGGAGAAAGGACCATGAATGTGGCACCATAGATAGTGTCTATTCTCGTGGTGAAGACTTTGATCTTTTCGCCGGATTCTAAAACAGGAAAATCTATGTAAGCCCCCTCAGACATTCCTATCCAGTTTTTCTGCATGAGTATTACATTTTCAGGCCAGTCTTTGAGAAGTTCGTGGTCTTTAAGTAAATCCTCAGCATAATGTGTAGTCTTTAAAAACCATTGCTCCAGCTCTTTTAGCTCCACATCTGCATCACATCTCCAGCATTTTCCGCTGATCACCTGTTCATTAGCGAGAACGGTTTTGCAACCCGGGCACCAATTCACAAGGGAATTTTTTTTGTAAGCAAGACCTTTTTCAAACATCTTTATAAAAATCCACTGGTTCCACCTGTAATACTCAGGTGCGGAGGTATTTACTTCCCTTTTCCAACAATAGCTGAAACCCATCTTTGTCATCTGGAGCTTCATGTATTTAATATTTTCCTCTGTCCAGACTTTTGGATGGTAACCATATTTAATAGCAGCATTTTCAGCAGGTAGACCGAAGGCGTCCCAGCCCATGGGATGGAGAACATTGAAGCCCTTCATTCTCCAAAATCTTGCTACTACATCCCCTATAGTGTAATTTCTTACATGTCCCATATGAATTCTTCCAGATGGATAGGGGAACATTTCCAGGCAGTAATACTTCTTCTTTTTTTTGTCTTCATTAACTTCGAAAACTCCTTTTTCCTCCCAGACCCTTTGCCATTTACTTTCTATATCCTTCGGATTATACTCTCGCATCCTCTCATCCTTTTAGAAGATAATCTTATTACAAATGAACTTGTATATCAATAAAAAAATAGAACTTATAAATTGAAATGTTATATATGTATATAGATAATTTTCTAATTTTTGATAAAGGTTATTGGTGGAGGCGGCGGGAATCGAACCCGCGTCCAGAAACACCTATTGATGGATTCTACATGCTTAGCTCTTTTTTTAATCTCCCCTCCTTCCCAAAAGAGCAAATGGAAAGAGGGAAAGTTCTCTTAATTTTCGAACATGACAGCGAGAGCAACTGTCAGTTCTATCCCACTTTCTCACACCTTTAAAGCCCCGTGGGAGAAAGCTTTAAAGATGGCTACCTATTCACTTAGGCAGCGAGAGCGTAAGAGTTTGCACTTAATTTTTTCCGCCCTTATTAACGAGAGGAACGGGATCTCGGCATGCTGCCCATCTTTTCAGTGCCTCTGTCGAGCCCTTTTCGCCCCCATTGAATATAACAAAGTTAAATAAATTTTTCAAAGAGCTTTTTCAATTTCCATTTTAATAATAAAACATAACTTGGAATTTTTCAAGTTAATGGATAAATTGGGACAAAAATCAAAATTCTCATAAAAAGCCTTTCTCACTGAGGGTGTGATGTTGAGAATAGATGAAATGTGCTATAATAAAACCCGTTAAATTTTCAATCTCTCCTTAATCCATCCCTTGAAATGACTCCACCAAAGAAGCGGATATGCATCCATGAGGAGCTCGGGTCTCAATAAAGGTGCTCTAATAAATGTTTTCAAAAAGAAATGAAGAATTATGTCTTTATGTTTTACTGGACAACCTTTTATTTTAAAAATCTTCTTTGCTTTTAGAATTCCTTCAACCTCTGTGCAATCACCTAAAAGAATAACTTTCTTTGATTCAACCTCTCCTTTGAACCTTCCAATTATAACTGTGATATCTCTCTTTCTCTTGAAACTTTGAGGCGCTCTGTCCTTTAACATGTATAGCCAGTCCAGCATGATTCCGTTGCACCCTCCGTAGCAATATGATTCACCTGAAACAACTTTTACCGGTGAGTCTAAAACATCCACTTTTAAAAACCCTGTTCCCCTGGTTGCAGTTCTTTCCTTCAATTCCTCCAGTTTTATATCTGTATCTATTTTAATATCCTCTATTTTTAGTGAGCCATAACCTCTTAAAGAAGCTTCCGTAAGAGCCAAGATATTCTCAGGATTAATATTCAGAATATGGGCACAAACAACATCATGAGATAAAGGGTGAGAAGACATTATCACCACTCCCAAATCCAGAGAATGTTCTGTCATCTGATTCCCTCCCATGGCTATCTCTATGGCATCTGTAGCTATGAAATCAGGATAACCCACCTCAAGAAGGTCGACCATTTTCTCATGAAGTCTGAAATCATGAAATAACATCCTTTCTTTATCTCCAAGAATACCAATATTTAGTTTTATAGATGCGGTTAGACCATGGGATAGAACATTGCTTTTGAGTTTTGGGGCATAAATAAGAAAATCCCTCTCCACAATCTCCTTTTGGACATTTATTTCCGAATGAACTTTGCCCTTTTGAAGTTTTACTTTTATTTTACTTGATTCCTCGTAAGGTTTGAGTTGAATTCTGTGGATCTTTTTCAAATTGTTATATCCTGCCCTTTTAAACATTTTTGATGTAGGGACTCCTGTTCCTGAATTTTCAACGATGAAGAAAGAATGAGGGTGTGAATTTATTTTTTCAAGAGCACAAAGTAAAGCATCAAGAAACTCGGGTCTGGTATAAGCAGATGGTGCCACCTTGGGGTGAGCTAAAACCACATTGGGCTTTATTGTTATATTCTCTTTTATTCTATCCTTCAAATTTAGAATCTCTATTCCCTCCAGGAATATTTTGGTGAGCTTCTCTCTGTTATAGGCTTCACATTTTCTTATCACTACAATTGGTTTCTCCATCCCTTCCTATCTCCAGAGGAAAAACCATTTAAATAAAGCAGGAATTGCTCTGATTCTTTCAAAAATTTTCTTCCCGAACAAGAAGGTAATCCCACTTTTAAGAATTTCCAATTTACCCTTCTCATAAGGAAACCACCAGAATTCTCTCTTTGTTTTTATGTCCGCACAAATCAATTTTGGATTCACTCCTTCCAGAAGCCCCCATTTCCCGTGAACCCTTCCTATTCCACTCTCTTTAACTCCTCCCCAAGGGCACTGCATGGCATTGTAAGAATATATTAAGTTGTTTATCCACACAATACCAGCTTCTATCTCATTTGCTATCTTTTTAGCAAGTTCAATATTTCTGCTCCAGATACTGGCGCCGAGACCGAAAGGAGGAGAGTTTGCTATCTCAATGGCTTCATTTATGTCTTTAAAGGGGATCAACTTTATAATGGGTCCAAATGTCTCTTCAGTCCAGCATTTCATAGATGAATTAAGATTTTCAAGGATTATAGGCTCAAAATTAAGGCTTCCTTTTTCTATTTCAATCTTTTTTAAAATTTTTGCGCCCTTTTTAAGAGAATCATCAAGATGTTCTTTTATTTTGTTTAATTGCGCTTGGTTTTGGACAGGTCCAATATCATCTTTTTTGAATTTTTCTATTCTCTGCAAAAGCATTTCTTTAAATTTTTCATAAATCTCTTGTTCTACAAGTATTCTTTCCACAGAAGAACAGGTTTGACCACAGTTGAAAAGACTGCCCCAAATTGCTCCCTCCACCGCAATTTCGAGGTTTGCGTCTTTTAAAATAATCATTGGATCTTTTCCTCCGAGTTCCAAAACTACTGGTTTAATAGAATCAGCACATTCTTTCATTATTTTTTTCCCGGTCAAAGAGCTACCCGTAAAAAAGACTTTCTTCACAGGTTTTTTTATAATATTTGCTCCCACATTTCCGTCGCCATAAAGCGTTTGCAAAACTTCTTTAGGAAGGCCTGCTTCATAAAAAATCTCGTTTATTTTTCTGCCTGTAAAAGAGGAATATTCAGAGGGTTTGAAAAGCACTGTATTTCCTCCAATGAGAAGCGGAACAATAATGCTCATAGGAATAGCGAAAGGGAAATTCCACGGCGAAATTACTGCGATCACGCCAAGAGGTTCGTATTCTACCCATACTTTTTTACCCCATAAAAAGGGTTGTGAGAAACGCAATTTCTGCGGACGCAGAATTTTTCTTGAATTTTTACAGTAATAAGAAATACAGTCAAGAGTTGCCAGGACATCACTGAGAAAAGCTTCCATTAATGGTTTTCCAGTCTCTTCAGTTATCATTTCTGCAATTTCTGCTCGTTGATTAAAAATTATCTCTCCCGCTTTCTTAACTATTGAGATTCTCTTTTCGATAGGAAATTTTTTCCAAATTTTGAAAGCTCTTTCTGCATTATAAAAGGCTAAATCAATCTCCTCTTCTGAACTAACCTTTAAGGAACAAATTAGTTTCCCAGATGATGGAGCATAAGACCTTATTTCTTTTTCAGTGAAAATTTCCTCCATTTTCAATCTCCTCAAAAATAAATTCAAGGATTTTATATCACAAATGTATATGATTTTCAAAAGATTTTTAGAATAAATTTTAATCCAGAGGAGATATAAAAAAATAGAAGTGCATTCACTTTTATCCCATTCTATGAAAATTATGAATATATAGAGCTTCCAAATTCTAAGCAGAGAAAACAAATAGAGTTTCCTCGTTTTCCATTCCTTGATCCTCGGGTAATAAGGAGATTTATCTGATATGACTTTATAATCAGATACAGTAGCCAATCTTTTCACTTTGCAAGCGGAATTTCAAAATATCGGCCTATTTAAACTATAATCTTTTCTCCAACAATTTTTAAATGTGAATATTGAGCCAGATAATTTCTACTTATAAATTTAGTCAAATCCGAGAGAAAAACATCTTCTAACCTAGAAGGTCTTCCTTAAAAAGTCTTTTCATTCCGGATTCCAATTTTAAATCATTTATATCCAAGATTTCTTTTGACTTAACTGAGAAATGGTCGAGGAGATAATAGACAAAGATGGAAGATTTATAAGCTTATGATTTCACCCCTCTTACCATCATATAAAATTAGAAACTATTTTTAGATAAGCAGAGGACAGAGGGAAAAGATGAGGAATAAGGCTATAACAACCTTATTCATTAGGAAAAGGATAGAACAAAAGTTATTTCAAGTCCCTCCGCTTTATTTTCTGTCTAACAGCTCCCAGTTTCAGGTCCTCAGTTTATTAATTTCAGATAATTAGAGTATTCCTTCAAAAATATCAAATTTTTACATAAAAATATCAAATTCTGTAATTGACGAAGGAATCTGAGGTGGAATATAATTTTTTGTAGGAGGTGAGAATGGTGACATTAATTAAAAAAAGAAACTCTTTTATAGTTGCTTTTTTGATTTTCTTTACTTTATTTTCTCTCTTTTCTAATCATTTAGAAGCTGGAGAATGTGAAGATGCGTTGTTTAGATGCTCTGTAACTGCTCTATTAATAATGGTGAACGATTTGGTTGGTGGGCTTGTATGGCAAGCTTTTTGCTTTGTCGGATATTCATGGTGTCTTGAATTTATGGAATGAGAGGAGGGATAATCATGGCAAAAAAATTATCATCCTTTTTCCTGGTTTTAATTCTAATTATCACAACTTTTACAGGAGTATTTTTAAATGTTTCTGAAGCAAAGACATGCAAGGAGGCTTTTGATGAATGCATGATGGTTTATGGATGGTCATGGCAGGGGATTTTATATTGTAACATAGGCGGAGCATGGTGCACTCTGTATTACAAAGAGTGAAACTTAAAGATTCGAAATTCTTGCTTGTATTCATTATATTTTTTCTTCCATTTTCTTCTCAGACAAAAGAGATAAAGAACATAGTTTTAAAAGAGATTCTTTCAATAGGGAGCATAGAGGACGAAATTTTGTACGAATGGGCAGGAGTGACAACCGATCTCCGCGGGAATATTTATTTGACAGATTCTATTGATTGTCATGTTAAAAAGTTCAGCAAAGATGGAAAATTACTAAAAAAATGCGGTGGTAAGGGGCAGGGTCCTGGTGAATTTCTTGCACCGCGATTGATAAGATACTTTAAAAATAATTTGTATGTTAATGATCAGTATATTCCTGGGATCCAAATTTTTGATGTAGATTTAAACTATAAGGGAAAAGTTCCATTAAAAGTTCCGGTTTTTGATTTTAAAGTTATAAACGAAGAACTTGTAGCTTTGACAACACTTTCTGCCAGTGAGAAAACCTTTTATATTTATTTTTATGACCGAAATGGAAATCTTAAAGAGAAAGTTCCTTACTATGTATCAGATGAGATCAGTAATAACATGTTGGGTCTTGCAAAATTTGAAATTGATAGAAACAGAAACTTCATTGTTGTTTTTGTATATCAGGATATAATAAAAAAACTTGACAAGAAAGGGAATCAAATCTGGAGGAAATCACTGTTTAAGGGAGAAAAAGCTAAAATGGAGAAATCAAAATTCAGACTCTTCGCGTTCCCAGAGAATACCATTTATAAAGATATTGAGATTGACAGGAATGCCTATCTTTATATTTTAACTGGTTCTATTGCTGAAAATAAAAGTAGAGATGTTTATCTCTTAAACCCAGAAGGAGATTTTATAACAAGGTTTACTCTGCCGGACACAACCCATTTAATCCATATCGACTCTGAAAATAACATTTATAGCAGAGCGGGTATGGGTGTGACTCTTAAGAAATGTTCAATAATTTTCAAGTTTTAAATGAAGCGTAATTCTACAATTTACAATAGAATTATATTGTCTTTTCTTTTTATCTTCTCCTTTTACTCATCTTCAACTGCGAAGGAAGAGGGGTTCTTTTTACTGCCTGAAAAGTTGATTTTAATCCCAATAGATTATTCGAATTTCTTCTGTTCCCTGTGCCTTGATTCATTTTTAGCTTTTAGTAAAGAATTTGTTTCCAAAAACATGCAACGATCTGTAATCTGGATAATAGTTTTCAAGGAAGGAGGAAATTCTGAAAACATAAAAATATTAGAAAAAAAATTGAGAGGTTTATTTAAAACTCACAATATTAACTTTCCAATTGTTGTAGACATGCGAGGTATCTTTAAAAAATCGGAAGAGGAGACGAAAATAATTTTAATAGATACTTCCAACAAAATTGTAAAAGAATACAAATACCCCTTGTCACTCATGGAGAAGAAAGAAATTTTTATGACGGATAATAAACATAGAAAATAGGAGCAAAGATTGACTGACTTAAATTTAATCTATTTAATAATCATATTGCTTACGATTTTCTCCTTTTGTTTTTATACTGTGGATTTAATGCATAAGAAAAAGCTTATCAAAGAGATTCATTACAAATGGAATTCACTTTTCAATATCAGAATCTGGCACAACTGGTTAAAATTAGGTTTCCTGGTCGTTTATATTTTTTGGGCGTTTTACCAGATACTTTCAGAACCTAAGAAAGCTAATAATTTTACTCCCTTGGTTTTCTTAGCTCTTTTTTTTAGCTTCTATCCAACATGGCATGTTTTTATAGGTTCCCAAGGAATGATAATTAGAAGAAAATTAATTCTTTGGGAGATGCTAAAAGATTGGAAAATCACCAAGAAAGGCTGGTTCAAATATCTTAAGATTAGATATGAGTCAGCCCCAAACAAAGAAAGAATCAAAAAAATTCCTGTGCCTGATAAAGAGAAAATTGAAAATATATTGAGAGATATTTTAAAATAATTTATCTGTAGAAAAATTGAGATATTAAAGGAGGAATAGTAAAAAGGGGTATTTTTAGTATTCATCAATAATGAGAATTAAAGAGTGGAGGGGTAATGGCTGAATTTCCGTTGGATATGCTTGACAAAATTTTAGGTTTCAGGGGAGGTTCGCTGGATCTCATTCTCTTCTATTATCTAAAAAGAGCAATGAGGGCTTTAAATATTGAATTTGGTTTATCCCTTCTTTTTGGAAAGAACGGAAAGCTAATTTCCATGACAAAGGCTGGAGAGTTTTCTGAAGGGCAAAAAATAGAGGAAATGGCTAAAGGTAGGAGTGGGATTCTTCCCATCATTCTTAAAGGTATGAAGCCCTATTTATCCAATGACCTTGAAAAGGACCCATTTCATCTTTCTTTCAGGCATGAGGAAGTTGGTTCTGTTCTCGGATATCCATTTAATATAATAGATGAGAGAAAAGCTGTTGTAATTCTTCTTTCTAAAAGGAAGAATCATTTTGAGGAGAAGCACATGAAAGAGATAAAAAGAATAGTTGAGGAGATGGTATATTTAATTGAAAAGAAAGAGGTTAAAAGAGCCATAGCTTTATATAAGTGTAGCAAATTTCAGAATACTCTCAAGGAACTTCTTGGCAAGGATTTTGAGCTGATTCATCTGAAAAAAATTGAGGATTTATTATCTCTTATAAAAGATTTCCAGATAGAGTTCATAATTAAAGAGTGTGAATTTAGCTGTTCTAAGGAGTGTAACAACATCTTTTCTTTTTCAAGGGAAACCTTTATTCCTGTTGGGATTTTAAGATCTTTCTCTTTGAAACATAAAATTTCTCCTTTATTTTCTTTTTCCATTTATTCTCCTCTAACCCTCTCACCGGTTCAGGAAAGTATCAGGAATTGGATAATAGAATCAAGATATTACATTACCTCTGAAAAATGTCTATTTGAAAATATCCCTTCTTTAAATATTGCCTTTGTCCAGAAATATATTATTGAAAATTCTCATGGGAATTTAAAAGGTATATCTAAGCATTTTAACCTTTCTCCTTCCCATTTATCCCGAACCTTCAAAAGCATTACAGGAATTAGCTTGAAAGAATTCAAGGATAAAATAAAAATGTGTAACTTTCTTTTTCAATTAATTGATGGAGAACCAATAGAGAGATTGGCGTTACTTTCAGGCTATTGTGACCGATTTTCATTTTGTAGAGCATTCAAAAGGATTTTTGGCATCCCACCATCGCTGGTTAAAAAGGAGTGAAAAACGGAATTTCTACCAATTTATTTAAAATTTTATTAATTAGTCTCAATGTTTGCATTTGAGTTCTTCCTTTCCATAGGATTAAATTCTCAATTGGAAAAATTTGTAGTATTGTTGGAGCATTTGATTTAAAGGGAAGAATAAAATAGATAGAGTAAAGATTAAATCCATGCAGACCAGATTAGCCTTAGATGCTTAATGCGTGGGCTTTTATTTAGATAAATGCTAAGATTTAGGAGCTCGAAGGGTAAAAATTATATAACTTGAAATAGTTCATCAGCCCCAGTCCAATGAAGATAGCTCAATATGGATAACAAACTATGAAGTATCCTTATAGTTCAGGTCAAGATTATCGTAGAAAAACATAGCGACGATTGTGTCGCTTGTCCCTTTGGACTTAAAGGTTTATAGCTGCACAAGTGGATACATACAAAAAGGCTCCTTCAGATGTGAAATCAGCAATTCGTTTCCACATCGCGACATTTGGGAGGGAGACGATATAGTTTGGGTCATCAATTCTTGAAGCATTCGTTGCTGAGGCCGGGTCGAAAATAGACGAAAAAGTTCTCTGTGGATGCTCCAAAGCTAAGGACAATCAAGACATTGGAAAATTTTGGTCTTCCAGATTGTTCGGGGAAAATAGCAAATTCCCGTGGTGCGTCATAATCTTGATGGAAGCAAAACTTCCTTGACCATGCCAAACCATCCTAAAATAAAAGCTTTCACTTTGAGAACGATTCGGAGGCAGGCAAATGTATCAAGGAATGAGTTATTAGAAGCTTATAAGAAAGCATAGATATAGCATCGTCAGATAATAGGTTGTTTGTGAGATGCAAGACATCCCTGAATTAGCTCTTGCGAGCCTCACCACCACCCACAATGTTAAACGCCATTTTAGCTATGCTTAATTAATCAAGGAAATATGAAAAGATTGAAATTTTTGAAAAGTGTGCTGTAGAACATGGTAAATATTTTGATATAAATAGAATACTCAAAATATCATTTCCCCTCCTAATGGGTATTTCCAAATTCCATAGATGATTTTCAAATTAAGCTTAATTTCTACTTAAACTCATAAAGCTCAAGTCTCTGAGAGAACAATTCTTGACAGTGAGTTTTTTTTCTGATATAAATAAAAACTTCAGAGGAGTTTCTGAAGAATCAATAGATTCTTCAGAGTCATAAAAAAACTTACTTACTCCCTGAAAAATTTATTTTTAGGAGGCGTGTTTGCCAACTGTAAACCAGTTAATTAGATTTGGAAGAAAAAAAGAAATGGTGAAGAGTAAATCACCAGCTTTACAGAGTTGTCCACAGAGAAAAGGTGTTTGCATAAGGGTTTTTACTACAACACCCAAGAAACCGAACTCAGCTATAAGGAAAGTGGCAAGGGTAAGACTTACTAATGGTATAGAAGTTACAGCTTATATCCCCGGTATAGGACATACCCTTCAGGAACATCATCAGGTTCTTATAAGAGGAGGAAGAGTTAAGGATTTACCAGGAGTGAGGTATCACATTATAAGAGGAGCTCTCGATTCTCAGGGAGTTCAGGATAGGATGCAGGGAAGATCCAAGTATGGTGCCAAAAAACCAAAGAAAAAGAGCGTAGAGAGTAGCTAAGGAGGAGATGGATGCCGAGAAGAGGTTATGTGGAAAGAAGAGAATTGAAGCCGGATCCTTATTATAACTCTACGTTGGTGACAAAATTTATAAATGCAGTGATGAAGAAAGGAAAGAGATCAAAAGCAGAGAAAATAGTGTATAATGCTCTTAAAATAATAGCAGAAAAAACAAAGGAAGATCCTCTCAAGCAGCTCATTAAAGCGGCGGAGAATGTTAAACCAAAACTGGAAACAAAATCAAGAAGAGTTGGAGGCGCTACATATCAGGTTCCTGTGGAGGTTCCTGATGAAAGAGGGACTTCTTTGGCTGTGAGATGGATTGTAAAGTTTGCAAGGGGGAGACAGGGTAGAGCCATGGAAGAAAAACTCGCTGGTGAAATTCTTGATGCAGTGGGTAAGAAAGGCGGAGCCGTTAAGAAGAGGGAAGATACCCACAAAATGGCAGAGTCAAACAGAGCATTTGCTCACTATAGATGGTAAAGGAGTTTAAAATTGCCCAGGGTTATACCTTTAGAGAAGACAAGGAATATAGGAATCATGGCACATATTGACGCTGGTAAAACAACCACCACTGAAAGAATCCTTTATTACACGGGTATAACCTATAAAATGGGCGAGGTGGATGAAGGAACCGCTGTGATGGACTGGATGGAGCAGGAACAAGAGAGAGGAATAACAATAACATCCGCTGCCACCACATGTTTCTGGAGAGGGCATAGAATTAATATAATTGATACTCCTGGGCATGTGGATTTTACTGCTGAGGTGGAAAGATCTTTAAGAGTTCTTGATGGAGCAATTATTGTTTTTTGTGGGGTTGGTGGGGTGGAACCTCAGTCGGAGACAGTATGGCGACAGGCAGACAAATACAGAGTCCCAAGGATTTCATTTATAAATAAAATGGATAGGGTGGGCGCTGATTTCTTCCAGGTTATAGAAGAGATTAAAGAAAGGCTCGGTGCGAATCCTGTCCCTGTCCAGCTTCCTCTGGGCGAAGAGGAAAATTTCAGGGGTGTTATAGATCTTTTGGAGATGAGAGCTATTGTTTATGATAGCGATCTTCTTGGAGCAGACTACAATATAAGAGAAATTCCTGAGGAGTATATACCAATTGTTAATAAATGGAGAGAGATTTTGATAGAGAAAGTATCTGAGGTGGATGAGAATGTTCTTTATAAGTATCTTTCAGGAGAGGAGATTACCGCTGAGGATTTTAGAAAGGGTTTGAGAAATGGAACGATAAATCTAAAACTGATCCCTGTATTTTGCGGAGCATCTTTTAGGAACAAAGGAGTTCAACCTCTTTTAGATGGTGTTGTAGATTACCTTCCTTCTCCTTTGGATATTCCTCCAGTTAATGGTATAAACCCTGATACCAATGCGAAGGAAATTAGAAGGGCAGATGATAATGAACCTTTTTCTGCTCTTGTGTTCAAGATTATGAACGATCCTTACATGGGTCAGCTTTCCTACTTTAGAGTTTATTCAGGCTTTTTGGGTGCGGGTGCTACTGTTTACAATGCGAGGAAAAATAGAGAAGAAAGAATAGGAAGACTCTTAAAAATGCACGCAAACAAAAGAGAAGAAATAAAGGAAGTTTTTGCAGGTGATATTGCTGCTACAGTAGGATTGAAATTTGTTTCCACAGGTGATACTTTGTGCCACCCTGATCATCCTATACTTCTTGAAGCGATAAAATTCCCTGAACCTGTTATTTCTGTGGCCATTGAACCTAAAACAAAGGCTGATCATGAAAGATTGTCCAACGCGCTTGCAAGATTTGCTCTCGAAGATCCCACCTTTAAAGTTTATAAAGACCCCAATACAGGAGAGACACTTATATCAGGAATGGGCGAGCTTCATCTTGACATCATAATAGACAGGATGAAAAGAGAATTCAATGTCCAGGCGAATGTGGGCAAGCCTCAAGTTGCCTTTAAAGAAACAATTACTATCTCAGCCACAGGAGAGGGCAGATATATAAGGCAGACCGGAGGAAGAGGTCAATATGGTCATGTAAAGATCAGAATTGAGCCTGGGGAGAGAGGTTCAGGTATAGAGTTCTATAATGAAATATCAGGAGGAATAATACCTAAGGAATTTATACCCGCTGTGGAGGCAGGCATAAAGGAAACAGCAGAGGTGGGCATCTTTGCTGGTTATCCATTAACAGATATAAGAGTTTTTCTTTACGATGGCTCATATCATGAAGTGGATTCTTCTGAAATAGCTTTTAAAATTGCAGGCTCTTTAGCCCTTAAGGACGCAGTGGAGAAAGCACATCCCACGCTTCTTGAACCAATTATGAGAGTGGATATCTTTGTTCAAAATGAATATTTGGGAGATGTGGTGGGGGATCTAAATGCCAGAAGAGGAAAGATTGAGAATTTATTTTCCAAGGGCAATCTCACTGAGATAAGAGCTCTGGTTCCTTTAGCGGATCTTTTTGGTTACGCTACAACTCTTAGAACTCTTACACAGGGAAGAGGAATTCATACCATTGAATTTCATTCTTACAGGGAGGTATCCTCAGAGCTTATTCCCAAGCTTCTCGAAAGAGGAGAGACTATAATTCTTAGAGCAAAGGAGGAAAGATAAAATGGCGAAACCAAAATTTGAGAGGACGAAGCCTCACTTGAATATTGGGACAATAGGGCATGTAGATCATGGG